>CXWL01002409.1_pt1 | contig 11295 bp, 8 predicted proteins | sample 590931 | NCBI WGS metagenome assembly CXWL01 (sample SAMEA3498368, study PRJEB10139) | groundwater metagenome | biome: water well; material: biofilm material | place: Germany | collected 2015-04-27 | reverse complement strand
CAGCATCATCGATCAAATTGCCCAATTGGGTGCGATCGGGGCCGCAGCGGCCGGGCATGCCGGAGGCGGGGCGATGCAGGGGCTGCTCGGCGCCTATGGCGTGAACGTCTCGCTGCCCTTCAATCGCAAGCAAGAGTCGGAAGCGGACTATATCGGCCTGCGCCTGATGGCGGAGGCGGGATTCGACCCGCGTGAAGCGGTGCCGTTCTGGGAGCGCATGAGCGGCTGTCCCAGGCAGATGATCGGGAAGGTGTGCTTCCGGTCACAGCAGGCGGTTCCTGAATTTCTCTCGACGCATCCGTCGGATCTTACGCGTATCAATCAAATCGAGGCCTGGTTGCCGGACGCGATGCAGCATTATCATGGGCCCAATGCCCCGACGGCCCCGCCTCCGGTACCCTATCGGCCGCTGATTGGACCGATGCCGCAAATAAGCTAGTCTCCAACTATCGAGGACGCATGCCGAAACGCACGGATATCAAGTCTATTCTGTTAATTGGGTCGGGTCCGATCGTGATCGGCCAGGCTTGTGAGTTTGACTATTCCGGCACGCAAGCCTGCAAAGCCCTGCGGGAAGAGGGCTTCAAGGTCATCCTCATCAACAGCAACCCGGCGACGATCATGACCGATCCCGAGCTGGCTGATCGCACGTACATTGAGCCGATCACGCTGGAAGTTGTGGAGAAAGTCATTGAACGCGAGCGTCCCGATGCGCTGTTGCCGACGATGGGCGGGCAAACGGCGTTGAATGCGACGATGGGGTTGGTGAAGCGCGGCGTGCTGGAGAAGTACGGCGTCAAGCTGATCGGGGCCTCGGCGGAAGCCATTCACAAGGCGGAAGATCGTGAGGCATTCAAGCAGGCTATGCAGCGGATCGGGTTGATGGTGCCGGAGAGCGGCACGGCGCACAATCGCGATGAGGCGGCCAAGATTCTGGAGAAAGTCGGATTTCCCGCCATCATCCGGCCCTCGTTTACGATGGGCGGGACCGGCGGCAACATTGCCTATAACCGTGAGGAATTCGAGAAACTCATCGACTGGGCCTTGGCGATGAGCCCGACCAGTCAGGTGCTGATCGAACGCTCGTTGATCGGATGGAAAGAGTACGAGCTGGAGGTCATGCGGGATCTCAAGGACAACGTGGTCATCATCTGTCCGATCGAGAATTTGGACCCCATGGGTGTGCACACCGGCGACAGTATCACCGTCGCGCCGGCCATGACCCTGACCGACAAGGAATACCAACGCATGCGCGATGCGGCCTTGCGGATCATTCGCGAGATCGGCGTCGATACCGGCGGTTCGAACATTCAATTCGGTCTGAACCCCGACAACGGGGAAATGATCATCATCGAAATGAATCCGCGGGTATCGCGCAGCTCGGCCTTGGCTTCGAAGGCCACCGGCTTCCCGATTGCGAAGATCGCGGCCAAGCTGGCGATCGGCTATACCTTGGACGAGATCACCAACGACATCACCGGCGTGACCAAAGCCTCCTTCGAACCTACTATCGATTACGTCGTGGTCAAGATTCCTCGCTTTGCATTCCAGAAATTCAAAGGGGCCGATCCGACGTTGACGACGCAGATGAAGTCCGTGGGCGAAGTGATGGCCATCGGTCGGACGTTTAAGGAGTCGTTGCAGAAAGCGATCCGCTCGTTGGAGCTGGACTTGAACGGACTGGCCTCGCGGGTCGGGATCGATCGGGGCATTCCCGCCGAGTTCAATCGCGCCGAGGCAGTCGAGAAGATCCGGCGTACCCTGAAAACGCCCTTGCCTGAGCGGCTCTGGTATCTGGCCGACGGGATCCGACTCGGCTTTACGAATGACGAGTTGTTCGGCATTACCAAAATCGATCCCTGGTTCTTGGAGCAGGTTCGTGAGCTGATCCGGTTTGAACAGTTATTGATAAGCAAGGCCGACAAAGCCTCTGCGGTTCTCGCCGGCGAACTGTTGTGGGAGGCGAAGGAGTTAGGGTTTTCCGATGACCGGATCGGTCAACTGCTCGGCGTCGAGGGCGCCGTCGTTCGGAAGGCGCGCATGGGAACCGGCAAGTCCGCCAAGCCGGCCAGAGCCGTGACGTATAAGCGGGTCGATACCTGTGCTGCGGAGTTTGAAGCCAATACGCCCTACCTCTATTCGACCTACGGCAGTGAATGCGAATCGCGCCCTTCCGATCGCACGAAGGTCGTGATTCTCGGCGGCGGCCCCAACCGGATCGGGCAGGGGATCGAATTCGACTACTGCTGTGTGCATGCGGCGATGGCGTTGCGTGAAGAGGGTGTCGAAACGATCATGGTGAACTGCAATCCCGAGACGGTGAGCACCGACTATGACACGTCGGACCGTCTCTACTTTGAGCCGCTCACCGAGGAGGATGTTTTGAACATCATCCATTGCGAGCAGCCGCTCGGGGTGGTGCTTCAATTCGGCGGGCAGACCCCGTTGAAACTGGCGTTGCCGCTCTCGAAAGCCGGGGTGAAAATTCTCGGGACCAGCCCGGAGGCGATCGATCGGGCGGAGGATCGGGAACGGTTCCGCGATTTGCTGGACAAGCTTGGATTGCGTCAGGCCGAAAGCGGCATGGCTCGCTCCGTCGATGAAGCGGTGCGGATTGCCGGGAAGATCACCTATCCCGTGATGGTGCGGCCCTCCTATGTGCTCGGTGGGCGGTCGATGCAGATTGTCTATGATGAAGCCGATTTGCTGGAGTACATGCGTTCGGCGGTGAAGGCATCGCCCAAACATCCGGTGTTGATCGACAAGTATCTCTCGGACGCGATCGAGATCGATGCCGATGCCATTTCCGACGGGAAGACGGTGGTGGTGGCCGGCATTATGGAGCATATTGAAGAAGCCGGGGTGCATTCGGGCGATTCGGCCTGTTCGCTTCCGCCGTACACCTTGGATAAGACCCTCGTTCATGAAATTGAGCGCCAGATGAAGGCGTTGGCGTTGGAGTTAGGTGTCGTGGGTCTGATGAATGCGCAGTTCGCCGTGAAGGACCAGACGGTGTATGTGCTCGAGGTGAATCCACGGGGTTCGCGCACGGTGCCGTTCGTCAGCAAAGCCATCGGTGTTCCGCTGGCCAAGCTGGCGATGAAGGTGATGCTGGGGAAGTCGCTGCAAGATCTTGGTTTTACCGAGGCGCCGCAGCCCGCGCATTTGTCGGTGAAAGAGGCGGTGTTCCCGTTCAATAAGTTTCCGGGAGTCGATGTGCTGTTGGGGCCGGAAATGAAATCGACGGGAGAAGTCATGGGCATCGACGGCGATTTCGGCTGGGCGTTTGCCAAATCCCAGGCCGGAGCCGGGGCCACCCTGCCGCAATCGGGTACCGCTTTTATCAGCGTGAAAGAGTCCGATCAGTCGGCAGCGTGGGGTGTGGCAAAACGGTTGCGCAGTCTGGGGTTCAAGATTCAAGCGACCAGCGGCACGGCCAGTTTCTTGAAAGATAAAGGGGTTGAGGTGGAGACCGTCAATAAAGTAAAAGAGGGACGCCCCCATATCGTGGATCACATTAAAAACGGGGCCGTTGCCTTAGTCGTGAATACCGTGCGGACGGCCTCCGCCCATACGGATTCCCTGTCTATTCGCCGGGAGGCCCTGCAGAGGGGAGTGCCTTACTATACGACGATGCGGGGAGCGCTGGCGGCTGTGATGGGCATTGAAGCCCTGGCGAAGAAAGAATTGTCGATTCGATCGCTGCAAGAGTATCATCGGACTCAGGTGTAAGAGGAGTTCTGCGGTATGCCGACACCCATTACTCAAAAAGGTTATGACGCGCTCAAGGCCGAACTCGATCGCTTACGCAAGGTCGAACGACCGAAGAATATCGAAGCGATTGCCGAAGCCCGTGCGCATGGCGATTTGAGCGAGAATNNCGCGTATGGCTGAGCTCGAAACGAAAATTGCCGAGGCCCGGGTGGTGGACACGACCGGCCGTACGACGGAAACCGCGGTCTTCGGCGCGACGGTGCTGGTGATCGAGCAGGAATCGCAGTCGAAGAAAACGTATACGCTGGTCGGCCAGGACGAAGCCGATATGAAGGTCAACAGAATTTCCGTGCAGTCGCCGGTCGGCCGCGCGCTCATCGGCAAGCGGGTCGGAGATTTCGTCGAGGTAACGACGCCCACGAAGGTCATGGAATACGAAGTCGTGGAGATTAAGTTCGAGGAGCTGTGACGTGCCCCCGGCTCTCCCGCTCATCACCCTCCTGACGGATTTCGGTGCTAAAGATTATTTCGTCGCCAGCATGAAAGGGGTGATCCTGACGATCTACCCCGCTGCCCGCATTGAAGATGTGTCCCATCACATCACTCCGCATCGAATCGACGAAGCCGCCTACTGTCTCCAGGCCTGCTACCGGACGTTTCCCGAAGGCACGGTGCATGTCGTTGTTGTCGATCCCGGCGTCGGCAGCACCCGGCGGCCGATTCTGGTCAAAACGGGTCGCTATTACTTCGTGGCGCCGGACAACGGTGTGCTGACGCCGATTTTGAATGTGGAAGAGGATGTTGAGATCCGGGAAATAGAAAATCAGCAGTATCGATTGCCGTCCCCCGGAGCGACCTTCCACGGCCGGGATGTGTTTGCCCCGGCGGCAGCCTGGCTGGCCAAAGGCGCGGCGCTGTCGTCGTTCGGCCGATTGGTCTCCGATCCGGTCAGAGTGAATTGGCCTCAAGCCAGGGTGACCACGCGAACGATTATCGGAGAGATCGTCTACATCGACCGTTTCGGGAACCTGATCTCGAACATTTCCCGCACGCAGATTGAAGCCTGCAAGGTTGGACGTCCGAAGATTCGGGTCGGGGAGCATCTCATTGGAAGCCTGGTCGCGAACTATAGTGAAGGTAAGGACGATGCTCTGCATGCCTTGATCAATAGCAATGGGATGTTGGAGTTATTTCTCAAGGAAAGACCGGCCAGTGAGTGCTTGAAGATTGGCGTCGGAGTCGTCGTCGAGATGCATGGGTGATGGAAGTTATCGCAGCCGTTGGTCGATCTGATCGCACACATGAGCGGCGAAAGGCAGTGAACAGGTGAAGGCTGGTGAGACCGCATTGAGGACGTGCATGGAGCGGCGGTCCCCTTCCAGGACGAAGTCCATTTCGAGTTTCTTTTTGGTGATGTCGAGTAGTTGAGCCCGAATGCCGGGCCGTCCCCACTTCTGATAGTTTGATTCCTGCACGCCTTCGGCGAGCACTGAGGCGAGTTCGACCATCTTGCTGCGGGAGTATTTGGCGATCTCTTCCATCGCGAGACGCCGGTAGTCGAATTGGGCATTGGTCAGCAGCCCGAGTCCGCGGCCCGCGACCTCCATCATCTCACCCAGTTTGAAATTGCTGAGGCCCTCGTAATTTTCACGCCAGAAGGCCGGAATGGCCGTAGGGCCGATTTTCGCCTTTCCGTCGGCGGTGATGGTGAAGTGAACACCGAGAAAAGGATTTCTCAGATCGGGAACCGGATAGATATTGGTGCGGATCGCGCCCGGCGGCTCGTTTGAATAGAGATAGAGTCCCTTGAAAGGCAGAATCCGGTACTTTTCCGAGAAGCCATAATCCAGCGCGATTTTGTCCGCGTACAATCCCGCGGCATTGACGACATATCCGGCGGCAATCGTATCTGAGTTGGTCCGGATTCCCTGATCGGTTCGGCTGATGTAGGCGGTGTCGAATCGTATCTCGATGCCTTCTTGGGTGGCATCGCGTTGCATGGCGTCGACCACGTGCAAGGGATTCACGGTCGAGGTGCGGGGTGAGAACAGGGCGCGCTGGTAGGTTTTGACGCGAGGCTCGATCNNTTTGGCTTCTGCTTCGGTCAGCTCCTGAATCTCAATCGCATTCGCCCGGCCGCGCTTCACCAGCTCGTCGAGGGAGGGAAGGTCGCCGGCATCTTTGGCCACGACGAGCTTGCCGCAGCGATTGAGAGGAATGCCTTTCTGCTCGCAATAGGCGGTCATTCGCTCGTTCCCGAGCTTGGTGAATTTCGCCTTCAGGCTGTCGGGGGAATAGTAGAATCCTGCATGGAGGACGCCGCTGTTGCGGCCGCTGGCGTGGGCGCCGCACGCGGACTCTTTCTCGATCAACATGATGCGGGCATCGGCATGGCGGGTCTTGAGTTCTCTGGCGATACTCAACCCAATGACACCGCCGCCGATCACGAGAAAATCATACGGACCCATCTGCGCCTCTCATGGTTCGCGTGGATTCACAAGACGGGGTTCTGCGCTGCATCGGGCGCCCCGGTCGGATGAGTGCAAGTGTCTATGGAATCGGCCAGGATTTCCACCATTCTCGATAATTGATCCCGGGACGAAGAGAGCGGCGGCATCAGGACGATCACATTGCCGATCGGGCGGAGCAAGAGCCCTCGACGGCGTGCCTCCATGGCGACCCGGTGGCCGATTCTGGCCTGTAGAGGGATGGCTTCGCGGGTGGCCTTGTTCCGAACGAGTTCGATGCTGACCATCAGGCCGCGCTGGCGGATATCTCCCACGAGCGGCAGGCCGGCAAGGGGCTTGAGCAGGCGTTTCAAGAGTGCGATCTTCGGGCGAAGTCCTGCAAGGGTTTTTTCTTTGCGGAAGATCTCAAGATTTGCCAGTGCCACCGCGCATCCTAATGGATTGCCTGTATAGCTGTGTCCGTGGAAGAACGTCTTGAACTCTTCGTACTTCCCCAGAAATGCGCTGTAGATGGCTTCAGTCGTCAGCGTGGCGGCCAAGGGCATATATCCGCCGGTCAGCCCCTTGCTGATGGCCATCAGATCCGGGGTGACGCCCTCATGCTGGCAGGCAAACATCTTTCCTGTGCGGCCAAATCCTGTCGCCACTTCATCAGCGATGAGCAGCACATCATATTGGGTGCAGAGTTCGCGAATGCGTTTCAAGTAGCCGGGCGGGGACATGATCATGCCCGCTGCGGCCTGCACGAGTGGTTCGATGATAAATCCGGCGATCTCTCGATGCCGGGTCTTGAGCAGCTGTTCTATCGGATCGAGGCAGGCCATGTGGCAGGAGGGATAAGTAAGGGCAAGCGGGCAGCGGTAACAGTAGGGAGGTTCGGCGTCGAGGGTTGGAAATAGAAGTGGTTTGAATCGGCCGTGAAACAGCTCGATATTCCCGACGCTGATGGCCCCGATCGTGTCGCCGTGATAGGCCAGCTTGAGATGCAGAAAGGTATGTTTGGATCCGGCCTCGGGGTGCCGCTGTTGCCAATATTGCACGGCCATCTTCAGGGCGACTTCCACTGCCGTTGACCCATTGTCGGAATAAAACACTCGTGTGAGGCCTTTGGGTGCGATGCGGATCAGCTCGCGCGCCAGCCGAATGGCCGGTGGATTTGAGAGGCCCAGAAACGTCGAGTGGGCAATCTTGTCGAGTTGCCTTTTGATGGCGCGGTCGAGCGTCGGATGCCGATGTCCATGGAGATTCACCCAGATAGACGAGGTCCCGTCGAGGTATTTTTTCCCCTGCGTATCGATCAAGTAGGCCCCCTTCCCACATTCGATAATCAGCGGGATTTCCTGTTCCCATTCCTGCATCTGAGTAAAGGGGTGCCAGAGATATTGCCGATCCCAGCGCGCGAGGGATTTCACCGGAGAGATTTTCTTGTTCATGCTGCGTGAGCCAGAGACTGAAGCAATCAGGAGGCTGATGACCGAATACGTCGAAATATGTGGATGCGGGGCGGATTATACGGGCGGGTCTTCGCTTTGACAACCCGGGAGGCAGTTACTATAATGAACCGATTTTTTCTGAAAAGAGCTGGATTTGCAAAGCCTTATACGAAACTTCTCGATTATCGCCCATATCGATCACGGCAAATCTACCCTCGCTGACCGGCTTCTGGATGCGACCGGTGCGGTGACCGCCCGAGAGGCCAAGGAGCAGATTCTTGATGCCATGGATCTTGAGCGGGAACGCGGCATTACGATCAAGGCCCATGCGGTCGCCATCCGGTACAAGGCCAAGGACGGGAAGACCTACGATTTACACTTGATCGATACGCCGGGGCATGTCGATTTCACCTATGAAGTCTCGCGGAGTCTCGCGGCGTGCGAGGGTGCGCTCTTGCTTGTGGATGCCACGCAGGGGGTGCAGGCGCAGACTATTGCCAATGTGAATTTGGCCATGGCGAACAATCTGACCATTATCCCCGTCATCAATAAGATCGATTTGGCCAGCGCGGACGTCGAGGAGACCAAGAATTCCATTTCAGAAGTGTTGCAGCTGGATGCCAGTGATGCGATGCCGATCAGCGCGAAAGAGGGCAAGGGGGTGCCGGAGGTGCTCGAGGCGATCATTGAGCGGATTCCGCCGCCATCTGGAGATCCTGCCGCTCCGCTGAAAGCGCTCATCTTCGATTCCTGGTTCGACAATTACCAGGGGGTGATCGTTCTTATCCGCATTGTGGATGGCAAAGTTCGACCGGGGATGAAGATTAAAGTGATGTCCAATGACCGGACATTTGAAGTGATGGAAGTCGGGAAGTTTGTTCCCAAGCGTTCGAAGACGACTCAGCTGCTGACCGGTGAGGTCGGCTATCTCTGTGCGAACATGCGTGAAGTGGCGGACGTGAAGATCGGTGATACGCTGACCGATGCCGTGCTGCCGACGGCCACGCCGTTCCCCGGGTATAAGGAAGTGAAGCCGCTGGTGTTCTGCGGGCTCTATTCGACCGACACGGCGAAGTATGAAGATCTGCGGGATGCACTCGTCAAGTTGCGATTGAACGATTCCTCGTTCGTCTATGAGCCGGAGAGTTCTTTGGCCTTGGGCTTTGGCTTTCGCTGCGGCTTCCTGGGTTTATTGCACATGGAAATCATCCAGGAGCGCCTGGAGCGGGAATATGGCCTGACGTTGATTACGACTGCGCCCACCGTCGTCTATCGTGTGATGACGACCAAAGGTGAGGTGCTGGAGATCGATAATCCCGCCGAGCTGCCGGAGCCCAGCAGTATCGAATCGTTTGAGGAGCCCTTTATCCTGGCGACCGTCATTACACCGGAGCGCTACATGGGGGCGATCCTCAAGCTCTGTCAGGAACGCCGTGGGATTCAGCGGGACATCCACTTTCTCGATCCGACGCGTGTGGTCATCAGCTATGAGATGCCGCTCAACGAAGTGATTCTGGATTTCTATGACAAGCTCAAGTCGCGCACGCAAGGGTACGCGTCGCTGGATTATGAGTTGCTCGGCTATCGCGAATCCGATCTCGTGAAGCTCGATATTCTGCTCAACGGCGAGGCGGTGGATGCGTTGTCGTTCATTACCCATAAAGAGCGATCGGTCCATCGCGGGCGGCAGATGGCGGAGAAGATGAAAGAGCTGATCCCCCGCCAGATGTTTGAAATTGCCATTCAGGCGGCGATCGGGACGAAGATCATTGCCCGCGAGTCGATCGGCGCGATGAAGAAGAACGTCATCGCGAAGTGCTATGGCGGCGACATCTCGCGCAAGCGGAAGCTCCTGGAAAAGCAGAAAGAGGGCAAGAAGCGGATGAAGTCGGTGGGGAGCGTGGAAGTGCCGCAAGAGGCCTTCCTAGCGCTGTTGAAAGTGGGGGATGAATGAGTGTCGAACCGACTCCGCCCAATCTTGAGGACGTGTCAGGGGTAGCCCCGGTCACGGTTCCGACCGAAGCCCCGACGGCAGGCGAGGCTCGTCAGAGCGGGAAGTCTATCGTTCGGGAGTATGCCGAAGCCATCGTCGTCGCGATGTTGCTGGCCTTCGCCATTCGGGTGTTCGTTGTGCAGGCGTTTAAAATTCCCTCCGGATCCATGATTCCCACGCTGTTGATCGGCGATCATATCCTCGTCAGTAAGTTGTCTTATGGGTTGCAATGGCCGACCGACTGCAAGCTGCAATGGAACTTTCCGCCGGTCAATTGCTACACGTCCTCCAATGTGATGCCGTTCGGCAAGCCGCAGCGGGGCGACGTCATCGTCTTTCGCTTTCCGGAAGATGAAGAGAAAGATTTCATCAAGCGCATCGTCGGGACGCCCGGCGACACCGTGCAGATCCGCAATAAGCAGGTGCTCGTCAACGGCGAGCTGCTCGACGATCGGGCCTTCACACAACGGATCGACCCGGGCATTATCGATAGCACCATCAATCCCCGCGACAACTTCGGTCCGGTGACGGTGCCGGAAGGATCCTATTTTGTCATGGGCGACAATCGCGATCAGAGCCTCGACAGCCGGTTTTGGGGCTATGTGCGGGAGGAAAAGATCCGTGGGAAGGCGTTCAGAATCTACTGGTCCTGGAGCGGCCACGGGCAGTGGACCGAGTGGGTCCGATGGGATCGGTTCGGCAAAGCCATTCAGTGAACGGGCACGGGAAGTGTCCGAGTGAAGGTCTGCCGGAGTCAGGTTGCAAGCCGATTCAACGCAATGAGCGGCACGGTCCATGGATCTGAAATGGGCTCAAAGGGATCGGCTCGGTAAAGCGATTCAATGATCTGCCAATAGAAGGACGCGCACGGCATGGCTCCGCAGACCACACAGAATCAATCCGTGTCACAGAAGGCACTTCGCCAGTATCTCCAGCGATTCCCTCAAGCCAGTCTCTTGGTTATCGGGGATCTGATTCTTGATCATTATGTGATGGGACGGGTGAGCCGGATTTCTCCGGAGGCTCCGGTGCCGGTCGTGCATGTTGAGTCGGAAACGCTGCGATTGGGCGGTGCGGCAAACGTCTTCAACAACATTCTCGCGCTCGGCGGGAAAGCCGATTTATGCGGTGTCATCGGCGCCGACGAGAGCGGACGATTGTTGCTGAAGGAACTGGGCCAGACGCGGTCAGGCCGGGGCGGCGTGATTATCGACCATGATCGTCCGACCACCAGGAAGAGCCGGGTCATCGCCCACAATCAACAGATTGTGCGCTACGACATGGAAGGCCGTCAGGAACTGAAGGGGACGCTTCAGAAGCGTCTGCTGCGCTATGTCGAATCGCGGATTCGCGAGTTGTCCTGCATTGTCGTGTCGGATTACGCCAAGGGCGTCGTGTCGGCGGCGCTCATGACTGAATTGACGCGGCTGGCCGCCTTGCGCAAGATCCCGATAATTGTCGATCCGAAGGTCGAGCATTTCAGCTACTACAAGGGCGTAACGGTGATGACGCCGAACCATCTGGAAGCCACGCAGGCCGCCGGCTTGCACGGCGATGATGATCAGACCATCAACCAGGCCGGCGCCGTCATTCGCCAGCGGCTGGGGTGCCAATCCGTGCTGATCACACGCGGTGAAAAAGGGATGAGTTTGTATGAGGGTGAGGGCACGTCCTGGCATCTTCCGAC
>CXWL01048233.1_pt1 | contig 11297 bp, 11 predicted proteins | sample 590931 | NCBI WGS metagenome assembly CXWL01 (sample SAMEA3498368, study PRJEB10139) | groundwater metagenome | biome: water well; material: biofilm material | place: Germany | collected 2015-04-27 | reverse complement strand
CCTGCTGGCGAAGAACAGGCTCAAGCTCGCCGACATCCAGGACGTCATCGCCGGCATGGGCCCGATGGCCGGTGCGAAGGACTTCCTCGACGACCTGCGCAGCCGCTACCAGGTGCTGATCCTGTCGGACACCTTCTACGAATTCGCACAGCCACTGATGCGCCAGCTCGGCTGGCCCACGCTGCTGTGCCACAAGCTCGAGGTCGATGCGCAGGGCTTCGTGACGCGCCACGTGCTGCGCATGGCCGACCAGAAGCGCCACGCGGTGAACGCGCTGCGCCTGCTGAACTTCCAGGTCATCGCGGCGGGCGATTCGTACAACGACACCGGCATGCTGCTGTCGGCGCATGCCGGCTTCTTCATCCACCCGCCGGAGTCGATCGTCGCGCAGTTCCCGCAGTTCCCGGTGACGCGCAGCTACCCCGAGCTGAAGGCGGCGATCGACACCGCAGCCGCGCGCTTGCGCGGCGGCTGAAGCTCCGTCAGCGTCGGCCGCGCGGGCCGCACTGCCCCTTGACGAGGCAACGCGCGTAGTCCGGATCGGTCTTGAGCAGGAACTGCACGCGCGCGGCCACCGCGTCGTCGGCGAAGTCGCTGAACAGGCCGTCCACGCCGAGCTCGTAGAACATCAGGTACTCGGCCGCCGGGTTGCCGGCATAGTCGGCCGCGAGGCGGCGCGGCTCGCTGCGGAAGGTGTAGGGGTGCACCAGCAGGCCCTGCGCATGCGCGCGCTGGATCAGGTCGGTGGGCGGCAGCAGGTGGCGGTCGGCATCGTTGAGCTTGCCGTCGCCATTGATGTCGCTGCAGGCGCCAGCGACGACCGTGCAGGCCGAGCTGCGGATGTACGGCTTCCACGGGCCGATGCCGTCGGCGTAGCTCTTCACCTCGGCCAGGCCGGCGGGCGTGAGCAGGTCGCTGAACAGGCCGGAGCGGCCGCTGACCACCCAGTCGTAGGGCTTGTCGAAGGGCTTGACCAGCGAGATCGAGCCGTCCGGGTTGATGTCGTCGGCATCGACCAGCTGGATCAGCGGCAGCTCGGTGCGCGTGCGCAGGTAGCGCAGGTTCGCCGTCTCGAAGGACTGGATGAACACCGGCGCGCCGCGGTGGTTCCAGCCGGCGCGCGTGAGGATGCGCAGCAGCCGGTCTTCCAGCGGCAGGCCGATCGACTGGTGGTAGGTCGGGTGCTTGGTCTCGGGATAGATGCCGATGCGCCGGCCCTTGTCGGCCGACTTGCGCTTCACGAACTCGATCACTTCGCTCAGCGTGGGGATCTGGAATTGCCCGTCGAAGGCCGTGCCGCGCTCGGGCAGCGGCTGCACCGCGCGCAGCTGCCTGATCTCGGCGAGCGTGAAGTCGGAGGCGAAGAAGCCGGTCTCGGGCACGCCGTCGAGCATCACCGTGCGCTTGCGCGCGGCGAACTGCGGCAGGTCCTTCACGTTGGTGGTGTTGATCAGGTTCGGCTCGTGGCGCGCGATCAGGTGGCCGTCCTTGGTGGCCACGAGGTCGGGCTCGACGTAGTCGGCGCCGAGCTCGATGCCCAGCGCGTAGGCCTCGAGCGTGTGCTCTGGCAGGTAGCCGCTGCCGCCGCCGCGGTGGCCGATGACCAGCGGGCCGCGCGGCGCGCCGTCGTTTCCGTCGTCGTGGGCATCGTTGTGAGCGAATGTCAGCCCGGCCGATGCCGCGAGGGCACAGGCCAGCATGCCGGCACGCAGCCGGTGGGTGATCTTCATGGTTCGTCTCCTCTGGGGTGTGGCCCGGTGAATGCTCCGGACTCTAGGCAGCCCCCGTGACAGCGCATTGACAAGGACTGTCAGCGCCTGAGAGCCACCACCGCCATCATCGCGCCGATCAGCACCGGCTGGTGAACCATGTAGAAGCTCAGGCTCCAGCGGCCCAGCACGGCCAGCGGCTGCAGGAGCCGCCCGATCGCACCGGCCAGGCTGCCGCGCCGATGCGCCAGCAGCCATTGGCCGGCGGCCAGGCCCCACAGCATCACGCCCAGCCAGGGCAACAGCGGCGCGTAGTCCTCGGTGACCGGCTTGCGCGTGATGAGTCCGACCCAGTTGGTGCCGCGGGTGTCGAAGAACGGGTGCTGCACGAAATGGGGTAACAGCACAGCTGCGAGCCCCAGCGGCCACAACCATCGCCGCATCGGCGCCGCGAGCCGCGCGAGGACCAGCATCAACGCAATGCCGTGCAGCACGCCGAAGTAGATCCAGCTGCGCGGGAACATGATCCACGAGCCGATGCTCACCAGCACCGCGCAGCCCGCCACCTGCGCCCAGCGGCGCCAGAAGCGCTGCCACGACTGGCCCTGATCGAGCGCGACGGCCTGGCCGAGTCCCGCGCAGAACAGGAACAGCGACACGATGCAGATGCGCTGCACCGTCCACACCGGGTTCGAGTAGAAGTTGGTCTTGATGAAACCGAAGTGGTTCAGGTCGAAGGTGGCGTGGAAGCACGCCATCCAGACGATGGCCACGCCGCGCAAGGCGTCGAGCCGGTCGAAACGTTCGCCGTGGGGCACTGTGACCTGGGGAGTGGTGACATTCCAACGATAGCGCATGCTCACCCGCGCGCACCGCCGGTTATGCTCGTCGCTCCATGCCCCTGACCAGGACCACCGAGGCCGAAGTCCGGCGCGAGTTGCTCGAACTCGCCCTGCACAACGCCGGGCGCAGCGTGTGGGCGCAGGCCATCGTGGTCAGCTTCATCGTCTGGCTGGGCTGGCGTGCCGGTGAGCCGGAAGAGGCCATGATCGCCGGCGCGATCGGCTACCTGGGCACGGCGTGGCGCTGGTGGCTGGCACGCCGCTATGCCGACACGGACCGTCTCGACGAGAGAGGCCTGCGCGCCGCGAGCCAGTCCTTGCAGGGCAATGCCGCCATGGCGGGCGCCTTCTGGGTCGCCGCGGTGGTCGGCATCTACACCCACCAGACGGGCAGCGAAGCCACCGCCTTCATGGTGATGGCCTGCGGCTCCACCGCGGTGGCGGCGTACTTCATGTCGCTGGTCGGGCATTCCTTCCTGCTGCTCGCAGTGCCGCAGATCGGCGCGGTGATCGCGGTGTGCCTGCTGGTCGAGCAGGTGCGCTCGGTGCCGCTGGCCGTGCTGTCGGTGATCTACGTGCTCACGATGTACCGTGCGGCGCGCGAGTTCACTCTGGCCACCACGCGCGCGGTGCGCCATGGCCTCGAAGTGGACGCCGCGAACGCCTCGCTGCAGCGCGCCAAGGCGCTCACCGAAGCCGCCAACGACTCGCTGCAGCGTGCCAAGGAGGCCGCCGACGCCGCCAACATGGCGAAATCGCAGTTCCTCGCCACCATGAGCCACGAGATCCGCACGCCGATGAATGGCGTGCTCGGTGCGCTCGAGTTGCTGCGCAGTTCCAAGCTCGACCCGCAGCAGCGCCGGCTCGTCAAGACGGCGGCCTCGTCGGGCGAGTCGCTGATGAGCATCCTCAACGACGTGCTCGACCATTCCAAGATCGAGGCCGGCAAGCTCAACCTCGGCCGCTCGCCGCTGTCGCTGCACGCCACCGCCGCCTCGGTGATCGCGCTGTTCCGCGCCAACGCCGAGGCCAAGGGCCTGGCGCTGGTGCTGGACCTGGAACCGATGGTGGCCAACCACGTGCTCGGCGACGCCCAGCGGCTCAAGCAGGTGCTGCTCAATCTGGTGGGCAATGCGATCAAGTTCACCGAACGCGGCGGCGTGTCGCTGCGCCTGAGCTCCGGTCGCAGTTCGGCGGACCGTGTGCAGGTGCGCTTCGAGGTGGTCGACAGCGGCATCGGCGTGCCGCGCGAGGCGCAGGATCAGCTGTTCCAGCCCTTCCACCAGGTCGACGGCTCGCGCAGTCGGCGCGCCGGAGGCACCGGTCTGGGCCTGGCGATCAGCCAGAAGATCGTCGAGGCCATGGGCGGGCGCATCGAGCTCGAGAGCCAGGCGGGGCGCGGCTCGTCCTTCCATTTCACGCTCGGCTTCGAACCGGACCCCAATCCACCCACCGGCGAGGTGCTCGACTCGTCGATGACGCCGCTCGACCCCCTGCCCTCGCGGCTGGCCGGCACGGTGCTGGTGGTCGAGGACAACCCGGTGAACCGCATCATCGCCGAGGAGATGCTCGAATCGCTGGGGCTGGACTGCATCGAGGCGCAGGACGGCGTCGAGGCGCTCGACGTGCTGGCGCGACGCTCGGTCGACCTGGTGCTGATGGATTGCCAGATGCCGGTGATGGACGGCTACACCGCCACCCAGCACATCCGCGCCCGCGAGGTGAAGCAGCGGCTGCCGCGCACGCCGATCGTCGCGCTCACCGCCAATGCCTACGAGGAAGACGCGGCACACGCCATGGAGGTGGGCATGGATGCCCACCTCGCCAAACCCTACACGCGCGATCAGCTGCGCGAGATCATCAGCACCTGGTTGTGAGCCGCAGGCTCACAGTGCCCCCCAGGCCGTCAGGCCGGTGCCGCGCTCCTCGTCCCAGCCGGTGTTGCCGCTGCGCAGTTCGCCCCAGGCGGTATCGAGCTCGATGCGCTTGATCTCCTCGACAGCGCCGTCGTCCGCGCCGCCGGCCTTGCGCACCTGGGCACGCGCGAGCCGCTCCATCAGGCGCAGGTCGCGCGTCGTCAGCGTCAGGGCCGATTCGGCCCACAGCTCCACCACCTCGAGCAGCGACTCGTAGGTGATCGGCGCCGCCACGCGCTGGGCGTTCAGCGCGGCCAGCGTGCCGCGCAGCCGCGGGTCCACGGTGCGCACCACGTCGAGGATGGCAGCTTCGCCCAGACCGTCGTCGACCACCGCGTCGACCAGGCTGCGGCGCATCAGCTGGTCGGCGGTGTACAGCCGGCCGCTGAGGATCATGTCCTTGGCCACCGAGAAGCCGGCCTTGCGGATCGTCAGCGGCCAGGCGCCCATGCCCGGGAACAGGTTGAACAGCACCTCGGGAAAGCCGGCCTGCGCACCGCGCTCGAAGATCACCTTGTGGAAAGGCAGCACCGATTCCAGGCCGCCGCCCAGCGTGTCACCCTGCACCAGCACGGTGGTGTGCACGCCGCGCTGCGCGGCATGCTCCAGCCACCAGACCAGGTCGACGCAACGCCGGCCGTACATCTTCAGCGAGTCGATGTCCTGCGCGCGCACCAGCAGCACGAACAGCGCCAGGTCGCCACCGAAGTTGAACACACCGGTGACATCGGAACTCAGCACGAGGTGGCGCACCACGCCGGGGTTCTCGGCGATGTCGTCGAGCACGCGCTGCATCTCGGTCAGGCCGGCCAGGCTGTAGCACTGGATCGGCTTGACGCAGGTGCGCACGCGCAGCATGCCGAGTTCACTCGTCCATTCGAGGCGCAGGTACTTGTAGGGTCGGGAAAGAAGCCGGGGCAGACCGGCGGGGGCAAGAGCCTGGGACGTCGTCATACCTGTTCGATGATGCGCGTGAAGTGGTGGAAGTTCAGCAGCGCCGCGTCGACGACCGCGTCGCAGGCCGCAGTGTCGTCGAAGGTGTTGAGGATCTTGCGCAGGTCGGCCATGTGCTGGGCGTCCATGGTCGCGTGCGAATTGATGAAGGACACGCCGCGCTCGCCTTCGAGCAGCAGCGACTCCTTGATCGCCGAGGCGAACGGCCCGCCGTACACGGAGGCAATCACCTCCAGCGTGTAGAGCATGCCCAGCACCGAGCAGGGGTGCTGTCGATCGGCCGCCCAGTAGTTGTAGCCCACCAGCGCCCGCGTGAAGGCCGAGGGTGCGTGGGCCTGCGTGGTCGCCGCCGGCACGCCCACGGCCTCCAGGTCGTTGCGCACCCACTCCTCGTGGCCCGACTCCTCCTGCATGTGCTGGTAGAGGAAGTAGCGCACCTGCTTGTGGCTGTCGGCCATGCGGCTGGCCGCCGCGGCGCTCACCGGGTTGAAGTGCCAGACGACGTGGTAGAGCTCCAGCAGCAGCGTGCGGTAGCGCTCCAGCGGCAGGCCGTGGGCCACCGCGTCCAGCACCACGGGGTGCGTCTCGAAGGCACGGCGTGCCTCATCGGTGCGGACCACCAGGTCCGCGAAGAACATCGACATTCATTTTCTCCAACGACGGTTTTTGGCTGTCGCAAGGCGGCCCTGTGATCGCGCGAACCGCGGCGCGACCCATCACCCTGCAACGCTGTGGCCGGATTGTGGCGGCGCTTTCGTTGCCGCACCAATGTCAAGGTTGACAGGTGTGCGAGCCCGGGCGATGGGTTGGGAGCGCGCAGTGTGTGCCGCGCTTGAAGAATCGCAAAGGGCCGATCGGTGCCAGGCGTGACCATCCGAGCAAGGGCGCTGCCCAGGAGCTACAGCATGGCCGAGAACCGCCGAATCCTCATCATCCAGGGACACCCGGACGTCACCGAAAATCACCTCGGGCACGCGCTGGCGCATGCCTATGCCGCCGCCGCCACGACGGCGGGCCATCAGGTGCGCACCGCCACGCCGGCGCAGCTGGACTTTCCGCTGCTGCGCAGCCAGAAGGAGTGGGAACACGGCCCCCTGCCGCTGGCCCTGCAGAAGGCGCAGGACGACATCGCCTGGGCGCAGCACCTGGTGCTGTTCTTCCCGTTGTGGATGGGCGACATGCCGGCGCTGCTGAAGGGTTTTCTCGAGCAGGTGGCGCGCCCGGGCTTCGCCTTTCGCAAGGACTCGGGCAGCCCCTTCGGCCAGAAAGGCCTGACCGGCCGCTCGGCCCGCGTGGTCGTCACCATGGGCATGCCGGCGCTCATGTACCGCTTCTACTTCCGTGCCCACAGCGTGAAGAGTCTGGAGCGCAACATCCTCGGCTTCGTGGGCATTTCGCCCATTCACGAAACATTGATCGGCATGGTCGATGCGCTGGACGACGCCGGCCGCGCCAAGTGGATGGCGACGATGGCGCGCCTCGGGCGCACTGCGGCCTAGCAGGCTATCGTGGCGCCATGAGCGCCGCCCTGCCCTCGCCGATCGGATCGCTGTTGCGCGAATGGCGCCGGCGCCGCCGCCTCAGCCAGCTCGAACTCGCCCTCGACGCCGAGGTGTCCACACGCCACCTCAGCTGCGTGGAGACCGGCCGCGCCCAGCCCAGCCGCGAGATGGTGCTGCGCCTGGCCGAGCGGCTGGAGGTGCCGCTGCGCGAGCGCAACCGGCTGCTCACCGCCGCCGGCTTCGCACCGATGTACGGCGAGCGCCGCCTCGACGACCCGGCGCTGCGCGCGGCACGCGAAGCGGTCGACCTGGTGCTGCGCGGCCACGAGCCCTACCCCGCGCTGGCGGTCGATCGGCACTGGAACCTCGTCTCGTACAACCGCGCCGTGCCGCCCTTCCTGGCCGGGGTGAAGGCGGAGCTGCTCGTGCCGCCGGTCAACCTGATGCACCTGAGCCTGCACCCGCAAGGCCTGGCGCCACGCATCCGCAACCTGTCGCAGTGGCGCGAGCATGTCTTCGCCCGGCTGCGCCAGCAGATCGCCGCCTGCGCCGATGCGCAGCTCGAAGTGCTGCTCGAAGCCCTGCAGCGCTATCCGGCGCCGGCGCGCGCGTCAGCCCCGGCCGAGGCGGCCATGGTGGTGCCGCTGCAGGTCGACAGCCCGGCGGGCCTGCTGTCGCTGATCAGCACGACGACGGTGTTCGGCACGCCGGTGGACGTGACCCTGTCGGAGCTCGCGCTGGAGACCTTCTTCCCGGCCGACGATGCGACGGCGACGGCGCTGCGCGCGCTCTACGCGGCGCACGTCGCGGCCTGAGCCATGTCAAGCGGCCGTGGCCGCCCGGTGACACCATCGGCGCATGGCGGCAGCGGGCCGCGTCGAGGGGGTGCATGGACAAGCGGCAGGGCTGGCATGTCGGCTACTGGATCATCGCGCTGTCGCTGCTGATGCTCGTGCAGAGCTACTGGCAGGGCGCGGCGCTCATCGAGGTGGTGCCCTACAGCGTGTTCGAGCAGGCGCTCGCCGACGGCCGCATCGCCGAGGTCACGGTGACCGACCGCAGCCTCAGCGGCCGCCTCAAGGCGCCCGAGGGCGGCAAGTCGCTGATGGTGGCCACGCGCGTGGAGCCCGACCTCGCCGCGCGGCTCGAGAAGTACGGCGTGCCCTACACGCGGGTCGTCGAGAGCCCGCTGCTGCGCGACCTGCTGTCGTGGATCGTGCCGGCGCTCGTCTTCTTCGCGCTGTGGTACTTCGTCATCCGCCGCCTGGCGGACAAGCAGGGCATGGGCGGTTTCATGTCGATCGGCAAGAGCCGCGCCAAGGTCTACGTCGAGACCGACACCGGCGTGGACTTCGCCGACGTGGCGGGTGTCGACGAGGCGAAGGAGGAGCTGAAGGAGGTGGTCGACTTCCTCAAGCACCCGAAGGAGTACGGCCGCCTGGGCGCGCACATCCCCAGGGGCGTGCTGCTGGTCGGCCCGCCGGGCACCGGCAAGACGCTGCTGGCCAAGGCCGTGGCCGGCGAGGCCGGCGTGCCCTTCTTCTCCATCTCGGGGAGCGAGTTCGTGGAGATGTTCGTCGGTGTCGGCGCGGCGCGCGTGCGCGACCTGTTCGAGCAGGCGCGACTGAAGGCACCGGCGATCATCTTCATCGACGAGCTCGATGCGCTGGGCCGCGCCCGCGGCGCCTTCCCCGGCCTGGGCGGGCACGACGAGAAGGAGCAGACGCTCAATCAGCTGCTGGTCGAGATGGACGGCTTCGACACCTCGTCGGGGCTGATCATCCTGGCCGCCACCAACCGGCCGGAGATCCTCGACACCGCGCTGCTGCGCGCCGGCCGCTTCGACCGCCAGGTGCTGGTCGACCGGCCCGACAAGAAGGGCCGCGCCGACATCCTGCAGGTGCACGTGCGCAAGGTGAAGCTGGCAGCAGGCGTGAAGCTCGACGAGGTGGCCGGCCTGACCGCCGGCTTCAGCGGCGCCGACCTCGCCAACCTGGTCAACGAGGCGGCGCTGGCCGCGACCCGGCGCCACGCCGACGAGGTGACGCTGGACGATTTCAGCGTCGCGGTGGAGCGCATCGTGGCCGGCCTGGAGCGGCGCAGCCGCGTGCTCAATGCGCACGAGCGTCGTGCCGTCGCCTTCCACGAGATGGGCCATGCGCTGGTGGCGCTGTCGCAGCCGGGCGCCGACCCGGTGCACAAGGTGTCGATCATCCCGCGCGGCATCGGTGCGCTCGGCTACACCATCCAGCGCCCCACCGAGGACCGCTACCTGATGACGCGCGCCGAGCTGGAGCGCAAGATCGCCGTGCTGCTGGCCGGCCGCGCCGCCGAGGTGCTGGTGCTCGGTGAGTTGTCCACCGGCGCCGCCGACGACCTGGCCAAGGCCACCGACATCGCGCGCGAGATGGTCACGCGTTACGGCATGGACACCGGGCTGGGGCACGTGGCCTACGAATCGCCGCGCTGCCAGGCGCTGGAGTTCCCGCTGGCCTGGAGCGGCAACGCCCGCACGCTGTCGGAGGACACGCTGCGCCGCGTCGATGCAGCGGTCGCTGCCCTGGTGGCGGAAGGCTTCGAAAACGCCACACGATCGCTGACGGCCAACCGAGGCGTGCTGGAGCGCGGCGCGCAGGCACTGCTGGAACGCGAGACGCTCGACGAAGCTGCCTTGCGGGAGCTGACCGCCGGACTGCGCGACTCCGATCAGCGGCCGACCACCGCGTAATCCTGCGTGTGCTGGCTGAGCCACTGTGCCGACAGCGCTGCGTCCTGCTGGCGCGGGTGGAAGTCGGCCCGGAAGTAGGCCTTCCACGGCCGGTAGATCTCGCGCAGCAGACCCTCGCGCGCGAACAGGAACCGCCAGCCGCTGCGCCAGCTGCGCCACCGCAACAGCTCGCCGTCGTGCCACAGGTTGCGCAGCGTCTGGCGGAACACGTCGAGCAGGAAGTGCGTGGTGACGATGCGCATGAAGCGCCCACGCCACAGCTCGTTGCCGCCCAGTGCGCGGTAGAGGTCGAAGGCGGTGCTGCGGTGCTCGGATTCTTCCGAGGCGTGCCACAGCCACAGCATCTGCAGCCGCGGCTCGGCGCCGGACAGGCAGTCGGGGTGGCGCAGCGTCCACTCGGCGAAGATCGCAGTGATGTGCTCGGTGGCCGCCGTGGCCGCCACCCAGGCGCGCGGGTCGACGCCTTCGAGGCGCCTGAGCCGCCGCACGGCACGGTCGGCCCAGCGATTGCGGTGGCCTTGTCGCTCGAGGTGCGCGTTGAACAGTGCATGCAGCCGGCGGTGCGTCGCTTCCTGGCCGATGAAGGCCTGCACCTCGACGGCCATGACCTCGCGCTGTGCCTCGGGCAGCGTCTTCATGCCCAGCTTCACCGCGTCGATGAAGAACTGCTCGCCGACCGGGAAGCTCATCGACAGTGCGTTGAACCATGCCGTGCGGAAGGCGTCACCGCCATTCCAGTGACGCGCGATCGGCGCGTCCAGGTCGATCAGCAGGCGGCGGACGGTCAGTTCGGTCATGGCGGCTCGGGTCGATTCAGCGCGGCAGGCGCTTCTTCAGCTCGTCCTTCAGGCGAGCGTGCTCCTCGGGGCGCAGCACCTTCAGCAGGTCGAGGTCGGCGAGCAGCCGGCTGACGCGCGCCGCCGCGTTGCCGGCCTTGATCTCGCCGATCTCGGCGTTCATGGAGCGGAAGTCGTCGAAACGATCGTCGGCGCCCTTCGGGTCGCGTGCGTCGACCAGCACGGCCAGCGCCTCGCTGATGCGGCCGAGCTGGCGGCCGTAGCTGTGCTTGCTGACGACCGCGGCCTCGGTCTGCGGCGCGCTGCTGTTGAAGGCGTTCACGTTCAGTGTCCAGCCGGGCAGGATGGGCTGCACCAGCGTGTTCGGCGCCAGCTGCATGGCGGCGCTCCACTGCTTGAGCCAGCTGCTCGGGTCCCAGGTCGGTGTGGAGCTCTCTGCCATGGTCGGGTCCGTTCTCAGACGTCGAGGGTGAACACTTCGGCGGCACGCCTCTCGGCGGCATTGTGGCCGGCCAGCGCCTTGTCCCAGGCCGGCGCATCGGCGCCGTTGGCGCCCACCCGCCCCTTGGTCATCAGCGCCACCTCCTCCGACGAGGCGTCGAAGTCGCCCAGCGCTCGACGCTCGGCGTCGAACAGACGCGCCGTCATCGCCCCGGAGGCATCGATCAGGACCAGGTAGCGGGCCGGGGTGCTGTGCATGGTGCGTGGACGGAGTTCAGGCAGGCAGACTAGCACCGCCGGGCGCCGCGTGGATTGAGCGAAAGCACCCGGCCCGAAGCCCCTCAGGGCGTCGGCGGCTCAACCCACCCAGCGCCGCGCGTTACGGAACATGCGCAGCCACGGGCTCGC
>CXWL01009786.1_pt1 | contig 11298 bp, 11 predicted proteins | sample 590931 | NCBI WGS metagenome assembly CXWL01 (sample SAMEA3498368, study PRJEB10139) | groundwater metagenome | biome: water well; material: biofilm material | place: Germany | collected 2015-04-27 | reverse complement strand
GGGGGACTCGACACGGTGTATCTATGAGATTGATACGGGACAGGTCGTGTTCGAGGTGTGCAGGTGCGGTGCGCCGTTGGGCGGTGGATGTTGTGGTCGGACAGATGGATTGGATTGGGTCTAGAAACGGAGGATGGATATGAGTGACTCACTGCAACAGCTTCAGGAGATTGATCGGACCGGAGGGATGTCCCCGCTCTATGCTGATGTGACGGGGATTGGATATGGCGCCAATATGCTGGACCCAGTATTGACGGAAGGCATTATTTACATGCCGGATAGTGAGCGGGGGGGGCATTTTGGGTGTATGGGGACGACGCGGATCGGGAAAACGCGCGTTGTCGAAAGCTTTGTCGAACAGGATATTCGCAAGGGGTTCTCCGTCGCGGTGATCGATCCCAAGGGGGATATTGAACTGTTTTCGAAGATCACGCAGGTGGCGTCTGAATGTGGGCGGTTGGGCGATGTGATGTTGTTATCCCCGGTCTTTCCCGATCAGTCCGTGTCGCTGGATCCGTTGGCGGATTATTACATGGAGGACGAGCTGGTCCATCATGTCATTGCCGGAATTGAAACCGGTCCGACCCCGTTTTTTAAGGATATTGCGCGCGAGGTGACCCAGGTGATTGTGGCCGGATTGATCCGGTTGATACGCAGCCAGGGTGGCGGGGTGAATATCAACTTTATGGATGTGAAGCAGCGCGTCGGCTATGCGGATCTGGAGCAGTTCAAGGAAGCGCTGCGCGCGATTCCGGGGACCGAGGACATCTGTGAGTCGATTGAGAAGATTTGCCATGGGCCCGGGATGGCGGACCACTTTGCGAAGGTGGCGGGGTCACTCCGGACGATGTTGCAGGCGTTGACCTTTGGGAATATTGGCCGGGTGTTCGGCAAGGCGCGGCAGAACGAGTTTATTCGCCGTTTGCAAGACGGGCAGACGGTGATTCTAGTGGTGCAACTGGGGGTGTTGTTGACGGGTGATACCGGGAAAATCGTGGCCCGGGTCTTTGTCTCGATGATCCAGACGCTGGTCGGGCGGTTGTGCGCGTCGGGGCTTCGGCTGTCGCCGCCGCTGTGCCTGCATATGGACGAAGGGCATAACGTCTTGTATCGCGGGGTGCAGGAACTGTTTAATAAGTGTAGTGCGGCGAATGTGTGGATTAACTTCTACACGCAGTCGAATGCACAAATGGAAGAAGCGGTGGGTCGTGAGGTGACGCGCTCGATCATCGATAATCTCAATACCTGGATGTACATGAAGGTCAATCACGCGGAGACGTGCCAATATGTGGAGGATAGTTCACCGCTCGTGGAAAAGCAGGATCCGGTGGTGTCGGCGGCAGGCGCGGTGACGATTCGCTATGTGGATGAACGGTTGGTGTTACGACATCGCGTGAGTGAGCTGGAGCATCGGTGGTTTTATTTGCGGTCGAAGGGGCAGTGGTATAAGGGGAAGACGCTCGAATCGAGTGTGTCGTATTGCACCGTGAAGTTTCCACGCGCGATCAAGGGGGGCGGTACAGGGTGAGGAGCAAGGACCGTGCGTCCCAGGTCGTCACCGGAGCTGGAGGGACGTGGGCGTGGAACGGCGTCATCTGGTCTGGCGCGTCAGCCCCCTGCGCCGGGGGGCCTAGGGTGTCCCATAGGTGTTCCAGGCCTCTCGGACGGTGTGGACTGCGTCGTGAAGAGTGGCGCCCCATCCTATGAGGGTGTTCTTTGAGGTGGAGGACTTGTTGGTCATAGAGTGTCCCTGCATAGAAGGCACCCATGAGGAGGCCGAGCATCAGGAGTTTTTTCATGTTGTGTTAATTCTGCCAAATGGGTTGTGTGACGGTCGCGGGGGCTTTTCCGTCCGGCCCCGGGTGTCGTAGCGCATCCTGCACCCGGGTAATCATCGAACGCGTAATCCATCCCACGCATTCTCCTTCCCCTTCTTCCAGCACCAGAAGTTGGTCGACCTTTTCCAAGATCATCTTATCGAGGGCTTCAATCAGCGGGAGCTGTGCGGAGAGTGAATTGCTCGCGGTGAGGGGGGTGATATAGGGGGCGAGCGGGGTACGTTCATCGGTCATCCATCCTGCGGATTGTTGCGCATCTCGATAGCGAACGAGACCGGTGATGTGGCCGATGGCATTGCGCACGGGATAGGCGGAATAGCCATGACGAAGAAATAGGAGTTTGAGGTCGGCTAATGTCGCGGTGTCGGCAATGGAGATAATGCCGGCGCGTGGCACCATCAGGTGCAGGAGATGGGTCTGAAACTGTTGGCTATAGGCCACCGGTTTATGCGCTTGATCGGCGAGGAGACGTAAGATGATGGCGATGAAAAAGATCCAGAGCGTTTCATAATGGAGTGCGAGGCCGATGATGGCGAGGGTCATCATGCCGACGCTGATATGTTTACTGGCTTGCGCCGCTTGTTCCCAGGCTTGGGCGAACGATCCTGAGCGATGCCAGAGCCAGGCATGGAGGATGCGTCCTCCGTCAAGCGGGAGACAGGGGATGAAGAGATTATATATGCCGAGCACGAGATTCACTTTGTACAGATTACGGCAGACGATATCGCCCTGAAAGGGCCATGCGAGGGCCGCGAGGAGGAGTGAACAGGCGGGGCCTGCTAAGGCGACGATGGCGGAGATGCGCGGGGAGGGGCATTCCTTTTCGAAGGTGGTCCATCCGCCTAACAGATGGAGCGATATCCCGGTGACCCGAAGGCCATAGTGCTCAGCGACGACGGCGTGCCCGAGTTCATGGAGGAGCACTGAGGCGAGGATGAGCGTCGTGGCATAGACGGCGAGGGCCCAATGGGCGGTCACGGGCAGGGTATCGCTCGGTTGTGAAATGAATTCCGCGGACAGTCCCCAGGTTAAGAGCCCGAACAGAATAAACCATGAGTAGTGCAGGGTTAGTCGATAGCGAAAGAAGGGAATGGTCATGGTCTTGTCCTTTCACACGGTGACGCGTGTTGGTGTTATGTGCGTGGTGGTGGTGTCGTTGGCGTTTCAGGGGTCGGTGGTGGCGGCGCGGGTTGATCGTGCTTAAGCGCGCGGACCTGTGACAGTTGTCGTGTCAGGGTGTCTTCTATGCCTTGGAGGTGTTCTGCAAAGTTCGTTCTGAGATCGGCTTCTTGGTGTTCGTTCGGTGAGGGGAGGGGGGTGCCTCGCCAGTCACTGGTGACGGTGCAGAAATTCCAGCGTCCCTTGCTCAGTTGGTCGGGGATAATTTTACCTGCCAGATATTCCATGATGCTCATGATTTCGGTCACGTCGTCGGCCATGCCGAGCATAATCAGATAGCCGGTGGCGGAGACGAGATTAAACGAACGAAAGTCGCGTGATTTACTTTGGCCCCGTCGGGTTTCAATGATATCGCCGATGGCGGCGGGAAAGGTGCATTTGGCGGATTCTTCGAACCGTCCCGTGGGGGTGATGGTGATCGGGAAATAGGTGCGGTCGAACCCGGCCTTTGTGGCATTCCAGGTGACGTGTGCGACGAACGGCTGGGAATTGCGTGTGCAAGTGGTGGAAAACTGAAACGTGTAGCGTGCGAGCCTCATATCCCATCTCCGATGTGGATCGATTGGAGATGTGCGGGAGGAATGGATTGGAGAAATCGGCAGGGTTGCGTGAGCGTTTCATGCGCGATGTGGTGGTACTGCTCCACAGGATAGGTAAGGGTGAGGGTGTCCTTGGGTCGTGTGATGGCGACGTAGAAGAGTCGACGTTCTTCCTCGAGTGCCGGGGCATCGTACCAACTCCGGATGGGGGGAATGTAGCCATCTAAGACTTGCATCACGTAGACGTGCGCCCATTCGAGTCCCTTGGCGCTATGGATGGTGGACAGAGTGAGGAGGTCTTGGTCTCGCGTGGCTGTGGGAGGGCGTGAGCTCTCCGGATTTAATGTCAGGTCTTGGAGAAAGAGTTCCAGCGAGAGACTGTGTTGGCTCAATTGTCCCAGTTGTCGGAGATCATCCATGCGTTGCGGCGCGTCGGTGCCGTAATCTCGAGTGAGGAGTGGTCCGTAGTGATGTAAGACGAGATTGATGCGATCCGGCAATTGAATCGCGTCGTTTTGCGTCGTGCGGAGTACGGCGGCCAAGTGCTGGAGCGCTGATTTCTGTTTGTGTGTCGACTGTTCGAGCACACTGATCGGGTCGTCGGTCTCGGACATGGTGTCCACCAGCCGTTGGGCTAATTTTGCGCCCACGCCATCGAGGAGCAGCAGGAGTCGATGCCAGGAGCCGGCGTCACGAGGATTATCGGCGACCCGGAGATAGGCCACGATATCTTTCACATGGGCGGTGTCGGTGAGTTTGAGTCCCCCATATTTCTGATAGGGGATCTGATGTTTATTGAGGAGCCCTTCGACTTCGAACGAATGGGAGGAGGCGCGGAAGAGGACGGCCATGTCGTTGTAGGGTACTCCGTCTTGATGCCGGGAGAGGATGGATCGCACGAGAAATTGGGCCTGCGCCATTTCGGTATTGCAGGACACGAGCAGGGGTAGCGGTCCGTCGGGTTTCGTGGTGAAGAGGGTTTTGGGAATGAGGCCTGACGCATCACGGAGGATGTCATTGGCGACGGTCAAGATTGGCTGTGTGCTGCGGTAGTTTTCTTCGAGCCGGTAGATGGTGGCGAGAGGAAAACAGGTCAAAAATCCTTTAAGACTGTCGACGAGTGCGCCCCTGAATGAAAAAATGGAATTGTGGGTGATAAGCGCGTCATGGACAATGGTATGGGTATGTTCGATTTCCAGATCATAAAACAGGTCTCGGTTGGTATTAGGCACGCGCTCAACACGTTCGATGATGTCCTGAGAGATTTCTTGTGTATCTGTGACGGCAGGAATGAGCATGCCTGGTAAGAGTCCAGCAGCTGGAATTGTCATATACGCGCTATGGCTTCCATTGGCCGGAGAGAATTTGGCTCTGTAAGAGATGTTGGCGGCATATCCAGCGGATAAGAATGCACTGTGCAGTTCTCGGGCTTCTTGGAGCAGGATTTTGTAGTCTGAGTCATACCTTCTGAGCCTCCAATAGAGTTTGTCCCCGTTCACTCCAGGCATATCCTCCACCACCTCCCAGCCAAAGTGGGATTCAATACATAATTCGTGTTGTGATCTGGCGTATTTTTTCGTGCAAGTAGCCATAATGAGATTGATACAGAGACGGCGTTTGGAGCGAGAGGCTTTTGGAACGTAGGTTGGGTAGTCAAAGAGGAGTTCATAGTCTTTGAGTAACTGTGTCCCGTTCTGTCCGAATTCATTAAAGAAGCTGCGGGCCTGAGCGTTGCTCATGCCGTATCCAGGAGAAGAGAATTTCTCTGGTTGATAGAGCGCTTGAGGGATTTGGTATTTCAGTGACAGGTAGGTTTCTCGGAATTGCGCTTCCTGGCGGGATGCTATTGATTCGAGCAGCCAGAGTTTTTCCCCATCCTGCCGGGCGGTCCGCATTTTGGCGCCTTGGGTTCGCGTTTGACTATAGTGAGGAAGCTTTGTAATGCCAATGCGATATCCAAGATCTACTCGATACATTAAGTAGACGTACCATAAGCCTGTTTTAGCTTTGATCTTGGCGAACGAGAGATGATTGGGTGAGACGTGCATGACGCGTCCCGTTCTTGTGGTCACTTTTATATAGTGATCGTGATAACTCGTGTGTGTGTTCAAGATCGGTTTTGGTACTAAATATCCCGCTCCGCCCGCACTGAGTACGGTATCGCCAATGTGGAGTTCTTCGACTGGACGGTATCCTGTTGGGGTTAATATCTTGGTTCCCGCTTTTACACATTGGGCGTCATCACCGACGACCATGACATTCCGATGATAGCTGCCGAGCAATTGCACGATGGCGGCTTGGACCCGTGTCGTATCTTGGTATTCGTCCACCAGAACCGCTTGATATTGATGACCTAGGCGTGCGCGAGTCGACTCGCTGAGGCAGAGCAGTTTATAGAGCAGGAGGAGGAGATCATCGTAGTCAAGACGATGTTGTTGCCACTTGGCTTCGGTGTAGCTGCGGTAGAGGGCGGTGAGTTGCGGCGTATGCGGTTCCATCCAGGGATAGGTGGTCGCGATGACATCGGCGATGGGTTCGAGGGTATTGGCCACGCGGCTGAAGCAACTCATGAGCTGTGCTTTTTTCGGAAAGCCGGGTCTCGTATTGAATCCTCGTTTACTCGCGAGGAGATGAATCAGGCTATGGGCATCATCTTCATCCATGAGGCTGAACTTGGGATGGAGTCCGATAGCATGTCCATGGATTTTGAGAAGGACGAGGCCAATGGCATGGAAGGTGCCACCCTGGATTTTGACACCGGGGTCTTCGAGCAACGTGCGGGTCCGATGGATCATTTCTTCCGCGGCTTTACGCGTGAACGTAATCAGCAGAATTTGTTCCGACGTGAGGCCTTGGAGGACGAGTTCGGCCATCCGATTGATGAGGGTATGGGTTTTCCCTGTTCCGGCGCCGGCTAAGACTAAGGTCGGGGTAGGGGGGGCGATGACGATACTGCGTTGTTGAGGATTCAAGGTCGCGTATTTGGCGATCGTGGAGGAGGTCTGAAACGTGTCGATAAACGGGGTGATGGCCGTAGGCGGTGGGGGAATGGGAGGACAGAGGTGGAGCCAGTCCGGGAGTGTGCGGATCACCCGCGTCGGGGTGGGACTGACGACGGGCTGCGACGGTGGAGGGGCCGTCGGACGGGTGGTGTCAGGTTCAAAGAGGGCATTTTGGTCTGGGGTTAATTGGAACACGCGTAAGCTCCTGAGTGGGGATAGGCACGGTCTTGCACTACCAGTAGTTACGGGTTTGCCGTAATCTGGCTTGAGGCATTGTTGGGATGCAGGCGTAGGGTGACCTGTGTGCACTCACGCGAGAGAGGTGGTGCGGTGGTGTGGACTCGACGGGGTTCTGCGAGAGGGGGCTATGGTCACCGGGAGGAGCGGGCGTCGTGCTGGTGCGGTCTGTTGGGCATGGCGGAGACAGCGGGCAAGACTGCGATGGAACTCGCGGAGGGCGCGTGGCGAGGCGTGTGGAATGAATTGGAGCATCACGGTGGTCCACGACGTGTCTCGTTGTGCACGGACCCGGCCGGTCAAGGTAATGTCGACGGTCGTCGCGCGCGTGGTGCGGGACGTGTCTTTGGTCGTAGGGGTGATGTATTGCTCGTATTGTAAGCGTGCGAGTGCGGCCTGCCCGATAGTGGGGGATACGTGCAGGGCTTTGAACAAGTGTGCGTCGGTGACAGGGCGGGTGGCATGATGCAGGATCAGCAGCATCATGCGGCCGAGGCGTTCGACAGGCGTGAGTGAGGGATGGCGGACGCTCAGGTTGTACTCCGTGATTTGGTGGACCAGATGGAGTGCGGCTTGACGCGTTTGTTGCCTGGTCCGTGAGAGGGTTGCAGTGTGGGTGTTGCCGGTGGAGCGGGTGGTGGTGTTGTGCATGGGTGATCCTGTAGCACAGCTAAATTTGAGGCAACCAGCGTATTTTCGGCGTCAAGAAAATAAATAGGCCTCTTTTGAGGGAATGCCCTAGTGGGAGGGGTCGTTCCACTAGGGCATTGAGCCAATGACTAGGTAGGGCTAGGGCAATCCCTCATGTTTGTGAATCATTGTTCTGCGACCAGCGTGAGTTTTTTGCCGTTGATCTGTTTGCCGGTACGGCTGTCAGGAAGCAGGGCTTCATGTGTCGGCAGTAACAGCTCATGCAGATGGGTGAGATGGGTGGTGATTTGGCGTAAGGTCTGATGCGCCGTGAGGGCGTCGGTCTGATTCAAGGTGGGGACTTTGGCGGCAAAGAGTGAGAGATGCCCGGTGAGTTGTTGCGCATACTCGAGTCCTTGTAAGAGGAGAAGTGGGGTGGGCGGAATATCGGTGAGCCCATTGGTGCGGCCTAAGCGTTCATCGGCGACGAGTCGTGCGGCGTTCACTTCACCTTTTGCTAATTCGACTTGGTCTTGCATGCTGGTGATGCGGTCTTCCAGTGTTTGGTGTGCGTCCCGTGCCGCATCCAGGTCTCGCGCCAGTCTGTTTTGTGTGGTGAGCGCGGCGCGCTGTTCATCCTTCAAGGTTTGTTGAAGTTCAGTGAGCTGGCGGGTGAGGGTTTGGGCATTTGCCATTGAGTCGATGGTCGGCACGGTGGTGTGGTCGAGTGGGCCCGAGGTGAGAGCGGGTTTCTTCGTGTTGAGTCGCGACGCTCTTAAGATGTCTTCGACGAATGTTTCTTGGCCTTCTTCGGATAACCGTTGGACATAGGTTTTCATTTCCCCCGAGAGTGTTTGGAAGACGTCTTGCAGTGCAGGAATAATGCGTGTGTGCATGCTTTGTGTATATTCGCGGTATTTGGTCGTGTACCGCGTGAGAGTGGCTTTGTCTAATTGTCGACGAAAGACATTATCGAAGAGGGCGGCGAGTTTTTCATCTGGGGTAATTGCTAGGGAGGCACGGATGGTTGTGAGTCCAAGTTCCTGATGAATCTTTATTCGGTTATGTCCGGCTAATGCCGTATAGGACGGCTGATCGCCGTGTGAGAGCGGGGTGGTGGGACAGACGATGATGGGGGTATGCATGCCTGACGTACGTATATTTTCTTTTAAGAGTTGATATTCCTCGTCAGGCATCTCCGGGAACGCGGTGGCATATTCGTCGTTGATGTGGATGAGACTTAGTGGGAGGACGAGAGTTTCCATGAAAAATACCTTTCTTGGCTGAGGAGCCTTTTTTTGATATGGAAGAAGGTGCTTCGCGCCAGATGATTGGGGCATTGCTGGGCGGCTGTCGTGTAGGAGACGTTGGGATCCTTGAGTAACAAGGTGAAAATGATTTTGGCATCAGGGTTTAGGCGTTCGGTAAACGAGCGTCCATATCCATGCTTCTTTGCGAGTAATTGGCTCCTGTGTGACAGGTGCGTTGTAGGAATGATATGGATTAATCCGTCACGTGAATGTTGATCAGGAATTGTGATGCACCATTGTTCAGGAACATCCTCGGCAAGGACATTTGTGATCTGAGACTCAAGTATTTGGGTGGGGAGGTTTCGTATTTGACGAAATGTGTTGTGGTTGAAGTGCAGTCTGTAAATGCGCATGAAAAAACGAAATTCTGTGCATGTTAAGTAGGGGGTGTGTACGGTCAGTGAATTCTGTTTATGTCGAGGGATCAGATCACGTGTGACGGCACGGGCGGCCGCATTGAGGTCACGGACTGAGAGTAATCTGAGATTCATAATCCGACGGCGATCCCTTCATAGGAGTGCATTGCCGCGTGATCGATCTCTGGAAAGTCATGTGGCTGATGGTACTCCTCCAAGGGCACGAGGCGATCAAACGGCGTGCCGGAGAATCCTGCGGCTTCGAGGAATTTGCGTTTCTTTTGATAGACGCTATAGGTCAAAATATCGGTGACCACGCCTGACCGATTGGTGATTTCGACTAACTTATCGATTCCCGTCACCTCTGATTGAAACTCTTTGCGGATGTAGTGAAAGAGCATTGAGCCAAATCGGGCATTGCCACGATGGAATTGCCATTTTTGGGCCGCGACCGAGACGGCGAAATACGCGATTTGAACGTAATCCTCCTTTTCGAAGGCAGGGTCGAGGTGGTAGCTGTAGTAGCGATACGCAAGTGATTCAATCATCGAGCGATGTGTGACGAAGAGTTCTTCGATGAAGGATTCATCGTCGCGGAGGCCTGGGATGACGAGTTGATCAAGCGTGAGTGACATGGGTTTCTCCTGTTCTTCCGGATGTGACGTGAGCCAGGTCAATGAGTGCTTCGTGATGAACGAGGGAGTCGGTCTGCTGCGCGATCTGATCGACAGTGTGGAGCCTGAAGCGATCCGAGCGGCACTGCCACCACGCTCGGCCCCTGTGTTGACGGTGGGTGCGTGGAGCGGGGGTCTGGTTCATGATGTGCAGGGTTAGGAGCGTATGGCGCGTCAGGCATGCGGAGTGGGACTGGCGCGGTTCGGCGCGATCGGTGTGGGTAGCGCGGAGTGGCTGAGGTCTCACGTTGCTGAGGGCGGTGCGGAGTGTGGTGTGCATAGCGCTCCTATAAGTTCTAGCCTATAAGCTAGAGCTTATAGGGCATTCGCGAATCAGAATGCAACAACTATTTTTTACAGGTGCGTTGGGGTGTGGTAGAGTCGCGCGTGGTGCGCGCCATTCGCGTAAGACCGTGATGACAGGGGGCCGTGCAATCGGCCCAGGAANNGAGCCCGTGGGGCTTTCACAATTGGTTCGGCAAGTACGCATGGCGAAGGGGTGGAGTACGACGCAATTGGGGGTGCGTATGGGCTATGCGCAGCCCCACATATCGCAGATTGAAAATGAACGATCACGCCATCCCGGTGGGTGGATCCCGAGTGAAGCATTTCTGCGCAAATTCAGTGAGGTCTGCACGTCCTCGGTTGAGGAAGAGGCTCTACTGCGGCAGCGGTTGCTGGTGTTGCGCGCGCGTGAGGTGGTGCCGGTGGAAGTGCGTGGCTATCTCTCGAGTTCTGTGCAGGAGTCGATGCCTGCGCCGTTTCTGACTCGGGTGCAGCGCGATGTGGGACGAGCTCGTGCGGCGACGATGAAGCGGGTGGATCGAGTCTGTGGACTAGAAGGTCGACTTGGGTTTGTGCTGCAGGGATTTGGGCATTTGACGCCGCTTGAAGTGGGATTAGTGGCGCACGCACTGACGCAACCGGCGGATCAATATCTGTTATTGGCGGGGTATGTGAGTGACGGGATGCGTGCGTTGCTAGAGGATGATGCGGGGTGCGCCACGGTTTTGGACGTGATTGCTGGCGTGTCGCCCACGACTCGCCGAGAATTCGAAGACTTCCATTCACGGACGATCGCGAAGGCACAGAAGAAACCGGTGAAGCGGTAAGGTTCTCGTGTTGGCAAATGGGTCGATGAGGTCTGGCCGGTGGGGGAACGATCCCGCACCGGCCTTGTCATTAGAATTCCACGACCTGAGGTGTGTGCGCGTCTGGGTGGGTCGGTGTGGTGTGGTTGATCGGGAGTTCCTCGTCCGTGACTTCTTCCAACCCTGAAAAATCTCCCGTTTGCAGTTGCTCAATCAGGCCCGAGGCTTGTCGTTTGTTGTAGCCACGGGTGATGGCGTCGACATGCGCGTCCCCGATGCCTTTGGGTCTGACGAGTTCCAGGATGAATTTCCTTTGCTTGATCGTCATCGGCTGGACGGATTTTTGGTCGGTGGCCTGAGGGGAGACAAAGTCTGACGCGGCCTGAGGAGACGGAGGTGTGGATGGGGGGTCCTGCGGAGTTTGGGGGAGTGGGTGTACGGT
>CXWL01017269.1_pt1 | contig 11299 bp, 10 predicted proteins | sample 590931 | NCBI WGS metagenome assembly CXWL01 (sample SAMEA3498368, study PRJEB10139) | groundwater metagenome | biome: water well; material: biofilm material | place: Germany | collected 2015-04-27 | reverse complement strand
TCCTCCTCTGTGTGTATCATGGCGTGCTTGAAAGCTACCTTCGCCGGTTTGCCCGCGACGAGCGGGTGAGGGATGCCCGGTTTTTCCGCATTGTCAATGAGGTTCCGACCCTGCTGCTGATCATTATCGTTGTATTTATCGTGATTAAGCCATTCCAATAATTTCTGTTGGTTCATTCCCGGAAGTTTGTTATAGAGGCAGCGAACAAAGGGATATTCGTCCCGTTTGCTTTCCCCGCCTCCAATTACCCGATCTGCCCTGGCGCTTCGTGGTTCATTTCTCACCCCTAATGTACTGATCCCAAAACATGACAAATATATCCGAATTGAAAGATATCAAGCTTAAGGACCTTAAGCGGAAAACCCCTGCTGAGCTGGTGACCCTGGCAGAGGAGCTTGAGGTTGAAAATGCCAGTGCGCTCCGCAAGCAGGAACTGATGTTTGCAATCCTGAAGAACCTGGCGGTGCGTGATATCGAAATCATCGGCGAAGGGGTTGTTGAGGTTCTGCAGGATGGCTTTGGCTTCCTCAGGTCATCGGACGCAAATTACCTGGCTGGCCCCGACGACATTTATGTGAGCCCCAGCCAGATCAGGAAATTCACGCTGCGGACCGGCGATACGGTCGAAGGGCAGATTCGCAGCCCCAAGGATGGCGAGCGCTATTTTGCCCTGGTGAAAGTGAATACCATCAATTTTGAAGATCCGGAGAAAACCAAGCACAAGGTTCATTTCGACAATCTCACGCCGCTTTATCCGGACCAGCGCTTGGAAATGGAAATTGCCGATCCGACGCGGAAGGATTTTTCGGCCCGCGTGATTGATATCGTGTCCCCTCTCGGCAAGGGCCAGCGTGGATTGATTGTGGCGCCGCCGCGGACGGGCAAGACAGTTCTGCTGCAAAACATTGCCCATGCGATTGCAACAAATCATCCCGAGTGTTTTTTGATCGTGTTGTTGATCGACGAGCGGCCGGAAGAAGTTACCGACATGCAGCGTTCGGTCAAGGGCGAGGTTGTCAGTTCCACTTTCGACGAGCCAGCGACACGGCACGTTCAGGTGGCCGAAATGGTCATCGAAAAGGCCAAGCGCCTTGTCGAACATGGCCGTGATGTGATTATTCTGCTCGATTCAATTACGCGCCTTGGCCGGGCCTATAACACGGTTGTTCCCTCCTCGGGCAAGGTTCTCACCGGTGGTGTGGATGCCAATGCCTTGCAGCGGCCAAAGCGGTTCTTTGGCGCGGCGCGCAATATTGAGGAAGGCGGATCGCTGACGATCATTGCGACAGCGCTCATTGATACGGGCAGCCGCATGGACGAAGTTATTTTCGAAGAGTTCAAGGGAACCGGCAACTCGGAAATCATTCTGGACCGCAAGGTGGCAGACAAGCGGGTCTTCCCGGCGATCGACATTCTGCGCTCGGGCACGCGCAAGGAAGAATTGCTGGTCAAGGCCGATCTTCTCAAGAAGACCTATGTTCTGCGCCGCATCCTCAATCCGATGGGAACGATTGATGCCATCGAGTTCCTTCTGGATAAATTACGCCAGACGAAATCCAACAGTGATTTCTTCGATTCCATGAACGCTTAAATTTCGTTCGCAATTCCCAATAAACCCAGCGCTGATAGAGTTTCGGCCGCGTTTGTTGCAGGGTTTGCACAGGTCATGCCGCGGCAGATGTAGAGCGTGGGCCTGTAGTTGTTCGTGGTTTTTCCATGGGCCGGATGATTTTCCGGCAATCTCGAATTTGACCCTGTGACATGAATTGCTGCGTCCAGCCCAGCGTTTTTGAGCGCCAACATAAGCATTTCGTTCTTTGCGGGATTTGCGTCGTTGGTGAGAACAAGCTGGATTGTATCTTGCAGCAAAAGCGCATTTTTCAACAGGCCGGGTGCTGCGAAGGGATTTGATGCCGCTGCGGCCGCAAAGGCCTCGGCTATCTTCTCGGCTTTGATTTTGTAACTGTCATTTCCGGTGAGATGATAGAGACTATTGTAGTTCTTGATCATTACGGAATTGGCATTGGGTGTTGCATCATCTTCAATGGTGCGGCTTTTGATGGGGAGCGTCGTGTGTGTCTGTGAGGCGTGGTAGAAACCTCCTTCGGCGGCATCCCAATGATTGTCTTCGAGCGCTGTGGCGAGCTCCTGCGCCTTGGAGATATACATGGTTTCGCCAGTCAGGGCATGAAGCGCGAGGGCTGCGGTAATGAGACTTGCATAATCGTCGGCGGTGCCTTCGTGGCGGGTGCTGCCGGCGCGGTGGCTGTGCAGCAGCCTGTTGTCTTTCCAGAACAGGTTCAGGCCTTCGGAGAAGGCCCGTGTTGCGGCATCGGCCCAGGCCTTGTTGCCAAATACCAATGATGCCTCGGCAAGAGCGGTGATGAAGAGGCTGTTCCAGTCAGCGAGGATCTTGTCGTCATGTTGTGGCGGAATTCGTTTGTTGCGTGCTGTCCATAATTTTGCGCGGGCGCTCGCCAGGACATTTTCATTTTCGGGCGTGTTGGGAGTCGTGTCATGGGTCCGGTTGAGAATGGTGTGGCCTTCCCAGTTGCCCGATGCAGTAACGTCATAGGCGGCCTGGAAGATTTCGAGCTCGCCCGGCTCCAGCAGTTTTTCTATCTCGGCCTGGCTCCAGACATAATATTTGCCCTCCTCGCCTTCTGAATCGGCATCATAGCTGGAGGTAAAGCAGCCGTTCTCACCTGACATTTCACGCAGGACAAATTCAATGGTGTGTTCGATGTGCATGGCGAAAAGCGGGCTTCCGGTTTTGAGCCAGGCGCGGGTGAGCAGGCTCACATACTGGGCGTTGTCGTAGAGCATTTTTTCGAAATGCGGCGCCAGCCATTTATGATCGGTGGAATAGCGCGCGATGCCGCCGGCCAGATGATCATAGATTCCGCCATTGCTGATTTGGGTAAGTGTGGTGAGNNATGGGTGCCTGCGGAAATTTCGGCGCGCCCTTGAGGCCGCCATAGTGCGGATCGGTGGCATTGATGATGACATCTGCGGCCTGGTAGATTTCAGAGGTTGAAAGCTGGTTTGGGCTTGCCTCATATCGCGGCTGCTGCAGGACGGCCGAGATGGCTTCGGCGTTCTGCGTGACTTTATTCCGTTCCTGCTGCCAGATGCGAGAGATCTCAGTCAGGACATGGCGGAAGCTTGGCCGCCCGTATCTTGTTTCAGGGGGAAAGTAGGTACCGCCCCAGAAGGGAAGGGCATCGGGGGTCAGAAACATGGTGAGGGGCCAACCGCCCTGTTCGCCTAGGCTGTGAAGGGCCGCCATATAGATACGGTCGATATCGGGGCGCTCTTCGCGATCGACCTTTATGTTGATGAAGTTCTGGTTCATAAGACCGGCGGTGACCGGGTCTTCAAAGCTCTCGTGGGCCATGACATGGCACCAGTGGCAGGCGGCATAGCCTACGGACAGCAGAATGGGCAGGTCGCGGTCCCTGGCCTCCTGAAGCGCCTGTTCACTCCACCCCATCCAGTGTACTGGATTATCCTTGTGCTGCAGGAGATAGGGGCTGGTTTCCAGGCTGAGACGGTTATGTGACATGGTATCGATTCGAATCCGAAATGAATAATTCTGAGACAATTTTCGCGGTTTCCAGCGGTTCCGGTATGGCCGGAATTGCCGTGATCCGTATGTCTGGCAGTAAGGCCGGAAGCGTCCTTGCTTCCGTTGCGGGTTCCATACCCTTACCCCGTCGGGCCAGCATCCGGCAACTGCGGCGTCCGCAATCCCAGGAAGTCATCGACCAGGGGCTCGTTCTTTGGATGCCCGGCCCGTTGAGCGCTACCGGTGAAGACGTGGCGGAATTTCATGTGCATGGTAGTGCTGCCGTGATCGAAGCAATGTTTGAGGTCTTCCGCTCGGTCGCTGGCGTGAGGTTGGCGGAGCCTGGCGAATTTACGCGTAGGGCCTTTGTCAATGACCGGATGGACTTGGTCGAGGCGGAAGGACTTGCCGATCTGCTGCAGGCCCGCAGCGAGGCGCAGCGGCGTATGGCCATGCACCACATGCTCGGTCATGCCAGTTCCCAGTATGAGGGTTGGCGAACGGAACTGATATCGTTGTTGGCGCGCATCGAAGCAGCAATTGATTTTGTCGAAGAGGATGGCGTTGCTGCCGCAGCTCTTGCTGATATCAGGCCCAAGACTCTTGACCTGGTAGCGCGTCTCAGTAGGGCCGCGGCGGAAGCAGATCGTGCCGGTGCACTTCGCTCCGGCGTCAAGGTTGTTTTTGCCGGCGCCCCGAATGTCGGCAAATCGACCCTGTTGAATTTGGTTGCCGCCCGGGAAGCGGCAATCGTTTCTTCGCGTCCCGGCACTACCCGGGATGTCATTGAGGTTCCGATCGTGCTTGGCGGCATTCCCGTCATCCTGACGGATACGGCAGGCCTCCGCGCCGAGGCCGGTGACGAGATCGAAGTCATCGGCATGCGGCGCGCCAAGTCGGAAGTTTCCGCTGCCGATATTGTCGTCTGGGTGACCTCGGCTGATGTGGCGGAGGACATTGAAAACGCGGTAGTGCCGACACTCAAGGTTTTGAACAAGTCGGACCTACCGGGTGATGCCCATAGAATAGACTTGCGAGTTTCCGCCAAGACCGGTGAAGGCATCGCAGACCTCATTCTCAATCTTGAAAAATTGGTGGCTGAGCGCTTTAGCGGCATGGAACAGGCCTCGGTCATCCGTACACGCCATAAGGACGCGGTTGAAGAATCGATTCGGTTCCTCAACGATTCACTTCGCCATGATGCAGGGCATATCGAGCTCGCCGCGGAATGCTTGCGCAGGGCCTGTTATAGCCTGGGCCGGGTGACCGGTCGCGTAGATGTGGAAGATCTGCTGGGAAAGATTTTCAGCGAATTCTGCATTGGCAAGTAAGCTGTTTCACGTGAAACTTGTTTCGGCTTTGACCATTGATCGGGCTTGGACTAGAGAACCGCCATGAGCAGGAAATATGATGTCATTGTCATCGGCGGCGGCCATGCGGGTGTTGAAGCGGCCGCTGCTTCGGCGCGGCTAGGTGCTAACACGGCCCTTGTCACGCACAAGTTTTCGACCATCGGCGAGATGTCGTGCAATCCTGCTATTGGCGGTTTGGGCAAGGGACATCTGGTGCGCGAGATCGATGCGCTTGATGGCCTGATGGGCCGGGTTGCTGATCGTGCCGGAATTCAGTTCCGCCTGCTTAATCGTTCCAAAGGTCCTGCGGTGCGCGGCCCCCGCGCCCAGGCCGACCGCAAGCTTTACCGCGCGGCCATGCAAGAGGAAATTCGCGGCCAAAATAATTTGAGCGTTGTTGAAGCTGCCGTGTGCGGATTTGTTCTTGAACAGAATCGCGTTGTTGGCGTTACGACCGAAGCTGGAGAAGAACTGCTGGCGGGCGCAGTTGTTCTCACGACAGGAACATTTCTGGCCGGGCTCATTCACATCGGCGAGAAAAAGATTCCGGCGGGCCGCGTTGGAGAACCGCCGGCCCATGGCATCTCGCAACAGCTGCGCTCGGCGGGCCTGCAACTGGGTCGCCTGAAAACCGGAACGCCCGCGAGGCTCGATGGTCGCAGTATCAATTGGAGCATGCTCGAAGAGCAAAAGGGCGATGAGGTTCCAGCGCCATTTTCCACGCTCACGGAATCAATCACAACGCCGCAGGTGTCTTGCTTCATTACCCAAACGACGGCCCGGACCCATGAGCTGATTGCCAGCAACATTCATCGCTCGCCCCTTTACTCCGGGCAGATCGAAGGAACGGGGCCGCGTTACTGCCCTTCCATTGAAGACAAGATTCACCGCTTCAAGGACAAGTCTTCGCACCAGATATTCCTCGAGCCGGAAGGGCTGGATGATGACACGGTATACCCCAACGGCATTTCAACTTCGCTGCCGGAGGATGTTCAGGAACAGTTCATCCGAACTATCCCCGGGCTGGAGCATGTTGCGATCCTGCGGCCGGGGTATGCCATTGAGTACGACTTCGTCGACCCTCGTGAACTCACCAGCGGGCTTGAAGTCAAAGCCTTGCCCGGCCTGTTTCTGGCGGGCCAGATCAACGGTACGACCGGGTATGAGGAGGCCGCCGCCCAGGGCCTGATCGCCGGCCTGAACGCGGCTCGAAAAGTGGGCGGACAGACGGAGATCAGCTTTGACCGGGCCGAGGGCTATCTCGGCGTGATGGTGGATGATCTGGTGCTTCGCGGCGTGACCGAGCCCTACCGCATGTTCACCTCGCGGGCCGAATACCGGCTTTCACTCCGGGCCGACAATGCGGATCAAAGGCTGACGCCAAAGGGCATTTCCCTGGGCCTTGTTGGCGCCCGCCGCCAGAAACATTTTGCCGGGCGCATGAAGGTCCTGAACGCGGCTCGGTCGTTGGCGGAGCACTTGGGTATGACTTCGGCCGCCGCCGCCAAGCTGGGCCTGAAGGTCAATCAGGATGGGCAACGGCGCTCGGCGCTCGATCTCATGGCCATGCCGGAAGTAGGGCTCGAACGGGTTTGCGAGATCTGGCCGGAGATTGCGGCGTTGCCCGAATTTGCCAAGGACGGGCTCTTTGCGGATTCGCTTTATGCGGGATACAGCGCCCGTCAGTCGGCGGACATCCTGGCGCTGCGCAAGGAGGACCAGGTCAGCCTGCCCCATGATACGGACTACATGGCCCTGCCCAGCCTCTCGATCGAGATCCGGCAGAAGCTTATGCGGGTCAAGCCCGGCACCTTGGGTCAGGCCTCGCGCATTGAAGGTATGACTCCCGCAGCGCTCGCCTGCCTCTTGGGTCACATCAAGCGCCAGACCCTGCGCAAGACAGCCTGATGAATGCCCAGTATATTTCCGATGACGTGCTGGCGCGGCTGAATGTTTCACGTGAATCACTTCTCAAAATCGAAGCCTATGTCGATCTGCTTCTCACCTGGCAGAGCAAAATAAACCTGATCGGGCCTTCGACGGTTGAGACGGTCTGGCGGCGCCATGTTCTGGATGCCTTGCAGTTGCTGCCGTTGATGCATCCCAAAACCGAAGCTGTCGCTGACCTGGGTTCGGGAGCCGGCATTCCGGGCCTGATCCTGGCGCTGGGAGGAAATCTCAGGGCCGATCTCTATGAGAGCAACGGCAAGAAGGTCGCCTTTCTGCGTGAGGCCATACGGCAGACAAAGGTCAATGCAAGGGTTCATCAGATCCGCCTTGAAACACTTGAGGAGCATTTGCCGGAACGGATACCGGACTATGTGACGGCCAGGGCCTTGGCGCCGCTTGAGAAGCTGTTGCTCTGGGCGGAGCCGTTGCTGAAGCGGGGAGCCATTGGCCTCTTCCACAAGGGACAAGATGTGGACAGTGAAGTTAACAAGGCTACCAAATTCTGGAAAATGGGCGCAATCATCAGGCATGCAAGTATGACCGATTCGGACGGTACTATTCTTGAGGTAAAGGAGATTACCCGTGTTTAATCAGAACCTGCCCCAAAATCCCCGGATCCTCGCCATCGCCAACCAAAAGGGCGGGGTAGGCAAGACCACCACCGCCATCAACTTGGGAACGGCGCTCGCCGCGGTTGGCGAGACCGTCCTTATCGTTGATCTTGACCCGCAGGGAAACGCCAGCACCGGGCTTGGCATCGTGCGCGGGCCGAGGCAAAAGTCGTCCTATCATGTGCTCATTGGCGAGGCGGAACTGGACCAGGTTATTGTCGATTCGGGCATTCCCAGGCTCCACTGCGTGCCTTCCACCATTGATCTCTTGGGCGCCGAACTTGAGCTGGCGGATTTTGACCGCAAGGCCTACCGGCTGGCAGATGCCATCGCACGGCTTTCGCGATCACAAAACAAGGCGCGCAGCTACAGCTATATCTTGGTGGATTGCCCGCCCTCGCTCAATCTCCTGACCATCAATTCACTCTCGGCGGCGGACGCCATACTGGTGCCCCTGCAATGTGAATTTTTTGCCCTGGAAGGGCTCAGCCAGCTCCTGAAAACAGTTGAGCGGGTGAAGNNGGCGAAACAGCCTTTCCGACCAGGTGGCACAGGACGTTCGCAGTGTGCTTGGCGACAAGGTTTACCAGACAGTCATACCGCGCAATGTCCGCGTATCCGAGGCCCCCTCTTATGGGAAACCAGTCCTACTCTACGACAATGTCTGCTCCGGCTCCCAAGCCTATATCAAACTCGCATCGGAGGTTATTCGCCGTGAGCGCGAACTGCGGGCAGCCTGATCGATTCACTTCCGAAACAATCGGCACTACCCTGAGTCAGGGTGGCACTACCAGTATTTGAGGGCAAAGAACCATGATGCAGGCACAAAAACGCAGGTTGGGCCGGGGGCTCGCGGCACTTATCGGCGATGATGTCATCGAAGCCGCCTCGCCCGAGGAATCGCGCGGCCTGCGCCATCTTCCCATTGAGCTGCTCCATTCAAATCCGAACAATCCGCGCAAGCAATTCAAGGAAGAGGAGCTTGAGGATCTTTCAAAATCCATTCGGGAAAAAGGCCTGCTGCAACCGATTGTGGTTCGCCAGCGTGCCGACGGCGAATACGAAATCGTTGCCGGCGAGCGCCGCTGGCGAGCCTCACAGCGGGCGGGCCTGCACGAATTGCCGGTTCTCATCCGCGATCTCAGCGATGGCGAAACGCTTGAAATCGCCCTCATTGAAAATATCCAGCGTTCGGATTTAAATCCTCTCGAGGAAGCGCGGGCTTACGGGCAACTGCTTGAGCAATTCTCTTACACGCAGCAGCAACTCGCCGATTCGGTTGGCAAAAGCCGCAGCCACATCGCCAACACCTTGCGTCTGCTCACCCTGCCCGAATCAGTACGCTCCTATATCGAAGATGGAAAACTGACGGCGGGCCATGCGCGAACGCTGGTTGCGACTGATTCGCCAGCCGACCTCGCCAACAAGATCATCAGTCTTGGCCTTTCAGTCCGCGAGGCGGAAACGCTGACGCGAAACAACCCGGCGACTTCGACGCGAAAAGCCAAAGCCGCGAAGGATGCTGATACACGGGCACTGGAAAAACAATTGGCTGATGCCATGGGCCTTCGCGTTGAAATCAAGGCGCAGGGCCGCGAGGGCGGAACGCTTCTGATCAAGTACAAGACGCTGGATCAGCTTGACGGGATTACGCACCGGCTGATGAGCAAGAAGTGAATTAGCTAGTTACTTCGCGCATCCCGCAAACGGGCGCTGCGGCCCAAAGCCAACAGGGCGCGGCTGACAAGCGCTTCGTCGAGATCGGGATGCTCGCGTGTCTGCAGGATTGCAGCGCAGATTTTTTCTTCGGCATTCAGGAGAGCGTCAATGTCCCAGGTCCTGAGTTGCATGGAAATCGAGGCGCGCCGTTTGAAAAAGATTCCGAAGCGGGGCGCCTGCACTACACTATCGATGGTAGAGCCTTGACCAATTTGAGAAGCCATCCCTTGCAATTTCACAATATGCTGAAGCACGGCGCTTAGAGTTCCCCGCCCGGCGCCGGCGGAGGCACCCACCGACATCACGTAGCGGTCCACGTCGCTCAACTTGCCTTCGAAAACCGCATCCACCAGATCATCCATGGAGGCATCCGAAGTATCGCCGCAGATTGCCTGAACATCCTCAACTGAAATTGCTGTCTGGCCCTGGCAATAGGTGATGAGCTTGAGTGTTTCGCTTTCGGCCACGGCGCGCTCGAAGGACATGAATTCCACAAGCCGGAGCATGGCTTCCTCATCGATTGCCATGCCGGATGACTTGATCAGGCGTTCCAGCCGGAGCCGCAATTCCTGCGGCGATTCTTCATAAAGCGCCACGCTGGCCGCGAGGGGATGCGTTTCAAAGAGCTTGCGCAAGCGGGAGGTTTTTGTCAGCGCTTCGGCATCAATCAAAACCAGGTTTCCCCCGGCCTCATTGGCCAGAATGGGATCAAGTGATTTTGTCAGGTTATCGCCGGTAGCAGAAACCCAAATGACTCGATTTCCGCCAAACATGGAAATGGATGAAAATTCCTCGAAGAGGCGTCCGGGAGAACCGGTGACCTGAGCCTCGGTCAAACGGGACACATTCAGTGTCTCATCGCCTGATTCGATAATTTTCTTTGTGACGCGCTGGCAGAGTTCATACACGGCGCTGCGGTCCGCCCCATGAACGAGAATGGCGCGTGGCGCCTTCTTTGGGTTTGAAAGGTGGCTGATCAGCTCCGATGCCTTCACGACCGACATCTGGTTTGCCCTATTGGTTTCCGTGGCTCGCCACATAAGCCGCAAGGCGCGTGTGAATGTCCGAGGCAACTTCCTTGGCAGCGCGGCTTGTGGCATTCGCTTCGGCCTGCAGGTCGGCCACGGGTTCGCGAATGATGTCGTAGGATACGGCGGAAAATGTTTTTCCGGAATTCACTTCCGCACCGGAGCCCGTCTCAATCAATTGATAGGTGACGGCAAGGCGCAGCCTTATGCGCTTGATGCCGGGAATCGACCGGTCAACCAATGTCGACTGGGTCAGTTCCGGGTTCAAAATAAGTTTGTAGAGATTATCGCTCGCGGTGCCGGCGGGCCGTATGGATGACAGCAGGCTGTTTCTTACAAGCTGGCCGGCCCTGGTATCAGTCTCCTGGATGGCAATCGAAGACAGCGAAGCGACAACGCCACGGCCGTCACTGTCCGATGAATAAAGCGGCTTGAAGCCACAGCCGGTGAGGCTGAGCAAAACGACTAGGCAATAGATGACTTTTTTCACCCGCAAACTCTTATCCGCTTACGACGATATTCACAATACGGTCCGGAACGACAATAAACTTCACCACGGGCTTGCCGTCCAGGGCTCGTTTCACGCCGTCGAGCTTCATGACGGCGGCCTCGACCTGATCCTTGGCCGTGCCTTTTTGCAGCTTTATTTCATCGCGGCGCTTGCCATTAACCTGAACCGCGATTGTGACTTCATCGTCCACAATGAGGGCTGAAATAGGTTTGGGCCACGGGGTTTCGACGACCGGCTGCCTATGACCCATCAGCGCCCAGCATTCTTCGGCCAAATGCGGCATCATGGGTGCAAACATCAGGACCAGAAAATTACCGGCTTCGCGGATCGCAAAAGCCAAATCGGCAGGAGGATTGGCAATTGCCAAAGCCGTGCTCAGGGCATTTGAAAGCTCGTAAATCCGCGCAATTGCCCGGTTGAAGCGGAGCGAGGACAAATCATCGGTCACGGCGGCGAGGGTGCGGTGCGCAATGCGGCGCAGTTCCAAAGCCGCCGGGCCGAACTCGCCGGTGAACGGGGCGGCGTCGCGGGAACTGGCATCCCCAACTATACGCCAGAGC
>CXWL01046256.1_pt1 | contig 11300 bp, 11 predicted proteins | sample 590931 | NCBI WGS metagenome assembly CXWL01 (sample SAMEA3498368, study PRJEB10139) | groundwater metagenome | biome: water well; material: biofilm material | place: Germany | collected 2015-04-27 | reverse complement strand
GTTGTCGATCGTTCGACCGATCTCTCGCTCGAAGTGGGTACCGAAAAATTCCGGGGGGGTATAGAAACTCTCCCCACTTCTTCGGAGCGCTTTGCGGCTAAGGGTGCCCCGAAGCATCGCTCCGGTTATCAAAAGTAGCCCACCCCTGCGTGAAGCAGTCTGTGCGCATGGGCAGAGAAGGCGTGCCGCCCGAAAAAGTCCCCAATGAGAGCAAGAGAGCTCACCGGAAACTCGAAGGGGCAGCCGAACGCCCGCGTCCCATCAAGGCCAACTTCGCTCCCTGGCCTTGCCGCTACTTCATCGCCTTCAATTCAGCTGCATCGCCAAAATTCTCGCGATACCGGTGCCGAAGCGAATCGACCGTGTAGTTGTGCTCTTGGCAGCCCTTGTGCTCGATGCAGTACGCCGCCGTCAGCGCGGCAATACGCCCCGTCACTTCGAGCGGAAAACCATGCGCCAGCCCATACGCCATGCCGCCCAAATAGGCGTCACCCGCGCCGGTGGGGTCCAACAACCCGCCGATTTTCGCGGCGGGAATATCGAACTTCCGCTCTCCCTCGCGCACATAAACCGTCGAGCCGCGCTCTGATCGCGTCACGAAGGTAGTCGGAGCCGTCCCAATCAACTCGGCTTCCGAACGCCCGGTGGCCTTCGCCATCAGCGAAAATTCGTACTCATTGCCGATCATCACCGAGGCTCCCTCGAGCCCGCTTAAGATCTGCTCCTTATCGAGCCGAGGCGTCTGCTTGCCCGGGTCGAAAATGTACCTAAGCCCGAGCTTCTTGCAGTCCGCGACGTGCCGCGCCATCGCAGCCGGATCGGTGGGGGAGACAATCACCCAGTCAGTCTTCGCGAGCCCAAACGTCGCCAGATCAACCTCGCGTGCCGCCGCGGCCGCACCCGCGTAAAACGCGACAATCTGATTATTCGTCTTGTCCGTATTGATGAAGCACGACGCGGTGAAGTCCGTGCCCACGATCTTGATGCCGGAAGGATCGATACCCACCGACTTCATCCATTCCGAATAGGCGTCAAAGTCCTGCCCCGCGGCCGACACCACCAGCGGCCGCTCACCGAGCAGCGCCAGCGTGTACGCGATATTTCCCGCGACCCCGCCGCGCATGCGCTTCATCGCGTCGACGAGAAAGCTCACCGTCAACCGGTGCAGCTGGTCAGGCAGAATGTGGTCCTGAAAGCGACCCGGAAAAGTCATCAAATAGTCGTAGGCCAGAGAGCCAGTCACAGCGATGCGCATGGTGTCCTTTCGTCTCCTCAGTAGAGGAGCTTTTCGCTCGCTGCGCTTAGCATAGAACCCGCGAAATCAAGCCAGGGGCTACTTCGCGCCGCCGCGCTGTTTTTCGAGGGGCGTGACGCACGTGCCCGACGCTTTGCACACCACCACCGGAGGGCTCAGCACTTGCGCCGCCGATTCACTCACCTGCGGCATTGCCTCGATCACTTTGCGCGCTTCGAAGTGCATCGTTCGCGACGTCTTGCCGACCTTCACGATCTGGCCAGACGCCTCGATGTAGTCGCCGGCGCGCACGGGGGCCAAGAACTCCACGTCGTCGTAAGCGCGAAACAGGCCTTCGTCGCCATCGAGCCGAATCAGCAACTCGGTCGCGACATCGCCGAACAGCGCCAACATACGCGCGCCGTCGACCAGGTTGCCGCCGTAGTGGGCGTCATGCGTGCCCATGCGCAACCGCAAGGTGACGCTCAGTTTCTCATCGGCCATCGGCACGCCTCCTTGAGCTACTTCGACAGACTGGCCTTGATGTAGTCGCGATTCAGCTCGGCGATCACCTTGACGCTGATCTCCTTCGGACACACCGCTTCACACTGCGAGTAGTTGCTGCAGGTGCCAAACCCCTCGGCGTCCATCTGCGCCACCATCGCCTTCGCGCGGTCGCCCGCTTCAACCTTGCCCTGCGGGGTATGCGCCAGGTGCGACACCTTGGCCGCGACGAAGAGCATCGCCGACGCATTCTTGCAGGCAGCCACGCACGCCCCACAGCCGATACAGGCCGCAGCGTCCATCGCCTGGTCTGCTTCCTTCTTCGGTATCGGCAGGGCATTGGCATCGGGGGCCCCTCCGGTATTCACCGACACATAACCGCCGCTGGCGATGATGCGGTCGAACGCCGAACGGTTCACCACCAAATCGCGAATCACTGGAAACGCCGCCGCACGCCACGGCTCGATGTAGATGTCTTGCCCGTCGGTGAAATGCCGCATGTGCAACTGACACACGGTCACGCCCTTGTTCCCGCCGTGGGGAATGCCGTTGACCACCATCGAGCACGCGCCGCAAATGCCTTCGCGGCAGTCGTGATCGAACGCAATCGGGTCCTCACCTGTCTTGGTCAGCTCTTCATTGAGCACGTCGAGCATTTCCAAGAACGACATGTGCGGGCTCACATCGCGCGCCACGTAGTCGGTCATCTTGCCTGGCGCATCGGGCCCCGGCTGCCGCCACACATGGAGCTTCAAGGTCATCGACTTTTCGGCGCCGCTCATTTGTAGCTCCGGGTCTGCAGCTCGACGAACTCGAACTTCAAGTTTTCTTTGTGGCGCACCGGAGTGCCGCCTTCGCCCTGGTATTCCCAAACACTGGCGTGACAGAAGTCGTTGTCATTGCGCGCCGCTTCGCCGTCGGGCGTCTGGAACTCTTCACGAAAATGGCCTCCGCACGATTCGGCGCGGTCGAGCGCGTCACGCACCATCAGCTCGCCGAATTCCAGAAAGTCGGCCACCCGGCCTGCGCCTTCGAGCGCCATGTTGAGCGAAGCCGCGCTGCCCGGCACATTGACGTTGCTCCAGAATTCTTCGCGCAGCGCGGGTATCTCTTGAAGCAGTTCTTTCAAGCCCTTCTCGTTGCGGCCCATGCCGCACTTTTCCCAGAGCATCGTGCCCAAAGTGCGGTGAAAGTCAGACACCGTGCGCTTGCCGTTGATGCTTAAGAACTTCGCGGTCTGCGCTTCGATGTTTGCTGCGGCCTTCTTGAACTCCGGGTGGTCGGTCGTCACCTTTGGTTGCTTGGCGGTCGCGAGGTAATGCCCAATCGTGTAGGGCAAAATGAAATACCCGTCGGCGAGCCCCTGCATCAGCGCCGAGGCGCCGAGCCGGTTGGCGCCGTGGTCCGAGAAGTTGGCCTCGCCCACCACGTGCAGCCCGGGAATGGTGGACATCAGGTTGTAGTCAACCCACAGCCCACCCATCGTGTAGTGCACCGCGGGGTAAATGCGCATCGGCGCGGTGTACGGGTCTTCGCCGGTGATCGTGGTGTACATGTCGAAGAGGTTGCCGTACCGCTCGCTGATCACCTGCGCACCCAAGCGTTTGATGGCGTCGGCGAAGTCCAGATACACGCCGCGGCCGCCCGGGCCCACGCCGCGCCCTTCGTCGCACACCTGCTTCGCCGCCCGTGACGAGATGTCGCGCGGAGCCAGGTTGCCGTAGCTGGGGTATTTGCGCTCCAAGTAATAATCGCGCTCGCTCTCGGGCACGTCCGCCGGGTCGCGCGTGTCGCCCGCTTTCAGCGGCACCCAGACCCGCCCGTCGTTGCGCAAGCTCTCGCTCATCAGCGTCAGCTTCGATTGGTAGTCGCCCGAGACGGGTATGCACGTGGGGTGAATCTGCGTGTAGCAAGGGTTGGCGAAGCCAGCGCCCTTCTTGAACGCGCGGTACGTGGCGGTGACGTTGCAACCCTTGGCGTTCGTCGAGAGGTAGAAGACGTTGCCGTAGCCGCCGCTCGCCAGCACCACCGCGTCGGCCGCCCAGTTCTCTATTGTTCCGCTCACCAGGTCGCGGGTGACGATGCCGCGGGCGTGGCCGTCGATAACGACGAGCTCGAGCATTTCGTGCCGGGCATGCATCTGCACGCCGCCGGCGTTTACCTGCCGCTCCAGCGCTTGATACGCGCCGATGAGCAGTTGCTGCCCGGTCTGACCACGCGCGTAGAAGGTGCGCGAGACCTGGGCGCCGCCGAAGCTGCGGTTCGCCAAATGACCGCCATACTCGCGCGCGAAAGGCACGCCTTGCGCCACGCACTGGTCGATGATGTTGGCGCTCACTTCCGCCAGCCGCCACACGTTCGACTCGCGGGCACGGAAGTCTCCGCCTTTCACCGTGTCGTAGAACAGACGCATCACACTATCGCCGTCGTTCTGGTAATTCTTCGCGGCGTTGATGCCACCCTGCGCGGCGATCGAATGCGCGCGGCGCGGGCTGTCTTGAAAGCAGAACGCGTCGACCTGATAGCCGAGTTCCGAGAGCGTCGCCGCCGCCGAACCGCCGGCCAAGCCGGTGCCGACGACGATGATTTTGAACTTCCGCTTGTTGGCGGGGTTCACCAACTTCATGTCCATTTTGTGGGTGGCCCACTGCTGCTCGATGGGCCCAGAGGGACAGTGTGCGTCGAGTTTCATGACAATTTCACCAGGCCGAACATCACCGAGAGGGGAATGGAGATGAACGCCGCGGCCACTCCGTACGCCAGTACGTACGCCGTTCGCTTCACCGCCAGAGTCCAAGAGGGGCCCCAGAGGCCCAAATGCTGAAACATGCTGTAGAGCCCGTGCACCAGGTGTTGCGCCAAGATCACCTGAAAGGCGATGTAGATGATCGAGATCAACGGCTTCTGAAAGCTGAGCACCATCATCCGGTAGACATCGATGCCCTTCTCGCCGCCCACGGTGATCTCCCGCACAGTGTCGGCGCCGAACCAGTGCCAGGTGAAGTGCGCCAGGTGGTAGAGAATGAACCCGGCCATCAACAGGCCCGAGATCAACATCGTCTTCGAGCCGATATTGGCAGGCGACTTGTTCTCGAAGGCATAAGGCACCGGCCGCGCAGCCTTGGCCTGCATGCTGGTTCGAATCGCCGACCAGATATGCAACGGGAAAGCGATCAGCAGCGCCACCCGCGCCACCCACAGCAACGCCGGCGTGGCATGCAGCTTCACCGCGTAGCCGTTCATCACTTCGGGGCCCGCGTAGATCATCAAGTTGCCGGCCAGGTGGGTGAGAAACCAGAGCCAAATGCCGACACCGGTGATCGCCATCACCACTTTCGAGCCGATGGAGGTGTTCATCAACGCCCACGCCTGCAGCAGCAGGGGCGCGCCATCATGCGCTGGACGTGCGTCCGAAACGTTCGAAGACATGGGAAAGAGCTCCCGTCGGTGAAAAATGAGTCGCTACTGGGCGTATAGCCCCGGCGGGTGCAGTCGCCACGAACAATTGGCGAGCCAACTGTCTTACGCCACAAGCAAAAGCGTCTCGACCTGAAAGGTGGGGTTATGCAACTTGATGCGCACTACGGAGGCGCGAGTAGCGCCTGGCGAAAGGCCTCGGGCGTTTCCCACATCACGAAGTGGGCGGCGTTAGGCACCTCGACCCAGTTCTTGCCCTTGGGCGCCTCGAGCCGGTCATAGAAAGAGCGGGCGAGCACCAGCGGGGTCGCCATGTCTTTGCTGCCGTGAATGAACGTCACCGGCACCTCGATGCGCTTGTAGTTATCGATGGCGCGATAGCTCTGGAGCGCCGGCAACAAGGCATGCAGCGACAGCTGTGCTCCCGACTCCATGCTCTGCCAATCGTCGCCTTGGTAGTACGGGTTTTGCTCGCGCACCTGCGCGAAGACTTGTTCCGGCACGGCGCCCAGTACGGCCCCGGTGTCGACGAGCAGCCGGCTGGCGGCGACTTGCTGTGCGAGCCGCGGCCACGGGGGTGGCCCCAAGGTCTCGAGCTCGCCTTTGCGGCCCGGGCGTAGGTGAGCCTGGAGGTGGCTGAAGCGGAGTTGGTCGCCGGCGCTGAAGTCGCCCACGGCTCCGACGAGAAAAACCCGCGCGAAGAGTTCGGGGTTCTTCTCCGCCATGCCGAGCGCGATGATGCTGCCAAATGAATGGCCGACGAGCATGATCGGCCGGTCGGGAGCGCGGCGGGCAATTTCGCGCGTCACCGCCAACCCGTCATCGATGATGCGCTCTACGGTAAGCGTTGCAGGCGCGATGTTGGCCGAATACGACTTGCCTGACCCCGGCTGATCCCAATGGACGACGGTGAAATCGCCGAGCAGCCCCTCGTCGAAGAGCTGACTGTACGGCGTCAGTGTCATGCCCGGACCACCGTGCAAAAAAAGCAGAATCGGTCGTTCCATATCGCGTGAGCGCACCAGCACCGCCTCGCGCACGCCGTAGATGTCCCACATTTGTAGCGCGTCGAGCTTCTGCGGGCTGCCCTCTTTGGGAACGGTGGCGCAAGCGGCGAGGGCGCAGACGGCGAAAAGGCTGCGGCACGAGCGAACATTCATCGAAGTGGGGGTTACTTAAACACCCGGTTCACCGCACCCACAAAATAAAGACAAAAGCCCAGCCGGTACGCTAAGAGCCGCGCGATCCCATCCCGAGCGTCACGCTCGAAGAAAGCGCTCATGAAAATTCACGAGTATCAGGGCAAAGAGATCTTTCGAAAGTATGGCGTGCCCGTACCCCGCGGCATTGTCGCCAAGTCTCCCAAAGACGCGGAACGCGCGGCGCAGACCTTGGGCACCAAAGTGGTGGTGGTGAAGGCGCAGATTCACGCAGGAGGCCGCGGCAAGGGTGGCGGAGTGAAACTGGCCAAGACCATCGCCGAAGCGGGCGAGCGGGCAGGTGAGATCTTGGGCATGATGCTGAAGACGCCGCAGACCGGCCCGGAAGGCCAGCGCGTCAATACGCTCTACATCGAAGAAGGGCTCGACATCGCCCGTGAGCTGTACCTGGCGGTGACGTTGGACCGCGCGACCTCGCGCATTACCTTCATGGCGTCGACTGAAGGCGGCATGGACATCGAAGAGGTGGCGGCCACGCACCCTGAGAAGATCTTGCGCGAATCAATTGACCCCGCGGTCGGCTTTCGCGACTTCGAAGGCCGCAAGTTGGCCTACGGCCTGGGTCTGCAGGGAGATTCAATTGCCAAGATGGTGGCGTTTTGCAAGGCCATCTACCAGGCATACATCGACACCGACGCGTCGCTGATCGTAGTGAACCCGCTGGTGGTTCTCAAGGACGGCAGCATCGTCGCGCTCGATTCGAAGATGAACTTCGATGAGAACGCGCTCTACCGGCACCAAGAAATCGTCTCGATGCGTGATGTCGCCGAGGAAGACCCGCGGGAAGCGATGGCGAAGGAACACGACCTCGCCTACATCTCGCTCGATGGCAACATCGGCTGCATGGTGAACGGCGCCGGCCTGGCGATGGCGACGATGGACACCATCAAGTTGGTGGGCGGAAAGCCGGCCAACTTCTTGGACGTGGGCGGCGGGGCCTCGCGCGAGAAGGTGACCGCGGCCTTCAAATTGATTCTGGCCGACCCGGCGGTGAAAGCGGTGTTGGTGAACATCTTCGGCGGCATCATGAAGTGCGACGTGATCGCCGAGGGCATCGTCGCCGCGGCGAAAGAGGTGCAGCTCAAGGTGCCGCTGGTGGTCAGGCTCGAGGGCACCAACGTCGAGAGGGGCAAGGAAATTCTCGCGAGCTCTGGGCTGAAGGTGATCTCCGCCGACAACTTGCGCCAAGCAGCAGAGAAAGCGGTCGCGGCGATTTCATGACCCGGGTGGCATCAGCGCTGACGGCGGTGATGGTGGTGGGCTGCGGCCCGTCTCCGCAAGAGAAAGACGAGGCGTCGGTCGTGTACCGCGCCTCGTTCGACGCCGAAGCGGGAGTGGTGACCAAGGTGATCTTTCCGGTGCCTCCGAGCGAGTTTCAAATACTGATGGTGGGCGCGCTCAATGTGACCGGCGACGCCACGACGGCCATCGAGACGTCGAACGAAGGCGTGGGGCTGGCGGTGCAGGGCAAGGGCAAGGTCGAAGCCAGTTACGTCAACAAGCGGGTGAAGGGCTTTTTCGCCGCGAGCGACGGTGTTCCCGACGCGACGCTGACCAGGGACGTCGCCAGTGCCGGCCCAGAAATGCGCTACTTCAGAGTCAACAAAGGCGGCTCGTCGGTGGCGCCGGTGCAATTCGAGTACACGGTGTCGCGCGACTGCGGCCCCGGTTGTGGCGGCAAGCGTTCATGGACATTCAGCGGCCCGGTAGGGTTGGGGCCGCAAGCCGTAGAGCNNAAGCCGTAGAGCTCAAGTACATAGAGGAGAAACGCTAATGAGCATCATGGTCGGCAAGGACACGAAGGTTCTCGTCCAGGGCCTCACGGGGTCGGCAGGCTCGTTCCACGCCAAGCAGATGATGGAGTACGGCACGCAAGTGGTGGCGGGCGTGGTGCCTGGCAAGGGCGGGCAGATCTTCGAAGGCAAAACGCCGCTCTTCAACACCGTGGAAGACGCGGTGAAGCAGACGGGAGCGAACGCGAGCGTGGTCTTCGTGCCGCCTCCGTTCGCCGCTGACGCGATCATGGAAGCAGCCGACGCCGGAGTGCCGCTGGTGATCACCATCACCGAAGGTATACCCGTCAACGACATGGTGAAGGCCAAGCGCTTTCTCACCGGGCTGTCGACGCGGTTGCTGGGGCCCAATTGTCCTGGAGTCATTACTCCCGGCGGCAAGTGCAAGATCGGCATCATGCCCGGCCACATTCACAAGCCGGGGCGCATTGGCGTCGTTTCCCGCTCGGGCACGCTGACCTACGAAGCCGTGTTTCAGCTCACCGGCTTAGGGCTGGGCCAGTCGACCGCGGTGGGTATCGGCGGCGACCCGGTCAATGGCACCAACTTCGTCGACGTGCTCAAGCTCTTCAATGCAGACCCCGAGACAGACGCGGTGATCATGATCGGTGAAATCGGCGGCAGCGCTGAAGAAGAGGCCGCTGAATATCTGGCGCGGGAATTCACCAAGCCGATGGCGGGCTTCATCGCGGGCACCTCGGCCCCTCCGGGCAAGCGCATGGGGCATGCCGGAGCGATCATCTCGGGGGGCAAGGGCACCGCCGAGGCGAAGATCAAAGCGATGGAAGCCGCCGGAGTGGTGATGGCCCAGTCGCCAGCTGAGCTAGGTACGACGTTGCAAGAGGCGCTGCGCCGGGGCCCACCGAAGAAGACCAAACGCTAAAAGGAGAAGCACACATGGCAATCGAGAGAACGCTGTCCATCATCAAGCCCGACGGAATCGAAAAGGGTGTCATCGGTCAAATCATCAGTCGCTTCGAAGGCAACGGCATGAAGCCGGTCGCGATTCGCATGCAGCAATTGTCGCGCGCCGAGGCCGAAGGCTTTTACGCGGTGCACAAAGAGCGCGGGTTCTTCAAGCCCCTGTGCGATTTCATGGTCTCGGGCCCGGTAGTGATCATGGTGCTCGAAGGCGAGAACGCGGTGTTGAAGAACCGCGACTTGATGGGAGCGACCGACCCGACCAAGGCCGCGAAGGGCACCATTCGCGCGGACTTTGCGAAGAGCATCGACGCCAACACCGTGCACGGCTCTGATAGCCCGGAAAATGCGAAGACGGAAATCTCCTTCTTCTTGCGCACCACCGAGCAGTGCCAGTACGAGTGGAAGCGCTAAGAAGCCGAGCGCGTGTGGAGTCGGCCGGATAGCGTGGACTTGCGCATCGGCGTCGAGACATGTAACGCAAAACGTGTGGACGTGCCCGTCGACATCGCAAGCTTGCCCTTTGAGGCTTTGACGACGTTTGTCGCGTCTTTGGGCGAGAAGCCCTTTCGCGCCAAACAGATCTTCCGGTGGCTGCACCAGCGCGGCGTCACCCGCTTCGAACAGATGACGGATCTCTCGAAAGATCTCCGTGCGCGTCTCACTGCCGTGGCGCACATCGGCGCGGTCGAGAAAGACCTCGAGCAGCGCTCCACGGACGGCACGATCAAGTACCGCTTCAAGACCGATGACGGAAAGCTCATCGAATCGGTCTACATGCCGTCGCCAGACCGCAAGACGCTCTGCGTTTCCACCCAGGTCGGCTGCGCGATGGCGTGCACTTTTTGCGCGACCGGCACGTTGGGCTTGAAGCGAAATCTGACTCCCTCCGAGATTGTCGCGCAGGTTCACCGGGTGAACGCAGAAGTGCGGGCGAATGAGAACATCTCGACCACGCTGAGGCCGCTCACCAACTTGGTCTTCATGGGCATGGGCGAGCCCCTGCACAACTTCGAGAACCTCAAGACCGCGCTCTCGATTCTGCAGCACGAAGATGGCCCCAATTTTTCCAGCCGGCACATCACCGTCTCAACCGTGGGCCTGGTGCCCCAGATCGAGCGCTTTGGCCAAGAGCCCACCGTCAAGCTTGCCATCTCGCTCAATGCCAGCGACGACGAAACGCGCTCACGCATCATGCCGGTGAATCGCAAGTGGAACATTGAGGCGCTGCTCGACGCGTGCCGCAAATTTCCGCTCAAGCAGGGGCGCCGCATCACCTTCGAATACGTGCTGATGGAAGGCGTCAACGACACCGACGCCGACGCGCATCGTCTGGTGAAGCTGCTGCAGGACATTCCCGCCAAGGTGAACTTGATTCAGTACAACAACAACCCGGGCCTGGGCTTTCACAGCACGCAAGATTCGCGGGCTGAAGTGTTTCGAGAGACGCTCGCCAAGGGGCATGTGGCGGCGTTCATTCGCCAGAACCGTGGGCGCGACATCGCCGCCGCGTGCGGGCAGCTCGCGAACGTTACCGAATCGCCTGCGCCGGCTATTGCCCCATAGGGGAAATGCCCTGGCATCGCTTGACCTTCCCTCGAGGGCACGCCTAGTGTCCGCGCCCCTCACACACCATTGGGGTGGTGCGGGCTAGGCAGGCGAGTTTCCGGCGCCTCGCATAGACGGCAGTCCATTTCCGGAAGCTGTACCGAAGCACGAAAGAAGCTCAAGCGCATGCAGGCAATACCGAATCAGCCAGTTGGTTTCGAAGGGGACGAAGATTTTGCCTCGATGTTGGAGGCCTCGCTCGGTGGTGACGCCTTCCCCGAGGAAGAAAAGCTCGTAAGAGGCACGATCATTCAGCTGACGAAGGACTACGCGGTCGTCGACATTGGCTACAAGTCTGAAGGCCAGATCGCGCTCGACGAGTTCAAGAACGCCAAGGGCGAGATCAGCATCAAGCCGGGCGACACCGTCGAAGTGGTCGTCGAGAGCCGCGAAAACGACATGGGCATGGTCGTTCTTTCCAAAGAGAAGGCCGACAAGCGCCGCGTGTGGGACGAGATCACCGCCGCCGCCAAGAAAGACGAAATCATCAAGGGCATCATCACCGGCCGCGTCAAGGGTGGCTTGCAGGTCGACATCGGCGTCAAGGCATTCTTGCCCGGCTCGCAGGTCGACATTCGCCCCGTGCGCAACTTGGACCAGTAC
>CXWL01004118.1_pt1 | contig 11301 bp, 12 predicted proteins | sample 590931 | NCBI WGS metagenome assembly CXWL01 (sample SAMEA3498368, study PRJEB10139) | groundwater metagenome | biome: water well; material: biofilm material | place: Germany | collected 2015-04-27 | reverse complement strand
AAGCCACCAAAGCATGGCGATAATCGGGGCCAGTGCGACATACGAGGATTTCGAGAGCATCATTGCGACGAAAGCAATTAAGGTCGCAACGGCATGCGGCACGGCCAGTCCATATTCCCGTCTGGCATTCACTGCAAACCATAATGCCAGCATTGCAAACAGGTTGGCGAGTACGTATTTTCGACCGCTGATCCACACAACCGATTCGACAAAAGCGGGGTGCAATGCGAACAAAGCGGTGACCGCTGCCGCAGCCCACGGTGCGCTCAGTTTGTCCGATGGGCGAAAGTATCGCCACAATCCCAAGGTTGTTGCATACACCAACGGCAAGCACAGCAAGTACAGAATAATGTTATGTAGCCGAAACGCGGTGGGGTTCAGACCAAATAAGGTCATGTCAAGCCAGTAGGAAAGTTCCCGCAACGGAAGGAATTCGGCCATGGAGTTATGGGGTTCGACGAACAGATGCCACAGTTCAAACCAACGCAGGTCGAACAATTTTTTATTGTCCGGGATGTAGGTCAAGTCATCCGACACAAACGGGTAGTGGAGTGCCGGTAGATAAGCACTGACAGCTATTACGGCGGCCAGTATGATCGCCAATAAAGGCGCGTACTGGCGTGCGCTACTCAACAACTTGTTTGGTTTCATTCTCAATCCAAATTGAAATGCTGACCACTGAAGTTCACCGTTCAAACTCAACGGAAGACCGTCATATCACCGCAAACTCATGCCATTTTTCTGGGTGGAGAATCCCGGCAACGCACTCATCACACCCGCGCCAAAGCGTTTCGCCAGACGGTCGGCGAAGCCTTCTTTAACCGTGAAATCGACAATGTCTTCAGCTTTAATGACATCGCGTGCGACAGATTCCAAACTACCGTAACCATCCGCAAGACCCATTTCAACGCCCTTTTGACCGTTCCACACCAAGCCACTAAAGGTATCGGGGGTTTCCTTGAGACGCTTGCCGCGACCTTGCTTGACGATGTCGATAAATTGCTGATGGATTTCCGCGAGCATTTGTTTCGCGTATTCCTCCTGGTCGGGACGCGCCGCCGAGAAAGGATCCATAAATCCTTTGTTAGATCCCGCCGTAACCAAACGACGCTCTACACCCAACTTTTCCATCGTGCCGGTAAAGCCGAAGCCATCCATCAACACGCCGATTGAACCGATCAAGCTCGCCTTATCGACAAAAATTTTGTCCGCCGCCGCCGCCACGTAGTAGCCGCCAGACGCACAAATATCTTCGACGACAACATACAGCGGAATCGCCGGATATTTCAAACGCAACCTGACAATTTCATCATTGATTTGCCCCGCCTGCACAGGGCTGCCGCCGGGGCTATTGATACGCAAAATAATGCCCTGCGTGCCTTTGTCTTTGAATGCCTCCTGTAAACTCGGAATCAAATTATCGGCACTGGCCTGCGTATCCGCCGCAATCACGCCTTGCAAATCCACCAGTGCGGTGTGCTTGCCGCCGCTCAAATGGGATTCTTTTTTATCCAGCCACCCCATCGAAATAAACAGCATCAAAAATAGAAATGCAAAGCCGAGTGTTTTGAAAAAGATGCTCCAGTGCCTCGCGCGACGCTGCTCTTGAATGGCGGACATGGCTAATTTTTCCAACACGCCACGTTCCCAGTTGTTTGGTTGATCTGACATTTAATTGCTCCTTGAAAATTACCGGACTACTGCTTTTTCAGAAATGATGGCGCTTGCCTAAGCCCGCGAAATAATAATCACGCCAAAAATAATTACACTCATGCCAATTAGTTTAGTTGGATTGAACGCTTCGCCCAACAAATACCACGCGGCAACCGCATTCACCACATACGCCATCGATAACATCGGAAAGGCAATGCTGACCGGCACACGCGACAAGGCCAATATCCAGATCACCACGCTCAACGCGTAACAAAACAGTGCGGCGACGATGTGCCATTCCGTTGCCAGCTTCCAGCCTATCGGCAGGACATTTGCCATGCTGAAATCGAAGTAGCCGATGGCATTCGTCCCCGCTTTCATCAATATCTGTGCGGTGGCATTGAGCATCACGCCCGTGAATATCAAGGCAAAGCTGATCAGGTTCATGGTAGTGCCACCCTCTCCCCTGCCCCTCTCCCATCAAGGGAGAGGGGAGTGTTGTTAGTCCCATTCTGAGATTTTTTCACCACGATATTTTGTGAGTCTTGAAAGATTATTTGCATAGCCAATCCCAGTTGTTGCATTCGCGGATAATCATGTACACGAATGATGGCATAGGCTTCTGTTTGTGCCGCCCACACTGGCGCGAATTCCTCCACAGTCGGTATCCAGCGTTGCGGTTCTTGCCCTAAACCAAACCCCATCTCATCCTGATATTGCACCAAAGTAAAAGTGCGCTTCAAATAAAACGGCAGGGTCTGCTCATAATCCAGCACGGAATAAAACGGTACGCCTGCTTTGAGTTGGGGTGCAATAGCGGCGGCAATATGTTTGGCGGAACGCTCACTCGCCAGCACGTTGTAACCCGACAATCCAATTTGTCCGAACAGCAACGAACTGATTGCAAGCGTTGCGACGGCAATCATTTTTTGCTCACGACGCAATAGCCACATACTGCCCAGCAATCCGGCCAATAATGTCAGGGATGCCACTACCAGCCAGCTGGTGTATTGCGGATACAGCTCTTTTTGCAGCGGCGTATCGGCGAGTTGTCCTACATTCAACGCGAGCACGAGTAATGCGAGCACAAACAAAATCACGGGTGCAATTTGTTTAAGCAAAGTTTGTGCGGACATTTCAGCAATACGCTTCCCCATCAGCAATGCCAACGCGGGAAAGATTGGCAGCAAATACGAGGGCAACTTGGAACCAGACGCGGTAAAAAATAGGTAGATGAACACTGACCAAATCAGCAGGAAGCGTGCGGCATTAAACACTTTGGCTGGCAACACATTAGTTCGCCAGGTTCGCCACAAGGTATCCAGCATCAACAACGTCCACGGCAACATACCTGACAGCAATATCGGCACGAAGTAATACCAAGGTTGATAGCGTCCATGCTGCTTGGTGGTAAAGCGGGTGAAATGCTCGTAGATAAAAAACTTGTCGAAAAACTCCGGGTTGGCTTTCATCACGAAATAAAACCACGGCGCGCTGATGAGGAAAAATACCGCCAAGCCTGATAACCAGTGCATACGTTTCAGCACCGAAAAATCTCGCTGCACGATGCAATAAATGAATATCGCTGTGCCTGGCAAAATCAATCCCATTAAGCCTTTGCTCAACACGGCGAGAGCCATGCCTGCCCAAGCCCAGAGCATCCAGTTACGCTGGGATTTTGTTTCGCCTTCGTTTTGTGCAATCAAAAATGCAAAAATTCCCAGTGAGATAAAAAACGTCACACCCATGTCCAGCGTGTTGACGTGACCAATTAGCACATACAACAAACTGCTGCCTAATAGCATGGCAGCGTAGGCAGCCGCTTCCCGCCCAAACAAACGCATTCCGACAAACCGCACTAAAAAAATCCCGAAGAAACCTGTCAGCCCTGCCCACAAGCGCGAAGTCCATTGATGCTCGCCAAATACTTCATAAGCAGCCGCAGTTGCCCAGTATTGCAGCGGCGGCTTTTCAAAATACTTGATGTCGTTCAGGCGTGGTGTCGTCCAATCGCCACTCGCCACCATTTCGCGTGGGATCTCGGCGTAACGGCCTTCGTCGGGCTTAATCAGAATGCGGTATTCGAGATTGGAAAACCAGATTACCACGACGGCGATAATCAAATACCACCATTGTTTATTGGAAATAAGATTCATTATTTTTCTGTCCAGGTGGAACGCACTTCGCGTGCCTTGTGAAAGGTTCTTTCAAGTTGATTTGCATCACTTGTGGCAAGTGCTGCGCTGATTTGATTTAATTCCGCAATGTAAAGCTGCAACTCTTTTTGTAACGCGTCGCGATTCGCCAAACAGATGTCGCGCCACATTTCCGGTGAGCTCGCCGCAATGCGAGTGAAGTCACGAAAACCGCTTGCGGCAAAAGATAACAACACATCTCGATTATCACGTTGCGCCAAATCATGCACCAAAGCGAACGAAAGCAGGTGCGGCAAATGGCTTACTGCGGCGAAGATTTCATCATGCTGTTCGGCAGTTAGCTCACTCACCTTCGCGCCGCACATCTCCCAAGCCTTGCGCACACGCGCCACCGATTCAACGCTATTTTCCGGCAGCGGTGTCAGCACCACCTTTTTGCCCACATACAAATCCGCACGTGCCGCTGCCGCACCACTTTGCTCTGCGCCTGCAATAGGATGCGCGGGAATAAATTGAGCCGCCTTAGCGCCAAGTTGCGCATATACCTCGCGCACCACATCACCCTTGGTACTGCCGCCATCGGTGATGAGTGTGTGTGTGCCAAGATGCGGTGCAATACGTGCCATCAGCTCCGCCATTTGACCAACGGGCGTTGCCAATAGAATCAAATCTGCGTCGCGCACTTCAGCCGCAATGTCCTGCCCGATACGGTGAATGATGGCTAGTTGTTGCGCTTGTTGCAGCGTCTCTAGGCTGCGTCCGAAGCCCACCAGCTCGCCGACCGCATTGGCTTTGCGCAATGCCAAGGCAAACGAACCACCGATAAGACCAACACCGAAAATAACGACTTTTTTGAAGTGTGGAGTTGACCCCATATCAACCTGCCAACACGTTGACGAATAAGTTACTCGCCACTTTATTTAAGCGATCATCGTTCGTCCAAAACTCCGTGCAGCCATGGCGCATTGCCGTTGCCAAATGCAGTGCATCGGGTGTTTTAAGTCCATGCTGGACACGCAATTGCAATGCAGCATTTACAACACTGTCGTCTATCGCCAGCCAATTTTGTGCAGCAATAAACTCTTCATAGTCTGCCACCAACATAGCAGACGCATCACGCAGTGGTTTAACCAGCACCTCCAAACGCACGATAGGTGAAACGCACAATATCGCATCGCCATTTTTTGCCAAAAACTTTTGTGCTTGCTCACTGAGCGAATCCACACTTTCAATCAAATAAATGACCATGCAGGAATCGAGGTACACCCGCCGCATTACTGCTCTCCCCACTCGTTGCGCAGACTGTTAATGCGCTGCCGAACTTCGTCCAAGTCCGCAACAGGTCGTTTGACAAAGCGCGGCGAAGTCAATAATTTCAGAGCCTGCACGGCACTTCCCGATACTGATTGATCGGCATTTGTCGCTGCCGCAACTGGCAATAAGGTCAAATATGCCCGACCCAAAGGTGTAAAAGAAAGAGGCTCAAGCGGATGAATATGCCCACTCGCATCAATTTCAACTTCAATCGTTTGTAACATGCTGCACTCCTTTCACACGACTATATCGACAGACTTACTCAAAGCGATTGATTATATGAGTGTGCATTTTAATCCTACTGAACTAAGATGTTTTGACACCTATTGCATACAGCACTTCAACGTCCAGCCAGATACCATCAGTTGTCGCAAGATTCTGAATTTCCGCCAAGTGTTCTGTTTTGAATTTTTCCAGTTGCTGGGGCGTAAGTTGATTCACCAACGATCTAAAACCCGCAAACCAAATTAAATCCCACCATTCATCCGCACCGCTTAGGTAGTAACCGAGGTTTTTTCTTTGAACCTTAATCTCAGTCAGATTTGCGCTTTGAAACAGCGCGCTTAGTTTTTCTTCGGTCGAAATCCGCTTCCAAGCGAGTGGCGGTTTTTCAATGCCGAACTGCGCAAAGCGTTGAAAAACAAGTCGATCAAAGGCAAAAATGCGTTGTCGTAAAAGCACGTAACGGCTACCTTTCCACCAGCCTTCGCTTTGCTGACAATATGCTTCAATTGCCCTTCCATATCTTCCACAAAGAAAATCCCGAAGGCAGATGCCACCACATCAAACTTATTATCAGAGAAGGATAGTTGCCGCATATCCATTTCAACAAAATCTACGTTATGAATAGCAGCGAGTTTCGCTTTGGCACGCGCTTGATGAAGCATGCCCGCTGAAAAATCAATGCCTGTGACGTGTCCAGAAGGCAGATGCTGCGCCAGTAGCAGCGCATTACTGCCTGTCCCCGTTGCCACATCAAGCAGTGTTTCATTGCCTCGCAAATTCAGATACACCGCAAGATGTTTGGCACTGTCCGCAAAATATCGCAGCGCATGATTGTCGTAACCTTCGGCGACGGTGTTAAACGTCTCGCGGATCATCACCTTGCGTTCTTGCTCGTTCATGGCGATTTACAGTGTGCGCCCTATCGCCTTCGCAATGCCACCCAATTTAACCATCAGGTCTTTCAACTCTTGCGGGGTCAACGCTTGATCCGCATCGCACCACGCTTCGCAAGGGTTCGGGTGCATTTCAACCAGCAATCCGTCCGCACCTGCGGCAATCGCCGCTTGCGATAACGCCGCCACCATCCAGGCTTTACCACCCGCGTGGGAGGGATCAACAATCACGGGCAAGTGGGTCTCTTTTTTCAGTACGGGAATCGCGGTGACATCCAACACGTTGCGATAGTAAGTTTCAAATGTGCGGATACCGCGTTCGCAGAAGATGATGTTGTGATTACCACCCGCCGCGATGTATTCCGCCGACATCAGCCATTCTGCAATCGTTGCCGACATGCCGCGCTTCAAAATCACAGGCTTGTTTAATCGACCCACTTCTTTGAGCAGGTCGAAATTTTGCATGTTGCGCGTGCCGATCTGAATTACATCAACATCGTATTCGAGGAAAGCATCAATCTGGCGCACGTCCATCAACTCGGTGACGATGGGCAATTTATATTTGTCGGCGGCTTTGCGGAACATCTCCAAACCTTCCACACCTTTACCTTGGAAAGTGTACGGGCTGGTGCGCGGTTTGAATGCACCACCGCGCATCAAACGACAGCCTGCTTCGTTGACGAACTTGGCGGACAAGTCCATCTGCTCTTGGGTTTCCACCGAGCAAGGTCCGCCGATGATTTGAATTTGATTGCCGCCCAGGGTGATGCCGCCGATGTCAATTAACGTGTTCTCTTTGTGCGATTCACGCGACACAATTTTGTATTGCTTGGCGATGTGCATCGCCGATTCCACGCCCGGCAAGGAAGTGAACATATCCTCATTCAGCTTACCCTCGTCGCCGATTGCGCCAATCACGGTACGCTCGATGCCGCGTGATATGTTCGCCTTCAGTCCGGCCGTTTCCAGGCGTTTCACCACCGCGCCCACTTGTTCGTCCGTTACATCTCTTCCCATTACGATAATCATTTACTCTCTCCTATTGCCTGCTTTAGTGCAGTCAAAAATTTGGCATTTTCACTTTCCAATCCGATACTCACCCGCAGCCAGTCTGGCATGTCGTAGTTGGCAATCGGTCGCACAATCACACCCAGTTCGAGCAAGCGTCGGTACATCGCGGTTGCCCCGCCGATACGGAATGCGACAAAGTTGCCGAACGATGGAATGTATTCCAATCCCAGTTTAGTCAAGCCTTCGGTGATCTGTATCATGCCGCGCTGGTTTAGCTCAAAGGTTTGCTTCACAAAAGATACATCGCGCAACGCCGCCACTGCCGCCGCTTGCGCCACCGCATTGACATTAAACGGTTGACGGACTCGGTTCATCATGTCCGTGATTTGCTCATGCGCAAGTGCATAACCCACACGCAGCCCCGCCAAACCATAGGCTTTAGAAAAGGTGCGCGAAATAATCAGATTGGGGAATTCTTTCAACCAACTCACACTGTCATAACGTTTGTCGGCAGGCAGATATTCGTTATACGCTTCATCCAGCACCACCAGAATTTCGGCGGGTAAGGCACGCATAAACGTCAGCAGCTCGTCCGCGCTTAACAGCGTGCCTGTTGGATTATTCGGGTTAGCGATAAACACCATCTTGGCTTTACCTTCTTTGGCAGCGTTCAACATCGCGGGCAAATCATGCCCATAACCCTGCGTCGCCGGCACAGTGATGCCGGTCGCACCGACTGCCTGCGTCGCCAAGGCGTACACCGCAAAGGCATGGGCGGCGTACACTACCTTGTCACCTGGCGCGAGAAAAGCGCGCGTTGCCAACTCCAGCAAATCGTTGCTGCCGTTTCCCAAGGTGACATTGGCGTGTGCGACGGCATAGCGTTTCACCAGCGCGTCCTTCAAATCGAAACCATTGCCGTCGGGGTACAGCGCGATGTGCTTAATTGCCGCCTGCATGGCAGCAACCGCAGCGGGGCTTGCCCCCAGCGGATTTTCGTTGGAAGCCAATTTCACAATACCCGTGATGCCCAGCTCGCGCTCCAGCTCGGAGATCGGTTTGCCGGGTTGGTAAGGCGCGATAGCACGGATGTATTTTGGTGCTAATTCAGAGTAGTTCATAAATTGTATTTATTTTTCGGCATCTTTTTCTAACAGTTTCTTTCGCTCTTCTTCGTATTTGTCGTAAGACAAAGTGGGTTCGGCAAGTCGATTACTTTGCACCGTGGGATGGGTTATCTCTTCGCGCTTTTTCAATCCTTCATACATATTGCGATAAGCCGTATCACGATCCGCGCAGCCCACCAACCCCAATACACATATCACCCATAAAAGTTTCATGTACCACCTGTCCAATAGAAATTACTGCGGGAGACCACGCTATACCGCGACTGGGTAAGAACCTAAAATTTTTACGAAGGCTGTCGCCTGCTTCAATTCATGCAGTGCTGCTGCAACCTTAGCGTCAGTTTGGTGACCTTCGATGTCCACATAAAACACGTATTCCCACATGCCTGCACGGCTAGGACGTGATTCAAGTTTAGTTAGGCTCACATTATTTTTTGCGAAGGGAGTCAGCAAATCATGCACCGCACCAGGGCGGTTGGTGGTTGCCATCACCAGCGAAGTTTTGTCGCGTCCCGAAGGCGCGACTTCTTGATTGCCGATCACCAGAAAGCGCGTGGTGTTGCGCGGATCATCCTCGATGCTGTGCGCCCATATATCCAAGCCAAACAACACGGCGGCTTGCTCGCCCGCAATCGCCGCCTTGGAGGGATCATTCGCGGCGAGTTGCGCGCCTTCCGCGTTGCTCGAAACGGGAATGCGTGCGATGTGCGGAAAATTTACATTCAGCCAATTTTGGCACTGAGCGAGTGCTTGAGGATGCGCAACCACCTCGCGGATACGCCCGTCAAATAACGCGCCCGGCTTAATCAACAAGCAATGATGGATAGGCAGTGACACTTCACCGCAAATTTTTAATTGGCTGCTCGGCAGTAAATCCAACGTGCGGCCCACCGCGCCTTCGGTGGAGTTTTCCACCGGTACAACGCCAAAATTCACCCTGCCTGATTCCACTCCGCGAAACACTTCATCGATTGAGGTCACGGCAAATCGTTCTGCCGCCTGACCAAAACGTTTGATGGCAGCTTCTTCGGTGTATGTTCCCATTGGGCCGAGATATGCAACCGACATCTTTGCTTCCAACGCGCGACATTGCGACATCACTTCAGTGAATAACTGCGTTACCGCAGTATTGCTCAAAGGTCCGTTATTATTGGCTTGCAGACGAAGTAACACTTGCGCCTCCCGCTCTGGGCGCAACACGGTACCATCTTCTTTGAGGTGACCAATCTGCTGCGCCAATCCCGCGCGCTGGTTAAGCAACTGCAATAGCTGGTCATCCAAACTATCGATTTGCTCACGCAACTGTTTTAACTGATCGCTCATCGTTAGGCGGCTTCAGCGTAAGGTAAATCGCGCACCATCAACACCCCCGGAATCGCCGCAAGTTGCGCGATTAGCTGTGGCGGTACAGTGCTGTCGGTATCCACCAAGGTATAGGCCATTTCGCCGCGTGATTTATTCATCATATTGTGGATGTTGATGCCTGCCGCAGCCAGCGTAGTAGAAATTTGCCCCAACATATTCGGCACGTTGCTATTCGCAATCGCAATGCGGAATGCCGATTCACGCGGCATGACCAAGGTGGGGAAATTCACCGTGTTCGTGATGTTGCCGTGTTTCAAATACTCGCGCACTTGATCGACCACCATCACCGCGCAGTTCTCTTCCGCCTCTTCGGTCGATGCGCCGAGATGCGGCAGCGTCACAACATTCGCCTGCCCCTGCAATTTCTGTGCAGGAAAATCGCACACATAACTGAGCAAATGTTTGCTCTGTAAACTCGCCAACACCGCATCGGTATCCACGATGGCATCGCGAGAAAAATTAAGCAGCACACTGCCCTGCTTCATCGCTTGCACACGCTGCGCGTTAATCAAACCGCGCGTTGCATCTAGCAAGGGAACATGCAGCGTGACGAAATCACTATGCTTGAGCAGCTCTTCAACGCTATGCGCCTTTTTCACTTGCGCAGACAAGCTCCACGCCGCTTCAACCGTGATTTCAGGATCATAGCCATACACGCTCATGCCCAACCCAAGCGCGGTATCAGCAACCAAACGACCAATCGCACCCAAGCCGATAATGCCCAATGTGCGACCACGCAACTCAATGCCCGCATAATTTTTTTTACCCTCTTCAACTAGCTTATGCAGCGCAGCATCATCACCTTGCAAGCCTGCGGTAAAGTTGAGCGCAGGTACAACATTACGCGCCGCTAACAACATGCCGAGAATCACCAATTCCTTAACCGCATTCGCATTCGCACCTGCCGCGTTGAACACTGGCACACCGCGCTCACTCATTTTCTTTACCGGCACATTATTCGTTCCCGCACCCGCACGCGCAATGGCTTTGACGCTGGAAGGAATTACCATGTCATGCATCACTTGCGAGCGCACCAAAATTGCGTCAGGTTCAGCAATGTCATTGCCGACCTGATATGCATTAGCGGGAAAACGTTTCAGCCCTTGAGCGGAAATTTTATTCAACGTGAGAATGCGGTATGGAGTGGCCATCTTTTATCCGTTCTGCCTATCAATTTTTCTTTGCAAATTCAGCCATGAACTCAACCAACGCTTGCACACCCGCCAACGGCATCGCGTTGTAAATTGAAGCGCGCATCCCACCCACCGAGCGGTGTCCTTTAAGTTGCAATAAACCACGCGAATCAGCTTGCTTTACAAAGTCGCCATCTAAATTCGCGTCCTTCAAAGTAAATGGCACGTTCATACGTGATCGATTCGTTTTGGCTACTGGGCAGTTATAAAAGCCATTGCTGCTATCGATTGCCGCATAGATCAGATTTGCCTTGGCGATATTGTTTGCTTCCATCGCCGCAATGCCACCATTGCGTTTCAGCATTTGGAATACTAATCCAGCAACATAGATGCCAAATGTCGGTGGCGTGTTGTACATCGAATC
>CXWL01129947.1_pt1 | contig 11302 bp, 10 predicted proteins | sample 590931 | NCBI WGS metagenome assembly CXWL01 (sample SAMEA3498368, study PRJEB10139) | groundwater metagenome | biome: water well; material: biofilm material | place: Germany | collected 2015-04-27 | reverse complement strand
CCCTACCTGGGCAATGGCTATGTACACGAAGCCATCGAAGCGGGACGCTGCCTGCGCGAAGGCCTGGGCGAAAGCCCGCTGATGCGGCATGACGACACGCTAGCCCTGATGCGCCTGCTTGACACCATCCGCGCCCGGATCGGCCTGACCTACCCCGCCGACGACGCCCCATAAACAACACCGGGGTCAGACCACTTTTTGACACCGGGGTCAGACCACTTTTTCTTTTCAACCACAGGTTGAAAGGAAAAAGTGGTCTGACCCCGGTGTCAAAAAGTGGTCTGACCCCGGTGTGGGGGGGACCTTGGGAAATCAGGTGGTGACGTTCTGGGCCCAGGCCAGCGCCGACAGGTGCGCCTTGTTGACGTCGACCGGGTCAATGTTCAGGCTTTTGGCCAGCGACGCGACCAGGTTCGAATTGAGCTCGCACGCTTCAGCCAGCGCCAGGAACGGACCGTACATGCCGCCCCGCGTGAGCAGCGCGCGCACCACTTCGTCGGGCAGCTGGATGGTGTCGAGCACTTCTTGCATCGGCAGACCCAGCAGACGGTCGAGCAGCGAGAACATGCCGGCCACGAACAGGTTTTCGCCTTCGCCGCGCGGCAGCGCTTTCACGCCCAGCAGCTCGGTCAGGCGTCCGCGCACCACCGCCGTTTCCATCAGCACCGGCGAGTAGCCACTGGTGCTGGCCGTGGCCAGCAGCAGCGTCAGCCAGCGGTACATGGGCGCGTAGCCCATCATCGTGATCGCCTGGCGCAGCGACTGGATCTCGCGCGTGGCGCCGAAACCGGCCGAGTTGATGAAGCGCAGCATCTTGTAGGACAGCGCAGGATCGCGCTTGAGCACGCTTTCAATCTGGGGAATGTCCGCGTTCTTTTGCACCAGCTGCATCAGCTGCAAAATGATGGTCTGGGCCGGGTTCATGCCCTTGACCGGGGCGCCGGGACGCGGCGTCAGGTGCAGCTTGCCGACAAACGCGTCCAGCCCCAGCGCGGCGCAGGCGTCAAAATCTTCCCAGGTCGCAACGGGGCGGCCCACCATGCGCACGCCGGACTGCTTGGCGGCCGAATGGGTGCGCGCCTGCGAGGCCACATCGGCGTCGGAAAAGCGCACTTCGATGTAGGAGGCGCTCATGGCCAGGTTGCTGCCCAGATGGGCCAGGTCACCGTCGCGAATCGAGATCCCCACCCCGCCTGCGCGCAAGCCCTGCACCGCCGACAGCGTGTCGGCATTGGCCAGGTCGGTCGCCTTCATGGTCAGCACCGTGCGCTCGGGCGGCATGGCGAACAGGGCGTCGGTCGAGAGCATGTCGGGCACCGCGTCCAGGAACAGGATCTTGTCTTTCAGCAGCCAGCCATGCTCTTCGTCATTGACGTTCTCGGCCACAAAGCCGATCAGCGCTTCGAGGTCGGCATCGGTGCTGGTCTGGTCTTCCTGCTGTTGCCACGACAGTTCGTAGCCGATCACGCGTTGTTTGGGATCGAGCAGCGGTTCGCGCGTAATGAAGTTTGTTTCGTGCATGTGTTTGAAATCGCTGGTTGATAGCGCGGCCAACGCGGCCGCGCCTGCAAATTAGAAGCCCAGGCTGTCGAGCAAGTCGTCTACCTGGCCCTGGTTGGATACGACGTCGGCGTTGCCGGTGGGGTGGATCTGGGGCCCGTTCATCAAGCCNNACCAGCTGCTGTTCCAGGTTCTGGGCGATCGAGGTGACCTTGGTAATGACCTGCCCCGTCAAGTCCTGGAAGTCCTGGGCCATCATGATGTCCATCAGATAGGCTTTGGTCTGGGAGGCGTCGTTGCGTGCAGCGTCCATCGCCTGCACGCTATTGCCTGCCAGCGCGCGCCATTCGGCCTCGGTGGTTGCCGGATTGTCCAGCAGCGCCTGCCACGATTGCTTAAGCGCGCCCGCACGCGCTTCGATCCCGTCTTGCAGGGGACCGGCCGCATCGGTGGCGTTCAGCACTTTTTGCGCCGCCTGCTCGGACAGGCGCGCCACGTAGTCCAGCCGGTCGCGCGCGTCCGGAATGTCGCTGGCCGCTTTTTCGATCAGCTTGTCGAGCCCCAGTCCGCGCAAGCTCTCGTGCAGCGCGCGCGTCATGTGGCCGATCCGGCTCATGAACTCGTCATGGGTGCCCATATCGGGCGCAGCGCCGTCCGGCCCCAGCGCGGCGCCGGCTTCAGTGCTGCCCATCTCAGGCTCCGACTTTTTCGAGTTTCTCGAAAATCTTGTTGAGCTTTTCGTCCAGCGTGGCGGCCGTGAATGGCTTGACCACATAGCCGTTGGCGCCGGCCTGGGCAGCGGCGATGATGTTTTCCTTCTTCGCTTCGGCCGTTACCATCAGCACTGGCAGCTTGGCCAGCGCGGGGTCGGCACGAATGTTTTGCAACATTGTCAGGCCGTCCATATTTGGCATGTTCCAGTCCGACACGACAAAGTCGAAGCTCTCGCTGCGCAGCTTGGCCAGGGCCATGACCCCGTCTTCGGCTTCGTCGACGTTGGCATAACCCAATTCCTTCAACAGATTGCGGACAATGCGGCGCATCGTCGAGAAATCGTCAACAACTAAAAAACGCATCTTTGGATCAGCCATGAATTACTCCGTTGATTCACTTACTGTGGTTATTGACAGATTGCCGCACGTAGGAAGCAGACTTAAGGATAGCATTTTTGTTGCCGTGAGGCGAACAAACCGACAGCGAAATAAGCCAAACCCGTTAAACACGCAACGCCCGGCTGCCTTGCGTTGCCAGATAGCCAAGCACCATGCCCGGCAAGTCGGTCAAGGCGCCCACTTCATGCGCTGCGCCCAGCGCGATTGCCTCGCGCGGCATGCCAAACACCACGCACGACGCTTCGTCCTGGGCAAAGTTGTAGGCGCCCCCCTCTTTCATGGCCAGCATGCCGTGCGCGCCATCCTTGCCCATGCCGGTCAGGATCACCCCGACCGCATTCTTGCCCGCTGCCTGCGCGGCCGAGCGAAACAGCACGTCGACCGAAGGCCGGTGCCGGTTCACCGGCTCGCTCTGCTCGATCTTGGTCACGTAATTGGCGCCCGAGCGCGCCAGCAGCAAATGCGAGTGGCCGGGCGCGATGAACGCGTGGCCAGGCAGGATGCGCTCGTCGCCGAGCGCTTCGCGCACGCTGATCTTGCACAGCGAATCGAGGCGCCGCGCGAACGAGGTGGTAAATCCTTCCGGCATGTGCTGGGCAATCAGGATGCCGGGACAGTCGGACGGCATCTGCATCAAAAATTCGCGGATCGCTTCGGTGCCGCCGGTCGAGGCGCCGATGATGATCAGCTTTTCCGACGACGTCAAAGGATTGCGCAGCGCCGGCAGCGCAGCGGCCGGCGCACCGGAAGCGCCAATCACGCGCGGCTTGATGCGGGCCTTGGAGGCGGCGCGAATTTTATCGGCGATCAGTTCCGTGTATTCGCGCATGCCGCTCTGGATCGAGATCTTCGGCTTGGTCACGAAGTCGACCGCGCCCAGTTCCAGCGCGCGCATGGTGATCTCGGAGCCGCGCTCGGTGAGCGAAGACACCATCAGCACCGGCATCGGGCGCAGCCGCATCAGCTTTTCGAGGAAGTCCAGCCCGTCCATCTTGGGCATCTCGACGTCGAGCGTGAGCACGTCCGGATTGGTCTGCTTGATCAGTTCGCGCGCCACCAGCGGATCGGGCGCCACCCCCACCACTTCCATGTCGGCCTGGCTGGAGATGATCTCGCTCATGACGCTGCGAATGAGCGCCGAATCGTCCACGATGAGTACCCGGATCTTCTTCATTTGCGCTTTCCTTAAAACAGGTCGATCTCGCCGCCCACGTTATCGACCTTGAGGCGGCTGGCGTAATCGAGCTCGCGCCGCGCCAGGGTGTCGTTATGGGTCTGCATCAGCTTTTTGACCAGCACCTTGCCGGTGCGCGGAAAAAAATAGACCTTGCGCGGATAGACGTCGTTCAAGTCTTCGGCCATCACGCGGATCTTCTCGGTCTTCAGATAGCTCATCACAAAAGCCGAATTGCGCTCGCCCACGTTAATTGCGGTGAAGCCGCGCAGCACGGCGCCGCCGCCGAACACTTTCGCTTCCATGTTCTCGCGCCGCGCGCCGGCCTTGAGCAAGTCGTTGATCAGCACTTCCATCGCATACGTCCCGTAGCGCATCGAGGCCGACACGGGACTGTTGGCGTCGCCGGCGCCGCCGTCGGGCAGCATGAAGTGGTTCATGCCACCGAGGCCGCTGACCCGGTCGCGGATGCAGGCCGACACGCACGAGCCGAGCACCGTCACGATCAGCATGTCCTTGGGCGTGTAGTAGTACTCGCCCGGCAGGATCTTGGCCGCGTCGCAGTCGAAGGTGCGATCGTAGTAGACGTTGGTCGCAAACTGTTCTTTATTGTCGTGGGCCATATTCTGTTCTCATTTCACTGCGCCTCGCGTGAGGCCCGGCGTGCATCGAGTTCATAGACCGTCTTGCCGCGTAACTTGAGCGACTCCGAGACGTACAGAAAATTTTCGGAGTGGCCGGCAAACAGCAAGGCATGTGGTTTCATCAGCGGTACAAAGCGCGACAGGATCTTGCGCTGGGTGGCCTTGTCGAAATAAATCATCACGTTGCGGCAAAATATGACGTCGAACGGGCCCGTGACCGGCCATTTGTCGCCCAGCAGGTTGAGCTGCTTGAAGGTAACCAGGGCGCGCAGTTCGGGCCGCACCCGCACCATGCCTTGCTGCTCGCCTTTGCCGCGCTGGAAAAAGCGGCGTGCACGCTCGGGCGCCATCTTGTCGATGCGGTCGATCGCGTACACCCCGTTGGCGCCGGTATTGAGCACATTGGTATCGATATCGGTGGCGATGATCTGCACCGGCGGGGTCAAGGTGTTGAATGCTTCGCACACCGTCATGGCGATCGAATACGGCTCTTCGCCGGTGGAGGCAGCCGAGCACCAGATCGTGATCGGCTGCTCGCGCAGCTTGAGCACATGCTCGGCCAGCAGCGGGAAGTGGTGCGCCTCGCGGAAAAACGAGGTCAGATTGGTGGTCAGCGCATTGGTAAACGACTCCCACTCCTCGCCCAGGCGGCCCGCTTCCAGATCGTTCAGGTAGCGCTCGAACGACACGATGCCGGTCGCGCGCAGGCGCCGCGCCAGGCGGCTGTAGACCATCTCCTGCTTGCTGTCGGCCAGAGAAATACCGGCGCGCTGATAAATCAGCGCACGCACGCGCTCGAAATCGCTGCGCGTGAAGTTGAATTCCTTGACCGTATCGGCGCTCAAAATTCTTCCCAATCCTCAGTCGCTGCTGCGGCAATCTTTTTCGGCTTGGGCGCGGCCACGGCCGGCCGCGGGGCCGGCGCTGCCGGCGCACGGGCCGCTGGCGCTGCCGGTGCACGCACCGCCCTGGCCGGCGCCCGCGCTTTCAGTTCATCGCCATCGAGCTTGAAGATGGACACTGCCTGCGCCAGCTTCTGGGCTTGTTCCTGCATGCTTTCGGCAGCGGCCGCCGCTTCCTCGACCAGCGCCGCGTTCTGCTGCGTCATCTCGTCCATCTGGGTGATGGCCTGGTTGACTTCCTCGATGCCGTTGCTCTGTTCCTGGGTGGCGGCGGTGATTTCACCCATGATGTCGGCCACCTGCTTGATCGAGGTCACGATCAAGTCCATGGTCTGGCCGGCTTCGTCGACCAGCTTGCTGCCGGTGTCGACCTTGTCGACCGAGTCGCCGATCAGGGCCTTGATTTCCTTGGCTGCGCCGGCCGAGCGCTGCGCCAGGTTGCGCACTTCGGCCGCCACCACCGCGAAGCCGCGTCCCTGCTCGCCGGCACGCGCCGCTTCGACTGCCGCGTTCAGCGCCAGGATATTGGTCTGGAACGCGATGCCGTCAATGACGCCGATGATGTCGACAATCTTGCGCGAACTTTCCTTGATCGAGCCCATGGTGTCGACCACCTGCGCCACCACCGCCCCGCCCTTGCCCGCCACCGAGGAGGCCGAAACGGCCAGCTGGTTGGCCTGGCGCGCATTGTCGGCGTTCTGCTTGACGGTGGACGTGAGTTCCTCCATCGAGGACGCGGTTTCTTCGAGCGAGCTGGCCTGCGACTCGGTGCGCGAGGACAGGTCGGCGTTGCCGGAGGCAATTTCCTGCGAGGCCACGGTGATGGTCTCGGTGCCGGCGCGCACTTCGCCCACCGTCTTCGACAGGCTCTCGTTCATGTCCTTGAGCGCCTGCAGCAGTTCGCTGGTCTCGTCCTGGCCTTCCACATGCACTTGCGACGTCAGTTCGCCCGAGGCCACTTTCTTGGCCACCGAGACGGCGCCGTGCAGCGGCGCCACGATCGAGCGCGTGATGATCAGGGCCAGCATCACGCCCAGCGCCAGCGCGGCCGCGCCGATCACGTACAGCATGGTCTTGAGGCTGGTGTCGTCGCGCACCGACTTGTCAAGCATGACCTTGTTCGAAGCCTGCTCCATGTCGACCAGGCGATTGAGCAGCGCCAGCGTTTGCTGGTTGAGCGGATCGATGCGCCCGGCGATCACCTTGGCCGCGCCTTCGCTGTTAAAGGCGAGCACCTGGCCGATGGCTTCCTTGAACGCGGCCTCGAGTTCCTTGTCAACCGCCGCGATGTCGGCAATGACTTTTTTCTCGGCCTCGTCCAGGCCCAGCGTCTGCAGCCTGGCGCGCGCGTCGTCGTAGCGCTTGCTCTGGGCCTTGACCTTGTCCTGCTCCTTTTGCATCAGCGCCACGTCCGACTGCAGGCCAATATTGCGCATCGCAATGCCTGTCTCGAGCATCGCGCTTTTCATCGTTGCCACTTGCTGATTCTTGGCGCTCGACTGCGCCAGGCCCGACATCAGCGAGCCCTTGTTGCTGGCATTGAGGAAGTTGGTCAGCACCACCATCGCCACCAGAATCAGCAGGATGCTGCCGAAACCGATCCCGAGCCGGGTACCAATTTTGAAGTCGCGCAAGTTCATGTCTGTCTCCTGTCGGGTGCGTTCTTGTTATCAGTCTTACGCGGCGATCCTGTCGATCAGTCCCATTTCGCCCGACGACATCAGCTTGTCAATGTCGATCAGTATCAGCATACGCTCATCGACCGTTCCCAGGCCAACCAGGTAATCCGAATTGAAGGCAGTCCCCATTTCCGGCGCCGGCTTGATCTGGTCAGGCGAGAGCGTCGTCACGTCCGACACGCTGTCGACCACCATGCCCATGATGCGTCCGCCGATGTTGAGGATGATGACCACCGTGAACTGGTCGTACACCGGGGTGCCCAGCTTGAACTTGATGCGCATGTCAACCACGGGAATGATGATCCCGCGCAGATTGATCACGCCCTTGATGAATTCGGGCGCGTTGGCGATCCGGGTGACCGCCTCGTAGCCGCGGATCTCCTGCACTTTGAGAATGTCGATGCCGTATTCTTCGGAACCGAGCGTAAAGGCCAGGAATTCGCTGCCTGCGCCGTCTTTGATGTCACCCTGCTTGGACGATGATGAAGTCATGGACATGATTCATTCCTGTTCAAAAAAATTTAAGAAAAAATGGCGTCGTCGGCCAGCTGGCGCGACGAGCGCATGAGTGCGGTGACATCGAGGATCAGCGACACGCCGCCGTCGCCCAGGATGGTGGCGCCGGAAATGCCGGTCACCTTGCGGTAATTCGATTCGAGGTTCTTGACCACCACCTGCTGCTGCCCGACCAGGTCGTCGACGAACAGGCCGGCCTTGCGCCCGTCCGCTTCCAGGATCACGACGATCCCTTCGGATGGATTGGTAAAGCGCGGCACGATGTCGAACATCTGGTACAGCGGGATCAGCGGCAGATAGTCGCCGCGCACCTTGATCACGCGACCGCTGCCGGAAATTTCCTTGATGTCGTCCGGGGCCGGCTGCAGCGATTCGACGACAAAGCCGAGCGGCAGGATGTAGACTTCCTCGCCGCAGCGGATCGACATGCCGTCCAAAATGGCCAGCGTCAGCGGCAGCGAAATCGAGATCGTGGTGCCAAAACCCTTGGCCGAACGGATGTCGACGGTGCCGCCCATGGCGGTGATATTGCGCTTGACGACGTCCATGCCCACGCCGCGGCCCGAGACGTCGGTGATCGCTTCGGCGGTGGAAAAACCGGGCGCGAAAATGAGCTGCCAGACTTCGCTGTCGCTCATGTTCTCGCTCACGGCCAGGCCGTTTTCGGCAGCCTTTTTGAGGATGCGCTCGCGGTTCAAGCCGCCGCCATCGTCCGACACTTCGATCACGATATTGCCGCCCTGGTGGCCGGCCGACAGGAACAAGCGTCCGGCGTCGGTCTTGCCCGCGGCGATACGCGCCTGCGGCATTTCAATGCCGTGGTCGATGCTGTTTCGGACCAGATGGGTCAGCGGATCGACAATGCGTTCGATCAGGCCCTTGTCAAGTTCAGTGGCCGCGCCGTGCGTGATGAAGTCGACCTTCTTGCCCAGCTTGGCGGCCAGGTCGCGCACCATGCGCGGAAAGCGCGAAAACACGAAATCCATCGGCATCATGCGGATCGACATGACCGCTTCCTGCAGGTCGCGCGTATTGCGCGTGAGCTGCGAGACGCTATTGAGCAGCCGCTCGTGGACCATCGGGTCCAGTCCTTCGCTGCGCTGCTCGATCATGGCCTGGGTGATCACCAGTTCGCCAATCAGATTGATCAGCTGGTCGACCTTTTCGATCGAGACCCGGATCGACGACGACTCGGCGCCGGCATTCTTGTCGTCCTTCTTGGCGCCCTTCTTCTCGGCCGATTCGGTCACTTCCAGCGGCTCCAGGCGCACTGCCTGGGTTGGCACTTTGGGCGCGGCCACCGGCGTGTCGGTGATGCCAGCGTTGGCGCGTATCAGTTCAATCGGCTGGAAGAAGCCGTAACCCAGCTCGTCCTCGGTCTTGGCCGCAGCCACCGGCTCGTCGATCGGATCAAAAAAACCGTAACCCTGGTCGTTCTCGACCTTGGCGCGCGCCTTGTCTTCGATGGCGCGCTGCTCGGGAGTGAGCGCGGGCGCCTCGAACATTTTCAGGTCAGCCGGATCGAGCACGAACGAGCAGATCGCGACGATGTCGTCGAGCGACTCGGTGGTGGTGACGATGATGGCGTGGCGCTCATCGCCCAGCGGCACCATCGACACCCGTCCCAGCAGCCCCAGTTCGGCGGCCAGCGCCGTCACGTCGCGCTGCGGCACCTTGGGCAATTCGATCCGGAAGCGGCGTCCGCCGGCGCCGACTGCCGCCTTGGGTGCGGCCTGCACGAACGACGGCGCCGGTGCGGCGGCTGGCACCGCGTCCTGCGACAGTTCCTGCAAAATCATGCGCACGTTGGCCACCGCGTCCTGGTCGACCGGCGTATGCAGGCGGTGGCCGTCAAGCTGCATCTTGAGGATGTCCTTGGCCGCCAGGAAGGCGTCCACGTGGACCGAAGTGAGCGCCATCTCGCCCTTGCGGATGCGGTCGAGCAGCGACTCGAGAATGTGGGTGACGTCGGTCATGTCATTCAGGCCGAAGGTCGACGAGCCGCCCTTGACCGAGTGCGCCGTACGGAAAATGGCGTTCAAGTCTTCGGCGTCGGGCGCGGCGATGTCGACCGCCAGCAGCAGCCGTTCCATTTCGGCCAGCAGTTCTTCCGCCTCGTCGAAGAAGACCTGGAAAAACTGGCTAATGTCGATCGTCATGGTGACGCTCCATCCGTTTCGCGATGCATCATTACGCTACTCCCAGGCCGTGCTTAGCCGATGACCTTCTTGACCACTTCAATCAGGCGCTGCGGGTCGAACGGCTTGACCAGCCAGCCATTGGCGCCGGCCGCGCGGCCCTTCTGCTTCATTTCGTCGGATGACTCGGTGGTCAGCATCAGGATCGGCGTCTTTTCGTACGTTGGCAGGCCGCGCAGCAGCTTGATCAAGGTCAGGCCGTCCATGCGCGGCATGTTCTGGTCGGTCAGCACCAGGTCGACCGGCTGCAGCTTTGCCTTTTCCAGGCCATCCTGGCCGTCGACCGCTTCCACGACCAGGTAGCCGGCCGCCTTCAGGCTGAAGGCCACCATCTGGCGCAATGAACTGGAATCGTCGACTGCGAGTATTGTTTTAGCCATCTTTGCTCCTGCTGTAAAATCCGGGCATTGCCCATGTTGTCGTTAAGGGTAGACTGAACTGTAGACCATCAGAACAGTTCGATGTCGCCACTTTCCAGGTGCTGCTGATTGACTGCTTTTCGTAGTACGCTGCGCAGTTCGAGCGACTGGATCGCCAGCGCCATGCTGACTTTGCCCAGCAGCTCGACGATCTCCTCGCTGCCGCTCTCGGGCACCACAATGGCCCCGTGTGCGCCCAGCGTACCCAGAAATTCACGCAGCCCGCACACGCGCTTGATGGTGCGGTCGATCAATTGGCTCGTCATGTCCTGGAACTGCATGCTGGTGATCGCCGCATTGACGTGGGCCCCGACTTCCTCGGTCATGGCGCCCAGGCGTGCGCTGTCGTCGGCGTTCGGCACGCCGCCGGCCAGCAGCAAGTCGAGCGCCGGCTGGCGCGCGCCGACCGCGCTGTGGATCGCCATGAAGCTGGCGGTCAGCTTCTCGATCGCTTCCTCGAGCAGCAACTGGGTCTGAATCAGGTCGGTCTCGACTTCGGTCAGGTGACGTTTGCCGTGATCGGACACGCCGGTGAGCAGGCGCTTGACATGCGAACCAAGGATCTTTTTTCTCGCCATACGTCCTCTCCTCTAGTTCAATGCCGTCATGGCGCGGGGGGCTTGACTGCCTCGATGGCCGCGCCCAGCGACGCCGCCGCTTCCGGCTCGGGCACCTCGATCGATGATGCGCTGTCGCGCATGACCGCCTCTTCGGTCTTCTTGTTCATGACGATGATGCTGATGCGCCGGTTGATCGGATTGAACGGATCCTTGGCGTCGATGTGGGCGGCCGAGGCCAGCCCTACCACGCGCAGTATCTTGGCGTCGCTCATCCCGCCCAGCACCAGTTCGCGGCGCGAGGCGTTGGCGCGGTCGGTCGACAGTTCCCAGTTGCTGTAGCCGGTGTCGCTCATGTAGGGGGTCGAATCGGTGTGGCCGGACAGGCCGATCCGGTTCGGCACTTCGTTCAGGACCGTGCCGATCACGTGCAAGATGTCGGCCGTGTACGGCTGCAGGCGGGCGCTGGCCAGCGCGAACATGGGCCGGTTCTGTTCATCGACGATCTGGATCCGCAAGCCTTCGCTGGTGATATCGAGCAGCAGCTGCTTCTGGTATTTCTTGAGCAGCGGGTTCGATTCGATGGTCGCTTCGATCCTGG
>CXWL01011612.1_pt2 | contig 11305 bp, 15 predicted proteins | sample 590931 | NCBI WGS metagenome assembly CXWL01 (sample SAMEA3498368, study PRJEB10139) | groundwater metagenome | biome: water well; material: biofilm material | place: Germany | collected 2015-04-27 | reverse complement strand
ATCCGGTAGCAAAAAGAAGAGGGGATGGAACCTGATGATCTTCTGTGCTCGCGCAACGCGCGGCCTCCGAAGGTGAGGCGTAGGGGTGTGAGGAGCTTTCTTTGCTCCCGGAGCGCGCGCCCTCAGAAGGGCCTCGCTCGACGGCCGCAGTCGAAAGCTCCTTACATCCCTACTTGGGTTGCGGGTGACTGGGAGAAAGTAAGCGTTGGACGCGCGCAGTAGGGATCATCCCACCCACCCCTTTTGAGTGGTAGTTCGCTGCGGCCTTGCTGGACGAACGTTTTGAGCATCCTGCCGGGACGGCTCTTTTATTATTTCACATAGGAGGGAGCATGGGAACGTGGTCGCTCGATGCGCGGAGTGAAGGATGGTTTGGCTACTCCGGCGAAAAAGACTTCCGATACATTTCCTTCTTCCCTCATAGGGCGTTGAGTGGATGGATGTGTGTACAATGTGCGCACGCTCTGGTATAGTGGGTCACCTGGAAGGAGGTGTCACATGAAGCATTCGGAAACCCGAGCCGTGGGGGGGCAAGGACAAACTATCAACCTCCGCGCCAGTCACAGACAGAAGGCCTTGATTGACCGGGCTGCGGAAGCGCTCGGCAGGAGCCGGTCCGATTTCATGCTCGACACCGCATGCCGGGAAGCGGAAACCGTGTTGCTGGATCGGCGGTACTTTGCGCTCTCTCGAGATATATTCGAGCGCTTTACCGCCCTGCTCGACGCCCCACCCGCACGTAACCAAAAGCTTCGACGTCTTCTTCGGACCAAGGCCGTGTGGGACAAATGAGCGAGGGGCTTGATGCAATCAGGCCACCCGAGAAATTGTCCGTCACGCATGACCTGTTGAACTTTGATTCCGGAGAGCCGGTACTGGATGACTGGCTGCGTCGGCGCGCCCTTCACAACGAAGCGAGCGGAGCCTCGCGCACGTACGTCGTCTGTGTGGAGAAAACCGTGGTGGGATATTACACGCTTGCCGTGGGCGCGGTGGCGCATTCGGAAGCGCCAGGGCGGGTGAGGCGCAATAGGCCTGACCCGTTGCCGGTTATGGTGCTCGGACGACTGGCGGTTGATAAGAGTCTCCAGCGGCGTGGCATCGGCAAAGGGTTACTGCGCGACGCGGTGCTGCGCACAGTGCAAGCCTCGGAGATCGCCGGTATCCGGGCGATTCTTGTCCATGCGATCTCAGAGCCGGCCAAACGTTTCTATGAGGGCTGCGGATTCGTAGCCTCACCCATCGATCCACTGACAGTCGTGCTGACGGTTGCAGAGGCGGGAAAAATCTTGAAGCAAATAGACTGAGACTCGATTAACAGTGTGCTATTGCCGATAAATTTGATTCCAAACGCGAAAAATAGAATGTCCCGGTTTCCTCTTTCCCTAACAAAGTAGCCTGTCGATTTTTCCCGCCCTCATTGGTAAGTCTCAGGCAATCAAACAAACCTGATAACCCGAATAGAGTAAATGAACAAGACAGGCTAAGCGACTGTCACAGCATCTTTCTAGTGAGGGCTGGTGAGAGATAAGGGGTGAAGGGTCACAGGATTAATTGGAAAGGGAAAAAGCAATCATGGAGACAAGTCCGAAGTCCTATACCTATCACACCGGAGTCACATGGACGGAGCAACGCAAGGGAGTGATCTCCTGTGCTGGCAAGCCGGATATCCAGGTTGCGACACCTCTGGAGTTCAAGGGGTACGAAGGGATCTGGTCGCCGGAGGATCTATTCGTCGCGTCCGCCAATATCTGCCTCATGACGACGTTTCTGGCGGTGGCGGAGCGGGCAGGTCTGGCCTTTACCTCGTACGAGAGTCAGNNGCTCCCGGAGCGCGCGCCCTCAGAAGGGCCTCGCTCGACGGCCGCAGTCGAAAGCTCCTTACACCCCTACTTGGTTTGCGGGTGAACTGGGAGAAAGTAAGCGTTGACGCGCGCAATGGAAGATCAATCAGCCCCCATCCCCTGAGAGATATCGAGCGAGCTTGGAAGGATGGGAAGGACACCCACGTTGATCCTGTGCTCCCGGAACGCGCACCCTGAGAAGGGGATGGCGAGACAACTGGTATGGTCTCTGTGCTCGCAGAGCCCCCACGGTGAAGCAGTGGTCGCTCGATGCGCGCAGTGGAGACCATACCAGCCGCCTCGCTAAATGCAGGTGAAGAGTGAAGTTTCGCCTCGTTCGACGGCCGCGCCTAGACCAACATAGGTGCCCTTCCTGGTGAGGAAAAGCAAGCGAGCTTGGAGGGAGCATTATAGAAACGTGGTCGCTCAACGCGCCCATTCAAGGATTGACCAGGTTACCCTTGAGGTGAAAAGTGATTGAGCGGACTCACGCAGTGAGAGACCCTCTAGCCAGCCTTCAATGAAGAAGATAGGAGCGCGGCGAAACAACGCCTCCGGTGTGTCATGCGAAGGCTCGCACTTTGAGATAGCCTCATTTCAAGTCATGCGGTACAATTGCATTCACAAAGAGGGCAATAGCAATGAAGAACAAGCCACTCATTGAAACTAACCCGCATCTCAAAGTTCCAGCGAAATACCGGAAAGCGTTGATCGCCAACGTCGCCAGCTCGACGGCGGTTGAGACTGGAGCATCTGTCGAATCCATCGCCCGCATCCTGACTGAGAAGAACAAGCCTGCGCTGTCTAAGAAGACGAACGGCTCTGCTCGATAACCTTTCCGAATAATCGCTCCATCGGCGCATAATGTTTGTCGAGGCCTGCCTGAATCGCGGCAATGTACGCGGTCTTGCCAGTCCCCGCCATGAGGCTGAAATCCAAGAGCGGCAGTCCTGCCTAAAGTGCCATAAGCGTAGAAAGCACACGAGCGAGGCGTCCGTTCCCATCACGAAACGGATGGATCAGCACTAACTCAACATGCGTTTCCGCCAGGGCACGGACAATGTCACCTCGATCTGCAAACGTGCACGGCGTATAGCGCTGCAACACATCACGTTCAAACTGATCCATCAAGACAGGTATCTGCGCAGCGGCTGCAAAAGGGAGGGAAAGAGTGCCACCCACATTGGTCCTGTGCTCCCGGAACGCGCACGATAAGAATGTGCTCGTTCGACGGCCGCAGTGGGACCAACATAGGTGCCACTCCAAAAACAGGAAAAGCAAGCAAGCTTGGAGGGAGCAGAAAATGGCACAAGCTAGATGGACTCCTGTGCTCGCGCAACGCGCCCGGGTTCGTCTGTCTGGTTGGCTGGTCTGTCTGGTTCTTCTGGATGAATTTCAGGTCCGACCAACCAGACCAACCAGATAGACGAGATAGACCAGATGAACCAGCTTTCGTTGGACACGCGCAGTGAGACCCTCTAGTCCGCCCCCAAGGGAGAAGATAGAGAAACGGTGAACTGTGCGGCGAGAAAAGACTCCCGCTTCCTTTTATTTCTCCGTACAGGGAAAGACTTTGCAGCCGGCATCAGGGGGAAGAAAGAAGGCGTGATTATCGCGAAGCGAGTTCGCGGGCATGCGCAATCTCGCGTTGCCCGACGGGGCGGACCTGTGACGCTTCCAAGGTCATCACTGCGGCGGTCTTTCCTTCCAAGGTCATGAACTCGACCTCGTAGGCTTGGCCGTCACGGTACACATGAACAACTGCCCCCACATCGCCAGGTAAAAGCCCTTCCGCCGGGATGGCGGCAACCAAGACGACTGTGTCATGTTCCCTGATCATCGTGAGGCCTCCTGCGCCAGTGGATAGGCGGTTACCAACCGTGGCCGATCGTCTCCGGCATCTACAACCCACACTGTCCTGATAAAGGGCCGCTGCCCACTTGGCGTAACCAATATCCCGTCTACAATATACTTCTGCCCGTGGGGGGATGTCATGTTTTTTGTGATGAAACAGTCTCGGGCCATTTGGCGTAAGGCATCAGCCAACAGCTCCCAGGCGTCTCGCTGAAATCCCATCGAGGTAAAGAATTCAGCTTTGCCCTTACCGGTTGGATGGGACGGGCTCAGGAGGTAATCCTGCACTTTCTCACGTTCGACGACAGTGTGACCTTTGTTGGGCAGGTCCATTTCGTACCATCGCTTGTCCCGTCTTGGCAGCACGTGGCTCTAACAACTTGCCACACAACAGGCGGCAGAATACCTCGTCGCTGTCATTTTGGGAAGCGCCTGCTGGCGGAGGGGATGGAGCCTGATGAGCTTCTGTGCTCGCGCAACGCGTCCGGGTTCGTCTGTCTGGTTGGCTGGTCTGTCTGGTTCATCTGGTTGAATCTTCATCCAGGCCAACCAGACAAACGAGACAAACGAGACAGACTAGATAGACCAGATGAACCAGCCTTCGTTGGATGCGCGCAATGGGGGACTTATCCGGGCCATCCTAGAGCAACGTACACGAGCGAGCTGGAGGGAGCATAATAAAGTATGGTCGCTCGATGCGCGTAGTGAAGGACAGCCTGGCCGCTCCGGCGAGAAAAGACGCCCGATCTCTTGCATTCAGCTTCTCGCTACTTGACCGGTCATGAAGAGAGCGATACAGTGCCTATCAATCGTATGAAACAGAAGGCTACAGCGTTCGACAAACTCTTTGATGTGCGAGAAGTGGCTTCCTATGGCGTCATGGAAGCCGCGCATTATCTGCGCATTCCACGCACGACCATCCGAGATTGGGTCTCAGGCCGGCATTACCGCAGCAACACCGGCATGCGCTTTTCCAGACCGATCATCCAGGTGCCCGATCCAGCCGTGAAGTTGCTCTCCTTCATGAATCTCGTAGAGATCCACGTTCTCGATGCCATTCGCCGCAAGCACGACATCCCATTAGAAAAAGTCAGAACCGCGATGAGCTACCTTTCGAAGCAATTTCCGTCGAGACATCCCTTGGCCGACCAGGAATTCGACACCGATGGATTGAACCTCTTCATCAAGAAATTCAGTCAATTGATCAACATCTCCCAAGAAGGACAATTGGCCATCCAAGAAGTCCTCCAGGCACACCTCCATCGAATCGAACGAGATCTCAAGGGCATCCCAGTCAGACTGTATCCGTTCACGCGGAAACGCGACCTCCAAGAAGAGCCTAGGACCGTCGTCATCGACCCACTGGTTTCCTTTGGCCGGCCTGTACTGGCAGGCACCGGTATTCCAACCGCTGTGATCGCGGAGCGCTACAAGGCCGGCGAATCCGTGGACGACTTGGCGGACGATTATGGACGGCGGCGGCTCGAAATCGAAGAAGCCATCAGGTGCGAACTCTCCGTCGAAGCGGCCTGAAGCGCCCGTCTTCTTCCTTGATCGTTCTCTGGGGAAGAACCGTGTCGCCACAGCGCTCCGTCAGGCCGGCGCCACGCTCCACATCCACGACGACCTCTTTCCCCCCCGATGCGAAGCCCACATTATTCATGGCAGTTCGTCGCGAAATCGCTGAGCCGCGTCGCGAGACCAGCGCGCGGAGCCGTGAGGACCCGATGCGTACTCGTGCAGTACGTGGAGGGTCCGAGGGGCGAGCCCGCTGGCCGAAGGCTCGACGTAGCAGCGGGGCGGCGATTGCAGCAGAAGTGTTCATGAACAATGTGGGCTAAGATGAAGACTGGCTTGCCGAGGCCGGGCAGCGCGGCTGGATTGTCCTGACCAAAGACCATCGCATCCGGTACCGACACGTCGAACGGCTGGCGCTCATGAAGGCAGGCGTAGCGGCATTTATCCTGACATCAGGCGATCTGCAAGGCGAAGAAATGGCTCAGATATTCGTCAAGGCACTCCCCCGCATCACCAGGTTTCTGAAGAACCACACGAAACCGTTCATCGCCAAGATCGCGAAGGACAGCTCAGTCTCACTGCTCTTTCAATAAGCCAGAGCCCTCGGCTTGCGAGCGAATCGCAATTCTTCACGGAACGCGCGGGCTCAGAAAGAAGGGGAAGGAGCGGCCAGGTGCCCTTCTTACTTGCAGAGCCCCCACGATAAAAGGATTGGACGGACGACTACATTGGTCCTGTGCTCCCGGAACGCGCACGATAAGTATGTGCTCGTTCGACGAGCCGCAGTGGGACCAACATGGGTACCCGTCCAAAAAGAGGGAAAGCAAGCGAGCTTGGAGGGAGCAATTGGACGGATGACGGTCGCTCGATGAGCGCAGTAATGAGCAGCCTCGGCCACTCCTCTTAACGAGAGGTAGAGAATGGATCAGTCGATAAGGATACATTGAGATGGACCAAGCCGCCGTTGAAAACGTAGAATGTCCTCGCCGATATGCTCCAGTTCGAATGAAAGAGCCTGAGATGAACTTTCCGCGTACATGGGGGCGCGAATGCCTACTTTAAAGAGCAAGACGATTCAAACACTGGAGGCATACATTTCTGTTGTCGAAGACTTGAGAGTCCGTCGCAAAGGCCCTCTCTGGTACAGAGGGTGCGGAAAACTGGCGCATAAACTAAAGCCCTCGCTTTACAGACACAACGGGTCAAAGACCATAGAAGATTTCATCCGTTTAGAGAAGCTACTGCTTGAAAAATTTAAGCAACGAAGCGTTCCCTTTCACTCGCGTTCCTTGACCGACCCATGGGAGTGGTTGTTTCTCATGCAGCACTATGGAGTGCCAACGAGGCTTCTTGACTGGTCAGAGAGTCCCCTTATGGCGTTATTCTTTGCTGTCACCTCAGCGCGGCACTCACTGGACTCACGCGGGCGACCCGTATTTAGTGACGATGCCTGCATCTGGTTCTTAGACCCCGAGCAATGGAATAAACACGCTGTTGACCTACGGAGTTTTACAGGGGCAGTTCTAACTACAGACGACCCCAATGTTCATGCATATAAACCGGTTGGTGATATCACCACCATGAAATCAATCCCCATTGCTCTTTATGGAGCACATAACAGTCAGAGGATCGTTGCTCAGCGTGGCGTATTCGTCTGTTTTGGGAAGGACACTCGCCCAATGGAAGTGGTGTATGAGCAAGAACCCTTTCACTCCGAATGCCTTATTCGACTGGTGATAAAGAAAGGGCGATTGCCACATATGTACGAGGCGCTGAGACGCCATGGGCTCACAGACTCTGTCGCGTTTCCTGACCTTGAAGGTCTAGCCCGCGAGATCAAACGTGAGTATTCATTCGAGGTGTAAGCATGTTCAAAATCGAAAATCTGCCTTCGAAGCCATTGCAGTGGTGGATATCACAGCACGCTAAGATCGACATGAATCCCTCATTCCAGAGACAGGGCCGATTATGGTCTCGGGGGGATAAGTCATTTCTCATTGATTCGATACTTAATGAGTACGACATCCCCAAGATCTACATGGCTGACTTTACCTATGGGAATGTAACTCTCAATAAGACAGGTCTCCCATATGCAATTATTGATGGCAAACAACGACTAGAGGCGATCTTTGACTTTTACGATGGTCAAGTCCTCCTTGACGAAGAGTTCGTCTATCAGCGCAATCCACACTTGAAACTGGGTGGTCTTGGCTATGCCGATTTAGCCAAAAACCACCCGGAAGTCGCTGATATTTTCAGAAATCATCCCTTGTCTGTTGTTCATGTGATTACTGATGAGCAGGAAAGGATTGATGAGTTATTTGTTAGGCTCAACCGAAGCAAGCCTCTTACAGGAGCCGAGATTCGAAACGCCATGTCAGGTCCGTTGACTGAAATCATCAGGCTAATTGCTGGACATGAGTTATTCAAGTTGCGCGTCAAATTCGCAACAAAGCGCGCGCAAGACAAGAATGCTGCTACAAAACTATTGCTTTTTGAGTACAACGGAAAACTCGTGGAAACAAAACGAAACAATTTGGACAGATTTGTGGAAAAGGCCAAGAAAGAACCGAGGGAAAAGATTGAATTAGCCAGTCGTAGAGTCATAGATACAATGGACCGAATGTCCGAGATTTTCTTGCCGGGGGATCCGATGTTGAGGTCGGCAGGTGTTTTTCCTGTTTATTACTGGCTTATAGGCCAAACCGATTTTAAAAGTGACCCGCACGTACGGGAGTTCTTGAACATATTTGAAAAAGCAAGAAAGGCAAACCGCGAAAAGGCAAGCGATCCGTCTCAAGCGACGAAAGTGGATAGTGAGCTTATGTATTTCGACAGGTTAAATCGCAGCACCGACGACGAACGGAGCCATGTGGAGAGACATAAAATTCTAGAAAAGCGCTTTAATGCCTATTTGCAGGAGGCTGCTAGGTCTAAGCCAATGCCTAGCAAGAAGGTTCAGCATACGCGGTAAAATGTGCTGCTGACCTCGTTTCTTTACGAAGGCATCTATCACACGTCATTTGTATTTGCCGTTCACCAAATACGTTCATACTTCTAGCCATACAAGATGATTTCGTTGTCCGGAAGACCGAGTGACTTCTCCCAATGGAAAATGTATCCTTTGGCGCAATAACCATATAAGTCTAGCCCCTCTATCAATAATGTCCAAACAAGCCACACCCAAGCATCCGCTTGCTGAAGTTTTTGGATTCGCGGCATCGGATATGAGTCCGAGCGCGAAGCGGCATCGAAACAAACGCCTGTGTCCTTTCAACAACAAAGTCCCCAACTGCACTAAAGACAAAGCGCAGAATCCGCTTGGTGTGTGCAGCGTCTTGCACGATCAAGAAGTCGTCATCACTTGTCCGATTCGTTTTCGCCAAGAATGGATCATTGCCGATGATGCAGCGGAATTTTTCTTCCCGCCTAACGCAACATGGACGGCTCTGACGGAAATGCGCTTGAAGGACGCAGGGGGTGGGTCAGCCGGTAACATTGACATCGTTCTGTGCGCCTACGACAAGGCCGGCAAAGTCTACGACTTTGGCGCGCTTGAAGTTCAAGCCGTTTATATTTCCGGTAACGTGCGAAACCCGTTTGAAACCTATATGGGAGATCCTGAGACTAACTGCACGATGGATTGGACACAGGAAGAAAATTACCCACGCCCCGATTACCTTTCTTCATCGCGTAAACGGCTCGCACCGCAACTCATTTTCAAAGGTGGAATCCTCAATGCCTGGAATAAGAAGACAGCTGTTGCACTCAATAAGGGCTTCTTTGAAACCCTCCCAAAGTTGCATGAGGTTTCGAAGGAACAAGCTGATATCGCATGGCTCATCTACGATGTAAAACCGCCCGTGGAACCCGGTAGCCATTATGAATTGTTCCGAGAAAAGGTCGTATATACCCGCTTCGATGCGGCACTAAAACAAATTACAAAGTCACGCCCAGGCAAAATGGAGGATTTCCTCCGACAGATTCAAACGAAAGTTGACGAGAAGCTTGAAAACCCGCCCACCAATCAGACCATTGAGGACCCATTCGGCAGGTAGGCTATGGCACAGACCTCTTTCTTGCCAGATATCGAGACCGACGAGCGGGAAAAACCTGTAAACGTTGCTTCTGTCCCGCAGAGAAGCCCATTTCGGTATCCCGGGGGAAAGACTTGGTTTGTTCCACTATTTCGGCGGTGGATGCAGAGTTTCGCAGTTCCTCCGCGTATCCTTGTCGAGCCATTCGCAGGAGGTGGCATTATCAGTCTGACAGCAGCTTTCGAGAGACTCGCTGATCGTGTGGTTCTGGTGGAGTTAGACAACCAGATTGCTGCTGTCTGGGAAACCATTCTGGAAGGTGATGCTGAGTGGTTGGCAAGACGAATTGTTTCTTTCGATCTATCAGTTGGGAGTGCCAAAGCAGAGCTTGCAAGAAAGCCGTCATCGCGTCGGGAGCTCGCGTTTCAGACGATACTCAAGAACCGCACAGCCCATGGCGGAATATTGGCGGAGGGGGCAGGTGTTATCAAGCACGGAGAGAATGGAAAAGGAATTCATTCACGCTGGTATCCCCAGACCATTGCTAAACGAATTACTAACATCGCACTGGTCTCTGAGAGAATTCGGTTCGATCACGGTGATGCGTTCGCCGTACTATCAAAATTTAGAAACAATGAGAGAGCAGTGTTCTTTATCGATCCTCCTTACACAGCGGGGGGAAAGCGAGCAGGCTCACGGCTCTACACACACAGTGTGGTTGATCATGCATGCCTCTTTTCGGTGTGCGAACAGCTCCGCGGCGATTTCCTACTAACCTACGATAACGCCGATGAAGTGCGGGCGCTTGCTCTACGCCATGGCTTCGATGCAAGGCCAATTGCGATGAAGAATACACACCATGCAGAAATGACTGAGTTGCTTATCGGGCGAGACCTCCGATGGATGGAGGAACGCACTGGGGTCGTTGCTTGACCTGCCCCGTCCCGTTCGTCTTGCCTGCCACGAGCCCCTGTCTCAGACATGTTGGCCATCGAAGTTCTCTTCTGCCTAAATGATTTTCCCACAGCCTGGTAGTGTCTCTTTTCTGTGGCGTCTTGCGACAGTGACCAGATACTCGACGGGGTTTTTCTCGCCACTTGATGTGATCTGTCGGTATCGCCTTCCAGTCCACTTTCCTAACGCATTGTTTGTGCGGCAATTTCGCCGTGCACATTTCCACGTCTGCTTGGCATCTCGCTCGCAAGGAGATTGAGGTGGGGGCGCGAGGAGCGAGACTCGCGTGACAGGCGAGATCCGAAGTTCGAAGTTCCGAAAACCTCGAACTTCGGACCTCGAACCGTCGTCCTTTGGACTTGTCGCGCTTTTCCCGCTAGTCTCGCCCGTCACGCTTGAGCCATATTGGCTAAGGAGGCCATGCGATGAAAGCTGTACTGGTCGGAGTTGCGCTGTTGGCGTTTGCTGGGATCACGGGGTTGGGATATGCCGGGGGGCCGAGCCTGAAGGATTTAAACATGTCCCAGCCGGAACGTGATGTGCTGAGCGGCAGAGTCATCTATTCGACAATCTGTATCCGTTGTCATGGGGTTGACGGCAAGGGAGACGGGCAGATGAAGTTTACTCCTCCGGTCGCCGACCTGACGTCTCCGGCGGTTCAAGGGAAGCTGGATGCGAGGTTGTTTAAGAGCGTGCATGACGGCAAGACGAATACGGCGATGGGGGCCTGGCGGGAAGCACTCACAGACGATGAGATTTGGGACGTGCTCGCCTATGTGCGAACGCTGGCTCCGGAACAAGCCGGCGGCATGGGTAGCGGGCTTCGATGAGATCGGGGCTCTGCTGGATCACGTTGGGGTTGTGGATCGTGACGATTGGGGTTGCTGGATGGTTCTTTGTGCAGGGGTGGACGACGGAGAGCAGAGATGGACGGACGCAGATTGTCTTAACATCGACAGAGCGAGACTTGATCCTGGGCGAGATGCGGATGCTCCTGAAGGCAGTCCATGGTGTGGTGACAGGTTTGGCCGGCCAGGGACAGGAGGCGGATCGAACGCAGATGGAACAGGCGGCCCGCTCGGCAGGAATGCACATGGC
>CXWL01026559.1_pt1 | contig 11306 bp, 11 predicted proteins | sample 590931 | NCBI WGS metagenome assembly CXWL01 (sample SAMEA3498368, study PRJEB10139) | groundwater metagenome | biome: water well; material: biofilm material | place: Germany | collected 2015-04-27 | reverse complement strand
AGCTGCACTCCGGGTACTCCCATCTGTCCATCTGCCATTCAGATCTATCACAGTCACAATCGGGGGTTGCACCACATACGCTTGTGCGACCGCAAATCGGAGCTGATATGGGCTAGCCAGTAGGTATGTAGTCCCTCTGGGGCGGGTGCCGGAGAGTGAGCCCGCCGCATCCAGCGCCTGGCCGTTCGCTAGCAAGAGGACGACGTGGAGCACATCCGGGTCGTCGTCCGGCACCAGAACCGCCAGCGGCGCCTCGATCTTCTCACTATGGGTCGTCGGTTTTGCATCGAGCAGCAACGGCGCGCGACCTTCCGCGCTCAAGGTCAGGTGCGAATCTGTCGCATCAACTTGGTACGTCTCGGCCTCTGCCACAAGATCGCTGCCGTCTGCCGCCACAAAGTGGACCGCCTGCGTGAAGGTGAGCGTGGGCGCTGCCTCAGGCAATCCGCCCGTCTCGTGCCCCGCCGCGCTCCCGGTCGCCTCGGCGGAACTGCTCGGCGCTGCTGGTTCGCCTGCTAGCCCCTGACTAATGACCGCGGCACTCCACAAGCCGCCCGCTATCAAGACGGCACCGATCAACAACGCTATTAATCGCATCATGGCCTCCTAACTCTTTAAAGCTCCCTCATCCCTTCCGATTGTCTTCACGCGAATCCATCGCCTGGTTGCATGCGCTGACACTCTCATACCCTCCTACTTCGGTGCGGGGGTGGTGTCTTTCTGCTCCGTCGGGCCGCGGGGGCTGTTCCTCTTCGACGCCGCAGCCTATGATCGGCGGCGCCATTGCTTTTTCAGAAATGTCCCTCTTTCTTCCTCCCTTAAATCTCTCGGTGTTTCAGCCGTGTTGCTCTTACTCAGGGGGCTGTATAGGTAATTCTGATCCACACGGAGTCGGGGAATGCCCCAGGTGACTCGACACAGGCAACAAAATAAACAGGTGCCAAGGGTGGGGTGCTCGTTCCGTAAATGTTTTTCGTGGTCGTGGGAGTTGTACTCTGGCCCGAATCCAAAATAACAATTGCGTTGGGATCGCCGCATTCTTGCGTTGTATGATTAATCCGAACGAAGGCAATTCGGACACCGGACGGAATGCCTAAATTTTTTATTTCTTTCAAGTACCCATTGGGGATACTTGAAACAAGAGGGAACTTTCCTGAGTATGGTGGGTATCCCTGCGTGGTTTGTTGGCGAGTGAGGGTGAGATCAAATGTCTTCTCCTGTTGGCCGCCGCCGCTTCCTTCACTGAGGGTGGCACCACACACCTGTGGCGTCGGCGCAGATAATCCCCAAACACTCTCCACCTGAACCGTGAAGCAGTATGACGTGCCCGCTGTAAGTCCGCTTTTCACCGACTTCGTTATGTTAGGGTTAAAAAAGGAATAATTACCCTTTTCACGACCCGAAAAACCCCACCTGAGGATGAACATTCGCTCGCCGCTGCTGTTGTCCCTCCACGCTATAGTCATCGAAGTGGTCGTCTTGCCTATGATTCGTAGGTCGCTGGGAGCCGCGGGCGGAGACGGGGGTGGACCCACCGGCTCGATTATCCACAACGCGCTGGAAGTATCCCCCTGACCTACTAATGAGCGCACTCCCAAGGCTCCGCTTACAATATTCAGAAACAAAGGATTCCCAGCGTTCTTGATATAGTTGGTTCGATTGGGGTTATTCACCTGTGCGGAGATTTTCCACTGGCCGCTCAGCCAACCGGGCTGAATGGGGCCCGCGACCACGGATCCGCTTTCAATATTCAGATACTGGTCCTGTTTCCAGACGTTGCGGATGCGATAGACCGCCACGCCTGGGGCGTCCACCTGCTCGAGGGTCCACATCGCGCTCTGCCAGCCGGGCTGAATGGGGCCCGCTGCCAGGGCGCCGCTTTCAATATTCACATAACTGGTCGGCATCGCATAATTCTTCATACGAAATATCGTTGGCTCGTGCGCTGTCATCGTCCCGGTGGTCGGCGCGGCGTCTCTCGGCCTCCTCACGATCGGGGCCAACGGTACGGCCGGGGGTGCGATCGGCATGACCGAATAAACACCTAGATAATACGCCGCATTAAGGTTCGTCACGGCGCGTGGCGTCACCCCGCTGTAGGTCCCAATCGCGTCCAACCCCGTCCCGTCCGGGGAGAGCAGCGCCAGATGCAGCACATCCGGCTGCTTCGGATCGGGGACGGTGACGGGCACCGGACGCTCGACCGTTTCCTGGTGCGTGAAGCTGACCGCGTCGATCACCACCGGCTCGCCTGTCTCGACCGGGAGGAGACGGATTCGGTTCGTGCCCTCGGCGTCCACCCCATAACTGCCCGGCCCGACGACCACATCCTGGCCCGTCGCGTCGGTGAAGTGCACGGCCTGTGTCAGCAATACCGTTTGCTCCTGCACCTCGTCGGCCTCTGCCGGCAGAAGCGACTCACTTTCGCCCATGGGCGGACCCGCGTCAGATCCTGCAGGTTCTGTCTCTGCCACGCCCCCGGTTACTTCGGCGGCATGGCTGGGTGCGGCCGGTGGCGTGGGTTCCCCCTGCGCGGAGGCGATCGGGGGGGACGCCGGAGTGTCGGACGCGGACTTCGTCGAATCGGCGACGCAGCCCGCGAGGCTCACGCAAACCGACAACCCGACAGCCAACAGGGATGCTCGATAATGTTGCATGGTCACCTTCCTTGTTTATGCGCTCCGACTTCTTCACTGGCGATTATGGTGCCCCACTCGGCGGCTCAGTTGAATGATGAAACGGTTCCAGAACCATTGGTCTCTCCCTGCATCATGGTGTCCTCAGCTTGAGAGGAGCCGGCGGATCGATGGTATGAAGCAGGTCGAGCGGATGAGCTGAAAGGTTCACTGAATAGGGGGAGGGTGCGAGAAAAAGGAGGGGTGGTGCGATGGACAGTCTGACTCTCAAAGCAAGCCTTCGTGCTGCCGAGATGTGCGACCTAACCAAACGCCGATCGATGCGCCTGCAAACTGCGGAAACCATACGCCCGTAACGGGTGCTGGGTCAATCACGAAATGGCAAATACCTACTATGTTCCGATTCATGAGGTCTGGTGACCCCGCACGCCCCGTGCTACTTGCTCTTCTTCTCCACCCTCCCCTCCAGCTTCTTCTGCAGCGCTTTCTGAACCTGGATCGGCGTGAGTGGCACGAGGCGCAGGCCACGTGCGCGGGTGCCGTCGTAGGAGCCGACCGCTTCAAGGCCCTGGCCGCCTGGCAACAGCAAAACCACATGGGGGAATTTCTCGTCGTCCCTGACGTACAAGGCGACCGGCTCGCCAATGTCCATCTTGTGGGTGATGGTGAGCGCATCCACCACCAGGGCCGTGCTGTGTTTCACGGCCACCAGCGTCATCTGCGATGATGCTCCGGCCTCGACCCGGTAGGTTCCTGCCTGGACGACGATGTCGATGGCCTGCGGCTTATGACGTTCCACGGTGACGCGGGTTGCCTGAAGAAGAAGTGTTCGATGGTGGATTGAGTTGTTGCGGGCAATTGTTTCTCCGGAATGCAGCGTGACCAATCCGTGTGATTTATGCTGCCCGCCGCCGTGAGGCTAAATACGCAGTGAACATGGCCAAGCCCGCCCCCACCAGCATGCCCACGACTACCATCGTCAGACTGAGCCTCGTGAGGGAAGATTGTTCGCCGGCCTCGACGTCAAGACGTGACACGATGATCCAGAAGAGGATCCCTTGCAGAAAACCGAGACATCCTCCCGCGAGTGCTGCTTCGCGCAGGTGATAGGTCGGCTGAGAATTGGCCACGGGCCCTACGCAGTCGATTCCCACTACCAACGCCAGCAGCCAGCCCATCGGGGTGATGAACACGACGCCCGGTTCGCCACTCCACGTCGCCGCGAGCACCGCGGCGAGCCACAACCCGAACATGGGCAGGACGGCGCCCAGCAGGACCTGAATTGTGAGCGTGTTACAAGGAAAAGACGCTGGAGGGGGAGGCATCATGGGATCACACGCTGTGCGCCGCCGCATATGCGCCGGAGCGCACCAAGCATGGCCTGCTCCGACTCGAATCTCTGCCTGAACTTTTCCCGGTTTGGCCGTCCCTCTCTTGCAGATGACACAATGCATCATCTGTCGCCTCGGTATAGTCGTCTAATCGTCAAGCACTCCGGATGCTTCCAAAATTCTGTCCGACCAACGACGGACTTGGCGAATGAAATCCTCTCGCCGTGCGGCATCGCTCCAGATGGATGTCCAGTTGCATTGCCACCGCGCAAGCTGCACCTGCAATTCGATCAATTGAACGGCCACATCCGTTTCAGCTTCAGCGGCTGACCATTCAATAAAGTATTTGCTTTCTTCGAGCAAGCCATACACCGCATCGTTGTTCGCCGAGTTCTTGGAGAATGAACTGACCCGAGCCAAATTGGCTGCGAGGCCGCCTAACCGAGTTGGAAGGTCGTCTTTCTGATAACGATCCCGGATAGTAGCAAGGTTATTCATGTGGAACCCCTTGGAGCCGCTCACGGATGAGGCTCGCGATGTGCTCACGCAGACATGAAAGAGCCAGTTTGTCGTGGAAGGACTGGTGAAAAAATCTCACGAAATCTGATAGACGTGCCCGACAGAGGGTGGCGCGATCGCTTTGCGAAGGAATCGCTCGCGTACGTCTTCCATGTGTCGCATCGCCCCTGAGGTGTAATAGGCCTCTCCGCACTCGTCACAGACCTCGGCGTCTACCGGCACCATAAGATGGCCTGCTCCGACTCGAATCTCTGCCTGAACTTTTCCCTGTTTGACCGTCCCTCTCTTGCAGATGACACAATGCATCAGGGTTGCCTCCTTCGAAACTCTAGCAGAATGCTGAAAAAGTCCACCACCACGGAGAAGGTTGAGGTTCAGGCTAAGGTTGAGATAAAGAGAGTCTGCTCTTCGCTCAACCTTGACCCCGACCTCATCCTACTTCACTCGGTGCGGCCTTGGCAGCGCGTGCCTAAGCTGCTTCGTAGGTTCTGACGTCCACCTGCACTCCCGCCCGCACGGCTGCTTCAGCTGTCTTCAGGAGATGGGCCGTGATTCCCTCATCCACGTATTCCTCCCCGCAGTTCTTGCACACTCGAGCCGGTACTCCTTTGATGACGACTGTCGCACCTTCGCGTTCGAGCGTGACCGTCGCTGCTCCCGGCCTTGTCTCCCCATTCTTACAGATCACACAAGTCATCGGCGTTTCCTCCTCCTAGAGTCTGCCTCCCACTCCTCCACATCCGGTTGGTAAACGGTGATGATAATCGCTTCCTGATCTGAAACATTGTCCGCTACCACCACATGCACCGGACGGGAACCGCTCCAGCCGAGCATGAGTCGGCTTGGAAAAGGCTTATCATCCGGATACGTCTCGATGGTCTCTCCAACCGCGACGACTTGCTTGACCTCATCCTCACTGACTCCACGCTGAAACATCCGCTGGATGGCATGGACCCGAAAGACCAGGCGAAATTGACTCATTCCCTCGCAATCCTCGCGGTATGTACTTCCCGCCCCGTGGCATCGGGACAGGAGTCTATCGCAACTCCAACTTGAATGTCACCAAACCGAATGGCACATACCTACTATTTCCTAATTTGTGCGGTCTGATACCCCGCGCTGGCCGTGCTATTTGGTCTCCTTCTCTATTTTCTTCTGCAGCGCCTTCAGAATCTGGCTCGGCGTGAGTGGCATGACGCGAAGTCCCCGCGCGCGGCTGCCGTCGTAGGAGCCAACCGCTTCGAGCCCCTGGCCACCCGGTAACAGCAAGACCACGTGAGGGAATTGCTCGTCGTCCCGGACGTACAAGGCGATCGGTTCGGCTATGACGGTGTCATGGGTGATGTTGAGCGCGTCCACCACCATGGCCGTGCTGTGTTTCACGGCCACCAGCGTCATCTGCGATGGTGCTCCGGCCTGGACCCGGTAGGTTCCCGCCTGGGCAACGGTGTCGGTGGCCTGCGGTGTCGTGAAGTGTACGGGTCGATCCAGCAAGACGGTATCCAAGACTTCTGCACGCAACAGTTCGAGCATCCCCATGTCGGTCGGCGAGTTTATCGGTCCCGATGGCTCCGCCAGAGCTGATGTGACACATGATGTCGAGACAAACAGCATACCCGCTAGGTATAGGCCGATTACCCTCTCGCCGGATCGCATCATGGAATCACCCGCTATTATGAAAACACATGGATCAGACCCCTTCAGCTTCCAATCCACTCTCCATCCTGTCACCTCGTGAGTCGTGCCTTCGCAGCAGCAGGTTCACACGAACGGGTATGGGGCTGGTCCCAATGTGGGGCAGTGTATGAATGCGATGGGATTCGTGTCAATGCGCCGACGGTCCTTGAACTATCTGCGCAGATCCTGAGCCGCCGCTTCGTGTAAGCCGACCTGTTCTAGCAGTGACGCGCGATGTTGGCGGAGGGCGAGATCGTCTGGAGCTGCCTGGATCATGGCTGAAAGAGAGTCCAACGCGTCATACCACAGGCCCTCTTTGGCATACAGTGCGGGCAGATCAGAATGAACCGCCAGATCCAGTTTCGCCAAGAACTCGGGGGAAGGCGCTGCACGCTCAATGGCTCCGCCGGACCAGAGGGAGGGCGAAGGCTGTGCCGGATCTGTTGCCAGCTCAAGCCCCCATTGATACCGCACTCCCGTCACCAAATGCGTACCATACTGAGCCAGTGGTAGTGCCAGAATACCCTCGGGGATCGGCGGCACAAGGGTCGCGTCGAGCAGCGGAGTGGACATGGAGTCGCTGACGATTTTCACGGAGATGGGGCGATTGATGGGCTGGGATACATACCAATATAAGGTGGGTTGTGCATGGATAGTCAAGCCGGTGTGGTCAGGAACCAGCACCGAGAGCACTGGCCTGTCGAGGTCCACGCCTCGCGTGCCACCGGCTGATCGGCCATCTGGCACCCCTAGTAGTTTCGGGGGAATATACACCGGGCTTCCAACCAGCGCAGGCGAAGCGGATTGCCCTTCGATCTTGCCGACAAGTGTGCTTTGATGCTCTTGCCACGGAAACCAGGAGGAAGGCAGTACCAAAATGATGGCGACGGCAGCCATTCCGCTGACAAGAAGAATTCCAGCAACCCACCGGAGCCTTCGACCCATTGTCGTCTCCCTTATATTACGACCAGGAATTGGCCAGCCCAGCCCGCTACATGAACACACACCAGGATGTTTGTAAGCGACCCATGGCTATCCGTTACGATCCTGGAGGACAAGCACCGCGCTGCGGAGGTAGTTTCCCAGGCCCTTCTCGCATGTCGTGCAGCCCCTGCCGTTTCCGCTGTTCTCGCGTGTCTCGCCACTCTCGCTGGTCCGCTCGTCTCGCGCTCAGCTAATACGCATCCGCATTCATGTCACCGCGCACACACCAGACGTTGAAGCTAAAGGACTTCCTGGCGTAGTCCACGTGGCCTTCGGAGAGCTCCACGACCCACGCCTGGGCCATGACCTGGGCCATGAACCCCGTGTAGGCCGGATTTCCTTTGACCGTCGACGCCGACCAATAGGCGCCAAACTTGACACTGGCAAAGACGCCACCTGGGCCAAAGGGAGCAGGCAACGAGGGGTCGGGATCCAGCCAGGGAGAGGAGGGGTCGGGATCCAGCCAGGGGTCGGGGCCGGTCTTCCGCACGCTCAGTAACTCCGCCATCGAGGGTAGCCGCCAGCCATCCGTGCCCTTGACCGTCTTGTTGGCACAATAGGAGATCGCTCCGACCCAATTGCGAGGGATGGCATCGGGCGCCTGTTCCCACACCAACTTCGTGTTCTCCTCCCTCACAGCCGCGCCGCCAAAGTCCGTCAAGACGGTAAAGCGTGAGGGGCGCGGTAGGTTCTTATCCCCATTCTGCGTGACGCCTAAATGTGGATTATCTTTCACAGGCGGAGCGGCGGTGGCAGGTGTGACCCCCAGATCATCATTCACGAGCCACAAGCCTCCGACCAGCAGCACCACCGTCCAGGCGCTCCATCCCGATGTACTTCGCCTGCTTCTCATAACCGCCCTTGTTTGTATGGCGTGGGTGATTGCACCGACCGACGCTTCTCCGTCGTCACGGCCATATCGAGAGGTGACCAGTTATCGCACCACGGCCAACGGGAAATCCATCCCGCGGGAGTCCACTACTGGATACTGCGGTTGGCTCTTGTACTTGGCACTGAGTTCCGGCAATTGATTCTCGACATAGGCCAGGAGTTCCCGTACGGTGATCACCCCGTCCTTCTGCTTGCCGCCATCGGCCCCGCCGCGCAGCCCTTGCAGTAAGGCATAGGTAAAGATGCCGTGCCCCAGCTCCTTCACCTCCCCCGCGACCTGCTCGCTGGTCGAGGCCGCGACCAGAAACGTCCCGGTCGCGCGCGCTAATTGGGCTAACGCCCGCCGGTCGTCGATGCCCCGCCCGGCAAAGGCCACCAGCGCCGCGCCGGATTTGCATGAATCCATCAGCACCAGTACCTTCTGTGCCTTGATCTTGGTGACCTGCTCTTTCAGTTCCCTCGACGAGAAGGCCTTCGCTGCCAACACCTCGTCGCGCTCGGGCGTGGTGACCTCATAAGGGACAAAGTACCAGGTGTCGCCAACGCTCTCCCCATGCCCCGCCAGATAGATGAGCACCACGTCCTCGGGCGCGCTGGTCTGCAGTTCCTGAAACTTCGCCAGGATTGCGACCTTCGTCGCGGCCGCATCGTAGAGCTCATACCGCTTGACCGACTTGAACAGCTGGGTCGTTGCTGTGTCAAAGAAGGTTTGGAGCCCTCGCGCATCCGGCAGCGCATAATTCAGGTTGAGCGCGGGATTCTTGTATTGATTGAGGCCGACGACCAGGACATGCAAGACCGGCTTGTCAGGCAATGCCCGGACTTGAATCCCGTCCGGCGTTGCACCCGACGCTCGTCCCTCTATCGTCCGCTCATCCGCCATACCTTCGATGCGATCCTTGCTGAGAGCCACAACCCGAAAGCGGTTCTGCCCCGGGATCACCGACACCCGAAGGCTTCGACGGTGAATCTTCTTTGAGCCGGGAGCGCCTCTGAACGTTTCGCTGGCAATCAGCTTGCCATTCTGATAGAGTCGAAGTTCATCGATTCCCCCGCCTTGATCCTCAATCTGGATCTGAACCGGCACTTCCGTCACCTCGATCGGGACACCAGACTCAGGGGAAAGAATCGTTGCCTTCGGCGGTAGTTTGAATCCGCGCGAGACCACCACGCGCTCGGAGGCCTTCCCCTTCACACGTGCCAGCACGTCCGTGTCGGTACTCTTGCTTTGCAGCACTTCTTGGATGATCTCCGGCCGATAGAATTGTTCCATGAAGTGTGATGCCGGAAAGAACAAGGCGGCCTTGTCGCTCCCCTGATTCACTTGCCAACCGATCAGATTCTCTGCACCCTCAGACGCGTCGAAATATCCGTTGGGGGTCCAGAGAATCCAGCGCTGCGTGGGTATATCAATAAACAGCGCCAGCAGTTCCTGGCCATCCCGCATGCGATACCAGCGGATGACTCCGGTTGCGAAGGCCGCGACGGCGATTTGATGATCACCGGAAATATTAATCGCGACGGTATTTTCCTGCGTCATCGTCCCCCACAACACCCGGCCCTTCCGGCTATAACACGGCAATTGGTGGGCGGTAGCGACAAGAATCTCGCCCACGTCGTCCGTCTTCGCGTCACGAGTAAAGGCCAACCCAACGGCTTCCTCACCTTGCTCGCTTGGAACGATAAGGTCTCCAATCTCAACGCGAGCATGAGGGAACTGCCAACGTATAAAGGGATCTCCTCTGTGATCGAACAATGGCTCGACGAGATCGTTGCGGCCGGTCGGCTCCAATGAGAAGCGGCGCTCATGAACGGAAAAACTTGCAGACTTCGTGGGGTCATCTCCTGCGTATGGAAATGTGACTGCTGCCCCATCCTGGGAAACCAGAACTGGAGTGTTTATTGCGGGTTGGGTCATTCCAAAAAGAGGCATGAAACCAAAAAATATCGCTTCGCGAAGGTCGGCGTGATTGGGCTGTTGGAGCAAGGAGACGCGACCAGCCGCATCGAGTATTCCGAAAGCGGGATCACCCGATAGAAATAGCAGCCGCCCATCGCTTAACGAATAAAGACTCTCAATAGCATCAACTGGAAGCTTTACGGTCTTTGGACCAAACGTTCCCCATTCCCAGATATCAAGTTGGGCTCCTATGGGAGCAGGATCAGGTACCTTGCCATAATATTCCCTACCTTTTCGATGTGCGTCCCTTTCTTCCCGATAGTTATACTCAAGCCGCCTGAAATCTGATCTGGCGGCAAACAGGCGCTGCCCGTCAGGAGACCACGCTAGCGCACTGACCCGTCCTGTCCAGGTAAATCCCTTCTCATTAACTGGTACGCCATAGCGGATGCTCGAGTTAGGACCGAGATCAATCTCCTTCAGTCCATCTGCCTCATGAATGATGATACCCCGCGGCCCATCGAATGCGACGGCAATCTTCGTCCCATCGGGAGAGAATTTGACGTCTGTGATTTCGCCCAGGTCCGGCTCGAACTCCGCTGTGCTATGAATCACGATACGGCGAAAATCCTTGTCGTACAGCCGGATTACCTTATCCCTTGAGCCGACAACCAACCGTCCGCTCCTGTCGAAATCCATCGGAACTGTCGCACCATCATAACTGTTGTCTTCTGCAATCAAGGCGTAATCGGGGGTGCGATAGACGCGCAGGCCTTTCGCGGTGGCCGCAGCCAAGAATCGCCCGTCTCGGCTGTACATCACTCGAGTGACACTGTCCGGCAAGCCAGCAATGCGTCGCACGAGACGCCCACTCGGTCGGTCGAATACATACATGCTTAGGTTGCACATGGCTTTTGTCGGGCACCCGGTCCACCCGCCGGCAACAATGGTTTGACCATCGGGAGAAATCGCCACCGCATGAATTTGCCCTTCCCGCCCCTCCCCAATGGGAGGGCGAAGGACCTTCACCAAGGTTCCGGTCTTCACCTCCCAGACCCGGATCGTCTTGTCATCTGATCCCGTAACCGCATACTGTTCCTTCGCGTCAACGGACACTGGATAGGTCCAGTCGATGTGCATCCCGCTCTCGATCCGGAGGATGGGATGGCTGGAAGATTCCTTTCCCCATGCGGTGAGGCAGAACGCTCCAACCATTACGAGGGCAAGAGTCGCAGTCAGGCATGTTGAGAGAAGACTAATGCGAAGTCTCATCGCCGTCCCCTTTTAAAAGCAGTTGTCACCCCGTCCTTCTGCTTGCCCCCATCGGCGCCGCCGCGCAACCCTTGCAAGAGCGTATAGGTAAAGATG
>CXWL01007098.1_pt1 | contig 11315 bp, 11 predicted proteins | sample 590931 | NCBI WGS metagenome assembly CXWL01 (sample SAMEA3498368, study PRJEB10139) | groundwater metagenome | biome: water well; material: biofilm material | place: Germany | collected 2015-04-27 | reverse complement strand
ATGTCAGTGAGAGCTTTAGACTCTCACTGCAAGACTCTCACTGCAGACTCTCACTGCAAACTCTTTTTCTGTAAAGAAATCGAAGTCGACGCTCACTCTATGGCCGATTTGGAGTGCAAGTGCTGTGCCACCGGCAAGATAAAAATCTTCTTTAAAGCTAGCAAAGGACGGCAATAACGCCAGTCGATTTTTATCCAACACTTCGTAATGCATACGTATTTGAAAAACGCCCATGAAGCTCCGGCGTTACTCCAAGAAGAAGCGACCAAAGCGCAAGCGACTTTTTATCCCATCGTCCTGAAAGAGGTTTCTGTACTACATCCGCTATGTGCGCGGTAGGATATTGTGAGAAGAGCCATTCTGTTGCTTCTTTTGTGCCGTAATTCAAAACATTGGTGATAATGAGCGTTTTATTGCGATCAAGATCGAGTGCAGAAATATTGTATGACCATAAGCAAGCACGTACAGCCGGAGGGAATACCATGTGTATAGTATATCACATTTCTTAGCTGAAAATATTCTTGAAAACGGAACTGAGCGGCGAAACCCCTAAGCAACTTAGGGGTTTCGCCGCTCAGTTAAGAAGTTATTAAGGATTCGTGAAGTTCAAGTTCACGTTTGGTGCTGGTGCTGCGACGACTTCGAAGTTTAAGGTTGCTCTTCCGCAAGACCATGCAAATTTCTCGTGGCATCCTACTAAGTCTACAGTGTATGCCCTTGGTGTGAGTGGGGCTTTAAAATAATTCGCACCGCTGATACTTCCTACAGCTCCCTGAGAGAATGTTGGAAAATACTCTCTCCAAGAGTTCTGGCACTGTCTCTCAGAATTATAACCTGTTGCTATCCTGGTAAAACCAAAACTATCTCCTAGAAATTGATCAAAATAACCACATTCGTCAATAGGATTGATATCAGGATCAAGGTGAGAATAACTAGGGATAGTTGCGGACATATCAACTCTACGCGTGACAGGACAACTCAAGAACCAGCAGACTATATTGCGAAGAAGGGCAATATTAGGGGTAAAAAATAACACAGCGTTCGCAAATTCACTCCCTGGATAAGAACCGAGCGACCCAATCATACTAACCCATCCGGTTTCTCCCGGGGTATACGTAACTTTGTTCATAGCTGCTGCAAATGAAGCAACGGCTCCAGCTTCGGTAGAGTCTGCATTATATTGAGCTGTACATTTTTGATAAGTGTATCCAGAACAATCACCCTCCTGTACATAGGAGGTACAGACTTCCTGAATGGTGTAGCCTGCAGCAATTTCGGCTTGAGTAAGAGTATAGGTGGCATCTACGTTTTCGCACGCTCCTCCTTGAGGGTTTGAGTAAAAAACAACCGCTTGTTCAGCCTGCGCCTTTTCTCCACCGACAAGAAATGCCGATACGAGCAAGACGCTCATTAAGACTGGCTTAAAGAAGACTGGGGATTTTGTTGTTTGAGTAATTTCTTTCATAGCTATCATGTAGATTACTTTCTCGGAAGGACCTGCACGGCGAGAGCTATCGGCTCTTTTGCTGAGACTGTTTCTGCTGACAAGAATACTCCGACACTATCGCCGACACGGATGTCGCTCGCTTGAATCGGGGTTCTCTCAAATGTCGGCATATTGGTCGTCGTCTCTCCCGCCTTGGTCTTCTTCGCCGGAGCCTTTTCTGTGATCAGCGAGAGCGTCGTCGAGGCATTTAAGATGATGGTACGATCCGAAAGCGCCGGGTCGGCAAAGGGGTCGAGCGAGTTGGTGACGTGGACCGTGAATGTACCGGAACCTACTTTAGTCACCTTGCCGGAGAGATTGCGGGAAGTATTTTGTACTTTGATTGATTTGCCAAGATTGCTGTTGTCGACGAGTGCTTTTGCTTCTGCGAAGCCAGCCTGACTAGCTTTCTTAGTGTTGCTGAGCGACGCGGGGAGATACGGGTCGGCAAAGACACCGATAACCGCACCGACAAGAAGTAGAGCGATACTACCGAAGATGGCGGTGACTGTAGAACAAGTGTGTGGCGTGTCTGGAGTGTCCATAGATTAGGTACAATAGGTTACTTATTTATTAGTATACTCTTATGCATCTACTCCCTCACTCGTTTATCCCCACACATGGGGATAACCCATCCTTGGCGAGGTCGGACCACAACCCGACAAGGTTAAACCTTGTTTGGGATAAATACCTGCATAACAATCACTGTGGTATCATTTAAAATGATGTATAGAAACAAAATCATTCTCACAATATTTCTAATCGTTCTGGTGGGTGGCGTCATTTTCTTTCTAAACCACAATCCTGCACTAGAACTCCCTTTGACAAAGACACAACCTGTTCAGCCGTCGCCATCGGGAATTGTGTACGACGCAAACGGAAAGCTCGACACCAGCAACTGGCAAGAATACCGAAGCGAGTACGGTGGGTTTAGCGTACGTGCGCCGAAAGTGTACGGTGTTATGGCGGGTTGTGGCCACGCATGCGATCCAGCTGTATCGGGGCAGTATTTCTATTATGTCTTTTTCCAAACAAGCATCAATGAAGAAGCGGGAGCAGTCGGCCTATCTATAAACATAATCAAGAAAAATGCCGGCTCCACGCTTGATAATTGGTTGGACAATTACATCGTCTCAGGCCGAGATCAGTTGTTAAATGTGCAAAAGACCTCTATTAATGGATATCCTGCGCTGCAATTTGACTGGCAGAAAACTTCCAATCAAGAACCCGTTTACATGCTGAGTGGCGTATACCCGAATGGAGATGTCCGTGACTCTATATTTATCGATCCGACCGCCGCTTCCAGCAAGGATGCCTCTTCTCGTTTTGTAATCATTGACCTTGGTGACAGATATGCTTTTGCCTCTCACTCACTCTCCATAGATAAAGAGGCTCTGGCCAAGAGCTATACCTCCTGGGGTTATCCAGCTTATGCAAAGCAGGCGCTCATGATCCCCGACAACAAAACCCTCGCTGATATATACGCCGCCATCCTCGACTCATTCCAAGCCTTTCCACCGACGAAGCCGTAACGTCTGAGACTAAGTTCGTGTGTTAGGATACTAAAGGACGACAACATCAATCCTTGATGTTGTTTTGTTCTTTTGAAAAGGAGAGATGCGATGTTACAAACATTCAAGTTGTTAGTAGCGATAATGCTGTTCGCTTTCTCGTCGTTCAGTATGGCGGCGAACGAAGCGACAGGGTTCGTGTATCCGGTAGGGAATTTGTATGTCCCACCAACCGAGCAATCGAGCAATGGAAACGGATTCCACATATCCCAGAACTTCAACACGGGTTCTGTGTATGGCGGATCCTCAACGAGTCCAAATGGTGGTTGGTGTAGTAATACGGCGTACACGAGCAAGACGGACTGCGAAGCCAATGGGTACAAGTGGATCTATGGTCACACTGGAGTCGATCTTGCAAAAGACGGTGGGGGTAGCTGCGGTGAGCCCATTCACGCAACTTCAAACGGGGTGGTTGTTTTTTCGGGACCAATTGACGGCTATGGGTATCTCCTGAAAATCAAGCACGTCTTGCCGAACGGTCGGACTATCTACTCAATCTACGGACATCGTCAATCGGCAACGATGAGCGCTCCGCAAGTCGTTACCAAAGGGCAGATTGTTGGATATGTTGGCGATACGGGTACGGTTAGGCCTGACGGGACGGTCTTGCATGACATGCCCTGTCACCTCCACTTCGCCATCATCGACCAAGCCATGCCTGGCAGTGCGACGAGGTACGTACCTCCCGGGTACGTCTACGACGACAGCGGGCAATCGCCCGACATAGCGCAATCGAACATCATGCGCTACTTCTACGACCCGCTTCTGTTCGTGAACGACAGGAACAACGAGTCGCAAATGGTGTTCATGGGGACGGGCTATTCGTACACGATCTTCTCGAGTACGAAGTCGGTAACGACGCGGACGATGTTTGTCACGGATGCCGCGGGCAATGCAGAATCTCTCCAAGCCGCCGTAGATCTTGGGTGGATTGGTTCTGTTGTGTATTGGTGGAACAGCTATTCCTGGGTTTTGAGTACTGGGCCAATCGAGTCGCAAACCGTCTTTCCTGGTTATTACTACGCATTTTATGCACTTCGATCAGGACTGACACTGCATTGGTTCATTCCGGGAAATGATTACCTAAACGGCAGGTGGTTGCGGGACATGGCGGAGTTCACCACCGTCAACGCCAGCCTCGGTTTTGGGCGCGCGCTTCGCGATTCGTACAACAACAATCCGAATTGGAGTACGAGCTATAGCCTTGCTTACATGACGTACGAGCAAAAAATCGGCGGCACGCTGTATGGCGCATTTGTCGATATTGCGTATTTAAAGACCAATCCGCTCGTACGCTATGTGTGCTACTACAATCCGCAAACCGGCGTCTGGTCAAGCTGGGTCAAAGTGCATTAACGGACCAATCGTTACTATCTTGACCTTAATCCCACTCGCGAGTGGGATTCCTATTTCACCTCGTCAAATACCAGAATTTGCAATATTCATTTTTTGCATATTGCTTTTTTCATCAATGTAACAAATAAAGGAGTTTAGGAACCACTGAGCGCTTTACGAGTGCGCGGTTTCTTTGCTTTCGGTCCGTTCCCTTCGAGCTTGTAGAGCTCGTTGCGGATAAGCGCGGCGGTCTCGAAGTCGAGTAACTCGACTGCATCCGCCATCTCTTCCCTCTTTCGCGCAATAAACGCCTTCGGATCGTCCTGGTAAGCAAGTGTGTCGAGCACAAGAAGCTCATCGATAGTCTTCTGATGTTCTGTGCGCATCGAGGCAGCGATATCATGGATCTCTTTTTTAATCGTGATTGGTGTGATGCCGTGCATCTTGTTGTATGCGAGCTGGATCTCTCGACGACGATTCGTCTCGCTCATAGCGCGCTCGAGCGAGCCAGTCATGACGTCGGCATAGAGAATCACCCGACCGAGCACATTACGCGCTGCGCGGCCGATAGTCTGAATAAGCGATGTCTCACTTCGCAAAAAACCCTCCTTGTCGGCATCGAGGATACCGACCAACTCGACCTCTGGCAAGTCGAGCCCCTCGCGAAGGAGATTCACGCCGATGAGAATGTCGAAGATACCTTTACGGAAATTGGTAAGGATGTCGATGCGGTCGATCGTTTTCACGTCGGAGTGGAGATACTCGGCTTTGATCCCCTTCTCACGCAGAAAGATAGAGAGGTCTTCTGCCATCTGCTTGGTCAGGGTCGTCGCAAGTGCGCGGCCGCCGCGCTTGATGACTATTTCTGCTTCAGCAATAAAGTCTGCAATTTGCCCTTTGTATCCTTCAATTTCACTTACCCCACGCACCGTAAGCTCGGGATCGATAAGTCCGGTCGGGCGGATGACTTGCTCGACAATCTGCTCTGAATGCCCTCGCTCATAGGGACCGGGTGTCGCACTTGTATAGAGCACTTGTCCCACACGTTCCTCAAACTCTTCAAAGCGAAGCGGGCGGTTGTCGCGCGCGGAGGGGAGTCGAAAACCATACTCGACAAGCACGTCTTTGCGCGACTTGTCGCCCGCATACATGCCGCCTATTTGCGGGACGGTCACGTGCGACTCGTCGATAACGGTAAGGAAATCTGGCGAGCCGTCTTTAGTGTGTGGGAAATACGAAAGGAGCGTGAAGGGCGGTTCACCTACCTTGCGACCGTCGAAGTGACGAGAATAATTCTCGATGCCACTCGTGTAGCCGAGCTCACGAATAAGTGCGAGGTCGTGGAGCGTGCGGCGTTTCAACCGTTCTGCCTCAAGTGGTTTCGCTTCCCTCTTAAACTTAGCGAGCTGTTCTTCAAGCTCGAGCTTGATGTCTTCGATTGCACGCACGCGTTCTTCTTTGCTTGAGACGAAATGTTTCGCTGGGAAGACGAAGATCGACGCTGGTTCAGCAATCTTCGCACGCGAGACCGGGTCAAGCTGGTCGATACTCGCGACAACATCATTATCAAAAGCGATGCGGTACACAACACGCTCGTTGACCGGCATAAACTCGAGCGAATTGCCGATAGCTCGCACCTGCCCCGGGTTCAAATCAGCGTTTGTTCTCTCAAAATAGATGTTGATGAGCTTCCTGATAAGCGCTGCTCGGTTTTCGATACCTCTCTTCTCAATCTTCACGTGCACACTCTCATACTGCTCAGGCGAGCCGAGACCGTAGATTGCCGAGACCGACGCGACGATGATGACGTCCTTACGCGTGAGGAGCGCTTGCGTCGCCGCGTGACGCAAGCGATCGATCTCGGCATTGATCATCGCCTCTTTCTCGATGTACGTATCTGAGTGCGCGATGTACGCCTCGGGCTGATAGTAGTCATAGTATGAGACGAAATAATGCACGGCGTTTTCTGGGAAAAACTCACGGTACTCTTGTGCGAGCTGGGCGGCAAGCGTCTTGTTGTGTGCCATCACGAGCGTCGGTTTGTCGTAGTGCGCAATAACATTTGCCGCAGTAAAGGTCTTGCCGGAGCCGGTCACGCCAAAAAGCGTCTGATGGCGCATCCCCTTGTCGAGTCCCTCAGAGAGCTTTTGTATCGCCTGAGGCTGATCGCCTGCCGGTGGATAGGGTGTGTGAAGTTTGAAATTAGCCATACGTCAAATTACTTGATAGTAATTTTTCACGAAATCTGCACGGTAGTCAGCGAAGCCTCCGTCGAGAATCGCTCTCCGTGCACCGGCGACGAGATCGAGAATAAAGCCGACATTATGCATCGAGCAGATGATCGAACCGGTCATTTCACCTGCTCGCACGAGATGCGACACATAGGCCAGGGTGAATCCTTCTGTTTTGGCGAAGTCGGACTTCGCTAAAGATAGAGAGGTAAGAAGGGAGAAGTCGTTTCGATATTTCTCATTTCTAAGATGGACTATGCCGTGCTTTGTATAGACAGAGCCGTGCCGGCCGATACGCGTCGCCGCGACGCAGTCGAAGAGGTCCATGCCGTTTGCAATGCCTTCTAAAATATCGCCTGGCTCACCGATGCCGAGGAAATGGCGCGGTAACTCTTCAGGAAGCTCGCTTACCGCGGCGCTCAAAGCGCCGCGCATGTCCTCTTTGCTAAAAGAACCACCGATACCGATACCGTCGAACCCGAGTGAGGCGATCTCTCTCGCAGACTCACGACGCAGATCCTCGTAGCGGCCACCCTGTACGATACCGAAAATCGCCTGGCTCTTGTTCGCGTCGATATTGTGCCGATGCGTGGTGAGACTGCGTGCCGCCCAGCGATGCGTTCGTTCCATCGCCTCCTTCTGATACTCATATGGTGCAGTCGGGGAGGTGCATTCATCGAAGGCGAAGAAGATGTCTGCGCCGAGCGCGTGTTGGATCTCGACCGAACGTTCGGGCGTGAAGCGGTGGAGCGAACCATCGAGGTGTGAAGTGAAGGAAACGCCCTCGTCGTCGATAATTGCAAGCTGTCCGTGCTGACTCGCAACACTCTCGTCATACACAGCGACGCTCTCTTCGAGTGGTGCTTCTTCCTTGGTAAATTTCGAGATAGTTTTGCCGAAGGCGGCACCGAGCGAGAAGACTTGGAAACCGCCCGAGTCTGTGATAGTCGGCCCGCCTCGACTCGACATCTCCGGCGAGGCGGGGCCCTGCCAGTTCATAAACTGCGCAAGACCACCTCCCTCTTGCACGACCTTCTCGCCCGGCTGCAAGTAGAGATGATAGGTGTTTGCAAGCACAACCTCAGCACCGAGCGCTGAAAGCTGATCGGGTAGGATACCCTTCACATTCGCCTTGGTGCCCACTGGGGTGAAGGCAGGTGTGTGGATAACGCCGTGTGGCGTATGAATAACACCAGCACGCGCGCTGTTTTGCGACGAGGAACGTGTAGTACGTTCCTCTATTGAGAATGAGATTGCGCTCATTCTCTATTTGTATATCACTTACCTCCTTTTTGCACCTTCAAGAGCTCGACTTCAAATATGAGGGTTGAGTTACCCGGGATAGGTCCGTAGTCGTTGCTGCCATACCCAAGAGCTGCAGGGACAACGAGCTTGCGCTTGCCACCCTCTTTCATACCTGCAACACCGAGGTCCCAGCCCTTAATCACCTGTCCTCTTCCGAGGTTAAAGGTGAAGCCGGTTGTGCCGTGATTTGCCGAGGCGTCAAAAACCTTTCCATCAGTGAATGATCCGACATAATTCACCGTAACGCTGTCGCCTGCTACGGCGACAGCGCCAGTACCGACGGTCTCATCGGTCATCTGAAGCTGATCTGGATTTTCTGTTGGCATAGTGGTGGTAGTTGAAGTAGTTTGAGTAGAAGTCGTCGTGGTCGTGGTCGTGGGTTCGGCACTCTTGGCTCCCGTGAGTGCCCCAAACGGAGATAGACCAGGGAATAAGAAGAATGCTACAACGGCCACAAGCGCGAGTGCAGTAGCAATACCGGTCTGAGTTGGTTTCATATCGATGAGTTATATTAAGGGGCGTTTTCGGCCTGAAAATCTTTAAAGCGCTTCACTTCTTCGGCAACCGCGGCTTTGACCATCTCTTCATGCCCGGGCACTTCGAGATCGAGAAACGCTTTCAGCTTCGCTGCGTCACCTGTCTCGACGAGCTTTGCGAATTCTTCACGCTTGCTGTCATCAAGCTTCCCGAACACCGCGAGGGTTGCTGTCTTGAGCGCCACTTCACCGAACTGCGTGATGAGCGTCTTCTGATCAGCGATCGGAAGCTCGGTAATACCGAGATCGGTGGCAATGAGAGCAGTCATTTCATCAGGCATACGTGACATCATACCATGAGTTACGTGATGTTTGTTTTGAAATCCTCCGGACTTGGTGCTTTTATAAGACCAGAAAGGAAACCCAAGAAGCCAGCGGCGCGCATGGGGGGACCGGAGGTCACTCCCTCTTTCGTAAGATACCAAGGGATACGATAGTTCCCCGAAGGGTCTGCACTGAAGATTGTTCCCTTCGGATTTTTGTTGAGATACTTTAAAACAACATCCGTTTGCTCTTGCGGTGTTCCACCATAGACGAACAACTCTTTGCCCGTAGCATCGGCATATATATGCGGCTCACTCGTTGGTATTTCGAGTCCAGAGGTATTGGTAATGACTTCAGCCATCGGTGTTTCTACAGGAGTCTGAGTCTGGGGAGGAATCGATTCGCCCGGCGCATATACATCGTTCAAGTCTGAAGTAGACTGTAACCCGGACTGCCCTGACGAATATAGATTATCCGAAGCGAGTTGCACTTCAGGCGTCGTCGGGGCGTGAGTGGGCACAACCTGATAATCGTACCGTGGCGATTCGAGATGCAATTCGCCATGTGTGCCAATCGACATCTGTGCGTCGGCATCGACACGAACACTCGCTCCGTCGTGGACGAAGCGATGATGATCGTCAGACGCTATCTGATGAATGAGTTTGTCAATCGATTTTTCATCGGCAGCAAGGAGTCTTGCAAGATCGCTATCGGGATTCGCATGTGCGGGAAGGGCTATGTGCTTCTCTTGCAACTCTCGCCACAACTGCTTCATCATGCTCTCCGCTCCGAAACCTTTTCTTGCTGGCACTTTTATAGAAGTAGGATCTGGTATTTTTTCGGCGAATACTTTCGGGGTAGATGTCTCGTTCACAGACGGTACCGCTTCCGGTGCTGTTACTGTAGAGTGCCCTATCCCTGGCGCCCCTGCTGGGTGTGCCGGTGGCGCTGCAGCATGACCAGATTGTTGATGTTCGATAAATGGCCAATGTTGTTTTAGCCACTCATGCGCCACATCACCCCACCCCTGCTGTTTTGCGTAGTCGACTCCCTCTTTGACACCCTCAACCAGAAGTAGCATGCCGCCCGTCATGAGTGTTGCATTCCTCATTGCCTTTCCCATCGCTTGTACCTTTCCCCACTTCTCCCCCTGCATTTCTTTTTCATATTTCAAAAATACACTCGACAAGCCAGCGACACGTTGCACAGCGATACCAGAGAGACACGCGATGGCAGCAGGCATCGCTGCGGTCGAGAGCGCCACACCGCTACCGACGCCGAGACTAACACCCACCGCGAGCTTTGTCTTCCATCCTGCTTTGTTATATTTCTCGCCCAAGATACGGAAATATTTTTCAAGAGCACCCGTCTCTTGCGCTTTTGTATTCAGATCATCCAGACGATTTCTGAGAAACGCTTGCAATTGTTCAACACGTTCACTCACTCCAAACTTCTCTTTCGCCCGCATCATGACCTCGAAGAATTGCACACGATTTTCTTTCGGAGTATTTTCGTTTCTTTCCCCCATCAATTCTTCTGTAGGTATTGTGTCGGTTAAAATTGGTAAGTTTGACGGTACAACTTCATCGAGTCGGAACTGTATAAAACGCTCCTTATCGGTCGGTACTTTCTCGGGAAGTTTTTCAGACATACATTACAAAGAGAGATACCGTTCGCGAATCATGTTTTCAACCATGGCACGATCACGGCCGTACGTGAGTGATGAGAGGTGGATGAGATCATCGACCTGAGCATGATTCACTGGTGGCAAATCCGATGTCTTCATATCAAACGGCTTTTGCGGTATACCGCCGGTGAGTATCTTCATATACGCGTTTCGGTTTTCGATATTGACGAAGTCGAGTGCAGTGAAGACCGGTGCGAACTGCTTGGCGAAGAATTCTCCGTCTTCTTCGCCGACGCGGAAGACGGCCATGTTGCCGACGTTACCGAAGACGGCATTGCTCGTCTTCTCTTCTATTTGATTAAGGAATTGGTGCGCCATAGTGAGCGCGAGTTTATATTTGCGCGCCTCCGAGAGAATGCCGGGAATTGATTCACTCGTGACGTTGTGGAACTCGTCGATATAGAGATAGAACGGCGGATACACTGCACGCGGATTATCGGCACGGGAGAGCGCCGCCATAAAGAGCTTCCCGACGATGATGAGACCGAGCAAGTTTGCATTCTTCTCGCCCAAGCGACCTTTTGAGAGATTGATGAGCAAGATCTTTTTCGTGTCCATCACCTCGCGGAAGTTAAACGATGATTCTTGCTGTCCCACGATAGGGCGGATAAAATCGTTGGCGGTGAAGTCATCGAACTTGTTGGTGATATAGGGGACAATGTTTTCGAGCGCGGCGTCGCCACCCGCCTTCGTCGCGATCTCCTGCCAGAATTGGTTGATCACTGGGTTCATGCTCTTTGCAAGTTTCTGTTCTCTGAACTCTTTGTTGGCGAGCACGCGCGGGATATCGAGAATGGTCGAGCCAGTCGACGGATCCTCCATCACGAGCTGCGTCGCATTGCGGAAATACTGCTCGAAGGCCGGACCCATACTCTCGGGCACATCACCATAGAGCTGTCT
>CXWL01160784.1_pt1 | contig 11317 bp, 12 predicted proteins | sample 590931 | NCBI WGS metagenome assembly CXWL01 (sample SAMEA3498368, study PRJEB10139) | groundwater metagenome | biome: water well; material: biofilm material | place: Germany | collected 2015-04-27 | reverse complement strand
AGCCGGGGTTCCGGCCGGTGTGCTCAACGTGGTCCACGGCGGCAAGGACGTGGTGGATGCGTTGTGCACCCACAAGGACATCAAGGCGGTGTCGTTCGTTGGTTCGACCGCAGTCGGTACTCATGTCTACGATCTCGCCGGCAAACATGGCAAGCGCGTGCAGTCGATGATGGGCGCGAAGAACCACGCCGTGGTGCTGCCCGACGCCAACCGCGAGCAGGCGCTGAATGCCCTGGTCGGTGCCGGTTTTGGTGCGGCCGGCCAGCGTTGCATGGCGACCTCGGTGGTGGTGCTGGTGGGCGCGGCCAAGCAGTGGCTGCCCGACCTCAAGGCGCTGGCGCAGAAACTCACGGTCAATGCNNGGCGACCTCGGCCCGTATGGCAAGCAAGTGGTGCAGTTCTACACTCAGACCAAGACCGTCACCGCCCGCTGGTTTGACGACAACAGCGTCAACGACGGTGTGAACACCACCATTAACCTGCGTTAAGGAAGCCGAGATGAAGATCGCGTTTATTGGTCTGGGCAACATGGGCGCGCCGATGGCGCGCAACCTGATCAAGGCCGGCCACGCGCTGAACCTGGTCGACCTGAACAAGGCGGTGCTGGCGGAACTGGAGCAATTGGGCGGGCACATCAGCGGCTCGGCCAAGGAAGCCGCGCAGGGCGCCGAATTGGTGATCACCATGCTGCCGGCAGCAGCGCATGTGCGCAGTGTCTGGCTGGGTGAGAACGGTGTGCTGGCGGGAATCGGCGAGGGTGTGCCGGCAGTGGATTGCAGCACCATCGATCCGCAGACCGCGCGGGATGTCGCTGCGGCGGCGGCCGCGCAGGGTGTGAGCCTGGCGGATGCGCCAGTGTCCGGTGGCACCGGTGGCGCCGCTGCGGGCACCCTGACCTTCATGGTCGGGGCCACCCCGGAGTTGTTTGCCACCCTGCAGCCCGTGCTGGCGCAGATGGGCCGCAACATTGTGCATTGCGGTGCAGTTGGCACTGGGCAGATCGCCAAGATCTGCAACAACCTGCTGCTGGGAATCTCCATGGTCGGCGTCAGCGAAGCCATGGCCCTGGGCGATGCGCTGGGGATCGATACCGGTGTTTTGGCCGGGATCATCAACAGCTCCACCGGGCGTTGCTGGAGTTCGGACACCTACAACCCGTGGCCTGGCGTGATCGAAACCGCACCGGCCTCACGTGGTTACACCGGCGGTTTTGGTGCCGAGCTGATGCTCAAGGATCTTGGGCTGGCGACTGAAGCGGCGCGTCAGGCGCATCAACCGGTGGTGCTCGGCGCGGTGGCCCAGCAGTTGTACCAGGCGATGAGCTTGCGCGGTGAGGGTGGGCAGGATTTCTCGGCGATCGTTAACAGCTATCGCAAGCCGAAGTAAGCGGATCCAGGGTGTGATTGCAGGAGCTGGCATGCCCGCTCCTGCAGGTTTTTTGCCGGTTCCGGTATCAAGCAAACACGAAATACTTGCGCACCGTCTCCACCACTTCCCAAGTCCCCTTCATGCCTGGCTCGACGACGAAGATGTCGCCCGCGCGCAGGTGGATCGGCGCCATGCCGTCCGGGGTGATCACGCAGTAGCCTTCCTGGAAATGGCAGTACTCCCACTTCACATAATCCACGCGCCACTTACCCGGCGTGCAGATCCAGGTGCCCATGATCTTGCTGCCATCTTCGCTGGTGTAGGCGTTGAGGTTGACGGTGTGCGGGTCGCCTTCGAGCTTTTCCCATTTGCAGGCATCGAGCACGGGCAGGGGATGGGTATCGCGAAGGACGGTAATCGGGGCGGTCATGCGGACTCCGGGCGTTGGGCAGGAATGAACCTGCACCCTATAGCGCCCGACCCCGGATCAGTTGTCTGGGGTCGACACTCAGCTGTCCAGAAACGCGCTTGCGCTCAGATCCGCTCCAGTGGGCAATCGCTCTGCACCTGTGCCAGGCTGGCCTGCAGTTCGCTCAGTTGGCGGACCTGACGGGTCATCTGCGCGATGCTCGCACTCAGCTGCTTCTTCTTCTCGCTGATCGCCTGCTGGGCCAGATTCCACGGCATGGCCTGGCCGTGGTAGTCCTGGAACATTGCCTGCATTTCCTTGAGCTTGAAGCCCAGTTGCTGGGCGCACTTGATGAAGCTCAGCAGCTCGACGCTCTGTTGGTCGTAGATGCGGTATTTGCCCTGGCGCTGGGCGGGTGGCAGCAGGCCGATGTCTTCGTAGTGACGAATGCTCTTGATGGTGGTGCCCGAAAGCTTCGCCGCTTTACCGATGTACATGAAAAGTCCCTTTTTCGTGGTTGACGCGGCGGATTATCTCCGAGACTTACCCCGCAGCGATAGCCTGGGCTTGCTTGAGCCAGGTTTCCCGTTGCCGTTCGGTGGAGCCGAGTATGGGGCCGAAAGTCAGGGTCTTGCGTGGCCGGATGCCGCAGAAGGCCAGGGTGGTCTTGCGCATCTGATGCAGGCCGGGCATGCGGTACACCCAGCGGTAGTACCAGGGCGGTGTGTCCATGGTCACCAGCAGGTCAGCGCTGCGCCCTCGCAGTAGCTGTTCCGGGAAGGCCTTGCCGGGGCGATACTTGAAGGCAAACCCGGGCAGGAACACCCGATCGAAAAAGCCCTTGAGCAGCGCCGGGATCGCGCCCCACCAGATCGGGTAGACGAACGTCAGGTGTTCGGCCCAGGTGATGTCCGCCTGGGCCTGCAGCAGATCGGCTTCCAGCGGCTGCACCTGGCGGTAGCCTTCGCGCAGGATCGGGTCGAAATCCAGTGAACCCAGGCGCAGTTCGCGCACCTGGTGCCCGGCATCTTTCGCGGCCTGCACGTAACGCTCGGTGAGCGCGCCGCAAAAACTGTCGTGGGAGGGGTGACCGAGAATCACCAGGATGCGTTTGCTCATGGAAGTATCACTCAAGGACAAAAATGAGGTCCCTGTAGGCGCTGGCTTGTTAGCGATGAAGTTGATGCGGTGTAGCTGACGGCCTCATCGCGAGCAGGCTCGCTCCTACAAATAACCAAAACCGGAGGATAAAGTCGGCCCCATGGGGGAGAGTCAAGGGGCTCTTTCGGTGATTGAAATTTCCATCGCTCAAACTCGGTTTTTTTAGCAGTAAGTGCGAAACATTTGACCGGCGGCGGAGTTTTTCGCAAGAAAGTTCAGGGGTTTCGCTCGTATCATTCACGCGTGAGCAGGCCGAGATCAATACAATGAAAACAACACCCTCCTGGTGGGACATCAGCCCACCCTTGAGTACCGCCACCCCCACGTGGCCGGGCGATACACCGTTTCAGGAAGAGCGCGTCTGGACCTATGGGCCGGAGTGTCCGGTCAACGTCGGGCGCATCACCCTGTCGCCGCACACCGGCGCCCATGTCGACGCGCCGTTGCACTACAGCCCGGATGGCGCGCCCATCGGCGAAGTGTCGCTGGACACCTACATGGGCCCGTGCCGGGTCCTGCATTGCCTGGACAGCGGTGCGCTGGTCGAGCCCGAGCAGCTCGCCGGACGTCTCGGGCAGGTGCCCGAACGGGTGCTGTTGCGCACCTATCGCCAGGCCCCGCTGGCGACCTGGGACAGCGACTTCACCGCCGTGGCCAAGACCACTGTCGATTTGCTGGCGGGCCTCGGCGTGCGGCTGATCGGCATCGACACGCCGTCCCTCGACCCCCAGACCTCGAAAACCATGGATGCCCATAACGCGATCGCCCGGCACGGCATGGCGATCCTCGAAGGCATCGTCCTCGATGACGTGCCTGAAGGTGACTACGAGCTGATCGCCTTGCCGCTGCGCTTTGCCAACCTTGACGCCAGCCCGGTCCGGGCCATTTTGCGTCCCCTGAATAAATTGACACCTGAGGAGGCCGCCCAATGAGCCAATGTCCGTATTCCGCCGGTAACCAGAACGACGAATGGCATAACGCCGAGCTGAATTTTTCCGACTCCATGAGTTATGGCGATTACCTGGACCTGGGGCGCATCCTCAGCGCCCAGCACCCGCTGTCGCCCGACCATAACGAAATGCTGTTCATCATCCAGCACCAGACGTCCGAGCTGTGGATGAAACTGATGCTGCACGAACTCAAGGCTGCCCGCGAACACGTGCGCCTCGGCGAGCTGCCGCCAGCGTTCAAGATGCTGGCGCGGGTGTCGCGGATTTTCGACCAGTTGGTGCATGCCTGGACCGTGCTGGCGACCATGACCCCGACCGAATACCACGCGATCCGCCCGTTCCTCGGCCAATCGTCGGGCTTCCAGTCGTTCCAGTACCGCGAGATTGAATTCATCCTCGGCAACAAGAGCGCGACCCTGCTGCGTCCCCACGCCCATCGTCCGGAACTGCTGGCAGAACTGCAGAAGTCGATCGCCACGCCATCGCTGTACGACGAGGCAATCCGCCTGATGATCAGCGCCGGCCTGGATATCGATCCACAGCGCCTGAGCGTCGATCCAACCCTGCCGACTGCTCACGATGCCTCGGTCGAAGCGGCCTGGCGCGTGGTCTACAAGAATCCGACGCAGTACTGGGACCTGTACCAGTTGGCCGAGAAGTTCATCGACCTCGAAGACTCGTTTCGCCAGTGGCGTTTCCGCCATGTGACCACGGTCGAGCGGATCATCGGCTTCCAGCCTGGCACCGGCGGTACCGAAGGCGTGGGCTACCTGCGCAAGATGCTCGACACCGTGCTGTTCCCGGAACTGTGGCGCGTACGCTCCACGCTCTGAGTCAACAGGCATAAAAAAACCCCGGCATTCACTGAATGCCGGGGTTTTTTATGGGCTGAAGCTTACTGCGCGACCGATACATTCCCGGCGCGCGCCACCCGCAAGCGGTAGGCAACGTACAGGATCGCGATCCACACCGGGATCGCATACACCGAGGCGCTGATGCCCGGGATCATCAACATCACGCAGATGATCATGAACATGAACGCCAGGCACAGGTAGTTGGTGAAGGGCGACCAGAAGGCCTTGAAGCCCGGCACCACGCCTTTGGCCTGCATGGCCTTGCGGAATTTCAGGTGAGTCAGGCTGATCATCGCCCAGTTGATCATCAACGAGGCAACCACCAGCGCCATCAACAGTTCCAGTGCGCTATGCGGCGCCACGTAGTTGACCACCACGCAGAGCAGAGTCACCAGCGCCGACACGCACAGGGCACGGAACGGCACGCCGTTTTTGGTCAGTTTCATCAACGACTTCGGCGCATCGCCCTGGTCCGCCAGGCCGTACAGCATGCGGCTGTTGCAGTAGACGCCGCTGTTGTAGACCGACAGTGCAGCGGTCAGCACCACGAAGTTGAGGATCTGCGCTGCGGTGTCACTGCCGATCAGGGCAAAGATCTGCACGAACGGGCTGCTGCTGTAGGCATCGCCCGAGGCGCCGAGGGTCTGCAGCAGTTGGTCCCATGGGTACAACGACAGCAGCACGGTCAGGGCGCCGACGTAAAAGATCAGCACCCGGTAGACCACCTGGTTGATCGCCTTGGGAATCACTTTGCGTGGCTCGCTGGCTTCGGCCGCGGTGATACCCACCAGCTCCAGGCCACCGAAGGAGAACATGATGAAGGCCATCGCCATCAGCAGGCCGGTGGTGCCATTGGGGAAGAAACCGCCGTGGTCCCACAGGTTGCTCACCGAGGCTTGCGGGCCGCCGGTGCCGCTGAACAGCATGTAGCAGCCGAGGACGATCATGCCGATGATGGCCACGACCTTGATGATCGCGAACCAGAACTCCGCTTCGCCGAACACCTTCACGTTCATGGTGTTGATCAGGTTGACCAGCACGAAGAACACCGCCGCGCTGACCCAGGTCGGCACCTCGGGCCACCAGAACTGGATGTACTTGCCGACTGCCGTCAGCTCCGCCATGCCCACCAGCACGTACAGCACCCAGTAGTTCCAGCCGGACAGGAAGCCGGCAAAACCACCCCAGTAGTTATGGGCAAAGTGACTGAAGGACCCGGCGACCGGCTCCTCGACAATCATTTCGCCGAGCTGGCGCATGATCAGGAAGGCGATGAACCCGGCAATCGCGTAGCCGAGAATCATCGAGGGGCCTGCCGACTTGAGTACGCCAGCGGAACCCAGGAACAAGCCTGTCCCGATCGCACCACCCAAGGCGATCAGCTGAATGTGTCGATTTTTCAGCCCCCGCTTGAGTTCGCCCTGTTGCTGTATTTGTTCCGCCATCTGCTTACCTTCTAGTTGTTTTGGTCCGGCTGTGTTGCACCCCGACAGCTTATTCAATTGGCGCCCGTTTGTGGCCGTCAGACGTTGCTTTCGGTGAATTTTTCGTAATAAAGCTGCACGTTTTGCAGATTTTGCGCGATCAGCCAGCTCTTGATCGATTCGACCATCGGCGGTGGTCCGCACACATACATGTCGGCGGCGGCATCGCGCAGTTCGCTGGCCTCGAAGTGCTCAGTGAGGTAGCCGCGCTTGCCGCTCCATTCTGGCGTCGGCTCGCTGACCACCTCGGTGTAGCGAAACCCGGGAATGCGCTGGGCGTAGGCAAGGATGCGCGCGCGCTCGCACAGGTCGGCGGCATCGCGTACGCCGTAGTACAGGTGCACCGGTTGCTCGCAGCCGCGCTCGGCCATTTCGTCGAGCATGCCGAGCATCGCCGACAGCCCGGTACCGCCGGCCACCAGCAGCAGTGGGCGAGTGATGTGGCGCAGGTAAAACGCCCCGAGCGGTGCTTCCAGCTCGATCCGGTCACCGACCTGGCAGCGCTCGCGGATGTAGTTGCTCATTACCCCGTCGGGCAGCAGGCGAATCAGGAATTGCAGTTGGTTCGCCGCGCTGGGGCGGTTGGCGAAGGAGTACGAACGCTTGCTCTCGGTGCCGGGAATCAGCAGCCGGGCGTACTGCCCCGGGAGGAAGTCCAGCGCCGGGGTGTCTGTGCCAAGGTCCAGGTGCAGGATCGCCGTGCTCGCCGAGACCTGGGTGACCTGGGTCACCGTGCCGCTGAGTTGCGCCGGCCCGGCGGCGTTGCACAGGCTGGAAGCGAAATCGAAATAGAACGCCGCGTCGGATTTGACCCGGGTCTGGCAGGTGAGCATTTTGCGCTGCTGCAGGTCGAGGCTGGAGAGGGCTTCCTCGTCCACATAGTCCTGGCTGTAGTCGCCGGATTCGCAGCGACCCTGGCAGGTGCCGCACACGCCTTCGCGGCAGTCGAGGGGGATCTTGATGCCATTGCGCAGGGCGGCATCGAGCAGTATTTCGTTGGCCTGCACCGGAAAGAACAGCGTCTTGCCGTCGGCAAAGCTGAACGCAACCTTGTGGTTCATGCGCCGGTCTCCTCAGAGGTGGTAGAAATCGAGCACCGAGTTGATGGTGTCGTTGAGCAGCAGCACGTGCTTGCGGGCGATCAGCCAACTGCCGTCATGGGGCGTCAGGCGATAGGTGGCGGTGCCGTAGAACTGTTCGGAAGTGGCCAGGCGATAGAACAGCGTGTGCCAGTTCAAGCGCACTTCCAGCTCACCCTGGGGCAGTTCATTGATACGTACGTTGTTGATCAGGTGCAGGGTGCGCGGCAGCGGTGTGGCCGAGGCGGCCTTGCCGGTGCGCAGGCGGAACACCCGGTCTTCCAGGCCGGAACGGTTGGCGTAGTAGATCAGCGACATCTCGCGCTTGGGGTCCTGGGTATAGACGTGCTCCGAATCCCACTGCGGCAAGTGGAACTCGCTCTGCTCGGCGAACAGCTTGAGGTAGGCGTCCCAATCCTTGGCGTCGCACAGCTCGGATTTACGGTAGAAAAATTGCTCGATCTGGTACTGCAATTGCGCATTCATGGTTACACCTCACGGAGTTTCAGGGATTTCGCGTCCAGGCCGTCGAGCAGGAATTTCTGCCAGTTGGCGTGCTGGTTGACGTAAAGCCCCTCGTGGGTGAACTCGGTGCCGGTCATCGCCGGCTGAATGCCGATCGCCTCGCTGTTGGGCGTAGGGCCGGTTTCCCAGCGATGGCTGCCTCGGGAAATATCACTCCAGCGCTCCAGACGGGCCTGGAAACCGCGTTGGGCTTCGCGGAATTCCACCAGATCGTCCGGCGTGCCGAGCCCGGAGACGTTGAAGAAATCCTCGAACTGGCGGATGCGGTTTTCGCGGTCGGCGGCCGACTCGTTTTTCACCCCCAGGCACTGGCTGATGATTTCGGTCTTGTTCCACGCCACCGGGCGAATAATGCGCAGCTGCGAGCTGATCTGGTCGAGGAAGAACAGGCTCGGGTAGATGTTCAGGTTGCGCAGGCGATGCATCATCCACTCGGCTTTCTGCTGGCCGTATTCTTCGATCAGGCGCGGCATGATGGTCGCGTAGCCGGAGCGCACCGAGGGGTTGGGCATGTCGCTGAACAGCACACTGTGGCCGTTGTTGAAGGCGAACCAGCCGTCGTCGGTGTGGGCATCGCCGGCCCCCAGTTTGCTGTAGTCCAGGGTGCTGCCGTTGCTGGTGCCGTTGTCGCTGTTGACCTGCTGGCGGTGTTGCACGGTGGCCACGTAGTTATAGTGCACGGTGCTGACGTGGTAGCCATCGAGGCCGTTTTCGTTCTGCAGTTTCCAGTTGCCGTCGTAGGTGTAGGCCGACTTGCCGGGCAGCACTTCCAGTTCACCGGTGGGCGACTGGGCAACCATCATGTCGAAGAACACTTTCGAGTCGCCGAGGAAGTCTTCCAGGCTGTTGTCGCCATTGACGTCGAGGCTGATGAAGACGAAACCCTTGTAGCTCTCGATGCGAGCTTTTTTCAGGCCGCGAGTGGCCTTGTCGAAGCCTTCCGGGTATTCGCCCGGCGCCTTGACCTTGACCAGCCGGCCATCGCTTTTGTAGCACCAGGCGTGGAATGGGCAGGTGAAGGTCGACTGGTTGCCCTTGCCGACGCGGGTCAGGGTTGTGCCGCGATGCTGGCAGGCGTTGATCAGGGCGTTGAGCTGACCGTCACCGTCACGGGTGATGATCATCGGCTGGCGTCCGGCGCGCATGGTGATGAAGTCGTGGTTATTCGCCAGCTCGCTTTCGTGGCAGGCGTAGATCCAGTTCTTCTCGAAGATCAGTTCCATTTCCAGATCGAACAGCTGCGGTTCGGTGAAGATGTCCCGGGCAATGCGGAACACCCCTTCGGCCGGACGGAAGTCCAGGCAGCCTTCGATAAATGATTTCCATTGCTCGACGTTTTTCTCGCCACTCATGGGTGTGTGCCCCTTGTTTTTGTTCAGGCTAATCGGTGCGCCCATTAGAGAGAGTGGGACGGGTGGGGGTCTATCCGCTTAGTCGGCGAAGGCAGTCCATAAAATTCACGGCTGCCTTAGTGCGCATTTTTGGCGGGTAACAACGGGTGCATTTTCTGGGCGGCGAATACTCAATTTCCTGCGCCAGTTGATGAACGGGCGCACTGATGTCGCGCATTGATGTACTGTTTTGCCCAGTCTTGAATGCGCGGGTCGGCTTCTGGGCGTGGCGTTATCCACTTAGTCGGTGATTGCTATCCATCGGCTCAGCGCGCGCGTTCGCTGGTCTGGAATTTGCTCTGTTCAAGCCAGAGGTGCGCCGTCAGAGCGCGCTGAAAAAATATTGCCGTGGGTGCGCCGTGATGAGTAGCAAAGCCGATCCGCAAAGTCGCGATATTCGTATCGATCACTATGACCTTGAAGGGGCCAGGACCTGGATGTCCGGTATCTGCGGCCCGCATCGCCTGGAAACCGCGACGCCAGAGCGGATTCGTTTTCACCACAGCGCAAACGTCTTCAAATCGATGGCCACCACCTTGGGCACCATCGAGTACGGCACCGACGTGACCGTCGATATCGAGGACGCCGAGCACTTCAGCAGCTACAGCCTCAGCCTGCCGTTGGTGGGGGAGCAGGAGCTGCGCAAGAACGGCGCCTTGCTCAGGTCCGATCGTGATCAGGGGGTAATCATTTCGCCCAACGAAAACCAGGTGCTGGCAATTTCCGGAGATTGCCGCAAGGTCCAGGTGGTGATCACCCGCGCGGCCATGAGCGAGTCACTCGAAGGCATTCTGCAACGCCCGCTGGACGCGCCACTGCGCTTCGAGCCGTTGATGGATGCGGTGGACGGTGCCTCGGCGGCGTGGTGGCGGATGGCGCGCTATTTCATCGCCGAGCTGGAGCACAACAGCGCGCTGTTCGATCAGGTGACCTTCACCCGCGACATCGAAAGCTCGCTGATCAAGGGCCTGATCCTCGCCCAGCCGAACAACTACTCCGATGAGCTGCGCGAGGTGCTGGGGGTCAAGGTGCCGCACTACCTGGTCCGCGCCAAACAGTACATCCACGACAACGCCCGCGAAGCGCTGTGCCTGGAAGATATCGAAATGGCGGCGGGGGTTTCGCGCTTCAAACTGTTCGAGGCGTTCCGCAAATACTTCGCGCTGTCGCCAATGGCCTATCTGAAGAAACACCGCCTGAACGCGGTGCGCCAGGACCTGCTGGAACACGGCCAGGCGCGCAACATCTCGGAAATCGCGATGGCCTGGGGCTTCACCCACATGGGCCGGTTCTCTGCTGAATATCGCAAGTTGTTCGAAGAGTCGCCCAGCGCCACGGTGCAGCGCAACGAGTCGCGGCGGATGCGTTGAGTCCGATTCCAACTGAACCCGGGTTTGGGCCCCTGTAGGAGGGGGCTATTTGCGCACCACTAAATCCAGCAAATCATCACGCTCCTTGATCTTCTGCAGAACGATTTCCGAGCGGATATCGGTGACCCCCGCCGTGCGATTCAACTTGCCGACGATGAAGTCCGAGAAGTGCTTGAGGTTGCGCGCCTGGACCCGCAGTACATAGTTGCTGGCGCCCGTCACCACATAGGCGGTGGCGACTTCCGGCCATGACTGGACCTTCTTGATAAAGGTCTCGTGCCAGTCATCCACATCCTGGCGCAGCGACACATGAACGATCGCCTCCAGCTCCACGCCGAGGCGCTCGGCGCTCAGTTCGGCGCGATAGCCAGTGATGATTCCCTCACTCTCCAGCAAGCGCAAACGGCGCAGGCAGGCCGAGGGCGACAGCGAAACCTTCTCCGCCAATTCCTGGTTACTGATGCGGCCGTCCTGCTGCAGAAAGTGCAGGATCCGCAGGTCTGTCGAGTCGAGTGTCATGGTTTGAATAAATCCGCGTTTTTGTCGGTGGAATTCGAATTTTCTTCGAGATAACTACTATACGGCCTCGCACTTTGCACGAAAATTCTCCAATGCTTCGTTCATTATTTGCTCATCGTGCTGATGCTTGAACGCCTGTGAATACGGCGTGCACCGGCCGCATGACATTTAAAGAACAGGACCGACAATGACCACAAGAAACGATTA
>CXWL01119121.1_pt1 | contig 11318 bp, 12 predicted proteins | sample 590931 | NCBI WGS metagenome assembly CXWL01 (sample SAMEA3498368, study PRJEB10139) | groundwater metagenome | biome: water well; material: biofilm material | place: Germany | collected 2015-04-27 | reverse complement strand
CCGAGTCGAACGCATTCAGCACTGGCCGCACGAACCGTTTTCGCATATACTTGCGGGTCTGGCTATTTGGCCAGCTCGTTAATCGAAGTTCACGGTGCGCTGGGTTGCGACTCTTGCACCGCATGTGAAAGGTAATATCATGACCGTAGAAAACATCAACAAAGCCGCCATCATCGCGGACAATGCCCGTGCCCAAAACGACACCGGCTCCCCGGAAGTCCAGGTCGCCCTGCTGACCGCACGCATCAACGAACTGAACGGCCACTTCAAAGCCCACGCGAAAGATCACCACTCGCGCCGCGGCCTGATCATGATGGTCAACCGTCGTAAGAGCCTGCTGTCCTACCTGAAAAGCAAAGACGCTACCCGTTATCGCGACCTGATCGCTAAACTCGGCCTGCGCAAGTAATTTTTGCCACTCCCGATTTAATCGAAAATGCCTGCGTCAGTCTGACTGTCGCGGGCATTTTGCATTTCTTGTTACTACCTTGCGGGTAAATGTTGTTTCGCGGCTTCATGCGAAATTACTTTGACCCCAACATGCTCTAACATTATTTGTAGTAAAGGCGTCGAACGGCGCCTGCGGTGAGGTGAACGACAGCCCCTGAAAATCTGTCGGCAAATAGAGAGGGAATACCCATGTTTAACAAAGTCACGAAAACATTCCAGTACGGCCAGCATCAAGTCACCCTGGAAACCGGCGAGATCGCTCGTCAAGCATCCGGCGCCGTGCTGGTGTCGATCGAAGACACCGTCGTCCTGGCGACCGTGGTAGCGCGCAAAGACGCCAAGCCGGGCCAGGACTTCTTCCCGCTGACCGTCGATTACGTCGAGAAGACCTACGCTGCCGGCAAGATCCCTGGCGGCTTCTTCAAGCGCGAAGGCCGTCCTTCCGAAAAAGAGACCCTGACCTCGCGCCTGATCGACCGTCCGATCCGTCCGCTGTTCCCGGAAGGCTACCTGAACGAAGTNNCAGATCATCATTCACGTGCTGTCGGTCAATCCTGAGATCGACCCGGACATCGCCGCCATGATCGGCGCATCGGCCGCCCTGTGCGTGTCGGGCGTGCCGTTTTCCGGCCCGATCGGCGCCGCGCGCGTCGGTTACGCCAATGGCCAGTACATCCTCAACCCGACCACCACCCAGCTCAAGACGAGCCAGATGGACCTGGTCGTTGCCGGTACCGAGACCGCCGTCCTGATGGTCGAGTCCGAAGCCCAGCAGCTGTCCGAAGAAATCATGCTCGGCGCCGTCGTCTTCGGCCACGACCAGATGAAAGCGGTCATCGACGCGATCCATGAGCTGGTGCGCGACGGCGGCAAGCCGGAAGTCCAGTGGGCCCCGCCTGCCAAGAACGAAGCGCTGATCGCGCGCGTCAAGGCCTTCGCCGACGCCAAGATCAACGACGCTTACCAGACCAAGGACAAGCAGGCGCGTACCGCCAAGCTGAAGGCCGCGTTCTCGGAAGTGATCTCCGACCTGACCGCCGAGTCGATGGCCAATAGCCTGGGCGAAATCGACAGCTCCGAAGTCGGCAACATCCTGTTCGACATCGAAGCCAAAGTCGTGCGTTCGCAGATCCTGAACGGCGAGCCACGCATCGACGGCCGCGATACCCGCACCGTGCGTCCGATCGAGATCCGCACCAGCGTGCTGCCACGCACCCACGGTTCGGCGCTGTTCACCCGCGGCGAAACCCAGGCGCTGGTGGTTGCCACCCTCGGCACCGCGCGCGACAGCCAGAAGATCGATGCACTGATGGGCGAGTACACCGATTCGTTCATGCTGCATTACAACATGCCTCCGTTCGCCACCGGCGAAACCGGCCGCGTCGGTACGCCGAAGCGTCGCGAAATCGGCCACGGCCGCCTCGCCAAGCGCGCGCTGCTCGCAGCCCTGCCTAACCCTGAAGACTTCAGCTACTCGGTGCGCCTCGTTTCGGAAATCACCGAATCGAACGGTTCCTCGTCGATGGCGTCGGTCTGCGGCGGCTGCCTGGCACTGATGGACGCCGGCGTGCCGATGAAGGCGCACGTCGCCGGCATCGCCATGGGCCTGATCAAGGAAGGCGGCAAGTTCGCCGTCCTGACCGACATCCTCGGTGACGAAGACCACCTCGGCGACATGGACTTCAAGGTAGCTGGTACGCCTGAAGGCATCACCGCGCTGCAGATGGACATCAAGATCATGGGCATCACCAAAGAGATCATGCAAGTGGCACTGGCGCAAGCCAAGGAAGCGCGCCACCACATCCTCGGCGAAATGCAGAAGGCCATGCCGCACGTGAAGACCGAACTGTCGGACTTCGCACCGCGCCTGATCACNNCGCGCGCTGACCGAAGAGACCGGCACCCAGATCGACATCAGCGACGAAGGCGTGGTCACCATCGCTTCCGTCGACGCTGCCGCCGGCCAGGAAGCCAAGCGCCGCATCGAAGAGCTGACCGCGTCGGTCGAAGTGGGCAAGACCTACGACGGCGTCGTGCTCAAGCTGCTCGACTTCGGCGCCATCGTCCAGGTCATGCCAGGCAAGGACGGCCTGCTGCACATCTCGCAGATCGCCAACGAGCGTGTCAACGCCGTTGCCGACTACCTGAAAGAAGGCCAGGCAGTGCGCGTCAAGGTCCTCGAGACCGACGACCGCGGCCGCCTCAAGCTGTCGATGAAGGCCGCTGAAGGTGCCGAAGGCGCCGCAGCGCCAGCAGCGCAGTAATCCTCGCGCCGGCTTCGGCCGACAAAAACCGCCAGCGCGCAAGCCCTGGCGGTTTTTTTGCGCCGTCGATTATTCGGCCTTCCTCAGTGGAAGATCTTGCGCCCCGAGAGGGCCATGCGGACGTCGTTTGGTCGTCGGTAGAAATTGACTCGCAAGAGTTAATAACGGGTAAATAGCTGATAATATTTCAACTCATTATTTCAGCGTGAAACTATCGAGCCATGCCAGTCTCCGATCCCCGTATTGACGCTTATATCGCGCAGTCGCCCGACTTCGCGCAGCCCATCCTGGAACATCTGCGCGCGGCGATCCACGCGGCTTGTCCGGAGGTGGAGGAGACGATGAAATGGAGCCGCCCACACTTCGAATACAAGGGGCTCCTGTGCGGCATGTCGGCCTTCAAAGCCCACTGCGGATTCGGCTTCTGGAAAGGCGCGCTGATGTTTCCCGAAATGGACGAGCGGGAAGCGATGGGCCATTTCGGCCGCCTCACGTCGGTCAAGGACCTGCCGCCGAAAAAAGAGTTGGCTGGCTATATCAAGCAGGCCATGAAGCTCAACGAGGAGGGCGTAACGGCTCCGGCGCGCGCCAAGCTAGCGTCGCCGCGTCCGTTGAACGTGCCTGATTATTTTCTCGCGGCGCTGAAGGCAAAGGAAGCCGGGCTGGAAAAATTCAACGCTGGCAGTACCAGCTTCAAGCGCGAATATGTCGATTGGCTCGAAGAGGCCAAGACCGAAGCAACGCGCCTGCGCAGGATGGATCAGGCGGTCGAATGGATCGCCGAAGGCAAGGCGCGCAATTGGAAGTACGAGAAGTGCTAGGGGCTTGAACGTAAGACGCGACGTGTACGAACTATGTCACCGTTGAGTGGGAAGACGCGCTAAGCCACTGACCTTAAGACCGTCGTTCCCGCGGAGGCGGGAACCCATGCTCAGTTGGCAGCATCGGTTCTGCATGCTCAGTATAGGTACCCGCCTGCGCGGGTACGACGGTCTTTGGGGCGGTGGATGGATTTGGAGAGATTTTCCGTACTTTGCGATGAAAAAAAACGCCGGCGCGAAGGCCGGCGTTGTCGATTGAAGCAGCGCGCGCTTGCTTATTTGTCGGTGACGACGAAGTCGCCGAACGTTTTCAGCTGCTCGGCCACGGCGGCCTTGTCGCCCACCACCACGATCGACTGGTTCTCCGGCGCGAAGTACTTCTTGCCGATCGCCCGCACCTGTTCCGGCGTGACCTTCTGGATCAGCGGGACATACTGGCCGAGGAACTCCGCCGGCAGGCCGATCAGCCAGTTGTTGGCGAGCGTGTTGGCCACCGACTTCTGCATCTGGTTGCTGATCAGGTAACTGCCGGCGACGTAGCGCTTGTTCATCTCCATTTCCTGCGCCGGCACCAGGTCGGTGCCGATCCGGCGGTACTCGCCGAAGAACTCTGTCAGCGCCGCGCCCGTCACCGCGTTGCGCACATCGGCGCCGCCGACGATGCCGCCGCCGTTGCGGTACACGCGCGCGCCGGCCGAGGCGCCGTAGGTGTAGCCCTTTTCTTCACGCAGGTTGAGGTTGACGCGGCTGCTGAAACCGCCGCCAAGGATGGTGCTGGTCAGGCGCATCGGCACCAAGTCGTCGACGCCGGCAGGAATGCCGGGGCTGCCGATGCGGATCGTCGACTGCACGCTGCCGCCGCGTTCGAGCAGGACGCGCACCGGCTTCGTCGCCGTTGGCGCCGGCGCGGTTTCGGCCAGCGCTGCGCCTTCCGCCTTCCAGTCGCCGAATGCCCTCTGCGCCATCTTCATCGCGTCCGCTTCCTTGATGCGGCCGGTGATCACCAGCAGGCTGTGGTCGGGGCGGAAGCGCTTCGCGTGCTCGCTGCGCAGCATCGCTTCGCTGGCCGAGTTGATCGCTTCCACGGTCGGATCAGTCTGGCCGTACGGATGGTCGCCGTAAATCGCCTTGCCAAGCGCGCGTTCGGCGCGGAAGCGCGGAGTGGCTTCCTGCACCTTCAGCGACTGCAGCGCATTGGCCTTCGCCAGCGTCACTTCCTGCGCCGGGAACGACGGCTGGCGCGCCACTTCAGCCAGCAGGTCGAGCATCGGCCCGGCCTGCGAGGCGACCGCGTTGGCCGACACTACGATGCCGTCCTGCGTGGTCGAGCCGCTCACCGATCCGCCCATGCCTTGCGCTGCTTCGGCGATGGCGCGCGAATCGCGCTTGCCGGTGCCTTCGTTGAGCAGGCCCGCCATCATGTTGGCAAACCCGGGGTTCTGCTTGTCGTCGGCGGCATAGCCGGCGCCGCGCACAGCGAGCACGAAGTCGACGCGCGGCAGGCCGGTGCGCGGCACCACCCACACCTGCAGGCCGTTGGCCAGCGTCTTCTTGATGATGTGCGGCGCCGGGATCGGCTTGTCCTTGCCGTAAGCGGGCATGGCGGCGGGCGTCTGCGCGCTCTCGGCGGCGTAAGCCAGCGGCGCGAACAGCAGGGAAATCGTCATTGTCAGCATCAGCTTTTTCATCGATGCGCTCCTCATTTCTTGTCGCCGGCTGGCGGGGTGACTGCCGCGACTTTGGCGACGGGCTTGCGGTCGATGACCGTACGGTTGGCTGACGTCAGGTAGGTCGCCGCGGTACGCTTGATGTCGTCCGACGTCACGCCCTCAATCCAGCCCGGGATCTTGTTGACGACGTTCGCATCGCCCCACATGGTCTGCAGTTTCGCCAGCGTGTCGGCGCGGTTGATGTAGCTTTCCAGCTTGTTGTTCCAGTCGGCCAGCATGCTCGTCTTCACCCGCTTCAGCGTGGCGTCGTCGACGCCGTTCTTGACCACTTTGGCGATGTCGGCGTCCATGGCGGCCAGCAGCGCGTTGGCGTTGCTGGTCGGCTTGTAGACGGCGAAGACCGTGAACAGCGTCGGGCCGTCGTATTCCCACGGTCCGGTCAGGCCGTACAGCGAGTCGAGGTTGAGCGCGACTTCGCTGCCCTTGACCAGGCTTTGGTAGAACAACGATGCGTCGCCGCCGGCCAGCACTTCGCCCAGCACCGCCATCGCCGCCTGATCCTTGCTTCCGCGCGCCGGGATCTTCCACGCAGCGGCCAGCGCCGGCGCCTGGGCCAGTGCGTCGCTTTGCTCGACGCGCTTTTCGACCGTGTTGAGCGGCTCGGAAAAATCGGCTGCGGCCGGGGTAGGGCGCTTTGGAATCGATGCGAAATACTTCTTCGCCAGCGCGAAGCCCTGCGCCGGCGTGACGTCGCCGGCGATCGCCAGCACCGCGTTGTTCGGGCCGTAGTAATCGCGGTGGAACGCGCGCACGTCGTCCAGGCTCGCGCCTTCGAGGTCTTCGAAGCTGCCGTAGCCGTCGTGGTTGTTCTCCCACTTCTGGAACGCCTGCTGGCCGATGTCGATCCACATGAAGCCGCCGTACGGCTGGTTCTTCACGTTGACGCGGATCTCTTCCTTGACCACGTCCTGCTGGTTCTTCAGCGACGTGGCGCTGAAGTCGAGCGTCTTCATCCGGTCCGCTTCGAGCCACAGGATCGAGTCGATCGCCGACACCGGCGCCGTTTCGATGTAGTTGGTGAAGTCGGCGCGGGTCGAGCCGTTGTTGTTGCCGCCGCCGCCGGTGATGGCCTTGTCGAACACGCCCTTCGGCGCATTCGGCGTGCCCTGGAACATCAGGTGTTCGAACAGGTGGGCGAAGCCGGTGCGGTTCTTCGGCTCGAGCCGCATGCCGACGTGGTACACCACGCTGACGCCGACGGTGGGCGAACTGTGATCTTCGGAGATGATCACGGTCAGGCCGTTATCGAGTTTTTTGACCTGCACCGGCAGGGTCCACTGATCGGCGCCCGCGGCGAACGCGGACAGCGATAGCGAAAATCCCGCCAGCAGGGCGGGGATGGTGCGTTTGCGCATAATGACCTCAAGGTGGCGATGGACCAGGAAAGCGGGTTCGGTGTCCGCCGGCGCAGGCGCGGGCGGGCGCCATAATATTAGCTCAGCTTGCGAGGGAAAATGGAAGAGATTGATATGCATGTCTCGCGGCGCCGGCGCCCCGAATCGGACGCCGGCGCGACCATCTGGCGCATCGCCGCGCCGTTCTGCGCCAACTTGGTGAGGCTTTCCGCGCAAAAGCGCCTTTTTCGCTGGCACGGAACCTGCAATGACTTATCCATCCATTGGGATAACGTCGGACCGGAGATCGCCATGACAGACCAGCTCACCACCACCATTCCACCGAAGGCCGCGCCAGCCGCCGCCGAGGTGCACCTGTCGGGCGACGTGTTCGGCGCCCTGATCAACCTGTCCGGCCGGCGCCGCTTCACGTCGCAACGCGTGGTGCTGTATGCGGTGCTGGCGTCGATGGGCCACGAAGGCGCCGTCGCCACCGCGCGCGAAACGCTGACGCTGTTCCGCGATGCCCACACCACGCTCATCGACGGCAAAGGCAATGTACCGGGCATCTTCTGCGGCCAGCTGCGCGATGCCTACTTCGGCACGCTGCAAGGCGACAAGGTGATCCGCAACTTCATCAAGCTGGCCGAACAGACCCTCGACGGCATCGTCGGCAACGGCCGCGGCGCGCCGGTGCTGCTCGACGAGTTGGTGCGCAGCGCGACGCCCTTGCTGAGCGTGCTCAATGGGCTGACCCTGGTCTATGAAGAGCAATCGAAGCGCCACGCCATGGCGCAAAAGCGTCAGCTGCAGGACATGATGGGCGACATCAAGACGATCGCCCGGCAAGCGCGCATGGTGGCGTTCAACGCGCAGATCGTCGCCGCGCGCGCCGGCCCGGTCGGCCGCGAGTTCGCCGTCGTCGCCAGCACCATGACTTCGGTGACGTCGGAAATCGATGAACTGGTCCACAAGGCGTTGAGCAGTTCGCTCGGCCACTAAGGAATTAGAGCGCGGCCAAGTGTTCGCCGAGGCGCGTGCCGAGGCACAGCAGCGTCAGCGTCGGCGGCAGTCCCCACGCCTGCGGGATCACCGAGGCATCGCAGACGAACAGGTTGGCCGCGCCGGTCGCCTGCAAATCGCTGTCGACGCCGTCGCCGATGCGCACGCTGCCACCCGGGTGCGCCGCGAAATGGCGGCTCTGGAACACGTGCGTCGCGCCGGCCGCGACCAGGATCGCGCGTGCCATCTCCACGCCGCTATCGAGCTTGGCGCGATCGGGAGCTGTCAGCGGCTTGCTGGCCCAGCGCGGACCGACGCTGCCGCCGATATCGTCGCGGATCTTGACCATCACGCTGAGCGTGCGGCGGTGGGCCAGCAGCCGGTCGAACCGGCCCGCCTGCGCCGTGAATCCCTGGTACATCGGTTCGGGCAGCGTCATGTCGGCCAGCGTGATGCCGTCGGCGTCGTAGCGCACGCCGGCCGCCATCGGCACTTCCGCGCCGCCGTCGATATCGTCGACGCTGCCCATCACCGCGACCACCGGGTCGCTGAAAAAGCTGCTGGTGCGCGGCCGCAGCCCTGAACTGTGCAGCAGGCGCGGGCTGCCGATGCCGCCGCCGGCCAGCACCACGATGCGCGCGTCGGCGCGCTGCACTTGGCCGGCGCGCATGAATTCGACGCCGGTGGCGCGGCCGTTTTCGAGCACCACACGCAGCACTTTGGCGCGGTCGAGCAGCTCGGCGCCATGCTTGCCTGCCTCGTCGAGGAAATCGCGCGCGCTCCATTTGGCGCCGAACGGGCAGCCGTATGCGCACCGCCAGCAGCCGCTACGGCATATCTGCGGACGGATCATCTTGTCGAGCTTTTGCCAGTCCAGCCCGAGTGCGTGCGCGCCCTGCATGATGCGCGCCGCCATCGGCCCGATCAGCGAATCGGGCAGGGGGCCGATCGGCAGTTCCGCACGCAGCTCGGCCAGCGCGGGCGCCAGGTCGATGCCGTGAGCGGCGAACATGCCGACCGGCGGCGCTGCCGCGGTAGCGAAGTTCACCGCAGAACTGCCGCCGGCAGTGACGCCCTGCACCAGCAGCGACGCATCGCGCTGGATGAAGACGCCTTTGCCCGGCACCGCCGCCATCTTCGCCATCTGGCCGAGGGTGCCGGCCAGCGGGGCCGCGCTGCCCTGTTCCAGCACCAGCACGCGCAGGCCGCGCCGCGCCAACTGGCGCGCGACCGTCGCGCCGCCCGGGCCGCTGCCGACGACGATCGCGTCGTACGACTTCAATTCCGCCGTCATTCTTCCAGCGGCCAATTCAATTGGGTCTGCCACNNTGCCCGCATGGCCGTTCGCCTCCACCCAGTTGCGCAGCTCGCCCCAGGCCGAGCCGAGTCCTTCCATCGGGCCGCGGTAGACGCTGCGCGCCACCTTGCAAGCCGGTACCTCGCTGGCAGCGACGCGGCCGCTCGATTTGACCTCGCCGGCGACGGGCAGGGCGATTTCAAAATCGAACACGTCGCTCGGCATCTTCAGGTGGTAGCTGAGCAAGGGGCCGGTCGGGCCGATGCCCTGTTCGCGCAGCGCGGCGATCAGTTCATTGACCGCCGGCGGGAAGACCTGCTGGATCTCGCTGCGGGGAATCGTGAGGTGGATGGCGGCGGTGCGCTGGCGCGGCGACTGCACGATCTGCGGGGTATCGATCATGGCGCTCTCCTGTGCGGGTTAATGGATACATAACAGTGATGCCATCCTCCGCCGTTGTCAATCGGATCATCTGCCCAGTACGCCTGGTTGGTAATTCAGGTGGCGAAATATGCATTTCATCGCAATCCGATGGAGCCGGGCAGGGGGCGTGGCTATAGTGACAGCATACCAACACCGCTCGCAAGGAGCCTGAAATGAACATCGCCAAACACATGGAAGCCGTCTTCATCGCCGCAATCGCCGTGGTGGCCGCCACCAGCTTCGCGACCGCCGCCGTGCCGGCCCATCACAAGGCCGCAGCCGCCGCGCCGTTCGAGGGCAAGATGCAGGTGGTGACGATCGTCGGCAAGCGCCTTTCTGCTGCTGAAAAAGCCAACATTAATCAATAAGCCACATTTTGCTGGAATGCCGGCGTGCTTGCTGGTAGTGTGGCGGCATCGAGAAAAACAATAACAATATCCGGGAGAATGTCATGGTCAAGGTCCTCAACATCGGCGTCGCCGGCGTCGCGTTTTGCTCGCTGGTCGGCACCGCGCTGGCCGCATCCAATGATTCCGCCAGTGAGACGCGCCCGATCGACGCCCGCGTGGTGCGCGTCAAGCTCGACGGCGTGATCGACCTCAGGCTCAAGCAGGGCCCGGTGGCGTTGCTCGTCATCACCGGCGACCCCCGCTACCTGGCGAAAACCACCACCATCCAGAGCGGCGACACGCTCACCATCGATACCGAGAGCCACCACTACAAGATGCGCAACGAAGGGCGCCTGCGCGCCGAGCTGACCTTGCCGCGCCTGCGCGAAGTGTCGTCCGAAAGCGTCGGCTCGACCGAAATCGCCGGCTTCTCCGGCGACGAACTCGACCTGACGCTCGACGGCGCCGGCGCGATGAAGGTGGTCAGCGACTACAAGATCGTCAACGCCACGCTCGGTGGTGTTGGCAGCATGAACATCCAGGGCGTCAATGGCGTCGGCGTCGACCTGAACTTGCGCGGCGCCGGCTATGTCACATTGTCGGGGCGCAGCAAGTGGCTCAAGGCCAGCCTGGGCGGGCTCGGCGGACTCGACGCGCAGCAGTTCCACGCCGACTCGGTCAAGCTCGAATTGAGCGGTCTCGGCAACGCGACGGTGTCGGCGACGCAGGATGCCGCCCTCAGCTTGTCGGGACTGGGCTCGGTGACGGTGTACGGCAAGCCGCTCAATCGCACCGTCAGCGTCGAAGGCCTCGGCAGAGTCAGCTGGAAATGACAATAATGGAACCTGGCGTTCATCACGAGACATGAAAAAACTATTTGTTGCGATTACTTTCGCGCTGGGCGTGCACGGAAGTGCGATGGCCGGCTTTGTCGAAGGCGCGAATGCGTACAACGCCCACGATTATCCGCTGGCGCTGAAAGAGATCAAGCCGCTTGCCCTGTCCGGCAACCGCGATGCCCAGCACCTGCTCGGGCTGATGTATTACATGGGCCGCGGCGTCGAGCGCGACTACAAGCAGGCCATGGCGTGGCACCGCAAGGCCGCGCGCCAGGGCAAGGCGGACGCCCAATACGTGGTCGGCGCCATGTACTACACCGGCAATTCGGTGCCGCAGGACCAGAAGGAGGCGGTATCCTGGTTCCGCAAGGCGGCCGAGCAGGGTCACGCCGAGGCGCAGCACGCGCTTGGGTTGATGTACCGCTACCACGTGGCCGGCATGCCGCAGGACGTGGTGCTGGCTTACATGCTGTGGAACCTGGCGTCCGCGGGCGGCAACGCCAACGCTACCGAGCAGCGCGCCTCGATCGCCCGCCAGATGACGCCGCAGCAGATCGAGGAAGGCCAGGCCATGTCGCGCGCCTGGCGGCTCGGCACGCCGCTGCCGACCCAGTCCCGCACCGGCTCGAGCAGCTAGCTCAGTATGGGTTCCCGCCTCCGCGGGAACGACAGCGCTATGGCCGCCGGCCAAAAGACCGTCGTTCCCGCGAAGATTCCAGTTTCTAATAAACCCCTTACGTCCCGTGAACCAGCGTATGTTTACGGGACG
>CXWL01118720.1_pt1 | contig 11318 bp, 13 predicted proteins | sample 590931 | NCBI WGS metagenome assembly CXWL01 (sample SAMEA3498368, study PRJEB10139) | groundwater metagenome | biome: water well; material: biofilm material | place: Germany | collected 2015-04-27 | reverse complement strand
ACTTGAGTGTCCGGAATTGCCAGTTGTGCTTCATCCGAAAAAAACATGAATATATCATTGTCATTATTAATGATGTTTGCGTTACTTCCTGCCAATTCAAGATCCCTTTTTGCAATTTCAGCATAACGCTCATTTTCAATTTCGCCGACGATAACTTTTTGCGCAGTAGGATTATAATCCAGCGCAATTAGAACTCTTTTCTTTTTTGTGATCATTATCATTCACCTTTATTTTTTGATATTCACTCATTCATTCGCCACTTTCAAAAATCACACTAGTACGTTTGATCAGCATTAAATTCAGGTATGACTTACCTTATTTTTATGAACTGTGTTGATCAAGCCATGCAAGCATTTCTTTAACACTTCCGGTAGCCAACGCAATGCAAGTATCTGCAGCACCGTAATATATATTGATAGAATCACCATCCGAACCAATAGTATATCCGCATGGAAAAACAACATTTCCAACATCGCCATTTTGTTCATATGGTTCTTCCGGAGCAAATATCCACTCTGTGCTGCGCTTAATTAATATTTCAGGTTTTTTTAAATCAAACAATGCGAGCCCTAATCTATAAATACATCCGCCGCATGATTGCCTAACTCCGTGATATATAACCAACCAACCTTCTTTTGTTTCAATAGGTGGCGGCGAAAGACCGATTTTATTTGCATCCCACCAAGCACCTTTACGTGCATCCATCATCAAAACATGGTTGCCCCAATTTTTTAAGTCCGGTGAAAATGAAATCCACATATGTGCTCTTGGCGCGCTAACAGGGCGATGAATCATAGCCCAGTTGCCATCAATTCGACGTGGTAATAGCGCAGCATCTTTATCTTCAGGTGACATTATAACACCATAACGCTCAAAGGTTTTGAAATCTAATGTAAGAGCTAAAGCAACACCCGGCCCATCGCGTGTGTATGCAGTAAAAACAATAACATACTTTTTTAATTCATCAACGTAAGTAATTCTGGGATCTTCGATGCCCCATAATTCTTCCGGAAAATTATCTGGATCAGGAAATAAAGTTGGCTCTTTATCAATTACCCATCCATCAATACCATTTGCAGAACGAGCTGCACATAAGTGAGAAAGTCCCCGCCGATCTTCTACTCGGCACAGAAGCAATGTTGTTCCATCAGGCAGTATAGTTGCACCAGCATTGAACACACTATTTACAGCGTAAGGCCAATTATCGGCAGTAAGGATCGGATTTAATTTACTACGATGAAAAAGTTCTACATGTTTATTGTTCATTTTAATTTTACTTCCATTGATAAATGTGTCTGTTTTGCTAAACGCAACTCCAACAATGATTGTAGAAAGGCTAAAGTTGATTCTGAACCTTGATTCTCGTTTAGTCGGTCCGAATGTAAACCATCACGACAGCCACCTGTTGTTGGATCGTAAATGGACAGATTCAAATCGTTACGTCCGAGGAACCAATCAAATGCTCGTCGAGCTTCTTTGTTCCAAAATTTGTCACCAGTAATCCTAAATGCTTCGAGACAAGCCGATACCATTGCTTGTGCCTCGACAGGCTGTTGATCAAAACGTGCTCGCTCTCCACCATNNTGAATAGATTTTCCGCATGTTAGTAAAGCATGGGGGAGAGCAGCGTTGCAATAGGAAAGTGATTTTTCGTACCAGCGCCATTTTTCAGTACGATTATTTTGATATAATGTTAGAAGGCGTTTTGCTAATTCATTCTGTACATGGCTCACCCTGCTGTCACCTCCAAATTTTTGTAAATAATCAACAATGCCGATAAGTGCAAATGCCCAGGCACGCGGACTGGTAGTTAATAGAATAGCCGGGAGAGCTTGTTCAAACAACCAACTAGCCATACCTTTTAATACCAGTGCATTAGAATGATTCAAAACAGTTCCTAACGCCCAAAGAGTGCGACCCTGACTATCGTCTGACCCTTTCTCTTCCAACCAATTGCGTTGGTAATCCATAAAATTCCGGAATTGCCCATTCTCAACATTGAATGCAAATCCAAGGAAGCNNGCCAAGTCCAAACTCTTGTGGCCACCCAGTTTATCTAATAGAATGCTTACTAAAAGAGCTCGTGCATTGTCATCGGTCGTATAGCCGTGGGAATAATTAGGAACTGTAAAAATGGAATGTTGTAAAATACCAGTATAATCCGTTAGATGATCTAAGTGATCGAGTTTTAGTAGAGGTAATTCGCCCGGATATTTATCGAGTGCTTTTGCTATAAATCCCGGGGGGATATAATGACGACGCTCTGTTCGCGCACGTTCAAAACTTTCCATATATCTTTGAGCAACTACAGACCAAATCATTGCTCGTCCGAACATGTAAGCACGTTTACGCATTGCATGTCGTTCGGCTTCGTTATGTAACAAGTTAATAACTTGTTCAGCCAAAGCTTCATGATCACGAAATGGAAACAAAACTCCACGTCCATCCGAAAGCATTTCTTGCGCATACCAATATGGTGTGGAGATAACAGCTTTACCTGCACCTATAGTATAAGCCAAGGTTCCAGATGTTATTTGGGCTTCGTTGAAATAAGGTGTAATATAAATATCCGCAGCACTTATAAATTCAACAAGTTCTTCAGAACTGACAAAACGGTTGTAAAAGATAACATTACTTTCTACACCTTTTTGTTGAGCGAGCCATTGTAAAGAAAGCCGGTATGATTCTCCTTCAAGTTGAATAACATGAGGATGCGTTGCACCAACAACGATATAAACAATATCAGGATAACGAGAAACAATTTCTGGAAGTGCAGAAATAACAGTTTCAATTCCTTTGTTAGATGAGAGTAAACCAAAACTTAGTAAAACTATTTTACCCTCTACACCGAATAAATCTTTGTTAAAACTTGGATCAACAAATGGTACATCAGGGATACCGTGTGGAATCATATCGATTTTTTCTAAAGGTACATTATAAACATCATTCAGAAATTCAGAACCGCGTTCACTCATAACTACCAAACGATCTGATAATGCCGCAACTTCTTCCAATACTCTTCTTTGATCTGGGTCTGGATTTTTTAGTATTGTGTGTAAAGTTGTAACGATCGGCATTCGTAATGTGCGCAACAACGCTAAGATGTGGCTTCCCGCTCTTCCGCCGAATATCCCNNCGCCGAATATCCCATACTCGAACTGCAGGCAAACCATATCGACATTGTTGATGTTTAAGAAATCCGATGCTCGTAAGTATGAATCGATATCTTTTTCAGTGATTTCAAATCTTACCCGAGCTGGATATGCATAACCAGATGCGACATCATTGACCGGTAGTGCAATACAAGTAGTATTAGGGTATTGCACAGCGATGGCTTCGCACAAATCTGTTGTAAATGTAGCGATTCCACATTGGCGTGGTAAATAATTTCCAATGAAGGCAATCCTTTTAAGAGTTGAATATGTTTTGCTATATTTTTCCAAGTATGGTGTCCATATAAAATTAAAATAAGTTTTCAGTTTTTGAGTTATTACAATATTTTATTTTTGCTTTTTTATTGCATTATCAACCGTAGAATTTTTTATTAAACAGAGTTCTTTCAAAAAAATATTTTTTTAGGAGTATTCGTCTACCTGATATTTTAAGATTTTATAAATAATTCATCCAATTCTTTTCTTTGTTTAATGGATCTAATCATGCTTCTAAATAGCTTATAAATTGTGTAAAGCATAATTGCACCAATTAAGAATTGTACAAAAATCATAGAAACCTCTAAAATTTTATTAACAACCAAATTATCCAACTTCAAAATTGAAATATCCGCGGATACTATTGTTGAACTATTTTTTGTTCAAGTCTAACATTTGAAGCTATCTTAACAAGATAAAAATGCATCTATGTGGGATATAAAATCAATCGATCAATGGGATGAAAAAGGAACTACATCTTTTGGATACCTAAACGGTCTTTGATAACTGTAAAGTTGGTTGTTAATTATCTAATATGCAGAAAAATTAGAAATAGTAAATTGAAAAATGAAATTAAGTTATTCTACTTGAACTGAAAATAAATCAANNGAAAATAAATCAATGCAAAAGCACAAAGGCTCATCAATATTAGCGTTATTGATCCAAGAATATTTGACCATCGCTTGTTGGTAAATTTCCCCATTACTTTTTTATTGTTACAAATGTGAATAATTACGGTAATCATTACAGGCGCTGTTAAACCATATAAAACCGCAGTATAAATAAGCGCATGTATGGGGCTTATGCCGAGAAATTCCAGAGACAATCCAACAATAAGTGACACGATTAGTGTGATGTAAAATCCTTTGGCTTCATGAAATTTTTTATCTAATCCTTCCTTCCAGTTAAAAGTCTCAGCTAAAATATAGGAAAGTGAACCAGCTAAAACAGGTATTGCTAAAAATCCAGTGCCGATTACACCGACTGCGAAGAGTAAATAAGTAAGTTTACCCGTTAATGGTTCTAAAGCTTTTGCAGCCTGTTCTACCGTATCAATTTGTCTGATACCTGCTGTATATAATACAGCACCCGTTGTAAGGATTATGAAAAACATAACAAGGTTTGAAAATAGCATTCCGAAATCGATATCCATTTTCATGTTGTTTAAAATTCGTCTATTGATTATGATTTTTTTATGGCTATGTGAAATGTCTTCCGCTTCCATAGTGGCTTGCCAAAAAAACAGGTAAGGAGAAATAGTGGTGCCGAGAATTGCAACAAGTATCTCAAAATAAGCTTTGTCGAAATGAAGAGTTGGAATAAAAGTACTTTTCATTACTTCCATCCAATCTGCATGCACCAAGAACGGTTCGAGGACATACAATAATAACGAAAGGCAAAGCCATTTTAATACAGCAGCAAGTTTTTGATATGGAAATTTGATAATAAAAAAAATCAGCAGAACCGTAAAAATTATGCTGAAAACAAAAGATGGAATTTGAGGTATTAGTAGATTGGTAACGGCTCCCATTCCCTGGATGTCTGCGCCTATATTGAGTGTAATAGCGGGGAAGCTAAACACCGCCATGAGATATAAAATGCTTTTGGGATATTTCTTTTTTAGTGTTGCTGTCAATCCCTCTTTAGTTACTATTCCGATTCGTGCACACATCTCTTGTACAGCAGCCATTAGAGGGAAAGTGATAATTGCAGTCCAAAGAGTTGCAAAACCAAAACTAGCGCCTGCCTGTGAGTAAGTCGCAATCCCTGAAGGATCATCATCGCTCGCGCCTGTAATAAGCCCTGGACCTAGTATGTGCCAGTATTTTTTAATTCGTGCTAGAAGTATTGTAGATCTATTCATTATCGTTAACTAGTTTTGATAAATTTGATACGGATAGAATTTTAGATTCTTATAAAGTTTATTATGACAATTTCTGCCAAAATCCCGTGTCTAATATTAGATCCTTTATACCAATAATTGCAAATTGAATACCTATGCAGATCAGGAGAAAACCCATTATTCTCGAAAGACTATCAACCCCATTTACGCCAAGTATCCGGCTTACAAAACCAGCACTTCGTAGAACTAACCAAGAGATAATTGCGGTAATTACTATAGCAAGGATTACACCTGCAAAAGCAAAAAGCTTATCATAACCATGGCGTCCATCAATTGCTGAGGACATTGTAATAACTGTTGCAATAGCGCCCGGTCCGGCTAAGCTTGGCATTGCTAGCGGACTAAATGAGATGTTTCTTTTTTTAATAGCTTCTTTCTTTTCAGCTTGTGTTATCCTTGCTTCACTCGGAAACAACATTTTAAACCCAAGAAATCCTATTACCATTCCTCCTGCTATACGAATGCCAGGAATGGAGATTCCAAAGAAAATCATTATAAAATGACCTGCTAAAAGAAAGATAACCAAGATGCCAGTCATATAAATGCAAGCCATAATAATCTGGCGATTAAGATCTTTTTTAGTCAGATGTTCGCTGATACCAAGTAAAAGTATTGCAGTACTGACCGGATTGATGATGGGAAGAAGTGTTATAAGTGTAACTAAAACTGAAGAGACGAAATCGGTTATATCATTCATAAAATATTCTTTGATTGCTATATGATAAAAAAATATTCAAAACAAACTCCCGATAACAATAAAACCGGAAATGATAATTAAAATACCAGCAATTTTATTTACCCATTTCAGACCGACTAAATCCAGCTTCTTTCTGAAAATTATTGTACCAGAAGTAAGTAAGAAAAACCATAAACATGAACCTATAAAAACTCCGGCAACTAGAACTATGGCAGAAACAAAACTGAGCCCGTCTCCTAAACCGAACGAGGCAAAAACAGCAATAAAAGCAAAAATTGTTAAGGGATTAGTAAGCGTCAGAACAACGACAGTAAAATATGATCTTAACCTTCCACTGCTGCTGATTTTAAGTTTTGGATCTTTTGGCTGGGCTCGAAAAGTTTTTATACCCAGGAAAAAAAGAAGTGCTCCTCCAACTATTCGTATCCAAATTCGTTGGCTATTAAGCGTATCTGAGATTATCGTAAGCCCAAATGCTGCAACACAACCGTAAAACAAATCTGCAGTTGCAGCTCCAATACCTATTATTAATCCGCTTAATCTTCCTTCGGTAAGTGTCTTGCGGATACACATTATTCCAATGGGTCCGATTGGAATTGCCATAACAAAACCTATCGCTATTCCCTTAAGAAAAAAAGTAAATTCCATATTATAAACTTTCAATCAGGGTGTTCGTGTAAATGGCTACATGTTCAACATACAATATGCTGCTTCCATTACTTTTACATGAATTGCTGAGTTTTGTAACCCGCATCTTCGTTGATTGTAATTGTAAATAAGTGTTTTCTTTTTTCTTCGAACTTCAAGATGCTTTTAAAACGACTCTTTATAGCATTAATATCTAGAGCTGAGTTCTTCTTTGTTGGATACACAATCTGGACATTGGCATTCCCGCTGACAATTTCATTTTCGAGTACAGTATTTATTTCATCAAGCATCATAAAATGGTCAGTTTCGATAATCTCTTCTTCGATCGCCAAATTTATCTCCGTTTAAAAATCAGTCACAACTAATNNACATCTACTTCCCGATTAAAATCCGATTTAAATTGCTCCCAGCTATATTTTGCATCAAACCTGTAATCACGGAGCTTATTCATTAGGGTGATATTTTTTTGCTCCAATACTAATATATCATTTTCATATTTAGCTTTGAATTTTCCCTTAGCCGTTTTCATATCTGTTCTGAAATCACTAATTCTTTTTTCATTAGCATTAATTTTTATTTCAGCATCACTCTTAAATTGATTCCATTCCATCTCATATTTAGCCTGCGCCTCCTGCAAATCTTGTTTTGCGTCCTTAACATCGTCTTTAGCATCTTCTACTTTCTCTCGATTGTTATCACAACCGGTAAAAACTGATCCTGCAATTAGCAAGAAAATTGCTATGATGAAATATTTGGTTTTCATAATTCTCCTTGTATGTAGTTTTAGAAACATTTATATGATTTAAAATAATATCCCTGAAGTTCCCTCATTCTGAGTACATTAAATTTCCAGCAAACAATCCATTAAAATTTTGAAATAATTTTTTTCACTTCTTCCTCGGTTTTTCCAAGCTTTTTCTGCAATCTTCCTAATAGCTCTTCTTCTTTTCCTTTTACTAAAAGTAAATCATGATCAGTAAGATTTGCGTATTGTTGTTTAAGTTTACCTGCGGCTTCATTCCAGTTGCCTTTAATTTCAAATTTATTCAATTGTTACTCCTTTGTAATTATAGTTGATAAATATTTTCTGTAATCCTTTATAGATTTCTATAATATTATATGAAGTAATACGGGATTGTTCAATAGGGCAAAGGGATGAAAAAGGGACTACATCGTTTGGGTGAGTAAACTTCCTCATCGCAATCGGGTTTTAAGTTAGTTAATTGATTTACCCGGTTACGCATTCTGAAACTAGTACTTCCAGCATTCCCATCCTGAATGGTTTTGTTTGTTTTTTGATCGTCCAAAACGTGCTGTCCGGAAAAAAACATCAACTCCGTTATTCATCGTTGATATTTGGTAAGCAGGAAGGTCGGCACAATCGCAATGCACCATCGCTGCCAAATTAGCTTGTGTCATTCCTTTCAAACTAATCAGTGTATTATTATAATCATTCTGAACTGAGTTTAAAAATTTCTGTACACTTTCTATATCGTATACTGCAATGCTAACTGCCGTTTGGATATCCATTGTCAGCCGATCAAATGATTGGTAAGCAAATCTTTTCGCAAAAGCCAGCACATCCCCGTCTTGCAAACTGACGTCCAACCTTTCCAGTGAATGGAAATCGAAGTATGACAAATGAAGATTGTCGGGAGAAGCGACAATAGTTCGGGTATATAATCCAAGCTTACCGATAGTATATGGAGTACCTCCAAAACAGGTAGAGAGAATTGTAAGATCGTATCTTGAAGAATCAGAAGTTAAGGCTTTCAATCCACTCGCAAGGTCATCGACAGTGAATTTCCGATCGGGATAAGATTCATCATATCCCAAACCGCCGAACTCAGGGATTTCGTGACCACAGTAGACAAATACACTCACTTCCTTGTGCGGGTCACCTTTATGGAAGAGACGATACAAGTCTACTTCAGGATATAAGTTTGATTGTTCCTGATCGCGCCAGTAAAATTCATTTTTGATGAGTCGTCCATTCCGGTAATAATAGAACTCTCCATCTCGAACCGGGAAAAAGAATAAGAAGTATTGCCTTGGTCTTTGGTGGAAAATGAACACCTCAGCATAGGGATTTTGCTGCGCTACTCTCTTTGCTTGTGCCAGAGCCTCCTCATCTGCTAAATATTCATTACCACTGGTATCGTGATAGAGATAGTCACCGTCACCATGGATTACAAATACGATAGAGAACATTATTACAGATACGCTGTCCTCTACCTGTCGAGATTCTATCTGATCAGAAAGGTAAGGGCTGCATGATGATAAAGACATAGCTAGTATTATAAAACCAACACAGATGAAGAGCATTGCATAAAAGTGGCCCATGACTGATCGGCTGTGTGAATTTTGCATACTTAAATCCGAGTTCTTCACTCCCGGAAACACAATTAAAACAAAAGCACTACCAAAAGAATGATCAGGACCAGAGCAACAACACTGATGCTAATCATCGCATCAGCTTGTTCCATATCCTGTACAACGTAATTAGCGAAGGCATTAAGTTGCTCATCCGATACCCGTTGGTAACCATTATTACCTGCAAGTTCATCTTGTTTTTCTTGCAGTGTAGATTTGAAGCGATCAATACCGATTTGATCTTCCTTTGAAATCAACGACGAGCTTTTAACTTTGTCCAAGGCCTTGAGCATGTCCTGGAATGATTCGCTGAGAATTTTACGCTTCTCAAAAGAATTTTCTGTTGCCTTTACTTTGTTTGCTACATTGTTAAAGTGCTTTTGAAGTTTTTCTTCTCCACCTGCATTTGCCGGGATGACAAGAACAAATATCAGTAAAATTGATACAAAAGATAATATTGTTTTCATAGCTTTTCCTTACATTAAGTTAATTAACCTGTGAAAACCTATTGAATAAATTGCGTTAAAGAAATAGCCCAATAGGATGAAAAAGGGACTACATCCTTTGGGTGATAGGACTGAGGAAACAACCAGCAGATATCATAGAGTAAGAGACAATTAATTACACGAATTAAATTATAATTCCGGTATGGATAAAACACGTTTTAAAAGTAAAAATATACTTTATTAAAAATATTCTTATAGAGTGACTCATATTGCAAATATTCATAATTGTATATTTTTCAATTATTGGTATCTGAACTTTCTTTCTGACGTGTCTTTGACACCGCAGCCATAATGCCTAACCCAATTATAATTATTACACCTATGATTATCCAGATTTGCGGAGCGCCCAATTGATTTGCGGCCCATGCTAAACCACCAGCTACGAAGGCTGTCCCTATTAAATATATTACTAAGTTAGACATTTTAATTTTTCTTTCATTATTAGATATATTTTTTATGCTTATCTGCTTTATAATTTCTCCAAAACGATCCCACTCCTAGACCTACCGCGTTTATATTTTTAACTAAAGGCATTACAGCATTTTCTATCCCATTACAAATTGCTGTTTCTGTTTTCAAAACTGTATCAGCGCGTTTTCTAATATTAATAACAATTGATTTTACTGTTTGAAGCCTGGGTTTGATTTTATTTGTGATGTAACCTAATTTTGCTAAAATTTTATGAGTGGATTTTAACAACGGCTTAAGTTGGGATGATAATTCTTGAATATTCGCATTAATGGAATGCACTGATTTACCAATCTGATAACGAAAGTTAAACAGTGCAATACAAAGGGCAGATGCCAATATAATTAATATAATAGTTAAAATTTCTAATATGTTCATTTTTCAAATTATGAATTCTTAGCTTCTTTATAAGCATCCATTCCAGCTTTAACCGACGATTTCAATCTCTCAGTTTCTGCTTCTATTTTTTCTTTACCGGAATGCAAAACATCTTTGTNNTTACTTTTGCATCATTAAAAACTCGTTCAGCATCTTTTAACATTTCATCTGGTTTTGATTTTATATCATTCATTATCATTTCATATTTTCTTTTACCTTCATTAATGTACTCGTTTGCTTTGGTTTTTGTATCTGCAAGATATTTATCAGCATCATTAAAATATTTGTCGGACTTTTGTTTTATACCTGATCTAAATTCCTTACCACTTTTGGGAGTAGTTAATAATGTGACTAATGCACCAACAGTGCCTCCGGCTAAAAATCCAACTAAAAAACCTTTGACGTTACTTCTACCTGACATAATAAATTCCCTTCATTTAATTATAATAATTAAAATTAATTCTTTGTTTAATTAAAGCTATATNNATTGAATCAATCCCCCAAAGGGATGAAAAAAGGACTACATCTTTAGGTAAGTAAACTTCAATCAATGTGGCGGATTTCCAAATGCACTAATTAAAATTTTGCCAAAACCACACCGAGATTGAAAAAAATAATTTCTATTCCCATTTGATCAATATCATATCGATTGCATATTCAACCTTAAATCAAAAGATTGTCATCTTTGTTGGAATTACTTCAATTACGGAAAAGAAAATGAACGTACCTTTACCGTCCGATGCGAATCGTATCGATATTATCTATAATTCCAAATGCACTTAATAACCAAAGAACTACTACAATAATTACAACCGCATTCAAGATTTTCTTGATTGTGGATTGCATAGGGATGTAGCTGTTAATCAGCCATAGAATCACCCCAACTACAACCAACACGATCACTAATGTTATTAATG
>CXWL01049105.1_pt1 | contig 11318 bp, 11 predicted proteins | sample 590931 | NCBI WGS metagenome assembly CXWL01 (sample SAMEA3498368, study PRJEB10139) | groundwater metagenome | biome: water well; material: biofilm material | place: Germany | collected 2015-04-27 | reverse complement strand
GCCAGCAGCGCGAGCGCGCCCCAGCGCTGCGGTGCCGCCGGCGCCAACGCCAACAGGGCATGCACGACCGCAGGCACCAACGCCACGCCGCCAAAGAGGATGGCCGCCACCGCCAGGTAGGCCGCCAGGGGCAGGCCGGCGACGGCTGGCGCAAAGGCGGCGGCGGCGCCCGCCGCCAACAAGGCCAGGCCGGGCCAGGCCGGCGGCGCCTGGATCAGCGGCGCGCCCAATCCTTTGAGGGCCAGCGCCGGCGCGATGCCCTCGGCCTGGCGCGCCGGCCACCATCCCCCTGCGAGCGCCGAGGCCGTGCCCAGCACGCCGAAGGTGAGGGTGGCCGCGGCGCCCACCTGCAGCGGCGGCGCAACGCCCGGGAAATAGCCACCGCCCAGATCGCCGGACAGGAAGCGCAGCGACGCAGCCGCCAGGCCGGCGCCGAGCAGCAGGCCGATGCTGCTGCCCGCGGCACCGAGCAGCGCGCATTCGGCCAGCACCCATGCCCTGCGCCCGCGCGCCGTCAGCCCGAGTACGCTGAGCAGCGCGAACGCCTGTGTGCGCTGGGTCACCGAGAGCGAGACGACCGAGAACACCAGGAAGGCACCCACAAACAGCGCTACCAGTGCCAGCACCGTGAGGTTGACGCGGTAGGCGCGCGACAGGCTGTTGACGCGCTGCTCGGCTTCGTCCGCCGCGACGGCCACCACGCCCGGCGGCAGCGCCAGGCGGGTCAGCAGCGCGTCGCGGTCGGTGCCGGGCACCAGGCGCAGGTCGATGCGCGTCAGCCGGCCCTGCGCGCCGAAGTGCTGCTGCGCACCCGCCAGATCCATCACCACGGTCGGCGTGCCACCGGCGCTGACGGTGCCCGCCAGCCGCAGCGCGATATAGCCTGGCCCGGCCTGCAGGTGCAGCGTCGCGCCGTCCTTCAGCCCGTGCGTGCCGCCCAGCGCATCGTGCGCGGACGGATTCAGGAACGCCGCACCGGGATCGAGGAAGGCCAGCCGGTTCTCCTTCGCCGCGGCGCGCGGCAGCAAGGTCGGCGCCAGGGGCGCGGCGAGCAGGGCATCGATGCCGAGCAGGCGCACCGCGACGCGGCCGCCAGCAGGCGTCCGGGCGTAGGTGTCGACTTCCAGCACCGGGCTGGCCAGTTCGACAGCGGGTTCCGCGGCCACGCGTTCGAACAGCGCATCGTCGAAATTGCGCCCGCGCAGCGTGAGGTCGGGTTCGCCATGGGCGGCACGCGCAGCCGACGAAAACTCGGCCAGCGCCGAGCTATTGATGAGATGCACCGAATAGGCCAGCGCCACCCCCAGCGCCACCGCCAGCAGCGCCGTGCCGTGACGCCAGGGATGGTGGCGCCACTCGCGCGTGATCAGCAGCCGCAGCAGTGCCAGCGTCATCGCTCGACCCGCACCACCCCGGTGGGCGTGAGCCGCAGCACGCGGTCGGCGTGCGACGCCGCTGCGGCCGAATGGGTGACCAGCAGGCACGCCGATCCGGCGTCCTGCACCTGTGCGCGCAATACGGCCAGCACGCGCTCGGCGGTGGCGGGGTCGAGGTTGCCGGTGGGCTCGTCAGCCAGGATCAGGCCCGGTGCGTGCACCACCGCGCGGGCAATCGCCACGCGTTGCAGTTGTCCGCCCGACAACTGTGCCGGCAAGCGCGCGGCCAGGCCGGCCAGGCCCACGGCATCGAGCACGGCGTCCACCCGCGCCGCGTGGGGGCGGCCGAGCAGGCGCAGCGGCAGGCTCACGTTCTCGGCCACCGTCAGATGGGGCAGCACATGAAACGCCTGGAAGACAAAGCCCAGCCGCTCGCGGCGCAAGCGGGCGCAGGCATCGTCATCCAGCGTGGCGAGATCGGCGCCGGCCACGGTGACGCGGCCCGCATCGGCCCGGTCGAGCCCGGCGATGCAGTTCAGCAGGGTCGACTTGCCGACCCCCGATTCGCCCAGCAAGGCCACGAACTCGCCACGCGCGAGGGTCAGCGTGACGTCGCGAAAGACGAGGCTGTGGGCGTAGCGCTTGAGGAGACCCTGAAGGTGCAGCATGGGTGCTGCGCATGATGCCGCATCGGCGCCGACGCCGGGCCTGCGTGCTATCGTCCCCCGAGCCTTGCAAGGAGGGGCCGTTCACCATGGCTTACGAGATCGATCTGTCGGGCCGCGTGGCCTTTGTCACCGGGGCTTCCAGCGGGCTGGGCGCGCAATTTGCCAAGGCCCTGAGCGCCGCCGGCGCAGGCGTGGTGCTGGCCGCACGCCGCGTGGAGCGGCTCAAGACGCTGCGCGCCGAGATCGAATCACAGGGCGGCGACGCCCATGTCGTGGGCCTCGACGTGACCGACGCTGGCAGCATCCGCGCGGCGGTGGCGCATGCCGAGACCGAGATGGGCGCGATCGACATCCTGGTCAACAACTCGGGCGTCAGCACGACGCAGAAGCTCACCGAAGTGAGCCCCGAGGACTACGACTATGTGATGAATACGAATACCCGTGGCGCCTTTTTCGTGGCCCAGGAAGTGGCCAAGCGCATGATCGCGCGCAGCAAGGGCGAGGCGCCAGGCACCTACACCGGCGGGCGTATCGTCAATATCGCTTCGATGGCGGGGCTGCGCGTGCTGGGGCAGCTGGGTGTGTATGGCATGAGCAAGGCCGCCGTCGTGCACATGACGCGGGCGATGGCGCAGGAATGGGGACGCTTCGGCATCAATGTCAACGCCATCTGCCCGGGCTACATCGACACCGAGATCAACCACCACCACTGGCAGACCGAAGCCGGCCAGAAGCTCATGCAGATGTTGCCGCGCAAACGCGTGGGCAAACCGCAGGACCTGGACGCGGTGCTGATGATGCTGTGTGCCAACCAGAGCCACTTTGTCAACGGCGCGGTGATCGCCGCTGACGACGGCTTCGGGGTCTGATCGATTGCGACACCTCACGCCACTTGAGGCGCGCGTGCTCGGTGTGCTGGTGGAAAAGCAGGCCACCGTACCTGACACCTACCCGATGTCACTCAATGCGCTGGTCGGTGGCTGCAACCAGAAGACGGCGCGCAGCCCGGTCATCGAAGCCACCGAGGCCGAGGTCATCACCGCCATCGACGGCCTCAAGGGGCTGAGCCTGGTTTTCGAGGGCAGCAGCAGCCGCGTGGCCAAGTTCGAACACAACACCGGCCGCGTGCTGCAAGTGCCCACCCAGGCCGTCGCGCTGCTGGCCGTGCTGATGCTGCGCGGGCCGCAGACGGCGGCCGAGTTGCGGCTCAACTGTGACCGCCTGCACCGCTTTGCCGATATCTCGTCGGTGGAGGGCTTTCTCGATGAACTCGCCGCCAAGGCCACGCCGATGGTGGTGAAGCTGGCGCGTGCACCCGGCGAGCGCGAACCACGCTGGGCACAGCTGCTGTGCGGTGCGCTGGCGTTGCCCGCGGCGCGTGCCTCGCTGGACGAGGCGGCCGCGCTGGGCGTGAGCGCCGGCGAGCTGGCCGCCCTCAAGGCAGAACAGACGCGCCTGGCCGCAGAAGTGGCGCAGTTGAAGGCGCTGGTGCAGCGGCTGGCCCAAGAGCTGGGCGTGGCGTAGATCGCCTGGGGCCGAAGACTTGACGGCCGACCGCCGCGCCTGGGTCCACGAGGCCATCCGCCGCATCGAGGCCGACTACCAGCGCTCGAGCGATACCCACCTGATCCCGCTGGCCCTGCCCGGATTTCCGGGCATCGAGCTCTACCTCAAGGACGAATCGAGCCACCCCACCGGCAGCCTCAAGCACCGGCTGGCGCGCAGCCTGTTCCTGCACGCGCTGTGCAACGGCTGGCTGCACGAGGGCGCCACGGTGGTCGAGTCCTCCAGCGGCAGCACCGCCATCAGCGAGGCCTACTTTGCGCGGCTGCTCGGCCTGCCGTTCGTCGCAGTGATGCCGCGCGCGACCAGCCCGCAAAAAATCGCGGCCATCGAGTTCCAGGGCGGCCGCTGCCATCTGGTGGACGACCCCCGCGCGCTGGACGCCGCCAGCCGGCACCTGGCGGCGCAAAGCCATGGCCACTACATGGACCAGTTCACCTACGCCGAGCGCGCCACCGACTGGCGCGCCAACAACAATATCGCGCAGAGCATCTATGCCCAGATGCAAAGCGAGACCCACCCTTGCCCGGCCTGGATCGTGGCCAGCGCGGGCACCGGCGGCACGCTGGCCACCATCGGCCGCTATGTGCGCTACTGCCGCCATGCCACGCGCGTGTGCGGCGTGGATGCCGAGCGCAGTGTCTTCTTTGATCACTATGTCAGCGGCGACGCCAGCCTCACGCTGGACCAGGGTTCGCGCATCGAAGGCATCGGCCGCCCGCGCGTCGAGGCCTCGTTCGTGCCGGGTGTGCTGGATGCGATGGTCAAGGTGCCCGACCTCTGGAGCCTGGCCGCGATGCACGCCCTCAGCGTGCGGCTGGGCCGGCGCGTGGGCGGCTCCACCGGTACCAACCTGGTGGCGGCCCTGGCCTGCGCCGAGGCCATGCGCCGGCAGGGCCAGCCGGGCTCGATCGTGACCCTGTTGTGTGACGACGGCGAGCGCTACCGCCACAGCTACTTCGACGATGCCTGGCTGCTGGCGCAGGGCCTGGAATGCGGCGCCGCCAGCGACGCCGTGGATGGACTTCTGGACGACGCTGTCTGGCCCGAGCCGCTGGCGCGCGACTGGCGCCTGGCCGGCGTGCTGGCCTGACCGGTACCGCCAGCGGCCTGCGCGCGCGGTAGACGTCCACTGTGCGCGGGCAGATGCCCAGCCGCCGGGCCAACCGCTTGCCGGTCAGCCCGTCGATCAGCGGGGCCGCGATCGCGCGTCTGCTGCGGCGCGGCGCGTCACAACAGCGCGCAGGTGGTGGTGGCGTGCGCGGCGAGGTCGTCGTCGGCGCTGATGACCTGGATCTCGCCAAAGACCAGGTGGCGGCCCATGCGCAGCACTCGCGCCACCACGCGTGCCGCGCCGCTCTGGCCCGAGATGGGCCGCAGGAAGCTGGTCTGCAACTGGACCGTGGTCATTGGCTTGAAGCCGCCCAGTCTGGTCATCACGGCCAGCACCATGGCGGTGTCGCAGGCCGCCATCATGGTCTGGCCACACAGCACGCCGTCCTCCTGCACGTGCCTGGCGGTGATCGGCAAGGCCAGCGTAACCTCGCCGGCGCGCGCCTCGAGCACGCGCAAATCGAGCTCGCGCACCCACGGCGCAAAGACATGCGCCAGAGCCGCCTGCAGCATCTCGGTGTCGGCAAACGACGCGCTGGGATCGGGCTGGGTCATGACGCTGCCTCCTCGGTGCCGGGCTCGACGAACGGCTGGACAATTCTACGTAGCGACTGCGCAATGCCTTACGTAGTACGCTAGGCGCAAACACGATCCACCACCGACGGAGAACTCGCGAATGAACAAGATCTATCCCAGTGCGGCGGCCGCGCTGGAGGGCGTCGTCCACGACGGCCAGCTGCTCGCCGTGGGCGGGTTCGGCTTGTGCGGCATCCCCGAGGCGCTGATCGATGCGCTGCACGACAGCGGCGCCAGGAACCTGACGGTGATCTCCAACAACGCGGGGGTCGATGGCTTCGGCCTGGGCAAGCTGCTGTTGACGCGCCAGATCAAGAAGATGATCAGCAGCTATGTCGGCGAGAACAAGGAGTTCGAGCGCCAGTACCTGGCTGGCGAACTTGAGCTCGAGTTCACGCCGCAGGGCACGCTGGCCGAGAAGCTGCGCGCCGGTGGTGCTGGCATCCCGGCGTTCTACACCCGCACCGGCGTCGGCACGATCGTTGCCGAGGGCAAGGAGGTGCGTGAGTTCAACGGCCACGACCACGTGATGGAGCGCGCGCTGCTGCCCGATGTGTCGTTGGTCAAGGCCTGGAAGGCCGATACCTCGGGCAACCTGGTCTTTCGCCTGACGGCGCGCAACTTCAACCCGGCGGTGGCGATGGCTGGCCGGCTGACCGTGGTGGAGGTCGAAGAGATCGTGCCACTGGGTGCCTTCGAGCCCGACGCCGTGCACCTGCCGGGCATCTATGTGCATCGCATCGTGCTCAATGCGCAGCCCGAAAAGCGGATCGAAAAACGCACCATCACCGAGAAGGCCGGCGTCTAGCCTGCCCCCTGCAGGGCGCCGCCAGGCGCCCGCTCGCCATCTTTTCGAAGGAGCCTGACCATGGCCTGGACACACGCACAAATGGCCGAACGCGCCGCCCAAGAGCTGCACGACGGCTACTACGTCAACCTCGGCATCGGCCTGCCCACCCAGGTGGCCAACTTCGTGCCCGCGGGCATCGAGGTCTGGCTGCAAAGCGAGAACGGCATGCTCGGCATCGGCCCGTTTCCGACTGAAGACCAGGTCGACGCCGATCTCATCAACGCGGGCAAGCAAACCGTGACCACCATCGCCGGGTCGAGCATCTTCGGCAGCCACGACAGTTTTGCCATGATCCGCGGCGGCAAGATCGATCTCAGCATCCTGGGCGCGATGCAGGTCAGCGCCACTGGCGACCTGGCGAACTGGATGATCCCGGGCAAGATGGTCAAGGGCATGGGCGGCGCCATGGACCTCGTCGGCGGTGTCAGGAATGTCGTTGTCCTGATGGAGCACGTGGCCAGGAAGAAGGACGGCGGCTTCGATCTCAAGATCCTGCCGCACTGCACGCTGCCGCTCACCGGCGTGGGCGTGGTCGACCGCATCATCACCGACCTGGCGGTGCTGGATATCACGCCGCACGGCCTGAAGGTGGTGGAACTGGCGCCCGGCGTCACGCATGAGGAATTGCAGGGCAAGACCGGCGCACCGTTGCACTGATCGGTAGCAGCGATGCGGCGCCGGTTGGGTTGGTTCGCGGCGTTGGCGTTGGCGCTGGCTGCCTGCGCGGGCCCGGCCAGCAGCCCCATCGAGCCACTGCCGCCGATGCCCGAAGGCGGCTCGGGCTGGACACCCAAACCCGGTTGGTCGGCGCGCCGCCAGATGGTGGCGGCGGCCAACCCGCTGGCCACCGAAGCCGGACATCGGATCCTGCGCGCGGGCGGTTCGGCGCTCGACGCCGCCATCGCGGTGCAGATGGTGCTGACGCTGGTCGAGCCGCAATCCAGCGGCATCGGCGGTGGCGCCTTCCTGATGCACTTTGACGGGCGCACCGTGCAGGCCTGGGACGGCCGCGAGACGGCACCCGCCGCCGCCGACGAGCGCCTGTTCCTGGGCCACGATGGCAAGCCGGTGCCGTTTGCGCAGGCGGTATACGGAGGCCGGGCGGTGGCCACGCCGGGCGCCGTCAGGATGCTCGAAGCTGCCCACCGCCTGCATGGCACGCTGCCATGGGCGCGATTGCTCGAACCTGCGATCAGCCTGGCCGAAGGCGGATTCGCGCTCAGCCCGCGCTTGCACAGGTTGCTCCTGGGCGACCCGCACCTGCGCAAGGACCCGCTCGCGCGGGCATTTTTTTATCGTGATGACGGCACGCCGCAGCCGGTGGGCCATCGACTGCGCAACCCGGCGCTGGCCAGCGTGCTGCGCGCCATCGCCGAGCACGGCAGCGACGCCTTGCACCGCGGGCCGGTGGCGGCCGACCTGGTGGCGCGGGTGCGCGGCCACGCCGTGCCGGGGCGCCTGACGCAGGCGGACCTGGCGGCCTATACGCCCAGGCAGCGCGAGCCGATCTGCACCGACTGGCAAACCATCTTTCGCGTGTGCGGCTTTCCGCCGCCGTCCTCGGGCCACCTGGCGGTGATGCAGATCCTGGGCATGCTCGAGCGCCTGCCCGCCCCGGCGCTGGCCGTCGCGTCACCGCTGCGCTCGGGCATCCCCGGGCCCGAATGGCTGCACGTCTATACCGAAGCGGCGCGCCTGGCCCATGCCGACCGCGCGCTCTATGTTGCCGACCCCGACTTCACGCCCGCGCCCGGCGGCGACTGGAAGACGCTGCTGGGCGGTGACTATCTCAGCCAGCGTGCCGCGCTGATCGGCCCGCAGCGCATGAAGGCTGCCTTGCCCGGCCAGCCGCACCCGATGCCAAGCGCACATGCGCCGATGGCCGAACAACCCGAGCATGGCACCAGCCATATCAGCGTGGTCGATGCGCAAGGCCGCGCCGTGGCCATGACCACGACGATCGAAGATGTCTTTGGCGCCCGCGTCATGGCCGACGGTGGCAGCCGCCTGCCCGGCGGCTACCTGCTCAACAACCAGATGACGGACTTCGCCACCGCGCCGGCTGACGCGCTGGGCCGCCTGGTCGCGAACCGGGTGCAGCCTGGCAAGCGGCCACGCTCCAGCATGAGCCCGACGCTGGTTTTCGACCGGCGCGATGGCCGCCTCGTGATGACGCTGGGGTCGCCCGGCGGCCCGGCCATCATTCATTTCACGGCCAAGACGCTGGTTGCCGCGCTGGCGTGGGGCCTGGACGCGCAGCGGGCCATCGACCTGCCCAACTTCGGCAACTTCAGCGGCAGCACGGTGCTGGAGCGTGGGCGCTTCCCGGCACGCACGCTGGACGCGTTGCGTGCGCTCGGTCATGCCGTCATCGAGATCGAGCTGACGAGCGGGCTGCAGGCGATCCAGCGCACGCCCGAAGGTTGGTTCGGCGGTGCCGACCCGCGGCGCGAAGGCGTCGTACGGGGCGATTGATCTCAGCGCGCATCGCGCAGCGCACGCGCGGCCTGTGCCACCAGCGCCGGGCCCTGGTAGATCAGCCCGGTATAGATCTGCACCAGATCAGCGCCGGCCTCGATCTTGGCCTGCGCATCGGCCGCACTCATGATGCCGCCCACGCCGATGATCGGATAGCCCGCGCCGAGCGCCGAGCGCAGCTGGCGGATCACGCGGTTGCTGGCCTCGAATACCGGCCTGCCGCTGAGGCCGCCGATCTCTGCCGCATGTGGCAGGCCCTGGACGGCAGCGCGGGCGAGCGTGGTGTTGGTCGCGATCACGCCGTCGATATGGTTGTTGCGCAAGGCGGCTGCGATTGCCGCGACCTGGGCTTCATCCAGATCGGGCGCGATCTTGACGAACAGCGGCACCGACTTGCGGTGTTCACGCGCGAGTTCGGCACGCCTCGTGTGCAGCGCCGACAACAGTGCGTGCAGCGCCTCGTCGCTCTGCAAATCGCGCAAGTTCCTGGTATTGGGGCTGGAAATATTCACGGCCACATAGTCGGCATGCGCATAGACGCCAGCCAGGCCGATGAGGTAGTCGTCCACCGCGCTCTCGATCGGCGTGGCGGCGTTCTTGCCGATATTCAGGCCGACGATGCCACCTGCCCTGCGGAAGCTCGCGGCGCGCTGGACGTTGGCCACGAAGGCGGCCAGCCCGTCGTTGTTGAAGCCCAGGCGGTTGATCAGCGCGCCGGCCGCCGGCAGCCGATACAGGCGCGGCCTGGGGTTGCCTGGCTGCGCCAGCGGCGTGACCGTGCCGACCTCGATAAACCCGAAGCCCATCGCGCCCAGGCCGTCGATGCAGCGGCCGTTCTTGTCCAGGCCCGCGGCGAGTCCCACGCGGTTGGGGAAATGCAGGCCCGCCAAGGTCACCGGATCGGCCACGCGAGGCTGCTGCCACAGGCACTGCGCGGCGGTGTTCTGCAGCCGCGCGATGCTGCCCAGCGCGAGTTCGTGGGCCCGTTCGGCGTCCAGGCCGAAGAGAAAAGGGCGGGCGAGGGCGTAGGGCAGGAGCGGCATGCGCAAGATTGTCGCCGGCAAACAGGGGCCGATAATTCAACCATGACACAAGATGAACTCAAGGCGCTGGTCGGCCGCGCCGCGCTGCAGTATGTGATCCCCGGCGAACTGGTGGGGGTGGGCACGGGCTCCACGGTGAACCACTTCATCGACGCGCTGGCAACCATGAAGGATCGCATCGAAGGCGCCGTCTCCAGCTCGCTGGACAGCACGCGGCGGCTGCGCGCACACGGCATCCCGGTCTTCGACGCCAGCGTGGTCGAGCGCCTGGCGGTCTATGTCGACGGCGCCGACGAGATCGATGGCAATGGCTGCATGGTCAAGGGCGGCGGCGCCGCGCTGACGCGCGAAAAGATCGTGGCCGACCTGGCGGATCGTTTCGTCTGCATTGCCGACGCCTCCAAGCTCGTCAGCGTGCTGGGCACCTACCCGCTGCCGGTGGAGGTGATCGCGATGGCCGCCGCGCAGGTGACGCGGCGCTTTGCGGCGCTGGGTGGCACCGCCACGCTGCGGCCCGGCGTGATCACCGACAACGGCCACCCGATCCTGGACGTGCGCGGCCTGGCCATCACCGACCCGCTGGCGCTGGAGACCGAGATCAACCAGTGGCCTGGTGTCGTGACGGTGGGCATCTTCGCCCGCCACCGTGCCAGCCTGTGCCTGCTGGGCACGGCCGAGGGCGTGCGGACCATGGTGTTCTAATCGGGGTCAATTCAAGACACCCGAGGATTCGCTTTGGCCAAACCCAACTACTCGTTTGAAAAGCGCCAGCGCGAGTTGGCCAAGAAGAAGAAGAAGGAAGAGAAGGACAAGGAAAAGGCGGCGCGCAAGGCGGCCGGCCTGCCGCCCATCGCCGACGAACCCGATGAGGCCGAGCCGGCGCCCCAGCCCGGTCAGTAGACCGTCGACTGAGCGGCTACCCCGGCGGTGGCCGCGCGTGCGCGGCGCACGATCCAGCGGGCAGGGTCGATGGCATCGGCCAGATCCTGCTCCAGCGGCCACGGCGTGCCGGTGGCCTGCGCCGCCACCAGGCGCGCCAGCAGCGGCGCCAGCGTGAGGCCGCGCGAACCCAGTGCCGTGAGCACGAACAGCCCCGACACCCGCGGCAGCAGCCGGACTTGATCCAGGCGCTGATCCGGCGCCATATTCGGCAGCGGCAGGGCGCCGACGATCGGCAGGTGATCCCCGCTGTGCAACCGCCAACCCACGCGGCCCTGCCACTGGGTCGGGTCGGCAGGTGGCAGCAATCCCGTCAGTCGTTGCAGGCGCTCCACGTTGTGCAAGTGGTCCGCGTGGCGCAACCGGGGGGCGTCGTCGTCAAGCTGGCGCGTGGCGCCACACAGCAGGCGGTTGCCGGGCAGCGGCAGGGCGTATCCGTCGCCGGCCACCGGCAGGGCCAGCGGCGTCGGTGCCGTGGTGGCCCAGTGCGTGACCTGGCCGCGCGTGGCCTGCAGGGGCCAGGGTGCGTGGCCCAGCGGTGCCAGCAGGCGTGCGGCATCGGCCGCGTTGGCCAGCACGACCAGCGGCGAGCGTGCGACGGCCTGGCCGTCTCGATCGCTCAGCTGCCACTCGCTGCCGGCGCGGGTCAGGCCGCCGATCCAGGTGCCCCCGGCAAAGCGCACACCCGGTGTCGCCAGGGCGTATCGCACCC
>CXWL01124108.1_pt1 | contig 11320 bp, 11 predicted proteins | sample 590931 | NCBI WGS metagenome assembly CXWL01 (sample SAMEA3498368, study PRJEB10139) | groundwater metagenome | biome: water well; material: biofilm material | place: Germany | collected 2015-04-27 | reverse complement strand
GCGTTAAAATTTCTTGAGCAACGCAGCATCGCGACGGAGTTTGGATTTATAGAGGTCCCCTAATGGGTTCATGACGGCAGGAGATGCCATGCATCAGCAGGAAATCAAGGGATTGGAAGGGTGGGTCGCTTTTCTCAGCCGTGCTGAAATCCCGGTTCTGAAGCAAACCGCGCGCGACCTGGCATTGTTGCGTGAAAACGCGGAAAAGCTGGGTGCGCGGGCTGTCGCCGAGACTATTGCGCGTGATCCGATGATGACCGCCAAGCTGCTGCGTTACCTGCAGCAACACAAGCGCCGCAAACAAGAGCATGAAGTGGTGCAAGTGGAACAGGCGTTGCTGATGCTCGGCGTGGAAGCATTCTTCGATAAAGTGCCGCCGCAACCGCTGGTGGACGAAGTGCTGCGCGGGCACATGGGGGCGCTGGTTTGCCTGTTGCATGTAGTGCACCGCTCGCACCGCGCATCCTCCTGCGCCTTCGATTGGGCGGTGCGGCTGCGCGACCTGCACTTCGAGGAGGTGCGCATCGCCGCCTTGCTGCACGATCTCGCCGAAATGCTCATGTGGTGCTTTGCGCCAGCCGACATGCTGGCCATCCATGCCATGCAGCAAAAGGACAAAACCCTGCGCAGCCACGCCGCGCAGGAGCAGGTGCTGGGGTTTCCGTTGTCAGCATTGCAGTCCGCGCTTGCGCTCGAATGGGAGCTTCCGGAATTGCTGCTCACCCTGATGGACAACAAGTGCGCAAAGCAACAGCGCGTGCGCAATGTTGTCCTTGCCGTCAACCTCGCGCGCCATTCCGCCAATGGCTGGGATGATGCCGCGCTACCCGATGACTACAAGGATGCCGGCGAACTGCTGGGCATGAAACCGGAAGAAGTGATGGTCATGCTGGGAGCGGATGCGGGGATACTGTGCGACATCAGCAAGCCGCATTGAGAGGCTGTGAAAAATTCTGCTGCGCTTGACAGGCCGGGGTTGCACCAAAGGTACGCAATCCGCTACCCGCTGAAGCGGGTGCGGAGTTGTCGGCGCGGTGCTCGCCATCCTCATGTATACCCACATACATTCCGGTGGCTGCGCTCCGGGCGCCCCCGGCCTGCCAGCGCTCGCGACGAATTTTTTCACAGCCTCCGAGGCGGGCGCGATTCGTCCGCATAAATTGAGGTGCCCACCATGCTGATCGGTTCGTTTACCCACCCTGTGGCCGTCGCGCTGCAACTGCTCGCCATTATCCTGGCGTTGCGCCTGATACCGCTTACCGGCAACTCAAAAGCCTGGCTGGTATTTTCGGCCGCTTTCGCGCTGATGGCCGTGCGCCGGATCATCGAGTTGCTGGAACATAACAGCTTCATATCCGGCGGGATCGCGTTCAATAACCTGAACGACCTCATTGCGCTGGCCGTCTCAATATTGACAGCGATCGGGGTTTACCTGATTCGCGGCATTTTTGAAGGACGGCGGCAGGCGCAGCAGAAACTGCAACAGCAACTGGACGAATTGCTGCGCTTCCAGAAGCTCACCGTCGGGCGCGAGCTGCGCATGAAGGAACTGGCGGAAGAAAATGCCGCCCTGCGCAGCCAGATCGCTGCCACACGACCGGACGACGCAAAACCATGAGCGACACCACGGAAAAACTGCGGCAGAAACTGGAAACCGCGCAGCGCGAACTGGCCGAAGCGCGGGCGCGTTGCGAGCGCCACGATGCCGAGCACCTGGCCGCCGCCAGGGAGCTTGAAGCAAATCGCGGCGCGCTGCTGTTCATGCTCGAAGACCTGGAAAACGCCCGGCGAAAAGTCGAGCAGGCGCACCGGGAATGGATGGCCGCGCTGGACGTGGTGGACGATCCGATCTTCCTGCACGACCAGCAGCAGCTCCGCATCCTGCGCTGCAACCAGGCTTACCGGCGATGCGCCGAAATCCCGTTCAAGGAAATCATCGGTCGGCCCTATTGCGAAATCTTCCCCAAAGCCGCTGCGCCGCTGCCCTGCTGCCAGCGCGCGATGGAAAAAGCAGAAGAAGAAGAAGAAGAAGAAGAAGAAGTGGCGGTCGGCGGCGCGATCTACCGCTCGCGCGCCTTTCCTATCCATGACGCGCAGGGCGCTTATCTTTATTCAGTGCATATTCTGGAAGACGTCACCGAGCGCAAGTGGGCGGATGAGGAACTTCAGTTAAGGGCGCAGCTTCTGGACAGCGCCAATGACTCGATCTTCGTGAGCGATTTTGACGGAAACTTTGTTTACCTGAACGAGGGCGCATGGAAGTCGCGCGGCTACACGCGGAACGAGTTGATGGGCATGAATCTGCGCCAGCTCGATACGCCGGAGTACGAAAAGCTCATCGGAACCCGAAGCAGAGAGTTGGAGGAAAAAGGAAGCTGCATTTTCGAATCCGCGCATCGCCGCAAGGACGGCTCCGTCATGCCGGTCGAGGTCAGCGCACGCATCATCGAACGGGGTGGACACAAGCTGGTTCTCGCTGCGACTCGCGATATAACAGAGCGCAAGCAGGCAGAGCGAGAGTTGCAGGAGAGCGAGAAGCTCTACCGCTCCCTATTTGAAAATATACTGAACGGCTTCGCCTACTGCCAGATGATTTTCGAGCAGGATCAGCCGCAGGATTTCATTTATCTGAGTGTCAATACCGCCTTCGAGGCGCTGACGGGATTGAAGGATGTCGTTGGCAGAAAAGTCTCCGAAGTCCTTCCGGGCATCCGGCAGTCCGATCCCGGATTGTTCGAAATTTACGGGCGGGTGTCCCTGTCCGGGAAGCCGGAACGGTTCGAGATATACGTGGAGTCCTTGCAGCAGTGGTTCTGGATATCGGTGTACAGCCCGGGGAAAGGCTATTTCGTGGCCGTGTTCGACGTCATCACCGAGCGCAAGCGGGCGGAAATCGCCGTCCAGCACGCCAACCGCGCCCTCGCCACGCTGAGCGCGGTGAACCGCACGCTGGTGCGCGCCGCCGACGAAGAGGAGTTGTTGCAGGCGATTTGCGAGGCCATCGTCAAACAGCGCGGCTACCTGCTGGCCTGGGTGGGCTACGTGCAGCGCGACGAGAGCAAATCCGTCAGGGTCATGGCGCATGCCGGCCACGAAGAAGGCTACCTGGATGCCATGCAGCTCACCTGGGCGGAAACCGAACGCGGCATGGGGCCGAGCGGTCGCGCCATCCGCAGCGGCACGACGCAGTTGTGCCAGGATATGGCCAACGACCCGCTCTGCCTGCCGTGGCGCGATGCGGCGCGGCAACACGGCTATGCGGCCAGCATCGCGCTGCCGCTTGGCGACGGCAAGGTATTCGGCATCCTCAACGTGTATGCCGGGGAAGCGGGTGCTTTCAGCCCGAACGAGGTTGCCTTGCTGGAGGAAATGGCGGCCGATCTGGCGTTCGGCGTGCATACCCTGCACACCCGCCTCGAGCGCGATCTCGCCCTGGAGCAAAACCGGCGGCAACTGGTGCAATTGCAGGAGAGCTTGGAAGACACGGTGCGGGCGATGGCCGCGATTGTCGAGCTGCGCGATCCCTATACCGCCGGGCACCAGGCCAAGGTCGCCGATCTGGCCCTGGCAATCGCCAGGCAGATGGGGTTGCCCGATGAACAGGCGCATGGCATCCATCTCGCAGGAACGGTACACGACCTGGGCAAAATCAAGGTTCCGGCGGAAATACTCAGCAAGCCGGGGCGGATCAGCGACATCGAGTACAGCCTGATCAGAGTCCACCCGCAGGCGGGCTTCGACATTCTCAAAGACATTGCCTTTCCCTGGCCGATCGCGCAGATGGTGCTGCAACACCATGAACGGCTCGATGGCTCGGGCTATCCGCAAGGGCTTAAAGGGGAGGCTATCCTGCCCGGAGCGCGCATTCTGGCCGTGGCGGACGTGGTCGAGGCGATTTCGGCGCACCGCCCGTATCGTCCGGGCTTGGGCATCGGGGCGGCGCTGGAAGAGGTCACCCGCATGCGCGGCAAGCATTACGACCCGCAGGCGGTGGATGCCTGCGTGTCGCTGTTCCGAGAGCAGGGATATGTCCTACCAAAATAATTCATCGGTATGGCGGATAGACTGGACAGATGAACTGAGCGTGTACATCCAGGAGATAGATGCCGAGCACCAGAATTTTATCCGCCTTGTCAACGAATTGAACGAGGCCATTCTCTGGCGCATGGAGTTGGGTCAGGTCAAGAGGTGCATGCAGGCCACCCTGGACGATGCGGCAGCGCACTTTGACCATGAGGAGGCATTGCTCAAAGAGCGGTGTTATCCGGGCGCGGAAGAGCATGCGCAGAAGCATGCGCAGATATTGCGTGACTTGCGCGAGATCATGGGATATTTCGAGCACGACGAGACGGAGTACGTGTGGATAGATGCGGGGCTGAAGGTGAAACATACGTTGATCGAGCACCTCCTGACCGAAGACATGAAGTACCGCGACTACTGCATTGCATCGGGTGGTCGGCCAAAGGGCAAAACGGTTTGTTAGTTTGGCATTGTGCAGGTGCGGATTCATGCGCACAAAATGGGCGAACGACATTGTGTAGGGCCGGATTTATACCAAAGGCAGGCAATCCACTGTCCGGCAAGCCGGACGTGGAATTGACACTCCAGCCATGGGCGAATACCCGCAGGGTACAATAACCAATGAGTTGCTGGCGTTGTTTGCCAGCTTAGTCAGTTGGCTATGCAAAGCTAACCTCTGCGAGGTGAATTCGCCCCTACAGGTAGCGGGATTCAAAAATGTAGGTGCGAATTCATTCGCACAATCCAACTAACTAACGTCGTGCGAATAAATTCGCATCTACAAAACCACCAACCGTTTTTTTAGGCTGAATATGTCCTATGACGATTTGCGCAAAGGCCGTTACAGCGAGCAACAACAGGTCTATTTTGTCACCACGATATTGGCTGAGCGGAAACAGCACTATTTTGCCGATTTTTCCTGCGCCCGTTGTGTGGTGGCGGAGATGCGCGCCTTGCGCGATGATGAAGTGGTGTGCTCTCTGGCGTGGGTCATCATGCCCGATCATGTTCATTGGCTGTTTCAGTTAGGGGAGCGGATGGATTTATCGGCTGCAGTCAAACGCTTCAAGGCATGTTCCGCACGCCGGGTTAATGAACATCTCAACCGGCAAGGCGCGTTATGGCAAAAATCGTTTTACGATCATGCGTTGCGCAAAGACGAAGATGTGCGGGGCATTGCGCGATATATCGTCGCCAACCCGCTACGCGCCGGGTTAGTCGAAAATATCGGTGACTATCCGTTATGGGATGCGATCTGGCTGTAGGTGCGGATTCATCCGCACAAAACGGGCGAATGAATTCGCCCCTACAGGTTGTGTGGGTGCGAATTTATTTTGAATTATGTAGGTGCGAATTCATTCGCACAGATTGAAAATTTCAGGATTGCACAAATGAAACTTGATACTAAAGTTACCACCTTTTCCATCGTGATGACCGTGGCCATGATCGCGGTCATCGTGGTGGTCAGTTTTTTATCGTTCCGGCAATTCACCATTTCAACCGAACGCGAGCACATCCGTTCGATTGCAGAAATTGTCCGTATCAGCCTGAGCGAATCAATGATGCACAATTCCGCAAATGATCGTATCGATTTTCTCGGCCATCTCGCCACGGTGGAGGGCTTGCACAAAGCGAGAGTGGTTCGCTCCGACAGTGTTTCAAAGCAATTCGGCAAGGGTTCGGAAATCGAACAAATCAAGGATGAGATCGAAGCCAGGGTGATACGGGATGGCCAGCCTTACTATCAGTTGATGGACGAAAATGACGGTCCGGTTTTTCGCGGCACGCTTCCCTACGTGGCTACCCGTGCGGGGCATATCAATTGCCTGCAATGCCACGAGGTCGCGGAAGGAACGGTGCTGGGCGCGATCACGATTTCGATGTCTATGAGCGAGATGATGCGCAGCGCCTACGCGACTTCTTCGATCATGGTGCTGGCAATTGTGCTGTTCATGCTGGTGATGCTGCTGTTTTTCCGCCGCCTGGTCAAACCCGTGATTACCACCGCGCGTGATGTGCAGGTAACAGTTGAACGCGCCATCCACGGCGACTTTCACGCCAACATCGAACGGCGCACCGATGATGAAATCGGGCAAGTGGCGGTGGATTTGAACAGCCTGCTCAAGTTTATCCAGGATGGATTGACCACCATCAGCGCGGATGTCGCGCAACTGCTGCAACAAACACCGGCCCGCGAACACGAGAACCTGCTCAACTCCACCATCAGCCGCGTGGAAGGCCTGATTGATGCGGCGCATTTCAAACAAGCCATCGAGGAGGACGAGACCAAACCGGAAATTTACCGGCGGCTGTCAACGGTGTTGCAGGAGCGTTTCGGCATCAAGAATTTTTCAATCTATGAGGTCGTGCGGAACTCCAATCACATGACCCCATTGGTGGTGGACGGCGAAGCGGGCGCGCCTTGCCGCTGGTGCGACCCGCAAATTCTGGTGCATGCGGAAAGCTGCCGCGCGCGGCGTACCGGCCATGCCATCAACTCGATAGACTCGCCCGGTATCTGCTATGCCTTCCAGCCGCCCGGCGAGGAGCAGGATCGCTGCCATGTGTGCATTCCCATCATTCAGTCCGGCTCGGTGGGCAGTGTGCTGCAATTGGTGGTGAAGCGTGAGGAGTCGGAACAGATACAAGATTTCCTGCCCTACCTGAATGTTTATCTGCGCGAGGCGGCACCGGTGATCGAGGCGAAACGCCTGATGGATACGCTGCGCGCATCCAATCTGACCGACGCCATGACCGGCCTGCACAACCGCCGCTTTCTGGAAGAATTCGCCGAGACGCTGGTGTCCTCCAATCAGCGGCGCAAGAGCCAGTTATCCATCCTGATGCTCGACCTGGATTATTTCAAGATGGTGAATGACACGTATGGCCATGACGCGGGCGACATCGTGCTCAAGGCGCTGGCCAAAACCATGCAGGCATCGGTGCGCTCCTCTGATCTGGTGATACGCTTTGGCGGCGAGGAGTTCCTCATCATCATGCAGGATGCAGGCGGAGAGAATGCCGACATGGTCGCCGAGAAGATCCGTGCCGCCGTTGAAGATATGAAGGTGCAACTGGCCGGAGCGGTGCTGCAAAAAACCATTTCCATCGGCATCGCCGAATTCCCCCATGACAGCGACACCTTCTGGCAGGCCGTCAAATATGCCGATGTAGCCTTGTACAACGCCAAGGAATCCGGGCGAAACCGCGTGGTGCGGTTCCGCCCGGAGATGTGGAAGGACGAGGTGAAATACTGAGTTCGTGCGGATGAATTCGCACCTGCAAAGTGTAAATTCCATGATGCCCCCTAAATGCCGGAAAGCGATGAGTTTTCTTTCATAAAGCGCCGCAGGCTCACCTGGGTTTGCTTGCATTACCAAGCGCCTTGCATGATGCCTGGTTGTGTTTTTGCGCGGTCGCCATTAAGATAGCAATCAATTACTATCTTGTCGGGTGGCTCATGTCTAGGCAGAAAATTAAATTTTTGGTGTTGGGAATTTTGGTGGCTGTACTTTTTGCCTGGGTCATCACAACCCAGGGGCCATTGGCGCCAATCAAGGTTACGGTAGAAAAAATTCAGGTAGGCAATCTTTCCGGCGGGGTGTTTGGTGTCGGGACATTAAAGGCCAGGCGCAGTTACAACCTGGCTCCGACCATGACGAGCCGGGTAAAAAGCGTGCTGGCCGATCAGGGCGACCAGGTTGTTGCGGGGCAGGTGCTGGCCGAAATGGACCCTGTTGATCTGGATGAGAAATTGACCGGCAGCCGGCGTGCGGTCGAGAAATCGGTCAATTCGATTCGGGTGATGGAAGCGCAGTTGAGTGAGGCGCAGAGCCGGCTCAACACGCTCTCTGCGACGTTCACCCGCTATCAGGAATTGCGCGCGCGCGGCTTCATCAGCGAAGAGATGTTCGATGCCAAGCAGCACGAGAAAAATGCCGCTGCCGCCGCTTTGTCAGCGGCGGTCGCCAATCTGGCTGTTGCGCGCGAAGAGCATGCCAGAACTCAAGCCGAGATGCGCGGAGCCGGCAAATTGCACGCGCAGACCAGGTTGTTCAGCCCGGTTAACGGCGTGATCGTAGCCAGATTGGTTGAGCCGGGCAGCACCATAGCCGGTGGTCAGGTTGCGCTTCAGGTCATTGACCCGGCCAGCCTGTGGGTCGAAACGCGCGTCGCCCAGAAACAGGTTGGCCAGGTGCGCGTCGGGCAGGCAGCGGAGATCGTTCTGCGTTCGCGACCCCAATCGCCGATCATGGGCAAGGTTGAGCGGGTGGACATGATCAGCGATGCGGTGACCGAGGAGCGGGTCGTCAATGTATCCTTCGCCGCCCACCGGCCCGAGGCCAGCATCGGCGAATACGCAGAGGTCACCATCAAGTTACCCGACCTGAACAACGCCCGCACCATTCCAAGCGCCGCAGTGAAGCGTGTGGATAAACAGGAAGGCGTCTGGATTCTGCGGGACGGGGAAGTGCAGTTCAGGCCGGTCAAGACCGGAGCCACGACCCTGGATGGGCGCACGCAAATACTGGATGGCCTCGGCGATGACGATACGGTCATCGTATATAGCCAACAACCGTTGCGCCCTGGGCTGAATGTAAAAGTCGTGCCCGAGATTGTTCGAGGTTAACCCGTGATTAATCTGGCGAGCCGGGATATTCTGCATGGTTTGGGAAAGTTCGTTTTCACCGGGCTGGGGTTAGGGTTGCTGATCGGGGTAACGCTGACCATGGCGGGGGTCTATCGCGGCATGGTGGACGACGCACAGGTGTTGATCGAGAATGCTGGCGCCGATCTCTGGATCGTGCAACAGGATACATTGGGCCCTTATGCCGAACCATCCGGCGTGCGCGATGATGTGGCAAACGATTTGCTGGGCTTGCCGGGCTTACGCGAAGCGGGCAACGTGACCTACCTGACCATGCAGATCCGGCACAACCGCAAAGACATCCGCGTGATGCTGGTCGGGTATGAAACCGGCAAACCGGGCGAGCCGGCCTACCTGATTGCGGGCCGCCCGATCACGCGCTCGCACTACGAGGCGCTGGCCGACATCAAGACCGGCCTTGCCCTGGGCGACCGTATCGCGATCCGGCGCCACGAATACACCGTGGTCGGCCTGACGCGCCGCATGGTTTCTTCCAGTGGCGACCCGATGCTGTTCATCCCGCTCAGGGATGCGCAGGAAGTGCAGTTCCTCAAGGATAACGATGCGCTGCTGAATGAGCGNNGTACAGGCCAGCCAGACATCCAGCCGGTTCGTGAATGCGGTGCTGGTGCGGACAGTTCCGGGAATGGAAGAGGATGTGGCCGAACAGGTTGAACGCTGGAAACATCTGCAAGCCTATACCAGGAGCCAGATGGACGAGATTCTGGTGGCACGCCTGATCGCCACCTCGTCCAAACAGATATTCATGTTCCTGGTGATTCTGTCCATTGTCAGCGCGGCCATCGTCGCTTTCATCATTTACACCATGACCCTGAACAAGGTGCGCGAGATCGCCGTGCTCAAATTGATCGGCGCGACCAACCGCACGATCAGCGGCATGATTCTGCAACAAGCGTTAGGCTTGGGTTTGATCGGTTTCATGGTCGGCAAACTGTCGGCGACCCTGTGGGCGCCCTTGTTTCCAAAATATGTGCTGCTGTTGCCGGGCGATGCCGTCAGGGGATTCATCCTGGTCATGTTGATGTGCGCCATCGCCAGCATATTCGCCATCCGTGCCGCGCTGCGCATTGATCCGGCAACGGCGATCGGAGGTTGAGCCATGCGTGAGCCGGCTATCCACATCGAAAATCTGAAAAAACGTTACGGCGAGGGCGAAACGGCGGTGGATGCGCTCAAGGGTGTGGATATGACCATCTGGCCGGGCGAAGTGGTGGGCTTGGTCGGCCCCAGCGGCTCCGGCAAGAGCACGCTGCTCAAGTGCCTGGGCGCGGTGATCGAACCCACCGCAGGGCGCATGACATTAGGCGGACAAACGATCTTTGACGGGCAATGGAAGATTGAGGATTTGCGCACGCTCAGGCGGGATCGCATCGGCTTTGTGTTCCAGGCGCCTTACCTGATCCCGTTCCTGGATGTCACCGACAACGTGGCACTTCTGCCGATGTTGGCCGGCGCCTCGAATGCAAAATCACGCAGCCGCGCGCAGGAGCTGCTGGATGCGCTGGATGTGGGGCACCGGGCCAAGGCCAGCGTTTCGCAACTATCGGGCGGCGAGCAGCAGCGCGTTTCCATTGCGCGGGCGTTGGCCAACCATCCGCCAGTCATTCTCGCCGACGAACCCACCGCGCCTCTGGATAGCGAACGGGCGCTGAACGTGGTGCGCATCCTGAACCAGATGGCGGAGCAATACCAGACGGCCATCGTCGTCGTCACACACGATGAAAAAATCATTCCCACGTTCAAACGCATCTATCATATCCGCGACGGGCGCACCTATGAGGAAGCCGGCGAAGGCAGGCCTGTTTGAAAGCATTTCTTGAAGGAGAAGCACTTTGAATCAAGAAGCGATAAAGCGGCGTTTGAGCACCGAAGAAAGACAAAGCGAGATTATCCGCGTGGCGGTCGAGCTGGCCGCCGACAAGGGTGTGGACAGCGTTACGACGCAGGATATGGCCGATGCGATGCAGCTTACCCAGGGCGCGATCTTCCGGCACTTCGCGACCAAGGATGATATATGGGTCGCGGTCATGCAATGGATACGCGGTCGCTTGATGAAGGTATTGGATAAAGCCGCTGCCGACGCCACCGGTCCGCTGGATGCGATCGAGCGCATGTTTTTCGCGCATATCACGTTTATCAGCAAGCACCCGGCCATTCCGCGTTTGCTGTTCTCCGAGTTGCTGCACAAAAAGAACAGCAAATTGCGGCAACTCATACAAGAAATCATTTCCGGCTATGAGGCCAGGATCGCCGGGCTGCTGGAATCCGCAAAATCGCAGTCCCTGGCATCGGACGATCTCGATAGCAAGAGCGCTGCCGTGCTTTATATCGGCATGATTCAGGGGTTAGTCATGCAGGCATCAATATTTGGCGGGAAGCGTTCGCTTCAGCAGGAAGCGGTTAAAACATTTCCGGTCTATCTGCACGGGATACAGAAACGCAACGATGCAACTTGAATCTAAACATGACGTGCTAAATGTTGTCGCATTCATACAGCGTTAAAGCCGCATGAATACTGGGTTCCACATAAAATCATGCGGCGTTATTTATGTCGCTATGTTTAACTTGCATAGTCCTACTGTGTCACAAAGCGATCAAGGGATGCAGTGCAAGGCAAAATCGGGCGAGGAA
>CXWL01135668.1_pt1 | contig 11323 bp, 6 predicted proteins | sample 590931 | NCBI WGS metagenome assembly CXWL01 (sample SAMEA3498368, study PRJEB10139) | groundwater metagenome | biome: water well; material: biofilm material | place: Germany | collected 2015-04-27 | reverse complement strand
AAGGGTGCTGCGCCCTTCCACTTCAGCGCGCAGGCGCACGCTACTGGCCAGCGCGGCGCGGTAGCGCGCGGCGGTTTCTTCCACGCTCGATTCGCCGCGCGTTGGGTCGAGCTGCGCGAGCACCTGGCCCTTCTCGACGATCTGGCCTTCGTGCACGCGAAGCTCGGCAAGGATGCCGCCTTCGAGCGACTGGATGCGCTGCTCACGCGAGCTGGGAATCACCTTGCCCGTGCCGCTGGACACTTCGTCGATTTCGAAGCACCAGGCCCACACGAAGAACGCGAGCAGAAAGAGCGCGACGAACCACACGACGCGCGCGGAGCCGCTGGCGCGTGCCTCGTCGAAGTCGTCGGCACCGCCGGGGCCCCACACTGTGGCGGTGGAGACCTGCGCAGGCACCGGTGCCTTGCTCAATGACACGGCGTTCATGCCTGTGCCTCCTTGCTACGGCCCGCGAGGGCCGTTGTCTCGCGCGATGCCGCCGCGCCTTGGCGCAGCCGCGCCATCACCTGGTCGCGCGGCCCGTCGAGCACGACCGCGCCGCCGTCCACCACGAGGATGCGGTCCACCGCATCGAGCACGGCCGGGCGATGCGTGGCCAGCACCAGCGTGCGGCCTGCGGACAGAGCGCGCAGTTGTTCGATCACCTCGCGCTCGGCCACTTCGTCGAGCGAGGCGGTGGGCTCGTCGAGCAGCAGCACGCTGGGGCGGCGGAGCATGAGTCGCGCGAGCAGCAGGCTCTGGCGCTGCCCGCCCGAGAGGCCGCGCCCGCCTTCCAGCAGGGGATGGTCCAGCCCGGTGGGCAGACGGCGCACGAAGGCCCAGGCGCCGGTGGCTTGCAGGGCGGTGATCAGTTCGGCGTCGGTGGCATGGGGCGTGCCCATCTGCAGGTTCTCACGCAGGGTGCCGTGAAACAGGCGCGCGTCTTGCGCGAGCAAGCCGACGTCGCGGCGCACGTCGGCGGGGTCGATGTGCGCCATCGACACGCCGTCGAGCACTACACTGCCCGCGCGCGGTTCGATGAGACCCGACAGCGCCTGCAGCAGCGTCGACTTGCCCGCACCGTTGCACCCGAGCACGGCAATGCGCTCGCCAGGGCCGATCTGCAGCGCCTTCACGTGCAGCGCGGTGGTCTGGCCGTCGTGGCTGAAGACGGCGTCGCGCAGCGTGTAGTCGCCCTGCACGGCGGGCCGGTGCACGCGCGTTTCATGGGGCGGGTGGTCGACCGGGAGCTTCATGAGCTGGTCGAGCGATTCGCCGGCCACCTTGGCCTGTTGCCAGCGGTTGAGCACCTGCGTCACGCCGGCCAGCGGCGCAAGCATGCGAGTCGACAAGATCGATGCGGCAACGAGCACGCCGGTGCTCATGTGGCCATCCATCACCAGCGGCGCACCGAAGAACACGACAAAGGCAAAGGCACCGCCCTGCACAGTCTGCGACCAGTTGCTCAAGGTATTGAGCAGCGCGCGCAGTTGCAGGCCCGAGTCGGCGTTGACGGCGTTGTAGTGGTTCCACTGGTTCTGGAACCGCGGCTCGGCCTGCAACACCTTGATGTCGTCGATGCCCTGCACGGCCTCGACCAGCATGGCGTTGCGCAGCGACGATTCGCGCATCCCCGCCTGGGCCAGCGCACGCAGGCGCGGCTGCACCAGCAGGCTGGGCACGAGCAGCAGCACGCACGCGGCCAGCGGCACGAGCACGAGCCAGTCGGCAATGAACCAGAAGAGCAGGCAGAACACAAAGAAGAACGGCAGGTCGGCCACGGCCGCCACGGTGGTCGATGTGAGCATTTCGCGCACGGGCTCTAGTTCGCGCAGCTGCGAGATGAAGGTGCCGGTGGCGCGCGGGCGCGCTGAGCCGCGCACGCGCAGCGCGTGGCCGAACACGCGGTCAGAAATGCGCAGGTCGGCGCGCTTGCCCACCACGTCGGTGATGCGCATGCGCGCGCCGCGCATGACCCAGCTGAACGCAATCGACAGCAGCACGCCGCCGAACAGCACATGCAGTGTGGGCAGCGACTGCGCGGGCACCACGCGGTCGTACACCTGCATCGAGAACAGCGTGCCGGCCAGTGCCATCAAGTTGTAGGCCAGCGATGCGACGAGGATGTGGGCGTAGGGCCGCCAGTCGGACAGCACGATCTGGCGCAGCCAGTGCGGCTCGACGGGGCGGATGTAGGCATCNNGTGAGTCGGGAGCGGACTGCGCGGGCCGCAGCACGGCCATGGCTTCAAGCGCGGGCTGCAGCTCGTCAATCGTGCAGACGGTTTCTATTCCCTGGTCGCCACCCAGCATCACGCGCAGGCCCTGCGCCGAGATGGCGGTGACCACGGCCACCTGGCCGTCGCGCAGTTGCAGCACCACGGGCAGCCGCCAGGGGCTCAGAGTGTCCAGACGCGGCGCGACCTGGCGCACGGTGAGCCCGGCTTGGCGGGCCATCTGCCGCACGCGCTCGCCGATGTCTTCGTGGTCACTCCATGCGGCAGCGCCGCGGATGCGCTCGCGCGAGGTGTCGAGGTGGTAGTGGGCGGCCACGGCCAGCACGGCCTCGTGCCAGTTGGCGAGCAGTTCGGGGCCGCGCGCGGCAGAAAGCTCGGGCATCGTGGTGGCGGTCATGGCTGGCCTCCGGCCACGAGGTCACCCGCATCGACCAGCCCGAAGGCTTCGCGCAGGCGGCCCGACTGGTACAGGCACTCGACCGCGAGGCGTTGCACTTCGTGCGCGCTCTCGGCCTGCTCGAAGCGCGCGCCGTGGAACTCCTGCTCCGCATTGAGCAGGTCGAGCAGCGAGCGCGTGCCCAGCTGCAGGTACTGCTCGCGGTACAGGTCGCGCGTGCGCTGCGTGCTGTGCACGCGCGCGGCGAGCACGGGCAGGCGCTGCGCGTGCCCTTGCGATTGCACGCGCGCGTCTTCGAGCCGCTGCCGCACGCTGAGCTGTGCATAGCNNTCGCTGTGCATAGCCCAGCGCGGCTTCGGCCGCTTCGACGGCGTGCGCGGCGGCGCGCTGGCGGGCTTGGCTGCGCCCGCCTTCGTACAGCGGCGCGCTGAAGTTGACGGTGAGCGTGCTTTCGGTGCTGGGTTGGCCCGCGAGCCGCGCGCCCGATCCGAGCCCGCGGTTGACGCCAGCGTTGAGCGACAGCGTGGGCAGCAGTTGCGCATCGGCACCGCGCAGCGCGGCCTGTGCCATGTCGCGCTCGGCCTGCGCCATCTGCACGGTCGGTGCGGGCAAGGCCGTCTGCGGGTGCGCGGCGCAGGCGCTCGCGAGCGGCGCCGACGCTTCGCCGGCAATGTCGACCGGCATGCGGCCCTGGATCAGATGCATGAGGTTGAGACGCCAGCGCTCAGCCTGCGACGCGGTGTTGAGTTGCTGGGCGCGCGCGGCCTCCAGGCGCGACTGCGCCTGTGCCACGTCGGACTGGCTGGTGGCGCCCTTAGCCTGGCGCTCACCCACCAGGCCGGCCAGCGACTGCACGCCCCTCACCTGGGCCTGCGCGATCTCGCCGAGCACCTGCTGGCGATGCACTTCGATCCATGCCTGCGCGGTGTCGCGCACCACGTCGTCGATCGCCACGAGCAGCTTGGCGCGCGCGGCCGCGGCCGAGGCCTCGGCCTCGTTCACGGCGCTCGACACTTTGCCAAAGTCATACAACATCTGGGTCACTGACAGCGAGGCTTGGTGCACCTGGCGGCGACCGTCGATCTGCAACTGCCGGTTGCCCGTGCGCGAACTGAAGCCGGCGCTGACCTGCGGGTAGTAGTCCGAGCGCGCGGCTGCAATGCCCTCGCCCGCCTGCAGTGCTTGCCCGACGGCGTTGCGCACGGTCGGGTGTGAGGCCGCGGCCAAGCGCACCGCCTCGGTCATGCCCAGCGGGGTGGCGGCACCCGCTTGCGCAAACGTCCCCGTTCCGGCAAGCAGGAAGAAAAGGCCCGCGGCGGCGGACGGAAGAAGACGGGAAGCAGACATGCGTAAGAACGTGCAAACAGCGTGTGGACCACAAGGTGTCGACGCCGCAAGCGGCGCCGACGCCCCGGTCGGTCAGTGGTGAAACGCGAGGCCCATGTGAAGCTCGTCGTCGAGCGAAGGGGCCACGGGCGGTGCGTAGGCCGTGAGCGAGTCGGCCGACGACGTCAGGGCCAGTACCGTGGGCGGTGCCTGCGTGCTCGGGAAGGCCGGCGGGAACGCAGCCTGCAGCAGCGCGTGCAGCGACTCGGCCGCGTTGTAGGCATGCAGCATGTCGGACAGCTGCATGCCGCCCCACGGGCTGTCGCCGAAGGGGAAATGCGGCGCATCTTGCGCTTGCTGCTGCTCGAGCGACACCGTCACTTCGTCGACGCCGGCCAGCCCCAGCGAGTCGGCCGTGCTGAAGAGCGCTGTCGCCCCCGCTGCACCAGCGCTGGGCGTGTAGTTGACATGCAGCGTCTGGGTGGCCAGATTGCTCGCATCTCCGTCGCGGTCGACCACCTGGTAGCTGAGGGTCTCGTCGTAGTTGTGCGAGCCGCTGGTGCGCGGTGCCACCTGGTAGCTGAATTCGCCCGAGTCGAAGTCCACAACCAGCTTGCCGCCCTGCGTCGTGGCGATGGTGACCTGGTGTGTCGCCGCGTTGTAGCTGTAGTCGCTGCCGGTGGCCGGGCCAGTCTTCGTCATCAGTCCCGTGCTGCTGTCGAAGGCGTAGGTGGTGCCGTCGATTCTCAGCGTGGACACATGGCCACCGTCGGCACCGAAGCCCGACGAGCCACCGAGGCCGCCGGTCAGCAGGTTGCTGACGGTGGGCGGCACGCTGATCGTGCCTTGCAGCATGTCGTTCAGCTGGCTCGTGTCGGTGACGATCTGACCGTTGGTGTTCGCGCCGGTGTTGCCGTTGTAGGCGATGGGGTCGATGAAAGCCTGTGCCGCCGCGTTCAGGCTCGAGCCCAGGCCCAGTGCGAACGAGTTGATCTGGTGAGTGCTGAGGAAGTTTTCCCAGATCGCTTCTTCCCCGGCCTGGATGCCCCTGTCGGCTGTACTGCTGTTGCTGCTGTTCGCCAACTGCTCCGTGTTGCCGTCGCCCAGGGTCGGCTCGCCGTCCGTGAGGAAGTAGGACACGTTCTGGGCCCCGTCCAGCTTGCCGGTGGCCGAGAAGCCGTTCATCGCCGCAGCCAGGGCAGCGTCGTAGTTGGTGCTGCCACTGGCCTGCAGGTTCTGCACCAGTGCCTTGGCTTCGGCCGCCGTCATCCAGGCCTGCTGCGACGCCCCGGTCGTGCTGAAGGTGACGAGCTGCACCCGCACGTCGCCATACTGGTCGTAGCCGTCGATCAGATTCTGGACAGCCTCTTTCGCACGGCTGAGGCGTGTCGGGGTTTCCTGCCCCATGCTCCCGGATAGGTCCAGGATCACCATGAGGTTGGTATCGATCGGCGCCACGTCGACGGCCTGCTCGCCGTTCACGAGCACCGGCGCATCGTCCTTGACGGGCACCTCGAAACCCACCGGCGCGCCGCTGGCCTGACCATCGCTCACCACGGCTTCGAAGTGCAGGTTCGACACGCCTTCGCCGTTGCCCGGCAGGTGGTCGATCGGCGCCTTCAGCGTGACGGTGTAGCCCGCCTCGAACTGCCCCGTGCCCGTGGCGGTGGCATTGCCCACGGCCACGGTCATCACCTCGGTGGTGACGCCGCCGACGGTGACGCTGCCCGTGAGCGTGTGCGTGCCCGCGTCCCAGGTCCACGACACCGGCTGGCCGCCGGAGGTGACGCCGTTGGGGCCACTCAGCGACACCGACAGGTCGCCGGCCGCGCTGTCGGGATCCGCGATGGATATCTTGCCGGTCGATTGCAGCGGCGGCTCTCCGGCAGCCGGAATGCCCCCGGGCAGGCTGCCTTCGGAGACAGCCCCGGGCGCAGTCACCGTCGCCGATGGCGCGTCGTTCATCGGGTTGACGGTCACGTTCACCGTGCTGGTGGTCGTGCCGCCATGGCCGTCGCTCACCGTGACGGTGAAGCTGTCGGTGCCGTTGAAGTTCGGGCCGGGAACATAGGTGTAGGTGCCATCGGCGTTGACCGTCACCGTGCCGTGCGATGGGTCGGTGCCCTTGGCGTAGGTGAGCGCGTCGCCATCGACGTCGGTGCCGATCACGCTGCCGCTGACCGGCGTGTCTTCGTCCGTGGTCTTGTTGTCGTCGGGCGCCGTCGGTGCGTCGTTAAGGTTCTGCTCATTGAGCGTGACGGGGATGTTCGTCGTGACCGTGCCATCGTTCGCGCCGATCACCAGCGCGTGCGCGTTGGCGCCCGCTTCGTAGTCGTTGACGAACGCCGCCGCGCCTGCAGCCGTGAGGCTGATCGCGCCTGTGACCGGGTCGATGGCGAAGTAGCCGTCGTCGTTGCCAGAGAGGATGCTGTAGGTGACAGTCGCGCTGTCGACGTCCGTGGCGCGGACCGTCCCGAGCACGGTGCCTGCGGGGCGGTTCTCGTCGTAGCCGAAGACGTAGCCATCTGTCGTGTTCACCGGGGTGCCACCACCGTCGACGAACACGGGGGCGTCGTTGACGGGGTTGATGGTCACGTTCACGGTGCTCGTGGTCGTGCCACCGTGGCCGTCGCTGACTGTGACGGTAAAGCTGTCGGTGCCGCTGAAGTTGGCCCCCGGCGTGTAGGTGTACGTGCCGTCGGCGTTGACCGTGACCGTGCCGTGGGCTGGGTCGCTGCCCTTCGCGTAGGTCAGCGTGTCGCTGCTGTCCATGTCGCTGCCGGTCACTCGGCCGCTCACGGGCGTGTCTTCGTTCGTGGTCTCGGTGTAGTCGGGCGCCGTGGGCGCGTCGTTGACGGGCGAGACGGTCACGGGCACCTTCACGGTGGTGGTGCCGCCCTTGCCGTCGCTGACGGTCACTTCGAAGTTGTCGGGACCTTCGTAGCCGGGCTTGGGCGTGTAGACGAACTGGCCGGTAGACGGGTCGACGGTGACGGTGCCGTGCTCGGGGCCCTTGGCGATGGTGTAGTTCAGCGTGTCGCGATCCGGGTCGGTGGCCTGTACTTGCCCGGAAACGGGCTTGTCCTGCTCGGTGACGACCGGCTCGGCCTTGCCTTCGGGGCCGCGGTTCTGCGGGGGTAGCAGCGGCGGAATGAAGGCCGGGCCACCACCACCACCACCGCCGCTCGCGGCGGCACCGACGCCCAGCACACCGAGCGCACCCAGCAGCCAGCCGGGCACACCGTCGGGCAGTAGCGCGCCGCCGGCGTCGTTCCATTCGATTTCGGTGAAGTGGAAGTCTTTCCAGGGCGCGGTGTACTGGCCCCACCACTGCACGCCGGCGCCGTCTTCGAGCACGAGGTCGTTGCGGCCGCCGTCAGGGTACTCTGCGAAGAAGCCGCTCACGGCGACTTCCTGGCCGTCGCGCAACACGAGCACGAGGTCGTCGCCGCGACGCTCAAACTTGAGCACGCTCTCGGGCGCGATCTTCAGCGTGACGATCGATGGGCGATCCAGAACCAGAGGGGTGTCTGCCGCCGCTTTGCGGGATTCGCCACCAGACTTGTAAACAGCTTCCATGATTTGTCCTTGCTTCTTGATTCCAGACCCCGGGGGCGCCTTCGTCTTAAACGAACAACCTGGGTCGCACATTGGGAAATCTCGAGTGCCGGGGCTCTCGAGGACTCGCCAGCAAGACCCGACCGGGGTCACGCGGCTTGCGCTTGCACGAGGCGGGATTCTTGGTGCGGGGAGCGAGGCNNGACAACCTTTTATAAAGGTGTGCAAACGTCGAATAATTCACACAATTTGCGAGATAAATTCGCTGATTCGCCGATGAGCAAAACCGGAGCAGGCGGGAATGGAGTTTTTACTCTTCTGGCTTTGCCAGAGCGTCCAATTGTTTTGGAAAAGCGGCCAGCCAACTATTTCTCACAATTCCAGAAGTACCGATTCGCGGCTTTCGAAGCGGCATTCAAAGACAGAGTCCTGCGAAGCGAGGACTTTTTGTCGGCCATCCAACTCGATGGCCGTCAAATCCACCGGGCGTTACCTCGGGTCATTGGATGAATCCGTGAACTTTGTGAGAATGATTACCAGCTATTTTTTTGGTTTCATCGCCTTCACCCAAAGCGCGCGGCCCCACTGCGCCGCGCCTGTGCTTCCCATGTCATATTGGNNTCATATTGGTTACCTCCGGAGCCTCGGAGAGTTCATCTTCTGGTGGTCGACGAAATCGTCGACAAAAGCGTCGACGAACTCACGCCCTTGCTGGAAACGCTACGGGGCGCCGGCTACCGCCTCACCCCCGCCTTCGACGCGATGGAGGGCTATCGGCGCGCGACGACGCTGCAGATGGACTTGGTACTGCTCGACGTGGGTCTGGGCAGCACCGACGGGTTCGCCGCATGCCGCCTGCTGAAGGCTGACCCAGCCACGGCGGACATTCCGGTGATCTTCCTGACCTCGTCGACCAACTTGGAAGAGCGTTTGACGGGCCTGCGGGCCGGCGCGATTGACTACATCGTGAAGCCCTTCGATCCGGCCGAGGTGATGGCCCGGGTCGAAATTCACCTGGCACTGGCCCAATACCGCAGGTCGCGCGGTGCCCCTGCCGCAAAATCCGCGTCCCCACCGAGGCGCCCTGCGTCGAACGGTGACGGCACGCCAGGCTCGGGCGTGGACCGCATGCTCATGCAGGCGGCGGAGCGACTGATCCTCGCCGACCTGAGCCATGTGTTGCCGCTGCGCGAACTGGCTGCGCGCGTGGGCACGCACGAGAAGCGCTTGTCGCGCGTGTTCAAGGAACTCGCGAACCGCACGGTCTTCGAGTTCGTACGCGAGGCACGGCTGCACGAGGCGCACCGCCTGCTGCTCGACTCGGCCATGCGCATTGAGGAGATCGCCGCGGCGGTGGGGTTCTCGAGCGCCGCAAATTTTGCGACAGCATTTCGCGAGTACTTCAACTGCACACCGTCCGCCTGCCGCCGGAACGGCATGGCCGGTCGGGCTCCCGACGCGTGACGCACCCGCTGCGTACACGCCCCCCAGAGGCACGCCGCTCGCTGCTGGGCTTGATTCTGTGGCTGTGGGGGCTGCGCTGCCAGCGCGGCGGAAGCGGATAGTCAGCAGGTGTGCCGTCTGTTCTTAGGTGCAGGTGACCTCTTTGTCATCGGACCTCGCTTGTAGAGTCCAGCAGGTGACTGGCGGGGCTGTGCCACGCACTTCAATCGACGGAGGCCCTGCTGCGCGAGTCGCACCCGACAGTGCTCGCGCAGCAGCACTTCGACAGCGGCATCCGCTCGGGTCGCGGCGCTGGCTGAGCGCAACGCTGCTTTTCAGGCGCCGCACGCGCAGTCGCGACTCAGTTGCCGATACGCTGCAGGCGTGCTGCCGAAGCGTTCCTTGAACGCCGTTGTGAAGTTCGCGGCGCCTGAGAACCCGATCGCATGCGCCACCTCCTGGATGCTGAGCGGCGTCTGGGCGAGCAGATGCTGCGCGCGCGACAACCGCTCCTCGCGCGCGAACTCGAGCACGGTGCGCCCCGTGTGGGCACGGAACGCCCGCGTCAGCCGCTTCTCATGCGTGCCCACGCGTGCGGCGAGCGTCGGCAGAGGTGGAATGTTCGCAAGGTCGCTCTCAATGAGCCGCTGCGCAGCCCTGACGATCACGCGGTCCAGGTCGTGGGGTGCTTCGTCTTCGGACTCCAGCGGCCTGCGGCGCGCCTCGGCGACACCGTCGGGCGGTTGCTCGCCGCGGCGTGCGAGCGCGAGATGGACCGAGATGCGGACCAGCACCTCTTCGGGTTCGAAGGGCTTGAGGATGTAGTCGACGCCGCCCTCTCGCAGACCGGTCAGTCGCTCCTCGAGCGTCGCACCAGCGGTGAGAAAAATCACTGGGATGTGCGCGGTGGTGTGGTCCGCCTTCAGCAGCCGGCACGCCTCGAAGCCGCTGGTGGCCCCCAAGTGCACGTCAAGCAGGATCAAGTCCGGCTGCAGCACCCCGGCGCGGCGGTAGCCCCCGAGCGCGTCGAAGGCAAGGCTGATGCGATGGCCGGCGCGACGCAGCACGGTAAGCAGCACCTGGAGTTCCTCGACGCTGTCGTCGATGACCATGATGTGCGCACGCTCGGAAGATTGGAACCAGTAGGACATGAAGATGCGACGCGTTGCGCGTACCGCATGGTGCAAGTCCCAATCGTTTGTTTCATGCGCCCTTCCTGACCTTTTCTGACGGTTCTTGACCATGCGCCTGGCCCGGTGCGCCTGGCAGCCCGGCAGCGTCAGTTCGCGAGCACGTACCCTTTGCCGCGCACCGAATGCAGCGGCAGGCGCATGCCGAGCTTTGCGGCCTTGCGTCGCAGCCGGCTGGCGATCGCATCGATGCGGTGCTCGTCGAAATCGAACACGTTGCCACCGAGCGCGCGGATCAGGTCGTCGCGGCTCGCCGCCGCGCCGTGCTGCCCGAAAAGGCAGCCGAGGAAGGCGCGCTCGCTGGTGGTGAGGGGCATCTGCCGGCCTTCGGGGTCGCCGAGGATCCAGTCGCCCTCGAGCAGGCGCCAGGCGGCGGGTGCGGGCGTCGCGGTCGCTGCGTTCCCCTGCGGTGCGACCGTGAGTCGCCGACCGACGGCGTTCAACGTCTCGGCCAATTCCAGCATGTTCACCGGCTTCACCAGGTAGGCGTCTGCACCTTCGCGCAGCCCCAGCAGCCGGTCCTTCAGCTCGCCCCGTGCGGTAACCAGTACCAGCCCGAGCCGTCGCTGCACTGTGCGCAAATGTGAAACGACCGCGAGGCCGCTCTCGCCTGGCAAGCCGATGTCCACCACCGCGATGTCGCAGGGCTGGACCGTGAACGCCTTGTAGAACGACGGGGCGTCTCCGAAGCCCTCCGCGTCGAAGCCGAGCTCTCCGAGTGCGAAGACGGTTTCTGCACGGATGTCTTCGTCGTCCTCAATCACATGGACGAGAAGACCGGTACGCTGGCTTGGGGATGGCATGGCGCGGAAAGTATAAAGTCGCGTCCCAATGCGCCTCGACGTCGAAACCACCCGGGCGGGCCCGGGCCGCTTGCTTGTTCTTCTGTTCCTGCTGCTGTGGTGCTTTGCAATGCCCGCCAAGGCGCTGGTACTGTCGGCTTCCGATGGCCTCGGCCGCGGCATTCAACTCTCCGGGGGCCTCGAGATTCAGCGCGACCCCTCGGGCGAGTGGCATATCGCCGACGTCGCGTGCGGCGCGCAGCAGAGCGGCTTCGTGCCGCTCGAAGGGCCGGTGGAGGAAGGCTTCAGCCGCGACGCTATGTGGCTGCGCTTCTCGCTCGCGCGCACGGTCGACGCGCCCGCACGATGGCTGCTGCGCGTGCGACCGCCGCGCATCCACGAAGCCAGC
>CXWL01013414.1_pt1 | contig 11326 bp, 17 predicted proteins | sample 590931 | NCBI WGS metagenome assembly CXWL01 (sample SAMEA3498368, study PRJEB10139) | groundwater metagenome | biome: water well; material: biofilm material | place: Germany | collected 2015-04-27 | reverse complement strand
CAATCTGCCGGCATCGATTCATCAGCGGCTGCTCAATCAAGCCAAGCAGCAGGGCCGGCCTCTTCAAGAGTTGCTCCAGTATTTTGCCATTGAACGATTCCTGTTCCGCCTCAGTCAATCGCCGCATGCCACAAGGTTTTATCTCAAGGGGGCCCTCATGCTTCGGCTCTGGGATGCGCCCCTTTCGCGCCCGACGATTGATGTGGATCTGATGGGGCGGCAGGTGCTGTCCCTGGAGGAGCTGGAGCAGGTCATCAAAGACGTCTGCGGACAAAAGGTGTCGGATGACGGATGTCTCTTCGATGCCGCAACCGTGCGAGTCCAGCCCATTCGCCTTGAGGATCAGTACGGAGGTATCCGTGTCGCGTTCATTTCCCACATTGGAACGATGCGGCTCAACATGCAGGTGGATGTCGGATTTGGTGACGTCATCGTTCCAGGGCCGATTCCGATCGATTTCCCGGCGCTCCTTGATTTTCCGTCCCCCCATCTTCTGGCGTACTCTCCTGAGAGCGCGATCGCGGAGAAATTTCAGGCGATGGTGATGCTGGATGCAGTGAATAGCCGAATGAAGGATTTTTACGATATTTGGCTGCTTGCCAAGGGGCATCCCTTTGATGGCTCTGTCTTGAGCCAAGCAATCCAGGCCACGTTTACGCGGCGACAGACCGCATTCCCGGTGGAAATCCCCACCGCGCTGACGGATCGCTTTGTGACGGATCGCATCAAGCGGACGCAGTGGAAGGCCTTTGTCCGGAAAGGCCATCTTGCTGCTGAGCCGGTGTCACTCAGTGAGGTCGTGGAATTACTTCGAAGCTTCCTCATCCCACCAATGCGAGCTGCTGCCAAGAGGGAGATGTTTCAACGTCATTGGCCAGCCGGTGGGCCTTGGATGTCGACCTGATGCGAGGGCGTCGAATTGAGATCATGATTAAGGCAGACCTCTCTCCGAGAGATAGAGAAATTGGTCTGGCGATTTGCCTGGAAATAAAATTCTCAAGTGAGAAACGGGAGGCTAACGGCCTTTCCCATGTGAGAAAGCTAGTCTGAGCATTGAGGTTAAGTATATTTATTTATGCTTCGATCAACTGTTCAGAAATTGATTTGGCTTGTAACCTATTGAAATGTCGTTCTCTATTTCGCTATTATTCTCATGTGGGAATTCCCCTATAAGCTCTTGTAAGTACAGGAATAATTCTCACTTGAGAATTGCCCTTTTAAGGCGAGGGCCCTGGGTTCGAGTCCCAGCCGGCTCACCACAAATCAAGGGGTTACGAAACCCCCTTCCCCCGTGCGTAGCGGCCAGCTGGCGGCCAAATCCCCCCCCCATACTCTTTCTGATGCCATGAAAAAATAGATGGTATAGCGTCACCTGTAGGCTGCATCATCGTTTCCAAGGTGAGATGAGTTCCCGTCGAAAAAAATCGTATTCTGCTCCGCTAATTGCCCCCGATTACGTCTGCCAGGAAATGATGAAACTCACCTTCAGCCAGCTCTGGAGTCTCATGCAAGATCTCTTGCCGTTGCGGCTCGTCGCCGGATTGCTAGCGGAGGCAGGTCCTCATGTCCCAACCGATCACGAGGCGCTTTATCGGGAGAAATCCTATCCGAATTGGGCACGGTTTGCGGACGATTGAAATGGGGTGTTGGTTCTCCTACAATGCGCCATTCTTTTCTAGGTGATACCTTGAGGGAGGCAGGTATGTTGTACGGATCACCTCGTCGTCCATGTGTAGTCAGTATGTTGCGCGGTGCTGGGGAGTGATTGGACTGATAGCGCCGCAGCTGGCGTCAGCGATTGACGTGAAGCTCACGATAGACGAGGCGCAGAAGGCGCTGGAAGCCGGTCGTGGGCCGATGGAGAAGGCTAACTCGTCCGAAGATGTGAATAAGGTGCTTCAGCAAGCGTCGCTCGCCACCCGCGTCGGGTCCGATCCCGGAAAGATTCGTGCGGACCGAGCGCGATTCTATGCACCAAGTAGTTTCGCCTGGAGGCATTCGGACGGCAGGAGGCGGCGGAATCGAAGAAACAGAAGAAAGAGATCCGTATGCCTGACGAGTTCATCAAGAAAGTAGTCGACATGCCGAACATGGAAGTGGAAAGCCAGCTGTGCGGCGACGAATACTTTGCGGAAGGAGCGCAAGTGGCCTTCCGGCAAAGCAGCAAGAACATCAAGTCTGTAGATGTCAGCCTGGCAGAGAAAGGCCGCAAGAATGACGGCCAGGCCCCGGCCTATCGCTCACGGTTTGCCGACGAAAGCTCCGATCCCAACGCCAAGACGAAAGTCGTTGTGTTTTTCACGGACGGAAAGACCAGCGAGTTCGATGCTGATTTGTCCAAGGTTCGATAGCCAATGTTTATGCCCGGACAAGGTGCGGCGGGGACGGCAATGATCTACAAATTCAGCGTGCTGGTATTAGCCCTAGGGTTTTCTGTGGCAGTTGTGCCGGTAAGGAGCCAGGCAGGACTGTATGCCTACATCGACGACTCCGGAGTCACGCATTTTACGAATCGATCGATCGGGGATGGTCACTCCATCGGAAATCAGAACAGTCACGGAGCTGTCCGCACAAACACGGCTCGGGTGGCTCAGCGGACCGCCGTACGGACGGCATCTCTTGAAGCACTGATCGACGAAGCAGCCGACTACTACTCGCTTCCCGCAGCTCTGGTGAAGGCGGTTGTGGCGGCGGAGTCGAACTTTAACGCCATGGCGGTTTCTCCCGCAGGGGCTACGGGTCTGATGCAGCTTCGACCGCAAACGGCCTCGGCGATGTCTGTCAGCAACAGTTTCGATCCGAGGGAGAACATTTTCGGGGGGACGAGGTATCTGCGCTTCATGCTGAATCGGTTTCAGGGTGACATCGCCCTCGCAGCCGCCGCGTATAACGCAGGTCCCTCAGCCGTCGAGAAAGCCCATGGAATTCCCCCGTTCAAGGAAACCCGGGATTATGTGAGCCGTGTGTTGAGACTCTATCAAATCTATCGAGACCGCTGAATCGCCTCCCCACGCGACTTCTCTCTGAAACGGTATCGTACAGCCTACGTCATCCCATCTCCTTGTTGAATGTTTCGATACAGACAACAGCCCGCCGCCTACCGTGGCGCCCTCCGTCGTCATAAGGCGCATGATGAACATATCGTTTGGATTTTAATGGAATCTCGCACGCAAGTGCTCCGTGCGAGGCATCTCGCCGGCGAATGAGCTATCTAACAGGCTGTTGACAAACCTTCTCTTTCTCCCGCCGCAGATGTGCTAAGAGAATTTTCCATCAGGAGGACCTAGCCTATGAGGGGCACAGTCGATCCCCAGCCGTCGCTGTTCTCCCATATCAAGCTGGAACCGTATATCACGGCCGATCACTCAATGCGGAAGATTCGGCCGTTGATCGACACGGCGCGGATATGCCGTGGATGGATGTGACGGACGGCTCATCCTACTCACAGGCCAGCGGTAATTTAAGAACTTATTTTGGACAAGAGTGACCATACTTCTATACGACGAAGACCTCTACAAGCTACGCCACCTGATTGAAAATGCCTTCCTGATTATCTTTCTCTATCAAGTCAAGCCAGGCATTCTTCTTATTGGGGACAAGCGGGCACTATGGGGGCACATAGCGTTGACCTGCGAAACGCTACGCTATACAGTTTCAGAGTATGATTAACACGTTCCGGCACAAGGGGGTGCAGGCTGTTTTTGAAGCTAACAGCAAGGCCGGTATCCAGCCGCACTATGCGGCTCGGCTTGGACGATAACTCGTCCGGCTTGACTTGGCCAAAACGGCGACGGATATGAACGTGCTGGGATGGGGGTGCATGTCTTGGCCGGAAATTTTGCGGGCCGGTATGCAGTGTCAGTGAGCGGGAATTGGTGGCTGACCTTTGGTTTCGATGGCGAGGGTGCTGCTCTCATCGATTGCAAAATTATCATTAGGATGAATACCGCATGATAAGAATGCATAATCCGCCGCACCCCGGCGAAATGTTGCGAGAGGATATTCTGCCTGCCCTGGGCTTGAATGTGACGCAAGCTGCGGCGCAACTGGGGGTGACTCGTGCCGCATTATCGCGTGTCTTGAACGGCCGCGCGGCGATCTCTTCGGAAATGGCCCTGCGATTAGAAGGATGGCTTGGGGTGAAAACGGAGGCCGTGCCGATGTGTGGGTGGCCCAGCAGGCTGCCTATGACCTGTGGCAGGCCCGCAAGGCTGGCGTGCCAAGAGTGCGGCGGGCCGTATTAATCGAAGTGTGATAAAGATCCCATATTATTATGGGCGCGGTCCATGCTTCGAAACGGGCGGAGGCTCGCATAGACGACGGAGCAAGTAAGGTAAGAGGAGTCTGCGGTAATGGTACTCGGTGAATCTACGTATGGAAGCTGGCGACCATCGAAAGCTCAAATAGTATTATTTCTGGGAATGCTGGGCCGTACTTGGCAATTCCTTCAGCTGCCGAAAAAGACACTGAATGTCTTGTCAAATAAGGAGAAAGGGCGCATTATTCGGCTGCCATTTTAAGACTAGTGTCCTGGGTTCGAGTTCCAGCCGGCTCACCGCGGTGCGTATGGTATCCGCCCTGCTGGGTGGTTCTCATGTCGATTCTGTGTCAATCGTGCACTCACACACATCAAAAAAGAGACTGTCGTGATTCCTTGGTCAGGAAAAAAAGAGGGTGGCTTGACGCTCCATTAATGCAACCAATACACTGGCCATTGTACCTAGGTTTCCCCACACTTTGAGCGAGGGACATAACATGCAATTGATTAAGGTTGATCAAGACGAGCTTCCGGGTCAATTGGTGACGGGTCTTTCGAAGATTGGCCTGGCCATGAAGAGTCGGCCGTGGCGTCGGCAGGGACGGCAGGGTGTCGGACCGCTGCAGGTTCAAGTCTTATCATTCTTACGCACACAACCGAATCGTTGTGCGATGGTCTCGGTCATTGCGAAAGAGCTCTCGGTCAAGCTCCCCACGGCGTCGGAAGTCATTCGTACTCTGGAATTGAAGCAGTTGGTGCGTCGCCGCCGGTCGGATACGGATAATCGTGTGGTGACGGTTCATTTGACGGCGAAGGGAATGAAGGCCAGTCAGGTGGGAACAGGATGGCCGGAAGCGTTGGCGGCTGCGACGCAGCAGTTGTCAGGGCAGGAGCAAGCCAATCTGCTTGCCATTCTTGTTAAGATGATTCGCGCGCTCCAATTGCAGGGAGAAATTCCCGTGGCGCGCATGTGTGTCTCGTGCCGGCATTTCGGTCCCAACGCCCATTCTGGCAGTGCCGCTCCGCACCATTGCCAATTTGTTGATGCTCCGCTGGCGGATCAGTCGTTGCGCCTTGACTGTCCGGATTACGTTGAAGCTGCTCCCTTGGTGGCGAAGCAGGCCTGGGAGAAGTTTGTTCAAGCAAAATCTGCGTAGTGGTCAGCGCGAGAAAAAATGTGTTGCCGTGAAGGCAATAGGTTAGGGTTTACTGCCTCGGACCGGTTCTCTGCCCAGATACAACGAGCTATCTGATTCGATATTCATGAGGAGGTCTTCCAGTGCCAACTGGAGGGCCGCCTCAATGGGATCGCGATCGGATGCTGTAACCCATCGCGCAGAGGATCCGATCGCGGATCGTTCCACATCATAGGACTTGATCGGCTCCATCACCGTTCCCATATCTGCCTGGAGGCGGACGTGGTAGACGTAGGGTCCCCGTGCGATCATTGATAGTCTGGCGGTCAATTTCATGACGAGATCGGCAGGCTGTTCGGACACAGCTACGAAGGTGCCTCGTTTGCGGATGTATCCCATCGTGGCGCGGGAGAGATCCGGAGTGCGCCACTCCAGTAGCGTGATGCCCGGCATGTGATCGGCACCTTGAATTGTCAAGCTGTTGATCGCCACTTGCAGTGAGCGGGGAATAGAGCTGCTTGCTGGATGGCTCGGCACCGGATGGACTTCAATCCGATGGACGCAACCCGGTAGGGCCGTGAGGATGAGCAACAAGATGCACATCCATTCGCCTATCAAAGATCGAATGTGAGTGGGGAATCTATAGGTCCAGCGCATGGTCGCGATATCGGGCCGGCAAGGCTAGGGAAGCGTTGGTGTTGTGGGCGGGGACAAGATTTCAAGGTCTTTCAGCGCCCGTTGAGCCTGCTCGCGGTATGAACGGTCGGTAGGATTAGTATAAGTATCGACAACTCTCTGGTAAGTGGCGCGCGCTTGCGCGTGCTGCTTCTTAATCGAGAAATATTGGCCCAGCGCGAGCCAGTTTTGCGCCGCTGCTTCATTGGCCGTTTTCATCAAGGCAAACTCCCGCTCAACTTGCGTGGTGCCTTGCATCTGTGCCCGTTTCCGAACAGTTTCCCCCATCTGACTCGCCATGGCTTCAATCTGCTCGTTCTCGCGCACGGCAGCCTCGACATGGTTGGTCTTCAGGTGTGAGTAGAACGCTTCTACGTGGTCTTTCACGATGTCGGCCCGCTGTTGATACGTATCGTGGGTGCACCCAAAGCTGAGTGCCAGCAGGATTCCAAGGCAGGCGGCGGAAAAATGTAAGGTTGACCTGACCATGCGCAGCTCCCTTTCTCGGTACGGCCAAATCCGGAGAATGTCCGTTGGCCGAGAGAGTCTACCATATCGATCTAGAGATCGGTACGAGGCGCGCTGGCATGTCGCTTTTGTCTTGGGCCGAGGGTGGAAAGGCGTAGTGACAGGGCGTTCACGAGTGTGGTACAACTCCCGCGTTCCTTGCCACCGTTGTCGTTCATATGTCCCCATCGTCTAGCCTGGCCTAGGACATTGCCCTTTCAAGGCAGTAACACGGGTTCAAATCCCGTTGGGGACACCACGCTCGGTGACACACCGGCAAACAGACCGGGGAGGAGTTGCAGGTAGGAACCTCGCCCGGTCACTGTGTAGCCCTTCTTTCCCCCTTCATCCTCGAACGCCTCAAATTGCAGGGGTTGGTCCAAGAGCTTCCGGAGAATCTGCCGGGCTTCCGTCCGTTGGCGACCAAGGAGCCCTTTGGCATCGGCAATTCTGGTCCGTAACTCCCGCTTCAGTCGCGCTTCGTCCAGTGTGACCACATCCGCCGGCCGGGTGAACTGGTCGAGTTCTGCGATCAGGTCTTTCTTCCGGGCTTCCTCGGCCGTCAGCTTGGCGAGGAGCGGATCCATGTGCTGACCCTTCGCGATGGCGTCCACCAGGTTCTTTTCATAGGCCTCGATCAAGGACAGCTCCCGCTCAATGCTCTGTCGTCGAGTCAGCCGGTCCGTATCGCCCGCCCGGAGCTGATGCAGGGCCTTTTCGATCGCCAGCTCAAGAATCCGCTCATCAAGGGCGTCCCCGATCGCATGGAGGAGTGCCTTGTCGATACGGTCCTGATTGATCCGGACAGCATTCCGGCATACTGCGGCACCCCGTTTGCGATGGTAGGCACAGCCATAGGTCCGGCCTTTCCGTCTCGCGTAGTCTTTTCCAAGGGCTTCGATGGGACCGCCACAGTGGAGGCATCGAGCCAACCCACTCAAGAGATAGCTCGATTCCTTATCTCGGAAGACGACTTTCCGTTGATAGTGATCGCTCAGGCTCTTGGCTGCCTTGAAGCGGTCTTGAACGGCGTTCCACAGTTCTTCGGGTACAATGCGAAGCTCGGGCGCGTCCACGGTAATCAGGTCTTCAACGGCCCGCCGCCGTCTCCGCTTGGTTCCGCCACGAATGAATTTTTGCAGTTCGCCCCATACAATGGTGCCACGGTAGAGAGGCCGTAGCAGAATCTCCCGAATAGCGGTCGGGCACCATCCAGAATTACCGCGTGGCGGTGATACCTGCTCATTATTCAACTGCTTGGCGATCCGGCTCAGCCCCATCCGCTCCTGGAACATCTTGAAGATCTGCCTCACGATCGCCGCTTGTCCTTCATTGATGACCCTGATCACGTGTTGTCGGATTCCCTCAGCGGAGAGGATGTCTCGGTTGTCATATCCGAAGACCTTCCCGCCCGTCACATGGCCAGCCTTGGCCTTCCCGAGGCTCTTATCGAAGGCCCGCAGGCTCGCTCTCTCACGTTCAAACTCTGACGCAAAGTTTGTAAGGGAGAGCATCACCTTATCCATGGCGTTATCGAGGGTTCGCTCACGATTTTCGAGATAGAAGAACACCCGGACATCAGCATCCATGATCTGCTTCAGTGCATAGCTGGTCTCAATCGATTCACGGCCAAGCCGGGACTCTTCAGACATGATAAGGAATTGAAAGGCCGGGCGAGGCTTCAGTGCATTCATGAGCCGGATGAACCCCGGCCGCTTTACAAACTCAGCCCCGCTGATGCCATCGTCCACAAAGATGAGTTCGTCGGAGACTCGCCAGCCTTTCTTGGCTGCGTAGAGCTTCGCGTGTTCGATTTGCCGCGTGACGGACTTCTCTTCATCGCTCACGCCGGTTTGCTCGGTTGATTTCCTGGCATAGATCGCAGCAAGCATCATCATTCCTCCTGCGTCACGACACGAGTTCTGCAATAGAGACACGCAACGCCTTCGCCAGTTTGTACAGCGTGCTCAATTGGGGATCGTGTCGCCCAATTTCAAGACGGCCAATATAGCCCAACGTCACGCCGGCCCGTTCAGCAAGCGTAGCCTGTGTAAGCCCTTGCTGGGCGCGGAGTTGCTTGAGGCGTTTAGCGAGTCGATTGGCCACGATGAAGATACTATTACCCATAGGTCATACTATGTCAAGAGGACAGAACGCTTGTCGGCAGTTCTCCGATCGGATGCGCTTTGAGATCCTTGACCAAGGCCGAAGCTAAGAGCGCTGCGACTTGATCCACGAGGCCAGCAGGCCAGGAGGACGACCGGGTAAAAGCACAGTTCAGGGCGGCCGCCTGGGCCCGCGTGCTCGCTCTTCGTGAGGGGCTGGTCGGACGCATAGGCTTAGACCTCAGATGCCCCCACCTGTCCACATGACGGTGCCGTGTCATTCTTTTTCAGCGGCGTGTGCGCCGCCTCAAGCGCCGTGGTCATCATTTTGCCGATCAAGCTCACGTTCGCTGTACTTTGACCTCTCTCAAGGCGTTCCTTATCGAAGACGGTCCCACTTTGCGCATTGAGCGACATGAGCAATCCGCTTTTTTGACTGGGGGTCAGTGCGGCTACCATGCCGTCGTCGATGGTATCGAGGATCCGCTCCTGAGCATCAAGGCTTTTCGCCTGGAGCCTCGCCAATACATCGGCCCGATTCGCTTTGAACGTCTCCAACGCCTGCCGTTCCGGCTCTGTTTGCTGCAGGAAGCGCCACACGGTGGAGGGGGCGACCCCCTGATGTCGGGCTATCTCCTCTGTGGAAAGCCCCTTCGCATGAAGGTCTAAGACCTTTTTCCGGTTGATCTTCCTGGCCTTGCGCTGATTGCTTTGGCCAGCAGTCTTCAGTTTTCCCATCATGTGTCCCTTCGTGTCCCCCTGAAAGTCTCCACAGGGGGTACAGTTCGGCCCTAGATACATAGATGAATTTTCAAGAGAAGTTTGCTTGCAACTACCATGTGTGTCCCCTGTTGCCCCTGTTGCCCCTCGTGTTTTCTATGAAAGTTTCCTATGACTCTAAGGGGACACAAGGGCCCGCTGTACTCTTGGCTTCATGTCGCTTCATGGCCGGCGCGTCGGGGAGGTCGCAGTCATTATCGCGCAGCCATCCCGGGCGGCTGTGCCACACGGCTTTCACTCTCGTCACCCGATCTCCCTTTCGGGCGGCGAGTGGCCCTTTGTGGAACCCGATGGAGGGTAGACGCTGGTCCAGCTCTCCGAGGGAGAGGCGAGTGCCCCTTTGAGTGCACACGAAGGCCACAAAGTCCGCTTGTCCAAAACTGATCCCATCGTCTGGCCGTCGGATGAAGAGCACGTCTCCGATGTGGCCCGCTTCGAACAGCCCCGCACGGCGTGAGCGCACCACCAGAATGCGATCGTAGATCACCGCCCCCTCAGTGACCGGACGGGCATAGGCCGTCATGCCCGTACAGGCGCGTTGTGCGAACGCCGTCACCCATTCCACGGTTTCCGCATCGCGGCTATAGCCGGGGCACTGTTCCGCGGCCCTCAAGATGTAATTGGCGTATTTCGTCCACTGTTTCCCCTCATAGGGAAGCGCGACGTTGCACACTTCCGCGACATAGCCGCGGACAATATTGAGGGTGAACAATTTTTTGACCGGGATCTCCAGACGGCGCGTGTCGCCATTGATGAGAAGGTCGAGGCGCACATGCGACTCTTCAAAGCCAAACTTTTTCACGTTCTGAACCGCCGTATCATCCAGGAGAAGCCCTCTGGCGATCTCCCGGAAGAGCACATCGCGGGACTGTGTGTCATTGGCGTGCAGTCCAAGACCAGCCCGAAGCGCGTCATTTTCAGCACGCAGAGCGGCCACTTCGTCGGCTATGGTCATTGCCATCTCCTTCGCCGTTGAGGCGCCACCACTTGGCGAAGGAGGGCGGTTTCGTGTTTGAGGCGCTCAAATTCGCGATGGCGTGTCCAGAACACCTTTTGAATCCTGTCGAGATGACGGGCCACGAGCTCAAGCTTGGCGGTCGCCGTGACAATCGCCTCCTCCCGCCGATCGATTGCCATGATAAGGTGCTCGTGTAGCCAAATCGGCACCGCGTAGGCATGATCACCGCACGGGCGGAGCGTGGACGGTCCTTCGACAAAGATAAACCGCCGCCGTGGTGACCAGGACTCAGGGGCGCTCTCCTTCAGCCGTTCCAGTTCATCGCGATAGGCGAAGAGTCGATAGAACAGGCGCCCCCGTAACCAGACCAACTTGGAGCCCAACAGCTCCTGCTGGTAGCGAGACTCCGCGCAATTCTCTGCGCGATCAAGCAAGGCCCACTTTTCTTCTTCAGTGAGTGCAGGTTCCTGGCAGCATTGCGCCTGGTGCGGTGTTTCATGTACGGTAGTCATGCAAATCCCTTCTGCCGCTGTGCCGGTAAACCCCGCGAAGGCCCCGGCCGGCGGCACCCCTCAATCAGATGTTATGTGCACTGGGCGCCCAAGCCGGCCTTTGCTGTAAGGCTAGCCGCACATCCTTCGGAATAAATCGAACCCCCCGTCCCTTCACCCCTGTTCGCTGACACGGGACAATGTTTTTTCGGGCCATCCGATACAGTTCTCCGGGTGAAGTCCCAACCATCGGCGCGCATTGACGAGCAAACACCGGCTTGTCTTCCTGCATTTGATCTGCCTCCATCGCTAAACCTCCGTTGTTGATAAATACGTGGCGCTCTCCCGCATAGCATGACGCGACAATGCGCCAAGCTAATCAGGAATTAAAATTGAATTGGGGTACAGAACGAAGA
>CXWL01123774.1_pt1 | contig 11328 bp, 11 predicted proteins | sample 590931 | NCBI WGS metagenome assembly CXWL01 (sample SAMEA3498368, study PRJEB10139) | groundwater metagenome | biome: water well; material: biofilm material | place: Germany | collected 2015-04-27 | reverse complement strand
AACCTGCTAATTTCACAATCCTACCAAAAATTGGCGAATTATAAACCCAATCACTAACCAAATAAATCATTTTGGGCGTAATCATTCCAACCGCTAAAATATCTAAGAACGATGTATGATTTGAAATAATTACTGCAGGTTTACTAAAATCTTCATTATACTTATTGATTATTTTTTTCTTCACAAACGGATTAGAATACAACACCGATTTCATAAAATTTGAAATGATAATTCTAAACCACATCATCTTTTTTTCCTTTTTCGCTGGAATTAAAAACAAAATAATTTTTCCTAAAAAGGAGAAAACCAAACCGCCTAAACCATAATATAAAAACGATAAAGTAGAATGAATTAGCAAACGTAATGCGATTGGAGATTTTCCTTTCTTCACTCTATTAATAAAGCAAATACGAAATAGTATCGGATAAAAAATGAATGTAATTAGTAAAGCAGCAAAAACTCCAATTAATGAAACGGATGAAATTGATTTTAAAGCTGGATGCTTCGCAAAAACTAAAGCTCCAATTGCTAAAATTGTGGTTAAAGCAGCTAAAATTATAGAAGTTCTATACGTTGGCATTTCATTTTTACCCGTTGTGTATTCTTTTTGTAAGGCGCTAGTCATGAAAATACTAAAATCGACACCATGACCAAAAATCAGCGTACAAACAATTGTACTAAAAATATTTAATTGAATGTCAAAAAACCACATGACTCCTGCTGTAACTACTCCGGTTAACACAATTGGAATCGTACTAACTAAAACCAATTCCACTCTTCTGAAAAACACAAAAAGAATTAAAACAACCGCTATAAAAGAATAATTGACTAATGAATTGAAATCGTCTCGAAGCTTACCCAAAAACGTTTCGTTCATTTGTTGTCTATCGATAGCTAAAACACTTGATTTGATATCAACTGAATTTACAAATTTGTCGCGTTGTGCTGTAGAAACTTTTGCAATTGACGTTATGGTATAGAAACCGTTTTTTGAAGCTACAAATTCATCTAAAAATAGCACGTTTAATTTCTTATAATCTTCATAACTTAATATTTCAAATTTATGATTTAATAAGTCATAAAAACCTTGATGCATTGTTGGTTTAAAACCAAGTACATTTCCGTGAGAAATAAGTGAATTTTGAACAAATTGTTTTTTATCTGCAGTCCAGAAATCATTCCATAATTTTAGTTTTTTGGTTTGCGCTTCTTCCGACAAAACGATTCCTCCAATTGAACTAAAATTAATGATTTTGTTTTCTGATTTATCAAGCGAAAGTCTGTCAAAAAGTTTACTGTTATTTTGAATAGCTTCTTCAATAGAATTTCCGAAAGCTGCTAAATAAATTGATTTTGAAGTCAGACTGGTTTTCTTTTCTAGTTTTTCTTCAGTACGTTTAATATCATCGGGAATAAAATTCAAATCCGACAAATTATTATTAAATGTTACTTTTCCAAAAGTGAAAAAAGAAATTATAATTACAACACTTGTAACACCAATTAAGATTTTATTATTCTCAAAAGAAAAAGCTGCAATTTTATCGAGTACACTTTCTTTTGCAAGTTCAGAATTATCTTTCGGTTTGTATAAATGTGGAATCAGTAAAAGTGAGAAAAAAGCAGAAACCATCACACTTATTGCTGCAAAAATCCCTAAATCTTTTAAGGCTTCTGAATTCACAAAAAGCAAACATAAAAATGCCAAAGCAGTTGTGGTACTACTCATAACTAATGGCATGGTAATATCTTTATAAACTGCTTTTAAATTATTCGTATGTTTATAATGCGTTAGAATATGCAAGGAATAATCGATGGTAACACCTAATAAAACTGCGCCAACACTTAAAGAAGTGGCAGAAATGGTTTGTCTGATAAAATACAAACAAGCAATGGCTGTTACTACTCCAAAAATGGTTGGAATAAAAATGATAATTGGAATTAATAATTTTCGATAAAACACAATTAAAATCAACATTAACGTACCTAATGAAACTAAAATTGTAGTAATGATATCCGTTTTAATTTGCTTCGCATTGGCCACTGCAATTAAGGAAGAACCAAAATAATCTAAAGAAACTTTTCCTTTATTAACCTGATTAAAATTTGATTTGATCTTATTCAGTTGTTCAACGAAAAGCGTGTTTTTTTCGGTTTCACTTCCGCTTAATTTTGGATTGATAAACAACAAAAGTGTCGATTCATCTTTAGTAATTACAAAACCGTCTTTTAAAATGAAGTCATCGCTAATACTTAATTGTTGTAATTTCTTTAAAGCAATAAACGAAATTCCTAATGGATCATTAAGTATAAAGTCTTTTGCGATAAATCCAGTTGGAGAAATTAAGGTTTTGTAGTTATTTTCAACTTGCTTAGAAATACTATCGTTAGATATTTTTTTCTCTAAATTGACATAATCTTTTTCATCTAAGAAATAAGGTAAATTTTGGTAAACAAAATCGAATGTTTGCTGAATATTTTCATCATCAACTTTTCCTTGAATGTTTTTTATATAAGGCTCACAAGACTTTAAACTATCAATAAAATGGGTAGCAGTTTCAGTTAAATCATCAATAGTTCCGTTTTTATCTTTTTCAATAATGACGGTAATTTTATCCGAAAAATTTAATTGCTTTATAACTTTTGTAGCAACATCTGAATTCTCATTTTTTGGGATAATTCTGGTAATATCTTCTTCAAATCTAATTTNNACCGAATACAAATAAAAACAAAAGTGCAATTGCCAATGACAGCAATCTATTCTTCTGAACAAAATAATGAACCTTAATAAAAAAATTATGCATTTTTAGTTTTATTTTTTTGATTTAGCTTTCAGCGAAAGTAAGAAATAACTAGATAATCCGAAAGTAAAAGCTGCTATTGTAGCTAAAATAAAACTACCAATAAGATATTGTGCTGTATGATTTTTAATTACTTCGAAAGTTAAATTCTGATAATCTAAAAAGTTTACATTTCCTTTTACAAAAAAAGAACCAATTTGTAATGAAGCAAGAATGATTAAAGGAATCATTGGAGGAAAACTAATATTAGAAAATGTAAAAGCTAACATTTTATTCCATCTAAATAAGAAGGCTAAAAAAAGTACTAAAACGGTTTGAAATCCCCAAAATGGAGCAATACCAATAAAAACGCCAAGAGCAATTGATAAGGATTTAATCAAATCAGAATCGTTGCTTTCTAAAATTTCATCCTTTATGAATTGACTAATTTTTTTTTTTTGAAAATTTCTAAAGAAATCTCTTGGTTTGATATATAAAATAGTGATTATTACTAAAATCGTATTTAAAATACTGATTCTTGTAAAATCTTTAAAAGGTCTGAAATGCGTAACACGTTCTGCTGGATCGTATAAAATTTTCACTGGAATGTTTTTCACTGTTGTTCCTTTCCAAGCGGAGCGAACAATCACCTCAATTTCAAATTCAAATTTATTGGTAAAAAACTTTTTTGGAATATGCAATAACGGATATAGTCGATAACCAGATTGTGTATCTTCTAATTTAGTTCCCGTTTCGAACCAAAACCAAAAGTTAGAAAATTTATTTCCAAAACTGCTTTTTTTAGGCACACCTTCTTGGTTCATGTTTCGACTACCAATAAGTAAAATATTGCTTTCACTTTTAGCCAATTCTTCTAAAAAAACAGGAATATCATCAGGAAAATGTTGTCCGTCAGAATCAATCGTAATGGCATAGTGAAAACCTTTTTCAATGGCTTTTTTAAAACCTAATTGTAAAGCATTTCCTTTTCCTTTATTCTTCGAAACGTGAATAGAATCAATAAACGTATATGAATTTATTATATCTAAAGTGGCATCTGTTGAACCATCGTTTACAACAATAACATCAGTGGTATATTGCAATACACCATCAATTACTCTATTTAAAGTTTTGTGATTATTATAAGTTGGGATAATAACACAAACCTTTTTTAGATTTAATGTTTCAGAAATAGTAGAATTTGAAAGCATACTATTTATTTAATTGTTGTTTTTCAGCCTTGCTAAACACTAAGGATTGATTTGCGAATTTTTTAATAAATTCCTTTAAATCAACAGATTGCTTATTAAACAAAAGTAAGATTTGTTTTTTATCAGCCTCAATATTTCCTTTATATTTTAATAGTTTAGGCGTGTTTTCTTGAATACTCAATCTGATTAAGCGAGCTTCAATATTATTTGGGTTTGATTTTATTACTGATTCTAAAATAGTTACACCTTTAATAAATCCTTCTTTTTTTTGTTTTAATCCTGAAGTATGTCTCGCTTTTAAAGCAATTGAAGCACCTTTATAGGCTAATAAAGTTTCATCATTTTTTGAATATTTATTCATCAAATCATAAAATTTAGTGACGTTAATTTTAGAATCTGAAGAGGCTACATACATTTTTCGAATGTCTGCTAAGTTATAACTCTGGAAAACAGATAAAGTTATAGCAAATACTATTGAGAAAAATATTTTCAAGAAGTGGATCTTTTATAAGTATTAGACAGTTTTAAAGCTATCGTTTCTTCAAAACTTGTTGTGTTTTTCACTTTGATTTCATTTGCCTCATTTTCAGAAACATCTAAATCTAAAGTTAATTTAGCATTTACTTCAGGATTAATAATTGCCATAAATTTCACGTTTGTTGTACTAACCATTGTTAGATTAACATTCAAAACGCTTTCTGTAATTTCCTTAATTATTTGCATCATACAAACACCTGGCGTCACAGGATTTCCAGGAAAATGTCCCTTAAAAATGGCGTGATTTTTATTTAATGTAATTGTAGCAAGGTATTTACCTTCATTAATTGCATCAATTTTATCTACTGTATAAAAATCCTGTAACAACATAAGTTTATATATTATTATTTTACGTCAAATTTATAGAATGCACCAACTGATAACACAACATTAGTATGGTTTCCATATGAAGAATCTATAACAGGAACAATTCCTTTTTTAATTCTTGCTTCTACTCCGAAATTTTTTGTAATATCATATCCAGCTCCTAAAAAGAAAGCTAAATCTACTGCTGTTCCATCCCAATTATAGTAATAATAACCATTATTATTTGAATGCGTTCCAGTAACTTTACTATCAATTAAAAAGTCAATTGTTGGACCAACATGAACATTAAACTTATTAAAAGTGAATTTATTTGCCATACCAAAAGATAAGTAAGATAAATCATAATCTCTAGTAAATCTGTCGCCATTATCATCTACATCATGCAAAGTACTACCTTGTCTAGAATAGTTTATCTCAGGTTGTAATGCATAAAATTTAGAAAGTTTTAATTCTCCAAAAAAACCAATATATAAATTAGTTTTTGATTTAAAATCTCTATTCAAATCATTACCAGAGTAAGAATCATCATAATAATAAGCATTATTCCCATCAGAAAAATGAGATATATTTAATCCTCCTCTAATACCTGGTTTAAAGGTAACCTGAGCATTACTTATAATGATACCTCCGAAAAAAATTGCTAATAAATAAAATGTGTTTTTCATGCTAATTGATAATTTGATTGAATTCAATTTTTAGTTTAATATTATGATGTTGAATTAATATGTTTTCAGCAAAAGTAACTTTTTTTGGACTAAAAGTGAAAACAACCTTCTCCTTTCTTTTATTCGTTTTAATTATTTTACTTAAATTATTTGTAATCAAATCGATATAATAATAATTGTTGTTTTCTGTTTGATAAATAATTTCGTCATTTCTTTTATACTTTTTAAAAACTTTATTATTTACTTGTAATAAAGTTCTAAAATCGTCTCTAAGCGTATTCAAAATTATCTTTTTATTTAGATTATCAATAATAGAATTCACTTTAAAACTACTTTCAGAAACTTCAAAATCTAATAATGTATTTCCAAAATCTGTTGTCAAAACCATTCTATGAATACTATCGTTTATGCGCTTTGTAATGAAAATCCCACTCAATTCATTACCATAAATTTCAATGTGAGTTTTATAAACATAATCTAAAGATGCATCAGAAAAATATTGATTTTGAACAACTGAAGTAGTATTCTCCACTTCAATAGCATCAGGAATTTGATACGATTTACAAGATAAAAAAAGAGTAAAGAAAGTACTAATTAGTAAATACCGTATCATCAATTTTTGCATTAAGTATTTTGTTTTTAAAAGAAATTTTTGTGTAATCGCCAGATGATTCAATTAGTTTCACTTCAGAAACGGTATTTTCTTTTAATGGAAAATATAAATCAATTTGTTTGATCATCTTTTTAATGGCTGCTGTTTTAGGAATTAATTTCGCAATATTATGTTGTTTGGTTTTAAAATAGGAAATATCAAATTCTTTATCGTCAAACATATTTCCGCTTACACTTCCAATAATAAGCTTGTTGATTTTTTCAAAAATTTTACTTTTGGCATCAACCGTACTTTTTTTACCTTGATCGTTGATATACACTTTATTATTTTTAAATATAATACTGTATTGATAAGGCTTGGTATATTGCCAACTTAGTGTATTTGGCGCTTTGAAATTAAGTTTTCCTGAACTTTCAATGTCTTTCGTTAAAAAATCCAAATGCTTAATTTGAACAAAATCGGTTTTAATTGTCTTAATAGTTTTAGACTGACTTTCAACAGTTTCTTTAAATTTAACTATTTCTTGAGCCGTCATTTTTTGTTCTTGTGGAAGAATTTTAAAACTACAAATTGCTATAAATAATATTACTATTTTAATTTTCATTTTTCGATGTTTCTAATAATTCTTCAATAGTTATAGTTTTATAACCTTCAGTTTGCAAAAATAGCAATAACTGTTCCAAAACTGACACCGTTTTTGCAGAAGTATCATGTAATAAAACAATACTTCCAGGTTGTATTCGTTTTTTGATTCTTTCTAAAATCAAATCTTCGTTTTTAATAACCGTATCTAAAGAGCGAATATTCCAACCTATAACTTTTTGATTTGTTTTTAAAACCGCTTTAGCAATATTAGGATTGGTCACTCCAAATGGTGGTCTGTAAAGTCTTGTTTTTTTATGTGTGAACTGAGCAATTAATTTTTCTGTTTGTTCAATTTCAGAAGCTATTTTTTTAGTAGAAAAAAAACCATTCCAATTAGAATGTGAATAAGAATGATTTCCAACGTTATGTCCTTCAGCAATGATTCGTTTTAAAATTTCTGGATGTTTTTCAATTTGTTTTCCGATGCAAAAAAAAGTAGCTTTCGCATTGTATTTCAATAATACATCTAAAATTTCAATTGTTTTTTCGTGTGGTCCATCATCAAAAGTAAGGGCAATTTCCTTATCCTTTTTAGTATTGGATTCACAAATATTGTTTGAAAAATAATTCAATCGAATATCAAAAGCTCCCCAAGATGTAATGGCTAAAAAAGCTAAAAATAATAAGACATAAAGTCCCATGCCAGCTTTAATAAAAAATAAAAATGCTAGAAGTAAGAAAAATATAAAAACAGAATATTTATGTCTTAACATTTTGATAGAATCACTAAACTATGATCTTTACCTTGAAATTGATTATATAATAACACTTTTGAAAAATTAGATTTTTCAATTGCATTCATTTTTACACTTGATGGAATTTCTTGATTTTTAATAATGGAAGCAGCTACCCAAAAACCAAATGCCGAAGCCGTATTGTATTCGCCACTTAAATGCTTATAATAAATTTGTGGTGTTTGGCTGAAAATCGAACTTGCTTCTGAATAATACGTATCAAAATTCACATCGCCATTATTACCAAAAACGACCGCATCAATATCTTCCATTTTTAAATTATTTTTATTTAGAAAAGCAGTAATAAAGCTTTTGGTTTCATCAAGATTTAATTCATTATGAATTTGCATGGCTTCTAAAACGGCATAAGAACTGTCTTTTTGGACATTCTCTAAAGTAAAGAAAGTCGCACCTTCACTATAAACAACACCTGAAGAATTTGAATCTAAAACCGAATAAGGTTGATCACTCTCTTTTTTAATGATATTAACCAGTTTAAACAATTCCATCGTATGCGAAGACGTTTCATCCGCAGCACCCACTAAAATTGTATTTTCCTCTTCGTTTTCTAATTGTAATTTCGCATCTAATAAGGCTGATTCAAAAGAAATAGCGCCATTTACGTATGTAAAATTATAACCTTTACATCCTAAACCCAATGCGATTTGAGCACCAACTGTATTATGTGTAGATTGTATAAAATTGGTTGGTGTTAAATACTCTTCATTATTATCAATTAAAGACTTTAAGAATTTCTCAGAATCTTCAATACATCCCATTCCGGTTCCAGTAATGATGGCATCTGGAATGGCAACATTGGCTTCTTTTAAAGCTTTTGTTGATGCTGCTAAACCCATCTTCACTCCTTTTGCCATTCTTCGAGCGGCAGCTGGCGGAATCATTTCTTTATATGATGGTTGAATCGCATATATAATATTTTCAGTCGAATTAATTTCAACAGATTCTAAGAAAGAAGTTTCATAGGTGTCTTGAGCAGAAACACAACCCATACCATTAATGTAGCACTTTTTCATTACTTAGTTTTTTGAAAATATTAAAGTCGAACAATTCCCTCCAAATCCGAAAGAATTGGAAAGTACGTGATTTATCTCTTTTTCTTTTAGTGAAAGCTGTGGCGTTAAGTTGAATTCTTCCATATTTGTTTTAAAATTCAAATTTGGAAATACCACATTATTTTGAATCGCTAAAATACTATAAACTGCTTCAATACCAGCTGCGGCAGCTAAAGTATGACCAGTAAACGGTTTTGTTGAACTAAATTCTGGGACATTATCACCAAAAATTCTTATAATTGCTCTTCCTTCAGATAAATCGTTATTTGGCGTTGCCGTTCCGTGAGCGTTGATATAATCGATATCACTTGGATCAATTTTAGCCATTTTGAATGCTTTATTCATCGCTAAAAACGCACCATCTCCATTTTCAGAAGAAGCAGTTTGATGGAAAGCATCATTCGCATTTCCAAAACCTGCCACATAAGCCAAGACTTTTTTATTGTGTTTTTTCACAATTTTGTCCGACTCTAAAACTAAAAAAGCTGCGGCTTCACCTAAGTTCAATCCTTTTCTATTATTGTCAAATGGCGCATTATAATCGTCTGACAAAATCATTAATGTTTTAAATCCGTTGATGGTAAATTTTGCCAAAGCATCTGTTCCACCCACCACGACTCTATCCAACTCGCCAGATTGAATTAATCTTGCACCCAACATAATTGCATTTGCTGCAGAAGAACAAGCTGTACTTATAGTTGTTACTAATCCTTTTAAGCCGATACAATTTGCGATTTTTTGAGAATTATCGCCAATATCATGACTCGTGATATATTTTTGGCAAGCCTCGTTTTCAAAATATTCGTAATAATATTTTTCAGTCATATCCATTCCACCAACACTAGTTGCCGAAATTAATCCTGATTTATATTCATTAATATCCGTAATATTAGCGCTTTCTACAGCCTGTTTTGCTGCAATGGCACCTAATAATGCTGTTCTTGAAAAATTATTGTCTTGTGGTAAATTAAGTTGCGCGGCCAATTGCTCATTAGATTGTTTTATCTCTCCAACTTTGATTACATCCTTATGAATGGTTTCAATATTGGAAATAGTGGATAATCCCGTTTTTAGAGAAACTAATGACTGGAAATTCTCTTCAACAGTATTACCAATTGAAGAAATTATCCCCATGCCTGTAATTGCAACTTTCATGTACTATTTAATTATTTAGTTCTGTTTTCAGTAATGTATTTTGCCATTGTTTCAACAGATTCGAAAATTGCTTTTCCTTGTTTTGGATCAGCTAATCTAATTCCGTAAACTTTATCTAAAAGAACAATTAATTCTAAGGCATCAATAGAATCTAAACCTAAACCATCACCAAATAAAGGATCGTTATCATTTATATCTTCAATTGCGATATCTTCTAAATTAAGCGCTTCAATAATTTTTGCTTTTAACTCTTGTTTTAATGCTTCCATAATTATTTATTGTATAATGTTTGTATTATTTCTTTATCGTGTGCCATTGTTCCAGATTTTTCAACCAAATAAACAAAAGCTTTGTATTCATTTTTATAAAATTCAACCCAGCCACAAAGTACCTTTTCCGCTTTACCACTTTCTAATAAATACGAAGTATAATTCGACATGAAATCTGATTTAAAATCCTCAAACACAAAGAAAGCACTCTCCGTTTTCAATTGATTTTTAATACTAATTTCACCAATACAAATATTAGGCAACGTATAAACAAAAACAGCTGGACTTGGAAAATAGTTTTCCGTATCTGAAATAGAATCCTGATATTTTACATCCGTATCTAAACTTGACGCTTTATTAGCAAAAACAATTGCTATATCATTTTCTTTATCTAAATCGATAGTGTCTTTCAAAATAGCTTCTGCACCTAAAAAAGCTAATTTACTTAAATTATCCATTTTGAAAAATTTCGGATATTCTAAATCAATTGCTTTTGATGCGTTTTTTATAAATTCAGGAAACAATACGTCTTTCATTTCTAAGACTGTTGTCCCGTTGATTTGAAGTGTATTATTTTCTATTTTGCAATAGTTTGATATGTGATAATTTGTTGTCAATTTTAATGTATTTTTTCAAACAATATTGCTGAATTACAGCCACCGAATCCGGATGCTGTTTTTAGGAAATATGTAATTTCTTTCTTTCTATTTTCTTTTAAAACGTCAATTGGTTTTGAAACTCCTAATTCCGAAAATCCTTTTGAAGCTAATAGCTCATTCTTATATGCCGATTGTAAAGCAATTACGATTTCCAATAATCCAGAAGCACCTAAAGTATGACCATAGTAACCTTTCAAACTATTAACTGCAACTGTATCAATATCAGAACGAGAAAAAGCTATCGCTTCCATTTCGTCGTTATATAAAGTCGCCGTTCCGTGAGCAGAAATATAGTCTAATTTACTTTTTTCGATATTCGCTTCTTTAAAAGCATTTTCAATACTTTTATATAAACCGTCACCAGTTCTTGATGGTCCAGAAATATGATTCGCATCATTAATTGATCCATCGCCAATTATGGCAACTGCATTATCATTTGGTTTTTCTGTGGTAACAAAAACTGCCGCAGCAGCTTCACCCAAAGTCACTCCATTTCGTGAAGCATCATAAGGTGTGCAAGGCAAATTACTCATTGCTTGAAACGAGTTGAAACCTGACAATACAAATTCAGAAATTTCATCTCCAGCAATAATAAAAGCGTTATCGTAAGCGCCAAACTGAATCATTCTTTTCGCAACTGAAACTGCTAAAACTCCTGAAACA
>CXWL01013300.1_pt1 | contig 11328 bp, 9 predicted proteins | sample 590931 | NCBI WGS metagenome assembly CXWL01 (sample SAMEA3498368, study PRJEB10139) | groundwater metagenome | biome: water well; material: biofilm material | place: Germany | collected 2015-04-27 | reverse complement strand
TCATGCATGAGGTTATACCACAACAGATGAACTATATAAATACTATTATGAGACAGTTAATAAGAGGAAGGTATTAAAACCTCGTGGCGCTGGAGAAGTGGAAGTCGCGGAGAGTCATAGCTGGGACGAGCCACTTGGTCGTCTCGGCATTGGCGGCTTCCTGTGGGGCGGAGAAGGCCTCCACGGCGTTGAAGGCGCGTAAGGGGCTGTCGTGAAAACGGAAATTTTTGACGGCGGAGGTAATCCGGCCGTCTTCGATGAGGAATGTGCCGTCTCGTGTCATGCCGGTGAGCGTCAGATCGTTGGGGTTGACCCAGCGGATGTACCAGAAGTTCGTCACCACAATGCCCCGCTCCACGCCCTGCACCAGCGCATCCACTGAGTTTCCCACCGGTCCTTCCCCTGAGAGACAGGGCGCTTCCAATGTTGGGATCTGGGCGAGGCCGTGTTGTTTGGCGGTGAAGCGGTCGTGCATGAGCTGCGAGAGGATACCTCGCTCGATCCAGGTCGCTCCACAGGAGGGCAGGCCATCAGCGGTGAAGCCTGTACCTAACAGATCGGGGTGCTCGGGTCGGTTGATGAGGGTCAGGCGTTCATCCACAATCTTCTGCCCAAGTCGACCGGTAAAGGGGCTAGTGCCTTTGTCGTAGGCTTTGGCATCCAGCATCCGCGCGAGCCAGGTCCAGAGCCCTGCGGCGGCGGCTGGTTCCAGGACCACGGTGTAGCGGCCTGGGGAGAGTTCGATGGCGGAGGCGCCGCGCCGCGCTTTGTCGATGGCGAGAGCCGTCCGGTCGCTCACCTGCAAGTGATCGATCGACCGATGGGCCGCGGAGGCCCACCCGGTGTTCTCGCCGCGCGTGGCCGTGAGGCTAAAGCGCGCATCGGTTCGCGGCTCATAGGCGAAGAGGCCGGTGTCTGCGGCAAGTCCGACAGCGGAGTGGCTGGAACTGACGATCCCAGCCGCAGAACAATCGGCGGCTCGGCATTGCTCCACGGCCTGACGCACTTCGGCGATGCGGCGGTCAGGTCCCGTCTCCGCGGTCTCAAGCCGGTGGGTGGGTCGGTCGAGATAGGTCTGTCGTTCCAGTGGTGGTAGGTATTCGGGGTCGGCCGGCGACGCCGTGGCTAAGGTTTCCGCCCGTGTGAGCGTCTCCCGTACGGACCCCACTGAAAGATCGGTGGTCACCGCCGTCGCCTGCTGCTGCCCGAAGGCGACGGAGATCGACAGACTGACGCGACGGGAATTGACGTTCTGCACAACCTGGTTATTGGCAAATCGAGTGGTGCCGCTCGTCTGATCCTGGAGTGCCACGATCGTGTGGGCGCCATGCGAATGTTGCAGGATGAGATCGGCCAGAAAGGCAAATTCCTCGCGACTGGTGGAGGCTGAAATCGTCATCCCGTTGCCCCTCCGCGAATTACGCTGATGCCGCGAAAGCGCGCCGGTGAGGCCCCGTGGGTCATCCAGCCAGATTGTCCTGGCTGGCCCTTACCGCAGGTGATGAAGCCGAAGCGTTGCCGGTACGACGCATTCGCCACGCCGTCGCAGGCCCCCCAGAATTCCGGTGTGATGCCGTGATAGACCGCATCCCGCAGCATGTGAGTGCGCTTGCCATTCTCGATGAGCCAAAAGGCGTCGCCGGTGAACTGAAAGTTGTAGCGGCGTTGATCGATGCTGTAGGAGTCGTGCCCCTCGATGTAAATGCCGCGTTGCACACCGGCCAGCAGTTCCTCCAGCGTCGCCTGTCCCGGTTCTAGCCCGACGTTGGCGATGCGGACCATCGGCACGTGCTGCCAGCCGTCGGCACGATTGGAGCCGCGTGAGCGGGGCTGGCCGATCATGGGCGCCACTTCGCGATTGGTGCAGTAGCCCACGAATAGCCCCTCGCGCACGATGTCCCATCGCTGACAGGCCACGCCGTCGTCGTCGTAGCCGGTGGCGGCCAGGGTTTCCGGCTCGGTGTTGTCGGCCACCAAGTTGATATGCGGCGAGCCGTATCGGAACGAGCCGAGTGTATCGGGGGTGAGAAAGCTCGTCCCTGCATAGTTGGCTTCATAGCCCAACGCGCGGTCCAGCTCGCTCGGATGGCCGCAAGACTCGTGAATCGTCAACGACAGATGTTCGGGATCGAGCACCAGATCGTAGCGGCCAGGCTCGACCGGCGGGGCCTGTACCTTTTCCACCGCTTGCTCGGCCACGCGCGAGGCTTCGCGCAGGAACTGGGCGTCTTCGATCAGCTCATAACCCAGCCGAAGGTGCGGCGTGTTGTAACTCCTGGTGGCAAACCGTCCGTCATGGCGTGCCGTGGCCTGGATGCCGCCTTGGCAGGCGAGCAGATCGAACGAGAGGTGCGAGCCTTCCGTCGAGCCGAATAGTTTCCGGTCGCGGCGTAGCCACAACTCCGCGCTGCTCCGGGCAATGCCAGTGGTGTGATGCAACCGCTCCATCGTCTCTAGCAGGAGCTGGGTTTTCTGTTCCAACGGCACGGTGAAGGGATCGATGCGGCAGGGCGTGACGATGTGGTCGCGATGCACCGGTTCCGGCGCCAGGCGGATCGGATCGCCGGTCAACGTCGCCGAGGCCTTGGCGATCTCGATGGCTTGATCCGTGACGCGCGGAACTTCCTCAGCGGAGATGACCGAACTCGCCGCGAATCCCCAGGCTCCGTGGTAGAGCACGCGCACGCCGAAGCCGGTGTCTCGCTGCTCCCGCACAGCGGCAATCCGGCGATCCTGCCCTTTGATCGTCTGCCACGTGCTGTCCAGCAGGCGTATGTCGCCATACTCCGCGCCGGAGGCTCGGATGCGGGTCACTGCGAGTTCAACCGCTTCATCCCAGTTCATGATGCGTTCGATGATCCAACTTTCGCCGCCAATTCTTCCGCTGGATAGGTAACGATCTCGGCCAAGGTCGGGTGATAGTGCGGCATGCGCGCAAGGTCCTTGACCGTGCCGCGATAATACATCACGGCGATCAACTCGTGAATCAATTCCCCGGCGTCGGGGCCGACGATCTGCGCGCCCAGTAGTTCGCCGGTGTCGGGTCGGCAGAGCAGCTTCACATGGCCGTGCAGTGCTCCCAGGCACATCGATTTGCCATGATCGTTGAAGGGGTAGGATGCGGCCAAGTAGGCGATGCCCTGGGCCCGACAGTCTTGTTCCGAGAGGCCGACGGTCGCCACACCCGGATCGGTGAACACCACTTGGGCGTTGAGACGGTCGTCCACCCGGCGCTGGGTTTTGTGGGGATACACCGCGTTGTAGCCGGCGACTTCGCCTTGTTGAATGGCGATATGGACGATGGGAAATAGATCGTTCACATCTCCGACTGCGAAGATGTGCGGTTGAGAGGTCCGCATGTCGGCTTCGACCGTCACGCGTCCTTCTTCTATCCGGACCCCTGCGGCGTCGAGATCGAGTCCGTCGATGTTCGGACGTCGCCCGAAGGCTTCGAGGATCATCTCGGCGCGACACGTTCTCGATTGACCGTGTATCGTGACATGCGCAACCTTGTCCGATCCTTCCTGAGAAAATCGATCGAAGCGGGTGCCGGTGTGGACGGTGATACCTTCCTCACGAAATGCCGTTTCCACGACGCGCCCAAGGTCCTCGTCCAGGTCCGATAAAAGGTGCGAGCCTCGCTGGAGGATGGTGACCTGGGTGCCGATGCGCGCGAAGAATTGGCCGAGTTCGAGGGCGACAAATCCGCCGCCCAGCACCAGGAGCGAGGCTGGTTGCGTGCGGAGATCGAGAATCTCGTCGCTGGTGACGGTGCCGACTTCCTGCAAGCCTGGAATGGCCAATCGATTCGGCACGGACCCGGTAGCCAAGACAAAGGCCTTGGCGGTCAACGTCTGTGTCCCGACTTGAATCGTGGTGGGAGAGAGAAACCGGGCATGGTCTTGGTAGAGGGTGAAACGGGTGTCGTGCAACGCCTTGATCCGGTCCTCGGCGAACTCCCGGACGAGGCGATCTTTCCGATCCACAATCTGGCTCAAGATGGCGCGGGGCGTGACCGGTCCGATGCCGAACTCCTTGGCGCGAGCCATCAGCGCCATAATCTCGGACGAGCGCAGGATCGTTTTGGTCGGCATGCAGCCGCGCAAAATGCACAACCCGCCGAGCGGGCCGTGATCGACAATGGCCACATCAATACCCGCGTCGCGTGCCGTGCGAGCAGCGGCATAGCCAGCCGAACCGCCGCCGATAATGATGAGATCGTGTGTGCGCATAGTCGCCATGGTTGAGCAGGTTGCGGAAATACTCGATTCTTGCTCAACCAGCCGTCGTCGTCGTTCGTGAAGCGTCAAGCGTGAAACGTCTCTCGTTCCGGATTCTGACGTGTCACGCTTCACGAGAGACGTTTCACGAGTTGCTGGCGCTCAGACAGTGACCGGCAGAAGCTGAAACACGCGCGCCAGTTGACTGGCTCGTTTCAGATCTCCGCCTCGCAGGGCTTTGCGCACGTCATCAAGTTTCTGCGCGTCCGATAGCGAGAGGTAGGGCGACCATCCGGTGTCTGTGTCAATCAAGTCCACTTCAACTTCGGCGGCGTACCGCCCTTCGTGGACCAATTTGGTGTGGCGATGGCGGTTCATGATTTCCTCCTTAGAAAGTCTTCGCTCCAACGTGCCGGATCTGGCCGGTACGCCGTCACCACGACGGCTGGTGAGGACGCCTCCTTGGGAATTCCCCACACCACATGGACAGGCCGATCGTGTCCGTCCCGTTGAAGGACAAGCACACAGGGGCCTTTGTGGTAGGCTGGGTAATCCTCCACGACGACGGCGGCGGCGAGTCCGCCCAGGATGTCGTCGACGAAAAGGTCATCGTCTGCCAGCTCGTCGTACCCATGATCCGAGATCTGCACCTCCCGTCTGGCGACCAGTTCACGAATCCGTTCAAGCGTTCGGCTCATCGCACCTCGGGGCAAGACACGCTACGGCTCTCAAGAAGGCCATCGTATATGCGGCATCGCATCTATTCAAGGCCTTTTGTGTCAAGGCCTTTCGATCTCAAGCCCATCGAGGGGGATTGCCTGAATTGTTTCTTTAAGGGGACTCCAAGTCGAGTTCGTTAAGGAAAGGCATCCCCAGCCGGGATGACATTAGCGATTTGTCTCCCGGTTGAGTCTTCTGCATCTTTCCGAGGGCGGCGGTCTCGTGCAGAGACCACCGCCCTCCCTGTTCGACGATCTACCTCCATTTCTTGCAGGCGATGAAGGTCTGTTCTGAATCCCGACTTGTCATCAATTGCCATGACAAGCGCCGCCTGGTTTGGCACAATAGACATACTGGAGAATGGGCTATGAGCAGGAGCGGCAAGATATCCCCAACGCACGTACCGTTGCCAAGTCAAGGCACGTGCGCGAGTCCGCTCCTGTACGTGAGACTGAAGGACTTCCTGTACGAGGAATATGGAGCGCGGCTGAGGGGCGTGGTGTTGTATGGGTCCGAGGCGCGAGGAGAGGCGACTCCCACTAGCGACATCGATGTNNGGCGCGCGAAGCACGAGGGCCGATGGGTGTGACGCCTGAAGCCGTGGATTTCTGGGAACGGGCGCGGCAGGCGCGGCATACGGCGGAGGCGACAGCCGAGTCGGACCCGGATGCGGCGGCATCGCGCGCCTATTATGCGGCGTTTTATGGTGTGTCGTGTCTGTTTGCCGTCGAAGGGAAAAGCTTTACGCGCCACTCGGCGTTGGAGGTCGCGGTGCATCGCGATTTAGTCAAGAGCGGTCGCTGGCCGCGCGAATTGGGTGAAGCCTATGCCTTTGTGTTGCGGCTTCGAGCGACCGGCGATTAGGAAGGCCCCGTGCATGTTTCTCCCCAAGAAGCGCGCGAGGCTGTGGAGGCCGCGCGGCGCATCCTCGCCCAAGTACACAGCGAGGATCCGGAGTTCCCGCTGCTTGCGCCCGATGCGTCGCGCGTGATGCGCCACAGAGGTTCACGCTGTCCATTGTCATGGACACACGGTGCGATGCGAGAATATTGAGGATGAATCTGCACTATTACGCCGACACTGATTCACTCTATATTGAACTGAATCCGAAATCGAGCCTGGATTCCCGCGAAATTGTCGAGGGATTTGGTGGCGGGCTTCGACGCGGACGGGAATGTTGTCGGGTTCGATATCGACCATGCCTCAAAGAAGCTGGATTTAGGGGTCCAGGTTTCATGTCTCACGTTTCAGGTTTCATGTTTCAAGTTGTCGGAACCTGAAACGTGAAACTTGACGCAGCGAACGAGGCTTGTTGAGCAAGAATCGAGTTGTTCCGCAGCCTGCTAAAGGAAGTAAGATTGATGACACGAATCGTGCGTTTCCTACTGGCGCTATCTCTGTGTTGGGGACTTATGCCCGCCGTGGTTCAAGCGGGCCAAGAGTCGTCCTCCACGCAAGGCACATCCGGCGACAAGAGCGAGACTCAGGTCGGCGAGATCAAGAAGGCTCTCAAGCGACTGGAAACGGAGATCCCGCACGAGACCTCGAAGGCTGCGCAATCGGTGAAAGAAGGCTTCAAGAAGCGGTTCAAGACCAACACGGAGGGGACGGCTCCTCAAAAATAAGGCCGGTCAGCAACCAGGTCGAGTCGTAACAAAAAAGCCCGGTGACGCATATGCGTCACCGGGCTTTCTCTCACTTCTTTTGTTTACTTCCGGCGTCGCAGTCCTAATCCCAGCAATCCGGATGCCAACAGCAGCAGCGTGCCCGGCTCCGGCACTTGACCCGTCGGCACCGCCGTGACGGTCCCCTTCACCAACAAGATCACGTCCGCCAGGTTCCCGCTGAACCCGCTGGCATTATGTCCCGTTCCCTTAAACGTGATCGTCTTGGTGAACTGCCCCACGGTCAACGGATTGAAGGCTAGGCCCAAGCCCAGCTTCTGCTCTCCCGCCTCCAGATCCTGGAGCGAACTGAAGCCCGTCTCGCCGAACAGCGCCGACCCGACACTCTGGAATAATCCATCCAACAAATCTGCCGGACCCAGCACCGCATTGCCAAGGGCCAGACTAGCCAGCCGCGCCGCGCTCCCCTCCAACACGCTCCCGAAGTCCAGCGTAAAGCTGGTCGAGCTCTGCTTGCTGAAACTGCCCTGTCCACTGACGAACGCAAACTCGCCTTGAGCGAAGTTGTTCACTTGCCCCTTGAGCGTGATCGCCAGATCCGCAAAGGCCAGATCCGTCATATCCGCATTGTGGCTGGCTAAGCTCAGCAGGGCTGAGCCGTTGAAGACCCCAGCCGTGGCAGTGTTCAGATGCGCCGCCAAGCTCGTGCTGTCGATCACCTGCGCGCCCAGGCCTGCGCCCAGCGTGCCAGAGGCCGTGAACGGCCCCGTCGCGTTGTGGACGCTTCCCGTGAGCACATCATTTAAGGCCGTCACAAGGGCCGCGTTCGTCACCGTCAAGGTTTTTGCACTGGTGACCTCGCCGACGTGCACGATGCCAAAGTCCAGTGTGGTCTGGGCCACCTGCGCCACCGCCGGGGTATAGACCTTGCCGCTCAGGCTGACCTGCTGCGTCGGCAAGGCGAGATCACTGTGTCCGGCCAACTGGGAGGCCAGATTGACATCCAGCGTGCCGGTGAAGGTGCCTGCCGTCCCTGTCTGCATCGCCACCCTCAGGCTGCTCGCATCGGATGAGCCGGCCGCGAGATTGGCAATCGGGCTGGACCCCGCCGTGGTGAAGCCGGTTGGCGCCGCGCCAAGGCTTGCATGCAGGGCTTCGCTGAACCCGTCGTTGATCGCCGTGTTGGCCACCGTGAGGGCTTGCAGCGGATTGACGTCGCCCACACGGGCGGCAAAATTCTTCGTCAACGGTGAGACTGTCGCCTCCGCCGGGCGGAAGACATTGCCACTTACGTTGATGTTTTGGTTGGCCAGGGTGGTTGTGGTGCCACCGGGGAAGCCGGTGCCATCTGAGACAAAGCCCAGGGTGGCCGTCCCGCTCTTTGCCCCCGCCGTCGCCGTATTGAGGCTCACCTGAATCGTCGACGCATTCGTCGCCGAGGGTGCCAAGCCGTTGAACGATCCGCTGGCCGACACCGGCCCGGATGTCCCGACGACACTTCCATTCAGCAACTCGCTAAACCCATCGTTCGGCACGTTGTTGGTGATGCTGAGCGCCGCCTGCGTAGGGCTCCCCATCCGCTGATTGCCGAAGTTCACCGGCGCGTTGTCCACCACCGGATTCGCCAACCGCACCACCGTGCCCAGCACGACATCCGCCAGAACCCCTGGCTCTTGGAATCCGAGAGAAGTGGTTCCCAACCCAAAGGCCGTGCCGTTGGAGGCCAGGTTGATCCGGGCCGTGGCGTTCACCGCCCCCACCGTGCTCGTATTCAAGGAAACGGTCATGGTGCTCGTGTTGGATGCCCCCGCGGCTAATCCTGTGAGTGCGCCCGCCGCCGTGAGCTTCCCGGCGCCTGTCCCGGACAGCGCGCCGAAGCTCGCATTGAGGCTCTCGCTGAAGCCATCCGCCGCTGCCAGATTGGCGATTGTGAATGCCTTCGAGGCCACCACATCGCCCACGTGCACGGTCCCGAAATTCACCCCCGCAATGGTATTGGCTTGCGCCAACCGAATCACATTGCCCGTTACGTTGACTGTCTGGTTACCGGCTGCAATGGGGGCCAGACCACTGGTTCCGGTGCCGTCGGAAATGTAGTTCAGCGTGACGCTGCCGCTCTTGGTCCCGGCGCTTCCGGTATCCAGACCAACGGCCATTGCGCTGTTATTGCTACCTCCCGCTGCAAGTAGGTTGATGCTGCCGCTGTTATTGGTTGCCGCACCCGTATTACTGCCGAAGCTGGCGTTGAGTTTCTCGGAAAAGCCGTCGGCTGCAGCGGTGTTCAGCACAGTCAAGATCTGACTTACGACATCGCCCACATGACGATTGCCGAAGTTGACCGGTGTGGGCGTGGTTGAGCCTTGCGCCAGGCGGTACACGTTACCGGAGACGTTGACCGTTTGGGAGCCAATGTCAATCGCGCTCAAGCCCGAGGTGCCCGTGCCATCACTCTGATACGCCATCGTGACCGTGCCGGACTTGGCACCTGCTGAACTGGTATTGACGCCGACACGCATCGCCGAGTTGTTGCTCGCGCCGCCCGCCAGCAAGGCAATGGTGTCGCCAAAGGTCTGGGCCTGGCCAGTGGGGTTTGTAATGGCCGCGTTCAATTTTTCGGTAAACGCACCGCCCGGCGCGGTGTTGGTGATCGTCAGTATGCTGATATTGCTGCCACCGACACGCTGATTTGCCACGGTAACCGGGCTGGGCGCAGCATTGCCTGCCGCCATGTTATAGGCCGCCGCTCCCGCGCCGAGCACGATATCGAGCTTCTGGTCAGCGATATTGCCGAAGTTGCTGCGTAGGTTCAGCACCTGGCCGGCCAGCGGCGTCAGCACGCCAGCGTTCGCTGCGGTAAACGTCACCCCAAGGTTGCCCGTGTTGTTGCCCGGCGCACCGGTGTTGTAGTTGCTCGGCGTCACCCCGGCTCCGCTCAGGCGCGCATCCGTCAGATTGGCGCCGTTGACGTTGGTTTGAATCGCGCCGCGCAGCGACGGGCCAGTGCTGCCGGTATTGGCGATCTGATAATCGAAGGTGGTGGCGCCGACGCGCACGTTGCCGATCGTCAGCGTCGCGTTGGTCGTGTTGCCGTTGATCACACCCGCGCCGGTGATCGCCTGAGTGGCGTTGCCACCCGCGAGCACCAGACCCGCGCCGCTGATGCCGGCGCGGTTGTTGAAGCTGTTGCCGACGCCGAAGTTGGCGTTGGTGTAGTCGGTGTTGATCGTCAGGTTCTGCGTGCCGATATTCAGCGTCGAACCCGCCGCACCCATCACCAGTCGACCCTGGGTGTTCGGTGTATTGGCCAGGTTCATCACGCCGGTTGGGTCCACCCGCAATGTGCCGGTGCCGGTCAGCGCATCCTGGATGGTCAAGGTGCCGTTCTGCGCACGCAGCGTGCCGTTGTTGGTCAGCGCGCCGGTGACGTTGACGGTGATCGTGCCGCCCGCGTCGGCGTTGATGGTGCCGTTGTTGGTCAGGTTGGCGGCGCCGCCGACGAAGATCTGCTGGCCGATGACGCCGGTCTGGCCGCGCACGGTGACGCCCGAGCCGATGACGAGGTTGCCCGCCTCGACGTTGAGCCGGTTGCTGGCGTTGCCATCAGCAAAAACGATATTGCCGCTGCCGCTGATGGTCTGGTTGCCCTGTGGCGCGAGGATGCTGTTGAGGCCGATGTTGATCGTGCCGTTGAGCGTCATGCCGCCAGCGGAAATGCGCTCGATGCCCGTTGCCGTAGCCATGTCGAGCACGCCGTTGAGCGTGACGCCGTTGAGGAAGTTGCTGCTGTTGCTCGCAACGAACTTGCCCGAGCCGTTCGAGTTGAGGGCGCCGCCGGTGACGGCGGCACTGTTGAGCAGCACGGTGCTACCGACATCGGCCAACAGGATGCCGGCGCTGTTGTCGTATCCGCCGCCGGTATTCAAGATCAACTGGCCGCCGTTCTGCGCCCGCATCGTGCCCTGGTTGATGACCTCGCCGCTGACTCCGACTGTGATCGACCGTCCGCTGACATCGGCCGAGATCAAGCCCTGGTTGGTGAGCGTTGCCGCGCCGCCGACGAAGGCCTGCTGGCCAATGATGCCGTTGCCGCCGCGCACGGTAATGCCCGAGCCCAGTATCAGGTTGCCCGCCTCGACGTTGAGGCGGTTGCTGCCGCTGCTATCGGCAAAGACGATATTGCCAGTGCCGCCGATGGTCTGGTTGCCCTGTGGTGCGAGGATGCTGTTGTTGCCGATGTTGATCGTGGCGCTGTTGAGCGTCAGGCCACCGACCACCTTTTCGATGCCGGTGGCCGAGGCTAGGTCGAGCGTGCCGCTGAAGCTCACGCCGTTGAAGACGTTATTGCTGCTGTTGTTGGGGCGGAAGGAGCCGGTGCCGGTGGTGTTGATCACGCCGCTGATGGTGACGCCGTTCTGGTTCACGACGCTGCCCGCGCCCGCCAGAATCTGGCTGCCGGCGTTGCCCTGAACGGCGGAATTGAGGTTGAGCGTGCCGCCGTTGAGCGCCGCCAGCGTGCCGTTGTTGGTGGTCAGGCCGTTGACGCCGAGGGTGATGGTGCCGCCGGCCACGTCGGCGGCGATGGTGCCGTTGTTGGTNNGATGGTCTGGTTGCCCTGCGGCGCCAGGACGCTGTTGAGGCCGATGTTGACGGTGCCGTTGAGCGTCAGGCCGCCGACCACCTTTTCGATGCCGGTGGCCGAGGCCAGATCGAGCACCCCCGTGAAGCTCGCCGCGTTGAGGAAGTTGTTGCCGTTGTTGCTGGCC
>CXWL01027580.1_pt1 | contig 11330 bp, 9 predicted proteins | sample 590931 | NCBI WGS metagenome assembly CXWL01 (sample SAMEA3498368, study PRJEB10139) | groundwater metagenome | biome: water well; material: biofilm material | place: Germany | collected 2015-04-27 | reverse complement strand
CTGCTATCGGGCGTGTTGCTCTCGCGCTTGTATTGGCCGCCGCGCCGCTGGTGCGCTGGTTCGCCGACCTTCTGATTGATCCGTTCGGGCGCCGCCAGCGTGTCGTTGAGCGCGCCCGCCTAGATCGCCTTTTCCCGCCCCCCACCATGATGGAGCTGAGAAGTCATGCGCAGACGTGAAATCCTGAGACAAGCCAACGCTCTATTTGGCGCAATGATCACGTTCCTCACCGTGTCGCCCGCCGCAAGAGCGCAATTTGCGGTCATCGATCCGACCAATCTGATCCAGAACGCGCTGACGGCGGCGCGGACGCTGCAGCAGATCAACAATCAAATCCGCAGCCTCGAAAACGAAGCCAGGAACCTCATGTCGCTGGGGCGGAGCTTTGCCCCGCAGCTGCTCCAGCGGCTCCAGCAAATCGACCAATTGATGGATAGCGCGCGCGGCGTGGCGCTGCGGGTCCAGGAAACCCGCGACGCGCTGCAATCGCTCTATAGCGGCGATTATGCCGGAACCAGCGTCGCCGACCGCGCCCGATCGGCACAGGCGCGCATCGACGCGTCGCGGGAAGCGCTGCGCGGCGCGTTGCTGCTGCAAGCGCAAATGACCGAACAAATCCGCGCCGACCGGGGCACGCTGGAAGCTTTGGCTTCCGCCAGCCAAGGCGCTCAGGGGGCGCTTGCCGCCCAGCAAGCGACCAACGAGCTGCTCGCCTTCCAGGCCGGACAGAACATGCGTCTGCAATCGCTGTTGGTGGCGCAGTCGCGCGCCGAAGCCATCGAGCGCGCGCGGGAAATGGAGGTGCGTGCGGCCGCCCAGGCCGAACATCAGCGCTTCTTCCAGGGCGCGACATCCGCGCATCCTGGCGCGCGGCCCTGGCAGTGATCTGACGATGAACGATTTCTCCGCGATCGACGGTTTCCTCGACACCTTCATCCGCTACATCGATTCCGGATTCGGGCTGGTGGCGGGCGATGTCACTTCGCTCGCCGCGATCCTGATCGTCATCGATGTGACGCTGGCGGCTCTGTTCTGGGCCTGGGGCCAGAACACCGACATCATTCAAAGCCTGATCAAGAAGACGCTTTATGTCGGCGCCTTCGCCTTCATCATGGGCAATTTCGCCATGCTCTCGAACGTCATTTTCGAGAGCTTCGCGCGTCTTGGCCTGCAAGCCTCCGCGGCCGCCTTCGGCGCCGGCGATCTCTTGCGTCCCGGCCTGGTCGCGGCGGAAGGGATGGCGGCGTCGGCGCCGATCTTCGATCATATCGGCGAGATCGCGCCGGGGCCGGTAGAATTTTTCGGCAATCTGGCGGAAATCATCCTGTTGGTGATCGCGGGCGTGGTGGTCATCGGCGCTTTCTTCGTGCTCTCGATTCAGCTCTTCGTGCTGATCGTCGAATTCAAGCTGACCACGCTGGCGGGTTTCGTGCTCGTCCCCTTCGCCTTCTGGCGCCAGACCACGTTCCTGGCCGAACGCGTGCTCGGCAATGTCATGGCGTCGGGAATCAAGGTGCTGGTGATCGCAGTCGTCATCGGCATCGGCTCGACCATGTTCGCCACCATGCGCACGGCCCTCCCGGCTGACGACATGACTATCGAGCAGGCATTCTCGGTGGTGCTGGGCGCGCTCACCTTGATGGGGCTTGCGGTCTTCTGTCCGCGCATCGCGGCGGGACTTGTGTCCGGCGCGCCGCAACTCTCCGCCGGCGCGGCGGTGGGCACGACGCTCGGCGTCGGCGCTGCCGGCATGGCGACGGCGATGGCGGCAAGCGGCGCGGCTCAAGCTGGAATCGCTGCCGGCGGAGCTGCGGCGACCGCGTCCGGCGCGGTGGCGACCGCTTCACGCCTCGGCGCGCTGCGCACCGGCATGACCGGCGCGGCGGCAGCGCCGATCAACACCGCGGTCGGATTGGGCGCGGCGGCGGTCGGCGGCATGCGCGATCTTGGCGCGCGTGTGGCAGGACACTTCCGCTCACGGTCCCAAGCGGGCGGACAAGCAGCGTTCGCCGCGAGCGGCGGATCATCGACGGCGACTGCGGCGAGCGCCGCCAACGACACGGCTTCCACCCAACCTGACTGGGCCAAGAATTTTCGCAGCGCCCAAGCGCTGCGCGAAGGTGCGCTGATTGCGGCGCATACGATTCAGTCCGGCGACGGGGGCGGCGCTTCCGAAGGCCCCAATTTGAAAGAGAAGGAATAAACTCATGTTGACCCGCGCGCGCGACACGCGCCTTGGACGAACGCCGGAAGCGGAAACGCCGTACCGCAAAGCGCAAGAATTATGGGACCGCCGCATGGGCTCTGCGCTGGCGCAAGCGCGCACCTGGCGAACGACCGCGTTCGGCGCGCTCGGGCTGGCCGGGCTGCTCGCTGGCGCGACGATCACGCTGTCGCTGCGGCCCGCCGCCGTGCCCTTTGTGATCGAAGCCAGCCAGACCGGCGAAACGCGTCTGGTTGGACCCGCGACCGGCGCGTACCAGCCCAACGACGCGCAGATTTCCTATCATCTGGCGCGCTTCGTCGAATTGGTGCGAAGCCTGCCGTCAGATCAAGTCATTGTTCGCCAGAATTGGCTGCGCGCCTATGATTGGACGACGCAAAGCGGCGCCCAGGCCCTCAACGCCATGGGCGTCGAGCGCGATCCCCTGCGCGAAGTGGGGCGCGTCACCATCGCGGTTGAAATGCTGTCGGTCGTGCGCGCCAGCCCCGACAGTTTTCAACTCCGCTGGCGCGAGAAGACCTACGCAAACGGGGTTCTGACTAGCGCCGAGCGCTATTCCGGCGTCGCCACCATCGTCCTCGATGCCCCGACGACGCCCGACAATCTCCAGCGCAATCCGCTCGGACTTTACGTTCACGCCTTCACTTGGTCACAGGATCTACAACAATGAAAATGTCTCTCTTGCTCAGCGCCGGGCTTACCGCGCTTCTCCTAGTCCAGCCTGCGGAAGCGCAAAACCGCCGGGTCCGGTCTGAAATCGGCGATGCCAACGCCGCCGCGCTGCAAGGCGCGCGCGAGGCCTCCGTCGTCGGAGCGCTGCACGAATTCGCGTTCCAGGTCGGCGCGCTCTATGCAGTGCAAACCTCGCCGCAACGCATCACCGACATCGCCCTCGAACCAGGCGAGAATCTCATGTCGGTTTCGGCCGGCGACACCACACGCTGGATCGTCGGCGACGCGCGCTCCGGAATCGGCCGTGCGACGCAAACCCACGTTCTCGTGAAGCCGAACACTGCAGGCCTTTCGACCAATCTCATCATCATGACCGATCGGCGTGTCTATCATGTCGAATTGCGCAGCGTCACTGGCCCCGCCATGGCGGCGGTGTCCTGGCGCTATCCTGATGATCTGACCCTCAACGGCATTGGCGGGCAGATCGATCAGCGGCTCGAAGAGGTGGCTTCGGGCGTGCCGGTCGAAGGGCTCAATTTCCGTTACCGCATTTCCGGCGACCGCCCCGACTGGCGCCCGATGCGCGCGTTCGACGATGGGCGCCGGGTCTATATCCAGATGCCGGAGGGCATGGAAGCAACGGATGCGCCGCCGCTGTTCGTGATCGGCGAAAGCGGCCCGGAGCTGGTGAATTACCGAGTGCGCGGACGCTTCTATATCGTCGATCTTCTGTTCGACCGCGCCGAAATGCGTCTCGGTGATCGCCGCCAGCGCATCGTGCGCATCGACCGGCAACGCACCGCGACCCAACCGCGCGAGGGTGAGATCAATGGCTGACGATCTCTCCGCTGGCGGTCAGAGCGCGGGCGATGCGGGGCGAGACGACGCGCCTGCCGCTCACGCTCAGCCCGATGAACGCGCCGAAGGCGCGCGAGAATTACACGCCGAACCGCCTCCGCCCCTCTCGATCCGAGCCAAGGGTCAAGGTCCTCGCGGGCTGAACAAGCCGGCGATCATCGCGCTGGTCGGCGGCGCAACCACCTTGGTGCTCGTGCTTGCCGCGTCGGGATTGAGTTCTCGGCCTGGCGGAGCGGCCAATGAAACGCGCCCCTTGATGTCTGACCCGGCGCGCCCGGAGATGGCGCAAGGCCGCGTGCGCGATCTGCCGCGCACCTATGAGGAGGCCGCGACCTTCGCCCGCGCCAATGGCGGCGCTGAGGATTTTCCCGAACTCGGCGATCCCATGGCTGGCGACATCGCCGCTTTCGCGCCCGACATGGGGGCGCCGGGTTACAATGGCGCAGACCTCGGGGCGCCATACGGTTTGGATCAGAACTATGCACAAAGCAGCGTGTCGCCTGCTGGCGCGCAAGTGTCGGAGGTGGACACGGCGCGGCGATCGGGCTTGTTCTTCCAATTGCGCGAACGCGGCGAGCAAGCGGCGGGCGCCGCGCCAGCTCGCGAAGCCAGCGTCGATGCTGGAGAATCTCCTGACCGCGATCAAATGACATCGCCGCATCGTTTGGCAGCGCCGATATCAAGACGCTCCCTGCATCCCGGCGCAATCATTCCGGCAAGCCTAATCACCGCCATCAACTCGGAAGCGCCCGGACCAGTGGTCGCGCAGGTGACGCAAGGCGTCCATGACAGCGCCACCGGTGATCGATTGTTGATCCCGCAAGGCGCGCGGCTGATCGGCGCCTATCGGTCCGCAACGGCTCATGGCCAGCGCCGTATCACCATCACTTGGTCGCGCCTCATCATGCCGGATGGACGTCAGCTTGTGCTCGATGAAGCTGCGGTCGATGCAGCTGGCGCTGCTGGAGTCAACGGCGATGTCGATAATCATTGGGGCGAAGTGTTCGGCGCGGCGGCGCTTGGCACACTGATCAATGTCGGCGCGGCCGCGACCGAGGATCGCAATTCGATCGGCCTCAGCTCTGGCGGCTTCGGTGTTGTTGCCGGCGAGGACCCGGCGGAGGAAGCCGCGCGCGAAGGCGTCCAGCGCGCGGCTAGCGGCATTTCGGGGCGGGTCGTCGAGCGCGGCCTGGCGGTTCCGCCAACGATCCGGATCAATGCAGGCGCGCGCATCTCCGCGATAGTGACGCGGGAGCTGGCACTGTGAATGCGCTGGCCGGCGGGAACGGATTGGTTTTTCCGTCCGACCGCAAACTCTTCGCCGGCCCTCACTGCGTCCCGCATTCGGAATAGATCGATTGCGCAACGAAACACCAATGAACACTCCAATTTGCCGAGTGCCGCAAGGTCGGTAGTGGGGCATAAAGAGCCCTCCGGCGTCGTATCGAAATCCGGCTTAGCGGACATTCGAATTGCGATTTGACATGCTTGCGCGCTGACGGGCGGAGAAGGGCAAACCCGGGTGCGCGCAGTCACGTGAGTTTTGTCACAGTCAGAGGTTTGTCGAGCGCTCCAATTTTTCCCCGGCGACAATTCTCCAAATGTCTTGATATGCGTTGCTTCCCAGGGCCCGCTGACTGGAACTTCCCCGCGCAGGGGTACGAGTAGCGCGTGTCGCATCCGGACGTGTGGCGTACAATTCAGGACGACTTGCCGATTCTCGACGCCTCGCTGGCCAAAATTGAACCGCTCGTGGGCGGGTCTAGGACAGGAGCGCAGTGACGAAACAAACCCGGATGGTGACACAGTGAAAGAGGTATTCGCGAACGCCGGCCGCACCCTTCGACGAAGCGCCGCGGTCGCCGCCGGCATCGTCGGCTCGTCGCTCGTCGGTGTTGTGCAAAAACTCGAGCGCACGCATTTCGGGCGCAATCAAGCGCTTCGCGATGCTCGGCATAACGCACCGATGCGCTTGATGCGGTGGATGACCCGCCACGTCGCGCTCACCGTCGTCATGCTTCTCGCGGTGTACGCCGGCACGGAGGCGGTGACCTGGTGGCAGCCGCTAGCCGGGCCCGGGGCCCCCGATCTCGACGACTATTTTCGCGACTTCCAGGCGGTGAATGCGGCCGTGCTCGGCGCTCAAGCAACCTTCATCGGCATCGTCTTTCCGCTGGTCATCGCGTTCGTGGGACTCTTGAACCAAGGGCGCGCGTCCTTCGCGTCGCGCCTCACGATCTACGTCGAGGAGACGGCAGCGATCTTTGTCGGCGCGAGTTCGCTGCTGCTCTGCGTCGCCATCGTCGTGCAGATGCCGTTTGCGGGGCAGTTACCTGTCCGCGTCGTTGCGGCCGGTGCCGTGCTCAACATTCTGTGGTTCTGCCTCAACGTCGCGGCGCTCGCGTTCTTCCTTCTGCGGACGATCGATTACCTTCATCCGAGCAAGCGCGCGGGGGTTACCAAATCCTACGTCGCCAACGTCGCGTGGCGGAACGAATTCCGCGACATCGTCCTACAAAACCGTTGGCTCGGCGCGGCGCACTACAAGTATCTGCCTGCTGGGCGCGACACGGGCGCTTTCGAAGAATCCGGTGCACGCGTCTGGTATTCGGGCTTGTTTGACGCAGGCGATCCGATCGTGACGCGCCAGGCACGTCGCCCGATGATCCTCAAGAATGTGCATTTCGGCGTGCTCGCACCCGTCATCCGCCATTGGCTCGCGCACGCTGACCGCGAGGGCGGCACCAACGGCCACACCTTGGTTTTCCCGTTGCATCCCAACACGGAATACAAGGGCCCGATCACCCTCGCGCGGGCGACGCTGCGGCCCGGCATTGTGTCGCGGTTGGCGATCGCTGCCGCGATCAGCCTCAAGCGTGATCGCAGCGATCCCGCCGCCATCAATGAAACCTCCCGATTGCTCAAAGAGATGATCGCCGATCTCTTGGCTTTGATCGACGCGCGCCAAGCCGACGAATTCGGCGCGCAATTGGCGCTGGTCCTCGACTTCCAGGCGTTCCTGTTCGCGATCGCGCAGGCGACCGATGAGGATTTCAACTACGCGCAGATGGAGACGGGCTTCACCGGCATCCTCAGCACGGAATGGATGCGCGAGTACCGCGAGCTGCAACGGCGCGCGACCGAGCGGCTCGCCAGTGAACCCGAATTCTTCGGTCGCTGCGCGTACATTGCGGCGCATACCTACAGCCGCTGTGACGACGGCATCACACCGTTCGCGCTGACTGCGTTGCTTATGATCCCGAGGAATCTCTCGCATCACCTGACGCAGTGGTCGATCAACGAACTGCGCGCAGAAGGCGGCACGCCGCCAGGCCCCGGTGGCGCCTTTGTCTTGATCCGGCACGAAGATGCGCATGCCGGCGCGTGGCGCAGTTTCGTCGCGGGATGGGAGCGGACGTTCGAAGCGCTGTCGAAGCCAGTGCGCGACGGCAAGACCGCGTGGCACGACCTCGTCCGTCACGCGCCTGGCATGCGCGATCACCTGCGCCACAGCGCCTTCATGGTTGGGCGCGCCGCGTGGACCGGGGACACGCTTGCCGTGAATTGGGGGAGCGACCTTCTACTCAATTGGATCACCCACGCCGAACGCCAATGGGACGTCGAGCCGGGTTGGTGGGCGTTTCAAACCGAGGAATTGTCGCTGGAGCTGCTCGCGCTGGATTGGGCGGCCGTGCGCGCGCTGCCTCTCAGCTCCACCCCGCAATTCGCGCAGAGCGCCCGCGCGACGTTCGCGGGCGTCATACGGAACGCGTGGCGTGACTCCATCATCGCTGTCACCGGCGTATGCGTGCACTGGATGATCAACGCCGGTGCCGACGGCGCCGCCGGGCGCGCGGCGAACGCGCTATTGCAACACCGCCGCCACGATCGCGGCGACGAAGGCGTGATCGCCGATAACCGGATGGATATGCGTGTGGTCCTCACCGCCTTGCTCCGCATCACCGGCAGCGGCGGTCGCTTCTCCGAACAAAGCTACGCGTACCTCTTCGAGCAACTCGCGGGCGAGCTCGGCGGCCTCAGTGAAGAACCTTGGGTCTCGATGCGGTTCTACACTTCGGACGGCGGCCTCGGCTTCTCCCACCTACATGTCGAACACGCGTTGATGATCATGGCCGCGGGCCCGAACACGGAAGTGCAAATCGACGAAACGCTGCGGCGCATGGTGACCGCAGTTGACGACGAAACACTTCGCCGCCGCGAGGACTATCTAGGGAGGCTGTCCGGCGCATTGGCCGATGAGGTGACCGCCGAGGCGCACGCGAGCCTTTTTGAGGTGTTGGCGAGCCCCGGCGCGGGCTCCTTCACCGATCGCCTCGATGCGGCCCGGCAGCTGGTTGGCGCGGCGCTCACCGCGCTGACCGAGCATCGCCTGCGCACCATACAAACAGCGCCACTCGATCCCGCGCGGCTCAACGACGTCGCCGATGCGGCCGCCGCGCAAGCCTTCAGGCCCGTGCGCTTCCCGCTTAACCAGTTTGGTGCGATCGCGCGGACGCCGGGCGTCCTCGAAGCCTTCTCGCTGCGCGTCAACAACCAGGACAAAGGCGCCTTCACAACGCCGCTCATGGCGCATGCGATCTCCAACGAGGAGCGGTGGTGGCGCGACACGATGCTCGACACGGTCGCGCGCGTCGTCTGGCGCGAGGTGCTTCAAGCAACGCCGTTCGAGAGCCGCGAAGGCCGCACGCCGGAGGCGTTTTGGATCGCGATCCGCGATAGCGCGGCGGCGCTGAGCGCGATTGGCCAGGAGCCCGTGCTGGTTGTCGGCAGCACCATGACGCCGCCGTGGCTGAATGACTGGCGCTGGCGCGAGCGGGAAGGGCGCACGCCGAAGCCCGCGGACCTCACAATCAACCGCGAGCCCAACCAGCCTGATGGTTACGAATTCTCGATGAACGAGACGCCGGTGTTTCGCGCCCAGACGTATCGCGGCGAAGCTTACGTCATCCCGAAGGCGCTGCTGCAGCGCGTTCAATTCCATGACTACGATGACGGGCGTCCTGTGGCGGTACGCTTTGAGGATGACCCCGCAGATGCGTGGCGCGGCAGCGTCGTCCTCGAATTCCAGCACGCCGTGGAAGTAGGGAATCTTCCCGCGTTCAAGATCGTCTATGATTCAGAGCCTTTGGATGCGGCACCGCCGCCGCACGCGAAGGCCTGACCGCGTGCCCTTGGAGGTGCAAACTTGCTTTGAAGCGTTTTAGGCGGTTGCTTAGCGTCCGTTGTGGGGGCGGCATGTGACAAGGGCCGGTTTTGGGATTGCTCAGCACGCCCCTCTCAGATGTAGTCGCTTGAAATGCTAGGACTCTGTGTGTGCCAATTCTCGTCCTCCACAGAAGGAGGAGAGCAATGGAAACCCAAGTAACATTCGAAACTCGTGCGCCGCACATCCCCTGGAATAAGGGAAAGGTGACGGGCCAGAAGCCACCGCTGAAGCCTCGGGAGGTCTGGGCGATCCGAGTGCGCCTTCAAATCTCAGCCCGGATTCGCGACCTTGCCCTGTTCAACCTGGCCATCGATAGCAAGCTGCGCGGATGCGACCTCGTTCGCCTGCGCGTCGAGGACGTGATGCAGGGGAGCCAAGTCCGAAGCCGAGCGCTCATTTGCCAACAGAAGACCGGGTCGCCGGTCCAGTTCGAGATCACCGACCAAGCCAGGGCGGCGATCTTGGCCTGGATGGAGAAGGCGAAACTCGGGCCGGCGGACTGGTTGTTTCCGAGTCGCATTGATCGGGGCAGCCCGATGACAACGCGGCAGTATGCGCGCCTTGTCGACGAATGGATTGAGGCGATTGGATTGCCGCCAAGGGCCTATGGCACCCATTCACTGCGCCGTACAAAGGCCGCGCTCATCTATCGGAAGACGGGCAATATCCGGGCGGTGCAGCTGCTGCTCGGGCACACCAAGCTGGATAGCACCGTGCGTTACCTTGGCGTGGAAGTCGAAGACGCTTTGGCGATCGCAGAAGGCATTGACGTGTAGGTCTCATCCCGCCAGCAGGATAAGTCCCTGCTCAGAGGCGGATTAGGTACGGGGCGTAGCCGCCTCGTTGTTGTCGGCGTTGGCGAGTTTTTTCAAGTTAGCCGGCGTCGCCGTGGAAGCGTTTGACGAGCGACGCCTGGGCACGCTGGCCCAGGATGTCGAGCGCGTCTATAGTCCCGCTGCCACAGGGGGGATGCGAGAGATGCGGGCGGTCGTTGCAGGCGTAATTGTCGTGTTGCTGGCGGCGGCCCTGGCCTCATGCCAATCGGTGGTGGATCGCGCGGCGAGCGCGTTTTTTCTGCCGAGCGATCAAGTCCGACCCGCACGCTACTCTGTTGCAACCTCCCGCGGGCACGACCTGTTGCTGGATGATGGCGTCACGCTTTCGGCGGACTTGCATCGGCCGCGCGGGCTCGATCGGGCGCCGACCATCCTGGTGCGCGTTCCATTCACCGATACGGCTTTCAATCGGCTCCGCTCCGACGCGATTGGCCGCTTCTGGGCCGCGCGCGGGTACAATGTTGTGGTGCAGGGAACGCGCGGGCGCTACCGCTCTGGAGGCGCGTTTGAGCCGCTCGTGCATGAGCGCGACGATGGCCTCGCCACGTTGGCCTGGCTGCATGCGCAGGATTGGCATGATGGCAGGCTGGCGATGTGGGGAGGCTCCGCGTTTGGCCACACGCAATGGGCAATCATCGATCAAACTGACGTCGCGCCCGATGCCTACTTTATCCAGATAGCCAGCTCACGCTTTCGAGAAATGTTTCATCCAGGGGGCGCGTTTGCGCTTGAGAGCGCCCTCTATTGGACGCTGAACAGTCATGGTGCTCGGGATCGCCCGGTTGACTACAAGGATCTTGATCGCGGCGCGCTTGTGCTGCCGGTGCTCGAGGCCGACGACGCAACACTAGTCGCCGATGTACCCTTCTTTGACGCCTGGGCCAGCGAGGCGGCCGATGGCGATTACTGGCGGCGGGCCAATGGCGGAGGCGACGCCGGCGCCGCCTCCGCGCCGGTGCTGCTGCTCGGGGGATGGTACGATCCGTTTCTGCCCTCGATGCTGGCCGACTGGGAGAAGCTTCAGACCGCGCCCGGGGCCAGCGAGAGCCGTCTCATGATCGGCCCCTTTGCCCACGCCACGACCATAGAATGGCCGGGGGCGCGCATCGACGAGCCGTATCGGCAGNNAGGCCAGCATTGCGCCGGCGCTTGCCTGGTTTGACCAGCAGTTGGGGATTGGCGGCGACGAGAACGTTTTGCCGCGCGTGCGCATCTTCGTTCTGGGCGAGAATATCTGGCGCGATGAAGAAGCGTGGCCGCTGGCGCGGACCGTTTACACGCGCCTCTATCTCGGGCCCGAGCGAACGCTTGCGCCAGCGGCGCAATCGGATCCGATGGGCTCTGAAGATTACGCCTACGATCCGGCCAATCCCGTGCCGACGGCGGGTGGCGCAATGCTTGGCGCGCGAGGAGGCGTGGCGCTCCAGGCGCAGGTTGGCGCCCGCGCCGACGTGATTTCCTATCTGACCGATCCGTTACCGGCGCCGTTGGAGATCACGGGTCCACTCAGAAC
>CXWL01011336.1_pt1 | contig 11331 bp, 10 predicted proteins | sample 590931 | NCBI WGS metagenome assembly CXWL01 (sample SAMEA3498368, study PRJEB10139) | groundwater metagenome | biome: water well; material: biofilm material | place: Germany | collected 2015-04-27 | reverse complement strand
TGGAGCATATCGAAAAGCGCCAGATCGGCGCGCTGACCGGTGCGTGTGTCGAGCAATTGCTGATATTGGCCGTACAGGTCTTTCTCAAACAAAGGCGCCAGAATGCTAAGCCCATACCGCTCGGCCTCATCGATCAAACGATACGTGTGCACAGCGGCGTTGCGCGCAATGCCGTGTACCGAGACGACAATGGGCGCCCCAGGCGACTCATTTCTTGCACGATAAAAAAAGAAGCGGCGCGCAACCGGGCCGGGGATTTCGTAATAGGCAACCTTCCCGCTGAGCAAAGCTTCCTCTTCTCTGATAAGCTGGCGCACTGTCATGTCTCGTCACTTTCGCGTACAGACGTGCCGCCGTCGATGAGTGAGAACCTGACTGTTGGGGTGGGATCGAGACGCACTGCGCCACCCCCAATCACAAACGTCTTCGTCGCGCGCTGCCGCCAAGCGGATGACGACGCCGCCATTACGACGGCGCCCTCATAGCGGCGGAGTCGATCGGCGATGCGCGCCGCGGTTTCGTCGTCGAAATCTCTATCAACCTCGTCGAGAACCAGAAGCGCGGGCTGACCAAGCATCGCCCGCGCCAACTGAACCTTTTGCCGCTCACTTGCGGATAGTTCAGGGGCGCCTTCGCTCAGCTTGAATGACAGGCCACCAGCCAGACGCGATACGGTGGGCTCCAGCTCGCAATCAGCAATGACCTTTGCGATCTCCTCGTCGGACGCTTCCGGCATCCGATAGCTGACATTCATTGCGAGTGAGCCGACCAGGAGCGGTGCTGCGGGACCAGCAAAGCCAATGGCGTCACGCAAGGCGCCCACTTTGATATCTCTCGCGTCGCGTCCGAGGATTTTGATGCGTCCCCGCTCGGGCTCGCAGAGACGTGCAACAACAGCCAAGAAGGTGGACTTGCCTGCCCCACCTGCGCCGGTCACGTTGATGATTTCGCCGCGCCGGACATCCAAGCTTACGTCATTGAATAGTTGGCCAACTCCGATGTTGCGGAGCGACAATGCATCGCTCTCGCTTACTTTTGGCGCCCGCTCCGCTCGCGGCGGCGCTACAGCAAACTTCACATCAAGAATCTGCCTGATTTTCACAACGGAGGCGCTTGCGCGGCGCCATAGCTCGAACGCCACACCCAGATCGCGCACCGCGCCGGCCAAAAGTCCACTGACGGAGATTGCGGCGACAACGCCGCCAACGGTGAGTCTCCCTGCTCGCACCTCTTCCGCTCCAATCGCCAAAGCCGCGACAACCAGAGCCAAGCCAGCAACGTGAACGATCGCAGTCATCCAGCCTGAGACTCTCGCCAGCCGAAGACTTGCCTCAACCAAAGCCTCGTTCCGCCTCGCCAATCGCTTGCTTTCGCGTCGAAACCTGTTGAACGCTCGGATCGAGCCCGCGGCGCGAATGCTGCGCGACACGAACGACGCCATCACACCGCGCCGCCTGCGCGTTTCATTGATGGCGCTGCTCAGGGGCCCTGAGAGCAAGAGCACCGCCAATGCGCCGATCGCGACAATGGCGGCCGCGGCAATACCGAGATCCGCGCTCCGCAGACTCAACGCGGTCAACAACAAGGCGCTGACTGCCGTTGCCGAGATCAGGCGAACCAATCCATCACTGACCCATTTCTTGAGCGCCGTGAGGTCGCCCACAAACGGCAATAGCAATCCACCCTGCCCGCGCTGGGCAAGCACACCCGGCGACACGCGGAGGAGATGATCGAATAACTGCCCTCGGATATCGGCTACGTAGCCAAGGCCGAGCTTTTCGGCCGCCCACGTACGAAAGACCTCAAGCGCCGCACCACAGCAGGCGAGCAAGACAAAGGCGCCGGCGAGTTGTAGACTGCGTATCCCCGCCAATTGGCCGGCGATCAAATCATCGACGCCGAGTTGCACACAAAATGCTACGCTCGCAGCAATCGCCGCGAGCGCCAGACTAACGGCGACCAGCGCCGAAAGAAGTCTAAGGCGACCTCGCGCCAGCGAAATCATGACAGTGCGCCGAGGGGGATAAATGGCGATCGATGGCAGAGCCTAGCCGCCTCTGTCGAATTCAAAAGCGTGCGCGTCGGTACAACTTCTATGTCGAGTTGCTGCTGAGCTTCCCTCGTCGCCAGCGGCGAGGAGGTGAGCAATCCCGTGACTGCGCGCAACGGCAATCCACGCTCGCGCAACCACGATGCGCCCATTACCGCTCCCATGGAATCGGCGGCGGCGAGCAACACCGCATCCAAGCGGTTCGCGGTCCGCGCGGAACTGAGCAGCGCCGCTGTCTCTCGCTGCAAGAGGCCATCGGCGATCTCTACTACGACCAAGTCCACGCCGTGGGCCAAGACGCGGTCAATAAGCAGATGCGCTGATGCCTCCAGCTCTTTGAGATCCGCGCCCGCTGTTGTCGCATAGCCAACATCAGTGAAATCGAGCGCGATCGCGGCGCCCGCGTCACGCATGGACCAAATATCACCACCCGACCCTGTGCCAGTTATTTTGCAGGCGCCGACTTTGAGTCCGCCTGCAGCAAGACCACGGATGAGATTGGCTGCAGAGGTCGTCTTTCCGGCGTTCATCGACGTGCCGACGACCGCGACGATTTGATCGGCACGTGAGGAACGACGCACATATTGCGCGGGAACGAAACGCCGGAGATGGAGCGCGTCCCCCGCGATGTCGGTAAGCACGCCAATGGGTACGATTGTGGTCGCCTTCTTGGTGCTAGCGTGACGCGCTACCACGCGTGCGGCAATTCCTCCGCCAGCAACAAGATCGCAAGGACCCACGGCGTCAGGCACAACCGCCTCAAATTGATCTGGTGCGTAGCGGGCGCCGTAGGCGACTATTATTTCATCTCCCGGATAGAGCTGGACACGCCGTCCATCCGGAGATTCCAATCTCGCGTGATGACCCAGTTCAGTCACGGCCGCCAACAGCACATGCCCAGATTGGGGCGTAAGCGTTCTTGATATACCGCCGACGGCGGCAACATCCACATGGCGACAGACGAAGGACCGCTTTGATCGAGATAGGCGGTGCCGCAACGCGGGAGCAGCAGCGCACTCCGTTTCACCTTGCAGATCGAACTTGAAGTTTATCGAAGCCAACTCGGCGCCCGTGTCCACTTTGCGTCTCCGATTGTCGAAGGCCGGACGCAGCGGCGCCCGCACTTAGTTTGGCGCTCGCTTCACGAACTCCACCACAACTTTCACTACCAAAGAGTTTCAGATTTTATTCCAACGCTGATGAAACGGCGCTTACATCTCCATCCTGCGCGCGTCGTCGTTCGAGCGTTTCATTTCGCTACAAAGAAGCGCGTGCTTTGCGAGCGCTCACTCAATTTCAGTCGCGTGTAGAGAGCAAGCGACCCACGCATTTATCCGCACGCTTGCACATATGCGGTAGTGCAGTCTTCGCCGCGCAACGTCAGCGTTCGGATCGAACACGCCAGTGCTTTGCGATGAGTTCTCTTTCCTCACCAGATTCGACGTATGTCGGCTCGCCGCGCTGGCTCAACACAATATCGAACAGGGACGCCTGCGATCCTGCCAATTCAAATTCTCGGCGATCCACTGAAACTGGCGTTACAGAAGCTGTTACGATCCAAGATTCGCCTTCGCGGCACGCCAAAATGTCTGACGCCCCTCCCCGTGTTATGATGCGAGCCTGCCTACAATAACCGGAATTGGTGCGAATTGTTTGCGCGAGCGCAATCTCGCCGCCCATGTACGATCGCGTCTCACCACTCGCTGCGCGGTCGAGCGCATCAATCACAACCGGCGCCAAAGGCGAGGGGCCGAACAAGAGCGCGTAGCTGCTGAGCCCTGCGCCAAGGACAGCGCCGAGGATGCATGCTGCCGCCAACGCTCCCGCGCGCGCCCAAGAGTTGCGAGTGGACGCGCCACCACGCATGGGGACCGAGGACTTCAGCCTCGCAGCGAGTCTATCGTTTGCGGCAACAGGTTCCGCGGCAAGCAAGCGCCGCAACTGGCTGTCCACATGCGACAGCAGCGTCAGCCGATCCACCGCGCTCTGCTCGGTAGTCAGTTGCTGCGTCAACACACTGCGTTGGGTCAGATCGAGTTCATCGTCCAAATATGCCCCAAGCTGCTCGTCAATCATGCTCTTATCCTCGTATTCCATCACCCAGCATCCGTGTCCTTGAGAGCATCTGCGATGGCGCCGCGCGCGCGCGCCAAGCGACTCATGATCGTTCCAATCGGAACGCCCAGAGTGTCGGCCGCCTCTTTGTAGGAATAGTCTTCGATGACAACGAGCGTTAGCACCGCGCGTTGCTCCGCAGGCAGCGACGAAAACGTTTGCAAAACACTCTGCCAGTCGCTTCGAGCGTCCAGCTGCGATGTCGGATCGATGCCGACGATGTCGGCTTCTTCAATTGGCACGTGGCGCCGGCGCGCTACATCTTTGCGATTGTCGAACCAGACGTTTTGAATGATCTTGAACATCCAACTGTCCAGCCGCCTCGCGGGATCAAAGGCCGCAGCGCTGCGTAACGCGCGTTCCAGAGCGGTCTGCAACACATCCTCCGCAAGGTCCGGAGCGCCGCAAAGCGAGCGCGCAAAACGACGCAATCTCGGCAGTAAGCTGACGAGCGAAATTCGAAAGGCTCTCTCTGCGGGCGACATTAACAACTGTAATTACTCCGCGAGGCCTTCAGATATTCCCTGACGCCAAGGCGAAGTGATACGATTTCTGCCAAGAAGGAGCGTCTGGAGATGCGTGGTCTACTGAAGCTGATGGCCGCGGCGTTCACCGCCGTGTTGCTGACAAGCGCTCCCATCGACAGTTACGCGTTGATGGGTCCGGACGACTTCGACTTCCCTGAACCGCCCGAGATTGATCCCGGCGACATTGAAGCGCCGGACATCGAGATCCCAGACATCGAGATTCCGGAGATCGAAACACCGGAGGTTGAGGTGGAGGCGCCAGAACCTGATGAGCCAGCCGAAGTCGAAGCATCGGATGATGCCAACGCCCTCGACGATCACGGCGGCCACAGTGGGCGCGACGCAGACGACAACCCGTCGACGAGCAACGACGATGTCGTTCAGAGCCACATTCACGAACCAATGGAAGTGGAGCGCAATCACCTAGGCGAAGAATATGTTGCGCGCGAAGTCTTGGTGGCGGCGACGCGATCTGACATTGGTCAAACGCAATCGCGCGGCTTCACAATCATTTCGGCGATCGACTTAGGCGCCGGTGAGCGGCAAGTGGCCCGCCTGCTCACGCCTTCGGATCTAACTGTCGAACAGTCCATTCGCTACCTGCGCGACCGCATGCCGGGCGGCATCGTTACGATCAACAACGCCTACCGCAGTTCGCAGGTGCGCGCCCGACGTGTTAGTCAGCAGGCCCCTCGGGCGCGAGCGATCAGGTCCGACGCGCTTGTCGGCGTCATCGATACGGGCGCTTCAGTTGATGGCAGCAGCACAATTTTATCGCAGTCACGCGGTTTCGGCTCCGCTGGCTACGCTCCGCGTGAACACGGCTCGGCTGTTGTTTCTATCATCACGAGATTCGGCGCACATGCGCAGGTCGCCGACGTCTTTGGCCCCAGCCGATCGGGGCAACCCTACGCGTCTGCAAGCGCAATCATCGCTGCCATGCGCTGGATGGTGGAATCCGGAGTTCCGGTCATCAATATCAGTATCGAAGGACCAAGAAACCCGATCCTCGAAGCGATCGTCTTGGAGGCGGCGCGCGATGGACATGTGATTGTCGCCGCAGCCGGAAACGGCGGCCCACTTGCTCGGCCAGCCTACCCTGGCGCGTACGAAGGAGTTGTCGCGGTGACTGCCGTCGATGCCAGTGGGCGCGCCTACCTGCGCGCCAACCGCGGCGACTACATCTATTTTTCGGCGTTGGGTGTTGACGTGCCCGTCGATGCTGACGGCGATACGATAAACGTCACCGGCACTTCGTTCGCCGCGCCGATCGTGGCGGCCCAAATTGCCCGATCGCTTCGCGAACCATCACCGGCAGGTGCACAATCGGCGCTTGCAACGCTCCGTCGCACAGCAATTGATCGTGGAGCGCCCGGGCGCGATCCTGTTTACGGGTGGGGAGAAATACGCGACGACTAAGTTCCGATCCGGGCGAACGCTCAATCCACACGCACGCTTCGACGAGAGGCAGAGGCGCTTCATCGGCCCGATGCCGAAGGCGGTCGAAGCGACCACAAAACGTTAGGCGACTGGCTATTTCCAATGTTTCTGAGCGACCAATCGCACGTCGATCTAGAACGTCACAGCAGCCACGCCCGCACGCTGCCAGACAACACGAACACGGCACTCCAGCTTCATCAGCGGCTCTCGTAGTAAAAAGCTCTGCGGCAACGACACCTGTCGGAAAAACTCTAGACGCGCGCCGTTAGCGCTTACATCTTTCAACACCACGGTCACCTTCTCGCCACTGTCCAAGATCACCACGGCATTGCGGAACGTGGCTGTACGCGGCGGCCTCTCCATCGGACGGGACGCCGCCCCCTCCGTCTCGTCGACCCGCGAACGCTGAGCAATGCTGCGCAAGCGGGCAGCCAACTTGCTTTCAGCACCCTTTGATTTGGGGTTCCAAAACGATGTCACCAGCCGCGCTCACCGCTTGCCTTCCGCTCCCAAAGGCAACGCAAAAAGTCGCGCCAATCTTCTTCGATCTCGGAGGTCAGACGGGCATCTTTCTCAAGTTGAGCGATCATTGCAGCCACGCTTGTCACAAGTTGGATGCCTACTCGCGAGCCACCCGCCACCAGCATGCGGGCGGCGGCGAGTTGGCCAGCGATGACTGCCTCCAACAGCGGCGTTCTGCCGGTGACGCTCACGCAATCAAGCGCTGCGCCACCCCCAATCAGCGTCAAGACAACTGAGTCCCAGCCGCGCGCCGCGGCTAGGCCAAGCGCCGTATTGCCGAGAGGGCCACGCTCATCAATATCTGCGCCGTTCGTGAGGGCCCTCCAGACCGCAACCACATCGCCCTCAGTCACAGCCGGCATCAAGGTCTCAACACCCACAATTCTCACCTAGCGGCTCCAGCGGCGCGTAGTGCGCGGCGCCGGGTCGTCCCACGACAGGCCATTTGTCTGACGTCAAGAAGTGAATTCCGAGATCAGCGGCGCGCCGAACTAAAGTTGAATGCCGAACGTTGTCGAGGAAGAACACCATGCGACAGCTTGAAAGAGTCGATGCCCAGTTTCGCAACTGGCGCATGAACTTCTCCGTCTCCGGGTCCAACGGATTCAGTTGATGCGGCGCCATGAACCCAGCGCCTGTTGCACCGGTAAGCGACAGCTGCATCGGGGGTGGGTCCGATTGATAGAATTGAAGAAGTACAATCCGAACACTGGCGCGTATCTGGCCCACCCAATTCGCCAACGTGGAGGTCGGAGTCCCGCGAGGGATTTCAGAAATACGAACCGACAGGCGCCGTAAACGCTCGGATGGGATTTGCCCAAGCCGCCTCAGGTAGGCCATTCGTCGCGAACGATGAGCCATAGTCGAAGCGTGTATCGGCGTTCCAAGCCCCGGCCGTGACGCACCCGGTCGCGGCAAGGTGAGATACGCATGAACTCGCTCCAACGCTTCCAAATCTACCGCCAAGTAGTCCTCGTCAGAGCCTTGTCCGGTTTCGAAGAACGCCGGGTCATAGCCGAAGATCGGACCATCGCGGCCATCGAGCACCGGCGAGCAGAAGTACGAAATGATCGCCTGTTTTTCAGTTTGCCAGACCGGGGCAAACTGGAACGTATGGTTTCGCGACTTGGTTGAAGCACCTTCGATAACTAGCTCGTCAACGGCCAGAGCGTGAAGCACACTGGCCGGAAGTGACTGGCGACTTGCCCCAACGTGCAACCGATCTAGGCCTTCTTGACCCAAGTAGAACTGTATCAACCTCAGTCGTATTTCCTCGGCGCGCCGGTTGATCTCAACCGCATCTACATTGGCGAAGATGATCAAAAAGCCGTCGCCACAAGGAATCACGAGGTCATCAGCACCAAGGCAACCTCGAATTAAGCTCATTGAACCCACGCGGATCCGTTCCCTGGCTCGGGGCCATTGGGCCCCTGCCGCTTCGACCACATCCGCGAGATTGATAAGTTGTATCTGCGCGGCTTCGATGTGGCGATCCGTTGCCACCGCCGCCCGCAGTTTCACCAACGCTTGGATCAGGGTCTGGTCGATGCTCACAAGCGTCGGTCTCTTAGTCGATTGACCGCGGACGTAGCGATGCCATCACCCCCAGCCATCGTTGCGGTTGCGGCATCCTGCGGCAGCGTAAGGGTGAAGGTGATTCCAACGCCTTGTGTGCCCACAATCGTTATGGCTCCCCCCATCGCCTCCGCTAATCGGTTGGCGATCGCGAGGCCGAAGTCGGCGCCGCCGTCGGTCACGCGATCGCGCTGCGCACTGGGTTGGTGAATCCGCTCCAATTGCTCGGCCTCGTCGCCAAAATTTGTGCAACACACCTCAAATGCGGTGCAGCCCGTGCCCGCCCCCTGGCTAACCGCGACTCTGATCCCCCCGGAGTCGGCCAATTGGAGCGCGTGCGATAATAAATGCAGGAGAGACTGCTCAACTTTCGCACCGTCGGCGAACATCAGCGCCAAGTCATTCGGAGCGACAACAGAAAGCGTTCTGGCGGTGCTTTCTGCCAACGGGGTCACAGTCTCGACGCAAGCGCACACCAGCGCACCTGGATCGCACCATTCGGGATTCAGATCCACGGTCCCGGCTTCGATCGCGGCAAAGTCCAATAGCTGATTGATCAACACCCAAAGCTGCCTCGCTGCATCCAAGACAACGTCTATGTCTTTGACGGCTGGCGAGTCCCGTTCGAGGTCCTCCTTGATCATCTCAATATAGCCAACAAGCGCATTGAGCGGGTTTCGCAATGCGTGACTCATGTTGACCAAGAAGCGCGACTTGGCGCGGCTGTTGGCCTCCAATGCCTCGATGTACGCTTCGACAACGGCGCCCAAATCTTCGATCGATCGACTTACCACAATCGGGATCGAACCGCTCCGGTCGGCGGCGGTTTGCAGTTGACGAATAACTGAGCCGAGCACAACGGCGTATGCTCGGGCAACCAGCGAATGATGCAGACCTATTTCCGAGTGCGTCCGAGCAATCCTATTGACGCGCTCGGCGTGATCAGCTTCCCGATCGTCGGTTAGGACACACAACAGGTGTCGCTTCAGGGCTGCCTTTGCTCGTTCCAATTGTTCGGCATCCACGAACGGTGCTCGGAAATCGAGATTGGTGAGCGGCCCATTGTAGAGTTCGTCGAGCGCCACGGTGAGCGTCACCTCAAGCTCGCGGCGCCAGTCAGCTGCGGCCGCTTCCTCTGCACTGAATTGCTGGGCGCCCATCGAATTCACGGTCGCAGACATGTTTCCATCCTAAGAAAATCGGCCGCACGACGGGACCACTTCCTTCCGACGTGAGTTAATGAAGGACGAACCAATTTTCTCGGGCGTGACGTCCGCTCACCGCTATTCCGCAGATGATCGGCGTATCAACTTCGTAGCGTGCACTTCTTGTATTCAACTAGCGATTTGAATCGTTGTTGGAATTCGGCGCGCCAAGCCGATTACTGTAGCGTCAATTCCGCTTGAGCAGCGTTCGAACTGAAGCGATTATGATTTTTTCGACCGCATCACATTCTCAGCGAGGCTTGCAATGGAGTGGCGTCAGCTTCGGGCACTCGTCGAAGTAATCAAACAAAACAGTTTCTCGCGCGCCGCCCAACAATTGAACCTAACCCAATCAACCGTAAGCAAGACAGTTAGCCAACTAGAGGAGGAACTTGGCATTGCGTTGATCGATCGTACCGATCACGCGTGCCGTCCGACCGGCGGTGGCGAGATCGTCAATCGGCACGCACTGGAGCTACTCAGAGGATATACACGTCTTGTGACCGAACTCGACGAGCTGCGCTGGCTAAATCGCGGGACTTTGCGCTTAGGCTTGCAGCTCCTCGGTCAGGACGCAGCAATCGCGGAAGTCTTTGCGGAGTTCCGTAGAGCTTATCCGCAAATAGACCTGCAACTTGTTGAGGACTCCGGCACCGTGGTGACGCAAATGCTCCGCGAGGGCGATCTGGATCTCGCGACGGTGCTCATTCCTTATGGTGATGAGTTTGAGTCCGACACACGAGATCACAAAGCCGTCGAGTTTTGCGTGTTGCTACCGCCCGGCCACACTCTCGGTGGGCACAAACCCGTCTCCTTGTCCGCGTTGGCTAAAGAAAGCTTCGTCCTCTACGCGGAGGGCGCGAGAATGGGGTTGTTGTTGATCGACGCTTGCAAAGGAGTTGGGTTCACGCCCACAATTGCTGCGCGCAGCGCGCATGTTGAATTCATAGCTGAGCTAGTTTCCCTCGGTTTAGGTGTAGCGGTTGTCCCGCAGGAGATTCTCTCACGGCTCAGGTGCGATGATGTGGCGGTGGCGCCGCTATTGGTTGATCATCCCCTGTGCTCCGTCACCATAGCCTGGCGCAAGGGGAGCAAGCTTTCGCATGCCGCAAACGCCTGGCTCGCGCTATTGCGCGGACGAACCTGAGTGTCGCCTAAGAGAAAAGCGAGGTTCGCCTCCCCAAGACGACCACATCGCCGCGGTAACGGNNGCTCACATCCCATTCGCGACGCAGCCAATACCCCAAGAGTTCGACGCTGCAGCACAGCGCCGAACTCCCGACGGGGTCTCAGATCATCGAGTGGATCGTCGATCGAAGCGATCCAAGTTCATAACTTTGGTCCACGCATCGACGAAGTCGCGCAGGAACTTCTCCTCCGCATCGTCGGCGGCATAGACTTCGGCGACAGCACGCAATTCGGAGTTTGACCCGAACACGAGATCGACTGGCGTGGCCGTCCACCGGAGTTCGTGCGTACGGCGATCTCGCCCTTCGTAGATCCCTTCGGCTGACGGCGAAGGCGCCCATTGGGTCGACATATCAAGAAGATTGACAAAGAACGCGTTGCTCAGCGTTCCTGGCTGATCTGTGAACACGCCATTACGCGAATGCCCAGTATTGGCATCCAATGTTCGCATGCCGCCGATCAGCACGGTCATCTCCGGAACGGTCAACGTCAATTGGTTCGCTTCCTCGACAAGCATTTCGGCCGGCGATCGGGTATTGCCGCTTCCGTAGTAATTGCGGAAGCCGTCGGCGGTTCGCTCCAAGTTTCCAAACGAGGCAACATCAGTTTGCTCTTGTGATGCATCGGCTCGCCCAGGCGTGAATGGGACTGTTATGGCGTGTCCTGACGCACGCGCCGACATTTCGATCCCCACTGATCCCCCTAAGAC
>CXWL01112219.1_pt1 | contig 11332 bp, 12 predicted proteins | sample 590931 | NCBI WGS metagenome assembly CXWL01 (sample SAMEA3498368, study PRJEB10139) | groundwater metagenome | biome: water well; material: biofilm material | place: Germany | collected 2015-04-27 | reverse complement strand
CCAGGCCAGCCGGCAATGGGGGCGGTCCGCCCGGCTGGCCGGACGACTGCACCGCGGCCGCCGTGCGGACCGGCGCGGCAGCGCCGCCTGCGGCGGCCGCCTCCTGCTCCGCGCTGGGCCAGAAGACGACCGCCAGCGCCACCGCGACGGCGACAACGGGCCCCGCCAGCGCCAGCCTCGGACGTTTAGTAGGCACTATTGACGACCGCGCTGCGCACTACCCCGACGATACCACCCCAGTTGCCGTTGGCGTAGTGGTTGTAGGCTTCGTTATCGTCCCTGAACGAGACCGAGTGGTAGCTCCATTTGGTCCTGCCCCCTTCATTGGCGGCCGTGCCGAGCGTGAGGTCGTTGCAGAACCAGTCGCTCGGATTGCACCACGAGCCGCCCGAGGTACCCGACACGCCGCCGGTACTGTGGTAGGCCACGGCCTCGTCATCCTGGCCCGGAAGGATGCCCGAGTAGGCGGTGCCCTTGGCGCCCGCGTACATGTAGAACCAGACGTTGGCGGTGTTGTTGTGGTTGTACATGGCGCGCGCCGTGGTGGTCTTCAGGTCCTTGACCAGCGGTTCGGACGTGGTCCACGAGCCGGCGTCGGACAGCTCCGAGCCGCCGCCCGCGCCGGACGCTGNNGCGTGCCGAGGCGCCGTAGTTGGCCAGCGTGTAGCCCATCATCAGGTCGCCCGCGCTGTGGGTCGCGACATAGCACCAGTTGGCGCCGGTGCAGAAGCAGTCGAGCGCGTCGCGGATTTTGCCGTTTTGCGAGGAGATGCTGCTGTAGCCGTCCCAGTTCACCGATTTCTTGTTCACGCCCGCGGCCGTCGTGCCCGGTCCCCAGTAGGTAAAGCTGTTGTAGTTGCCGACCACGCCGCCGCCGGTTCGGCCGTTGATCCAGAGCGTGTAGTTGGCGGCACTGGCCATGCCTGATGCGGCAGCCAGCGCGAGGACGAAGAGCGTGACGAAGATGCGCGTGAATCGACTCATTTATTTCTCCTTGTATGGGGACAACGGACGAAACAATCGGGTGGGACGGCGATGCGGGAAGAATGGAAATAGAACGAGCGTGCTGCCGTTCAGCAATGAATTTACCGACCGGCCATATGCATGTCAATCCGCACAGCTGAGAAAGGCGCAACTGTGCGTTTATGGAGACAAAAAGCCGAACTCAGTCGAGCTCGGCTAACACCTTGATGTGGGCGACGACGCTGCGGGCCAGCGCCGACAGGTTGTAGCCGCCTTCGAGGCAGCTGACAATGCGGCCTTGCGCATGTTCGCGGGCCACCGCCATCAGCTGCTGGGTGATCCAGGCGTAGTCCGCCTCGACCAGTCCCATCTGGCCGATCTCGTCTTCGGCGTGGGCGTCGAAGCCCGCCGAGATGAAGATCATTTCGGGGCGATGCGCGTGCAGCGCGGGCAGCCAGTGATCGAGCACCAGCTGGCGCACGACGTCGCCCTTGCTGTACGCCGGCACCGGGATGTTGACGTGGGTGGCGCTGACCGGCTCCGGCTCGCTGTACGGATAGAACGGATGCTGGAAGAAGCTCGCCATCAGCACGCGCGGATCGTCGTGGAACGATTCGGCGGTGCCGTTACCGTGATGGACGTCGAAGTCGACGATGGCGACGCGCTTGAGTCCGTGCGACTCCATCGCGTGGCGCGCGGCGATGGCGACGTTGTTGAACAGGCAGAACCCCATCGGTTCGCCGGGACGGGCGTGGTGGCCGGGTGGGCGGATCGAGCAGAACGCATTGTCGATGCTGCCGGCGATAACGGCGTCGGTGGCCGCAACGGCGGCGCCGGCGGCGCGCAGCGCGGCCTTGTAGCTCCAGGAATTGAGCAGCGTGTCGCCATCGAGGGGATAGTAGTCGCCCGGCTCGCCCGGCACGTTCTCCCGCACCAGCGCAATCGCTTCAAGGGTGTGATTGCGCGCGATGATCGGCAGCTCGGCCAGCGGGGCTTCGCGGTGCTCGATCAAACCGTCCATGCGCGCCAGGATCAGCTGGTCTTCAATCGCCTGCAGGCGCGCCGGCGATTCGGGATGCCATTCGCCCATCTCGTGCATGCGGCAGTCGATGTGGCTGTAGATTGCTGTGCTCATGTTGGTGGCTTCTGTAACGCTGTCATCATTCCCGCACGGCTGTGCCGTTCTCGCATAGAATCGACCAAACGGCTGTCGGGATGACCAATGAATTAAGTGGATCGATAGCGCTAATCTAACACGCCCGCAGCCATCCTGGCTTGGCGCGGGCGCTGTGGCACGGCGTTTGCAGCTGTATTTACGCTCTTCAAGGATAGTCATGTTCGGAAAATTGCACGCCGTAGCGCGCCAGGTCGGTACGGTCATTGTAGGCAAGGACATGCAGGTGCGCCAGGCGCTGACCTGCCTGCTGGCCGGCGGCCACCTGCTGGTCGAGGACGTACCCGGCGTCGGCAAGACCACCCTCGCGCACGCACTGGCGATTTCGCTCGGCCTGCGCTTCAACCGGGTCCAGTTCACCAGCGACCTGCTGCCTGCCGACGTGGCCGGCATCTCGGTGTACGAACGCGAAAAGAACGGCTTCGTGTTCCACCCCGGCCCGATTTTTACGCAGGTGCTGCTGGCAGACGAGATCAACCGCGCCACGCCGAAAACGCAATCGGGCCTGCTCGAAGCGATGGAAGAACGCCAGGTGACAGCGGACGGCATTACCCGCGCCCTGCCCGAACCATTCTTCGTGATCGCCACCCAGAACCCGACCCACCAGGTCGGCACCTTTCCGCTGCCCGAATCGCAGCTGGACCGTTTCTTGATGTGCCTGTCGCTGGGCTATCCGGACGCCGCCGCCGAGCGCGCGCTGCTGATGGGCGAGGACAGGCGCAGCATGCTCAAGACCCTGGAGCCGGCGATGCAGCCGTCCGAACTGGCCGCGGCGCAGCAAGCGCTGCGCCAGATCCACACGTCCGCTTCGCTGGTCGACTACGTGCAGGCGCTGGCGCAGGCATCGCGCCGCGACGGGCTGTTTGCCGAAGGCCTGTCGCNNTGCCGAGGGCCTGTCGCCACGCGCGGCGATCGCATTGCTGCAGGCGGCGCGCGCGTGGGCCGCGCTGGAAGGCCGTGACCACGTGATACCCGAAGACGTGCAGGCCGTGCTGGTGCCGGTGTGCGCACACCGCCTGCGACCGCTCAAATCGATGCAAGGCACCGCGCTCGCCAGCCGCGACCTTGTTCTGCAGCTGCAGAAATCGGTCGCGGTCTGAGACTGGCGATGCTGGCGGCACTGACAGGGCTGGTACGCCGCAAGTCGGACAAGTGGCTGTTCCGGATGAAAGGCGCGGAGACCGGCGAAGTTGTGCTGAGCCAGCGCCGCGTGTTCATCCTGCCTACCGGCGCCGGCATGGGTTTTTTCGCGCTGCTGCTGGTCTTGCTGATCGGCTCGATCAACTACAACCTCGGCCTGGGCTTCGGCCTGACCTTCCTCGCCGCCACCTGTGCCGTGGCCGACATGTACCTCACGTATAAGAACCTTGCGCACCTGCGCCTGCGCGCTGGCCGGGCCCAGCCCGTATTTGCTGGCGAGGAAGCCAGCTTCGAACTTCACCTGATCAACCGCACCCGCCTCGAGCGCTATGCGGTCTGGATCGATTTCGCGTCCGCGCGCGCGCCGCGCCACGCGGCCGATGTGGCGGCGCGCGCGGAAACCGTCGCGCGCCTCAGCATGCCAACCGAGCAACGCGGCTGGCTGCCGGCGCCGCGGGTGCGCCTGTCGACGCGCTTTCCGCTCGGGCTGTTTACGGCGTGGAGCTACTGGCAGCCGGACGCGCGGGTGCTGGTCTACCCGTTCCCTGAAACCGACGCGCCGCAGCTGCCGATGCGCGGCAGCGCCAGCGTGGACGGCGTCGGCCACGCCGGCGACGACAACTTTGCCGGCATCCGCAACTACCAGCCGGGCGACCCGATGCGCCATCTGGCGTGGCGCCAGATCGCGCGCGTCGATCCCGAATATGGCGGCCAGCTGGTGACCAAGCATTTCGAAGGCGGCGCCAACGAGGAGCTGGTGCTCGACTTCGACGCCATGCCGCCATTTATGGATGTTGAAGTGCGCCTGTCACGCATGGCGCGCTGGGTGCTGGACGCCGAACAGCGCGGCCTGCCCTATGGCTTCCGGATGGGCGCGCAGCAGTTCGCGGCCTCCAGCGGCGATGCGCACCGCGCCGCCTGCCTGCGCGCGCTAGCCCTGCATGGCATGCGGGAGCCTGAATGAAGAAGCTGGCGGCCATCTCGCAACGGCTGACGCGCGACAAGGCGGACACCCTGCTGCTGCTGGGCGCCGCACTGCTGGTGCTGGCGCCGCACGCAGCGCACCTGCCGCTGTGGGTTTCCGTGGCCTGCGGCGCGACCTTGCTGTGGCGCGCTTCGATCACTTTCCGCGGAACGCGCATGCCGCCGGGCTTCCTGCTGCTGCCGGTCTCGCTGGCCGCGATGGGCGCGGTGTTCGCCACCTACCACACCTTGCTCGGCAGGGATGCCGGCGTGGCGATGCTGGTGCTGCTGGTCGCCTTCAAGATGCTCGAGATGCATGCGCGGCGCGACCTGTTCGTCGTGATCTTCCTGTGCTTCTTCCTGGTGCTGACAAACTTCTTCTACTCGCAGAGCATCGCCACCGCCATCGTCATGATCGTCTCGGTGATCGCGCTGCTGACGGCGCAGCTGTCGTTCCAGTTCACCGGCACGGTGCCATCGCTCGGCCGGCGGCTGCTGATCGGCGCGAAGATCCTCGGCATGGGTCTGCCGCTGGCGCTGTTGTTGTTCTTTGTCTTCCCGCGTATCCAGGGCCCGCTGTGGGGACTGCCGGGCGACGCTGCGAATGGCCGCAGCGGGCTGTCCGACAGCATGGCGCCGGGTAACCTGTCGAGCCTCGCGATGTCCGGCGAAACGGCGTTCCGCGTCAGGTTCGACGGCCCGGCCCCTGCCGCGCCCCAGCTTTACTGGCGCGGCGTGGTGCTGGGCGAGTTCGACGGGCGCACCTGGACGCGCGTACAGGGCNNTGCCGCAACTGGACGGCAACCCGGTGTCGGTTTCGCCCGAACTCGAACTGACCGCCGCGCGCCAGATCGACGAGCGGGTGCGCTACGACGTCACGTCCTACCTCAGCTACGCAGTACAGCCGAAACTGGAACCCGGTGAACTGGTTCAGGCGCTGATGATCCCGTGGGGTTTCAATCCGCAAGCCAGGCACACCGGCGACATGTTGCGCCGCATTCCCGATCCGGCCAGGCGCGTCGCGGCGGTGCTGACGATGTTCAGGACCGAGAACTATATTTACACACTGGAGCCGCCGCGCCTCGGACGCGATTCGGTCGATGAATTCTTGTACACCACGCGCGCCGGCTTTTGCGAGCACTACGCCAGTTCCTTCGTGTTCCTGATGCGCGCCGCGGGCGTGCCTGCCCGCGTGGTGACTGGATATCAGGGCGGCGAAATGAATCCGGTTGACGGCGTCATGACAGTGCGCCAGTCGGATGCGCATGCGTGGGCCGAGGTCTGGCTTGCCGGGCGCGGCTGGCAGCGTGTCGATCCGACGGCGGCGGTGGCGCCGGAGCGCGTGCAGCGCGGCCTGTCGGTGGCCTTGCCGCCCCAGGACCCGTTCGGCATCGCGGGGCTGGGCAGCCTGATTGGAGGCATCAGCGAGAACAGCCTGCTCACACAGCTGCGTAATCAGTGGAGCGCCTTGAACAACGACTGGAACCAGTGGGTACTCAATTACACGCCGCAGCGGCAGCACGCCTTGCTGTCGAAGGTGCATGCAGCGCTGTCCGATTGGCGTGTATGGACGGGCATTGTCGTTCTGCTCACCGTGTTGTTTATAGGACGCGCATGGCGACTTCGGCGACAAGGCGACCCTATCGATGCGCTATACTCGGCCATGTGCCTGCAGCTCGCGCGCCAGGGTTTGCCGCGTGCTGCGGACGAAGGTCCGAGCGCATATGCGCAGCGCTTGTCGGGTTCAGGCATGGCGTCCGTGAACAAGGCCGCCGTTGCGCGCTTCCTTGCCCTGTATAGCGACTACAAATATGCAGCCGCGGCGCCAGACACAAGGCTGGCCGCCACTTTGAAGAGTTTGTTGAACGAGTCACGATGAAATTTTTGCAGCTGTTTGTACCGCGCCGTTTATCATCCTTGCTGTTAGCCCTGGCCGTCGCCAGCGTGCCTGCCGCCCACGCCGCGCCCGAGTCCAAGGCGTCCAGGCAAAAGGCCGCCGCGGCTAAAAAGACCAAGGCCAAAAAACCTGTGCCGCGCAAGGTCGCGGCCAAGTCTGCGGCATCCAAGGCCGCGCGCGAAGCGATCAAGCGCACCTCGAACGTGAACCACGTGGGCGAGCAGGTCAACTTCCGCGAGTGGTCGGCAGTGCAGCAGTTCGCCGGCGAGATGGTGGCCAAGCATGGCTTCGAGCGCGAGTGGCTGGACGGCCTGATCGGACAGATCCACTTCATCGACTCCGCAGTCCAACTGGTCAAGCCCGCGCCGCCGGGCAAGCCGAAAAACTGGGCGGCGGTACGCGAACTGTTTATCGAGCCCGTGCGCCTGAACGGCGGCGTCAAATTCTGGAACGAGAATGCTGGCGCGCTGGCCCGCGCCGAAACACAATTCGGTGTGCCGGCCGAGATCATCGTCGGCATCATCGGCGTCGAGACAGTCTACGGCCGCAATACCGGCCGCTTCCGCGTGCTCGACACCCTGACAACCCTCGCCTTTGCCTATCCGGAGACACCGAACCGCGTGGCGCGCATGGCCTTCTTCCGCGGTGAGCTGGAAAACACGCTGCTGCTGGCGCGCCGGGCCAACGTCGATCCGCTCAGCCTGACCGGGTCGTTCGCCGGTGCGGTCGGGATTCCCCAGTTTATGCCGGGTAGCATCCTGACGCACGCGGTCGACTTCGACGGCGATGGCAAGGTTGACCTGATTAATTCCACCACCGACGCGATCGGCTCGGTCGCGAACTTCCTGCGCAACCACGGCTGGCAAGGCAACGCTGCGGGGCCATTGGTCTATGCCGCGAACGTTTCGCCAAGCAATGCGTGGGAAAAATTTATCAACCAGGGGCTGGAAGCGAAATTCCGCCTGGACGAGCTGGAAGCTGCTGGCGTCATCAGCAATCGGACCCTGCCCCAGGCGGCGCTGTTCGGTTTGGTGGACCTGCAAAACGGTGCCGAACCGACAGAATACTGGTTGGCGACAAATAATTTCTTCGCAATCACCCAGTACAACCGAAGCTACTTCTACGCCATGTCGGTGATCGAACTGGGCAAGGCGATACGCGAAAAGCGAACCACCAGCGCCTGACAGCCAGACGATGTTGTAATGAAGTGTAACGGCAACGCCCTCCACGTTGCCGCGTTTGGCCAATCCAGCATTGCATACCCCCACGGGGTATATGCGGTATTGTCATCAATACACTAGAGAAATAGTCACCTTTTCAACATACTCCCCAAAAAGTTGCCATCCCAACAGCTATTTACGGCAATGTGCTGGCGCGTCAATCTGATTGCATTACACTTAAGTTTTCGGAAAAAACAATTATTATTTCAGTGAGTTTGTGAGAGAATTGCATTCAGGCTATGTTGCGATTCGACAACATGATATGCAAGTAATATCGGACGGTTGTAATTGCTTGCGAGAATAAGATTGGAATAACTTGTACAATTGTGTATATTTTATAAAAAGTTGTTTCAAACGGAATCCGTCGTCATATGGTGAAGTAGTCGCAGCAACAGCGAGCTCCGCGTGTTTGATAAGCAACACAACTCACAATAGGAATTATTAACATCATGACAAACCAAGTTGGCATTGATATGAACAGCGATTCGGATTCCGACGAACTGCTACAGTACAACCCGAACCGGCTGCTGGACACCCTGATCGAAAACCTGCGCCTGAAGAACGACGCCGCGCTGTCGCGCGCGCTGGAAGTTGCGCCGCCGGTTATCTCGAAGATCCGCCACCACCGCCTGCCAGTTGGCGCATCGCTGCTGATCCGCATGCACGAAGTGAGCGACCTGTCGATCCGCGACCTGCGTTACCTGATGGGCGATCGCCGCAACAAGTTCCGCATCAGCGACAAGCAGTTCAAGCCAAAAGAAGGCGCTGCGCCAGGCGCGGGCAGCGACCAGCAGTCCTGATCAGTCGTTGTCGGGATGTCCCGCCGCGTGACGGGACAGTTTGACGCTGGCCGGAACGCGTCCGGCCAACTTGTCAGGCCGGGAACACGCCTGTCGACAGATAGCGGTCGCCCCGGTCGCAGACAATAAACACGATGGTGGCGTTTTCCACCGTCTGTGACACGCGCAGCGCAATCTCGCATGCGCCAGCTGCGGAAATTCCGCAGAATATCCCCTCTTCCGCCGCCATCCTGCGCGCCATGTGTTCGCTGGCCGCCTGGCTGACGCTTTCCACCTGGTCGACCCGCGCCTTGTCGAAGATCTTCGGCAGGTAAGCTTCCGGCCACTTGCGGATGCCCGGAATCGACGAGCCCTCTTCCGGCTGTGCGCCGATGATGCGCACCGCGTCGTTCTGTTCCTTCAGGTATTGCGACACGCCCATGATGGTGCCGGTGGTGCCCATTGCGGAAACAAAGTGGGTAACGCGGCCTTCGGTGTCGCGCCAGATTTCCGGGCCCGTGGTTTCATAGTGCGCACGGGGATTGTCGGGATTGCCGAACTGGTCGAGGATGATGCCCTTGCCGTCGCGCTGCATCTGGTCAGCCATGTCGCGCGCATATTCCATGCCGCCGGTCTTCGGCGTCAGGATGATCTGGGCGCCGTAGGCAGCCATGCTCTGGCGCCGCTCGATCGACAGGTTATCGGGCATCAGCAACAGCATCTTGTAGCCGCGGATGGCAGCCGCCATCGCCAGCGCGATGCCGGTGTTGCCGCTGGTGGCTTCAATCAGGGTATCGCCCGGCTTGATCTGGCCGCGTTCCTCCGCGCGTTTCAGCATCGACATCGCGGCGCGATCCTTGACCGAGCCCGCCGGATTATTGCCTTCCATCTTGCCGAGGATGATGTTGTTGCGCTCGCGCGCTTCGGCGCCCGGAATGCGCACCAACTGCACCAGCGGGGTGTTGCCGATCGTATCTTCGATGGTCATGTAGGGCATGGGAACTCTTTTGCAGATGGACAAAACGTCATTCTAATGCACGTCGCGCATCTGCGTATGCGGGCCGTCAGCCGCCGGGGAAGTAGCGGACTCATCCGCGTACTTCCCCCTGTGGCACCGCTTAGCGCAGCGGTGCCGGATAGGTGGCGACGCTGACGTTGCCATCCTTGTCGACAGCCTGCACGCCGAAGAAGTAATTGTCCTTCGACAGCCGGACCGTCGCCTCGGTCACGTTCCCGACATACATCGCCCCCTGCCATTGCGACGCGGTGGTTTCGCGCCACACGATGCGGTAGCCGGCCAGGTCGGGCTCGGCATTTGGCAGCCAGAGCAGCGTGGAATTGTTATCCAGCTTGTCGGTACGGACCTGCACTTGCTGCGGGGCGGCCGGCGCCAGCGACAGTGAAGCGAGCGCTGCCGCATTGACGCGCGCGACGCGGGCAATGTAGTTGTAGTCGTTGAACTCAGGCAGGTCGCCATACTGCATCGCGCCTTCCTTGCGCACGTTCTGGTGCTGGTGCGCGAAGTCCTCGTTCGGCTCCGAGAAGCGCAGCGCCGCGAAGCCGCGCGCCAGGAACGGCATGTGATCGCCGCCGCGCAGGTAGCGGTCACGCCGGTGCACGATGCTCACCTTAAAGTCGGGCACGTAACGCTCGCCCACTTCCTTCACGTGGCGCGCCAGCTGGCGCGAGATCGAATCGTTCTCGCCGCCGGTCGCGACCAGGGCGCGTACCGCCTCGCTCATTTCCTTGGTCGCTGGAATGCTCTCGGCGAACAGGCGCACCTGCTTGTCATCGATGCGGCCATCGTCGGCGCGCGAGCTGCCGATGATGTCGTTGGTGAACATGCCGGCAACGTTCAATTTCTTTTGCACTGCCTGCTCGGCCCAGTGGGTCGCGCCGATCAGGCCCTGCTCTTCCGCGGCAACGGCCATGAACACCAGGGTCGCGTCGAACGGATAGCGCGCCATCACGCAGGCCATTTCCATCACGGCCGCAGTACCGGAGGCGTCGTCATTGGCGCCGGGAGCGGTGCCCTTGGCATCCATCACATCGGTATTGCGTGAATCGTAGTGGCCGCTGACGACGTAGATGCGCTCCTTCGACTGCGGCTGGCTGCCTGGCAAAGTCGCGACGATGTTGACGATTTCGGTCGGCCGCGAGATGCGCGCCGACACCGGCGCCACGTGGCTGTCGAAGGCAAGCTGCAGGCGGCCGCCAGACTGCGCGCCGCAGCGCTCCAGCTCAGCCTTGATCCAGCGGCGCGCGGCGCCGATGCCGACCGTATCCGATTCCGTTTCCGACATCGTATGGCGGGTCTGGAAGCTCACCAGCTTGCGCACATAAGCTTCGATACGCTGGGGTGAAATTTCGCTGACGATCTTGTCGATCTGGGCCTGGTGGCGGGTGACGTCTGGCGAGACTGGCGCGGCTGCCGAAGCGGCGCCGACGGCAGCGCCGGCGAGCACGCCTGCGATCAGGCTGGTAGCGGAACGAACGGTGGGCATGGATAGGTCCTCTTTCTGAAAAACAGTTGTCCGGTTGAAGCGCTGTATCTTCTCATGCCGACTGCGATTCGTCTGTCCATACAGCAAAAAAACCCCGCGGCGCAGGGCTGCGAGGTTCATTGAAGCAGCCGCGTGACGGCGGCGAGGCTTACATCCTGGCTGGCTCGGCGGCAGGCTTGCTCGATGGCTTTGCGGCCGCCCTGGCTGGCTTGGCGGCAGCGGCGCCCTCCATTGGCTTGCCGTTGACCTGCAGGCCTGCTGCGGACAGTTTCATGGCCTTCTTGTCGCCAACGCCTTTGACGCGCTTCTGGAAGTCCGCCCAGTCCTTGAACTGGCCGCCCTTCTCGCGCTCGGTGAGGATGGCCTTGGACATCGCCGGCCCAACGCCTTTGACGCCGTCGAGCGCGGCGGTATCGGCCTTGTTCACATCGACCTGGGCGAAGGCAAAGCCCATCGTAGCGCAGAGCGTTGCGACAGCGAGCATCAGATTCTTGATCATGTTGATTTTCTCCGTGAGTAAGTCAAGTGGGGGAAAGCGGATGCGATCCCTCGCGCTTAACGGCTCAAGCGTGGACCACCGTCGACCTCGTCCGCTTGAGCGGAATCAACCGTGCGGCTCAGGCCCATCAACCGTCCCCCGCAAAGAAAATCGGGGTCCGTCCCCGGGGACGGACCCCGGGGACGGACCCCGA
>CXWL01022187.1_pt1 | contig 11334 bp, 7 predicted proteins | sample 590931 | NCBI WGS metagenome assembly CXWL01 (sample SAMEA3498368, study PRJEB10139) | groundwater metagenome | biome: water well; material: biofilm material | place: Germany | collected 2015-04-27 | reverse complement strand
TATCATAATGGATGCTCCGGGCAAGGGAGAAGAAAGAGGATCATTCCTAATGGATCATGTTCCCCGTATCCCCGTTCACATGGAACACGGCCATTGGAACAAGAAGGATGTCTATCAAGCGCTTAATCTGCTTGTTGATGAATGCCTTAAGCGGGCGCTCTGGATACATCAGAGAGAATTATCACAGGTCAGACCAGAACTGGGGATTGCCTGGTGGGCTCCTCATGCTCCCGAGCCTCTGACTTTCGTTCATTGGTTTGAAAATGCACGACAGGCAGGAACCCTACCACCTGAAGGTTCAGATGTGCGTGTTCTGCATCCCGACCCGCCACTTGGCCCGGACGAAAGGCTTGTTCTTGAAGAAGTTCTATCACTTGCACGCCCGGGCGCCAAACTCGATATCATGACGCCACGACTCCTAGCTGCGCGGGGAGGCTAGATGGAGAGCCGGATACCGCAAGAAGTAAAACTGCTTCCGTCAAATGCGCTTGCCAATGTTCGGCTCGGCATTTCCGTGTCGGACNNTTCCGTGTCGGACAGCCCTGATCTTGCCCGCTTGGGTCTCCTTGAAACACATTTTCGCCTCGCTCTCGGGGAAATCGCGCGCTGCGTCCTGGTCTCCGGCGGCCAGCTAGCCTATGGAGGCCATCTTCGACCTGACGGTTATACAACCTTTCTGATGCAGGAACTTCATAGATTTAGCCGCAGGGACCGTCCGCTGCATATCTGTCTGGCGTGGCAAGAACACCGAAAGCTCTCTTTGACTGCACTAAAGGACCAGCAAAAAGCGTTGGGCTTACACGGCCAATTCGTCTTTCTTAATCCTGAGGGAGAGATCATTGATCCGTATCTAAACCGATCTGAGGAGCTTGCCTCGGAACCAGATGCTGACTTGTCTAGGAAGAGCCTGACAGCCATGCGCCGTTACATGGCTAAACACACAAACGGGCGGATATTTATCGGTGGAAAACGCAAAGGCTTTCAAGGCAACTTACCAGGACTTGTCGAAGAATCTCTGTTGGCCTTGGACGCCGACCAGCCTATTTTTCTGGCAGGTGGATTTGGCGGTATTACTGCAGACATCATTCGTGCGCTCGGTATTGATGATGGTTCGTGGCTGATCCAGAGACCAGATGCAGCACCCCCCGACAAGCGTTTACTCAAGGGCCTAGCTATGCTTGCTGACATCCCAAAACGCAAAAACTGGCCAGGCCTACAAAATGGGCTCACTGAAGAGGAAAACAGGAAATTGGCAGCATCACACCGGCCGAGCGAAATTGCCGCGTTGATCAGCCTTGGTCTTGGTCGGCGATTTGTAGCATCATAGCCAGCTTCGTCGGGCAGCACCAAAGCCAGGATTAATAATACTGGCGAATGTAGCCGTAGGCCTTGTCGAAAAGCTCCTGATCGGTATGTAGCTTGTACTTGAGAAGCGTCCTGCGCAGCTCTTTCTGAACTAGCCTTTCGCCTTGCGTCGTCTGCTGCCAGTCTGGGAAACGGACCTTCTTCACGATGTCGTCGATGTCGGTAACGATTCGCTCGACAATAATATGTGTGTTCTGAGTCTTTGCTTCTGAGAAAAGTTCCGTGAGCGCCTCTTTGGCTCGGTCGCCTTCCTCCTCGTGGTCAGTTTCCTTCTCCGCTTCGACCACTTCCCTTGCAAGATCGAGGATCTGCTTGAGGAACTCTATGCTCGTGAGGAGGCCTTGTTCGTGACGCTCCTTGATCTTTTCTAGTCGTTCACCCAGTGCAGTGAATTTGGGGTTGCCAAGGTGCTTCTGGAGCCGGGTGACCAACTTGATTTCGACTTCCTTGGCCCGTTTTTCCGGTCCAGTATTCTTGATGAACTCTTCTAACACTTGCGCATCGAGAACCAAGCTCTCGATATCATCTCTCACGGATTCCACATGGACATTCTCGTTAATCAACTCCACGGTCTTCGCCCCGAGGGCATGCCATAGGAGCCTGCCATTGCCACTTGGCGGCTTCACGGACTCATACACTTGGGTCAGCCAGCGGTAATCTTTTTCGTAAGGGATGAGACATGGATCAGGTGAGAGCGCTTCCCAAATCGTGCCGAGGGTTGAGTATTCAGAGGCGAACTTGTCACGAATATCGTTATTGGGCAGGCATTGCTGGGCAGCCATCAGGCCTTCATATCCGCCTACCGTACGGTCTACATTCGGAAAGAAGGCGAGACATGATTGCATCTGTACAGGCAATGCTTTGCGGAGTTCATCAATGTTGGATACGACCTGCTGCACCGCTTTTTCATCGAAATCGAGTGCACGCGCCACATCATCAAAGATGCCGATGTAGTCCACAATGAGGCCGTGGGTCTTCTCTTGGCCATAGGTTCGATTCGTTCGACAGATGGCCTGCAACAAATTGTGGTCCTTCATGGGCTTGTCGAGATACATCACCTGAAGGATGGGTGCGTCAAATCCTGTCAGTAGCTTGCTCGTGACAATCACGAACTTCAGCGGGTCGGCCGGGTCACGGAACCGATCGAGCAGTTTTTCTTCTTCATCTTTGTTGCGGGCGTGTTTCTTCCACCCAGGGGGATCGCTGGACTGGCTGATCATGACGATGGCACTCGCCTCGGGACCGATCAACTCATCCATCACTTCTTTATAGAGCACGCAACACTCGCGGTCGAAAGTCACGACCTGTGCCTTGAAGCCGTTCGGCTCAATCTTTGTCTGAAAGTGCTTCACAATGTGATTGGCCACGGCGCGGACGCGCTCGGGATTCTTTACCAAGACAGCCATCTTCGCAGCGCGCTTGGCAAGGTCATCGCGATCCTGTTCGCTCAGCTCGCCAGTAATCTTGGCATAAGCCTCGTCGATCGCCGCCTTATCAATCTTCAGCCGTACCTCAGGAGCTTCAAAGTGCAGCGGCAAGGTGGCCTTGTCGCGGATGGATTCCTGAAACGAGTACCGGCTCAAGTATCCCTTTTCATCCTCGTCGGCACCGAAGGCCCAGAACGTGTTGCGGTCAATACGGTTGATGGGCGTGCCAGTAAGACCAAAAAGGAAAGCGTTCGGCAAGGCCTCGCGCATCTTGCGGCCAAGGTCGCCTTCCTGAGTACGGTGTGCCTCGTCCACCATGACAATGATGTTGGACCGCTCGTTCAGCTTTCCACCAGCCTCGGCAAACTTGTGAATCGTAGTGATGAGCACTTTGCGGGTATCCTGCCCGAGCAAGGTCTGTAATTCCTGTCGTGTAGCCACGCCGACCATATTGGCCACATCCGCGGCGTTGAACGTGGCAGTGATCTGGGTGTCAAGGTCGATACGGTCCACCACGATCATCACAGTAGGATTTCCCAACGTAGGGTGCATCCGCAACTTCTGCGCGGCAAAGACCATGAGGAGGGATTTGCCGCTGCCCTGGAAGTGCCAGATGAGACCTTTCTTCGGATAACCCGCGACGACGCGAGCCACTATCTTGTTTGTCGTTTCGTATTGTTGGTAGCGGCAGATGATTTTGATCCGGCGGTGTTTCTTGTCCGTCGCAAACAGTGTGAAGTTCTGCAGAATGTCGAGAACCACTGCAGGTCTCAGCATGCTCTGTATTGTGGCCTTGACGTGGTGAAGCTGTCCCTCTTCTTGGTGGTGCTCGTCGCGCCATGGTCCCCACATCTCGATAGGCATGCGGATCGAGCCGTACCGATAACAACGCCCCTCTGTGGCAAAGGAGAAGACGTTTGGCACGAACATAGCCGGGATCGTCTTCTCATAGATCTGATTGACTTGGAACGCGCCATCGAACCAAGTCACCGCGCTCCGCGTCGGTGTCTTCGCCTCGCCGATGACCAGAGGAAGGCCATTCACAAGGAACACCGCATCGAACCGCTTTGTCACCGTCCCGATCACGTAGGTCCATTGATTCGCTACGGTCAGCCGGTTATTGGATGGCTGGGTAAAGTCCACAAGACGCACCGGGACGTGCTCACCGTGAAGGCCGAAAGGCATCGTCTTTTCGCCCCGTATCCAGGTCGTGAAATTCTCGTTTGCCCGTACGAGCCCATCGGCCTGCACGGAGAGAATGCAGGCGCGCAGGTGGTAGATGACCTCGTCAGCGCGATCAGGTTGAGTGGCAATCTCAGGGTTGAGCCGGACAAGCGCCTCGCGAACCCATTGCTCTACCATCACATCGCCACTCTGGCGCGGAAGCTGGAGAGCCGGCACATAATCCCAGCGTGCCGGGTGCAATTCCTCGCCGAGCGAAGCTCCCCAACCGGGAGACGAAGTCTCAGCCGAGACCTCACGCCTCGCAGCTCCGTGCTTGGAGACAGCATCGAGAATCATCTGCTCAACGGTGTTGGCTTCGGTGAAGCTCATGGCCTAGTAAAAATCGTGTTGATGAGGGAGCTTTGAAAGTTCACGGCTTCGGTTGCCGAGTGGTCTAGAGCACCCGTGACCGCGTTCTTCGCGCTCATGCTCTCAAGAAATCGCTTCTGCTCTGCGATTGGGGGCACGACAAGTTGATGCGATTGAATATCCTGCCCGTTGATTTTTGAAATGCCGTTCGAAGACTTGGCTTTCTTGAGCAAGCGCTTGTGAGTCTTTCGCTCGTTCCATTGCATCACGGCAAACTCAGGCAGCAGACAATCGTCGCGGAAACGAAGTCGAATGAGCAAATCAGGATAGAAGCAGCCTTTTGGAAAGTCCTCCACGATTCCTGCGCGACCACAAAGCAAGCGGTTTCCGTTTCCACGGACGACAAGAATATCATCTCGGCGGAGTCTAAATTGTACTACTGCTTCATCGCTGACATCGGAGTATTTCAAGCTGCCATTCGGCACAACTTTTCCTCCACGAATGGCACTGATACTGAGTGTCGGCACTCGACCGCTGTTCGGACTAGCGGGAGGGGAGAAGCCGTTGCGCGGGCCTTCAGCCAACAAGTCACGGCTTTCAGCGACTCGCCAATTTGAACTGTGGTAGAGAAATTTGTCTAGCTCCGCTTCGACGACAGCGGTTGCATCCTCTGCCGCAGCGTATGTGTTTGTGACCACCTCTTCCACCGCCCAGAGGATTTCCGCTATGCGGCGCTGCTGGTCGAGTGGCGGGAGGTCGAACTCCTGCAGCTTGAGCGTAGTCCAGTTGATAGTTGGCGACAGCGACCCAACCGAGATCTCGACGGCGCGGTTCATGAACCGGTCGCTCATCATGAAGAACGGGAGGAACTCTGGGAGCACCACGTCGGGCTTTGCCCGCACTACCATCGCGTGCGCCGAGCAAATGCCTTCCATCTCTGCCACGGCCAGTTTGCGCTGATAGGCCCGTCGTCTGCCAAAAATGAGATCGCCTTTACGGAAGCGGAGTTTGGTGCCGATAACATCGCTGCCCTTACCCCAGCGCTGGATGTGCAGGCTTCCAGGGTCAAGATCGTCCAGCCCCACATCGATTTCCTCAGCTGCATTTGCTGGTTCAACACGCTCGTTCACGCTGTCGACGAACGCGCCAAACGGTAGCCGCTTCCACTCGGTGCGCTTGATCCATGCTGGCATCATGCTGAAAACTGTTGATGGCGCAGGTAGTTCAGTAGGCTGTGTCTGTTTTTTTATCAGGCTATGCAGAGCTTGGCGAACTTCGGACGCTGAGCCAAGCCACCCAGAGACAGCTTCCCCAACAGAATAGCCGTTTGTAGTCGGCTGGCTCGCAGATGTTGCCTCTGACGCCGCAACGTAGAGAGAAATGCTGAGGTTGCCGCCCTGCTTTCGAATTTCTTCCAATGTCGCCACACGAGTGAAGCCCGGTTCATCTTTGAACTTCTTGTAGGCTTTGACGACGCGTTCGATGTGGTCGTCTGTCAGGAAACTTTGAGCCCGCTCGCGGGTGACTTCGTCCACAGCATTGATGAAAAGAATCTTGCCTTTGTGCGCCTTAGGCTTTGCTGTGCGGCAGATGACGACGCAGGCCTCCATTGGTGAGTTATAGAAGAGGTTTGGTCCCAGGCCGAGTACGCATTCAATGACATCGGCTTCAATCAACTTGCGCCGCATGTCCGCTTCCTCCTGCCGGAAGAGAACCCCGTGGGGAAAGAGGATCGCACAGCGGCCAGTCTTGGGGGCGAGGCTGCAAAGGATGTGTTGCCAAAAGGCGTAGTCGGCGCGGCCCTGTGGTGGGGTACCGTAGATGTTACGCCCCCAGGGGTCAGAAGCGAATGCTTCTCGGTCCCACTGCTTAATGGAATAAGGCGGATTGGCCAGGACGACATCGAATTGCATGAGCCGATCGCCCTGGACGAGCTTGGGCTCGGAGAGGGTATCGCCGCGCACAATCTGAAAGTCCTCGATCCCGTGGAGGAAGCAGTTCATCCGGGCAATGGAGGAGGTCATGAGGTTTCGCTCTTGGCCATAGACCTTGACGTTCCTCCACTCCTGCCCCTGACGGCGGAGATGGGCGATGCAGGAGAGGAGCATCCCGCCAGAGCCGCAGGTGGGGTCATAGATGGTCTCGGCTGGCTGCGGTTCGAGCATCTCAGTCATGAGATGGACGACGGTACGGTTGGTATAGAACTCAGCTGCGGTGTGGCCGGAATCGTCGGCGAACTTTTTGATCAGGTATTCGTAACCTTGTCCTAGCTCGTCTTCCGGGAGATTGGTGAGGGACAGTTCGAGCGTGCTGAAGTGCTCGATGAGGTCTCGTAACATAGCATCCGAGAGTCGGTCCTTGTTCGTCCACTGTGCGTCGCCGAAGATGCCGTAGAGCTTATCCGGGTTCGCAGTTTCGATGGCACGCATGGCGGACTGTAGAGCCAGACCAACATTCTTGGCCACTTTCCTGACTTCTTGCCAGTGTGCTTCTGCCGGAATCTGAAAACGATGATTTTCCTGGAAGGCGGCGAACTCCGCATCGCCCGCAGATTCCTTGAGCGCGGTTTGCGTCTCTTCTTCAAAGACATCACAGAGACGTTTGTAAAACAGCAGCGGGAAGATGAACTGCTTGTAGTCGCCCGCATCAATGGTTCCCCGCAGAAGCGTGGCTGCGCCCCAGAGATAGGATTCGAGCTGCTGTTGGGAGATACGGGCGGTCATACTAGCTTCTTATGAACCCAATGCCATTTCTTGTGAGCGAACTCCATGCATTTTTCAAAAGCTCGGTCTGTGCGGAGAAAGCTAAGATTTCCATCAGCTACTTTGTCAGCATAGTCGCGGTCGGCCATGAGCTCTGAGAGCAATATGCGGACGCGAGTCGTAGCAAGGCGGCTTAGGAGATCGGTGTAATCAGCAGGTATGCTCATCGAACGTGCATAGCTGTCGGAATGGGATTCAAGGCTAGCGTCATTCAACAGGCCCTGACAAATTAGTGCCCATAGGAGATAGCGTGAGCGGTGGATGAAAGAGTACTTGTTCTGCCCTTTCTGTTCGATTTCGTTTGCCAGCTTGCGAAGACGGAACTGGACTTTATAGCACAATAGGATGTGCCGAGAATCTGCCTTGAGTCGGCTCGGCCGAAAGACTTGTTCGTACACCCGATCATCTTCAAAAACTCGGCGCATCTCAGAAAGCCTGCTGATAAGTCCATCCGTCAGCAGAAACGTCTGAGTAAGCTTTAGCATCTGGATAGCTTTAGATTCCTCCTTGATGCCGTAATCCTCTAGGTCTTCGACACCCAATTGGTTAAAAGCATTTTCCTGCCGTTCATAATAGATGCTGAGGTCATTTCTAAACTTGTCTTGAAGCTCTAACTGAATGTCATCGTTAGCACGGAGATTCCAAGGCTCGACTGGGTTTTGACGGTTATTGTTGATGGTTACCTGAGTGACAAACTTGGGATCAGCCTTCGTTATAATTTTACACAGAACGCGAATGGACTCGAACAAAGCCTTACCTTGGTCAAGCTTTGGATTGTCCTTATTCGCGTCATAGAATGATCGTACGGTTGTAACCGTTTGGGCTCCGTTGAGTAAGCGAGGCGACGTAAGAACGCAATGACCTTCGTTTTGCTCAACCTCTTCAGAGAACAGGGCTATACCGTTATGGTTGAAGGCAAAGATATTGGGATGTTCGCTTCGGTCGATGACAATCGCCTTTAGTGTTTTCGCGATGGCCCGATTCACTGATTCGCTTTGGCCTAGGCCATAGCGAATGTTGCTGTCAAAGAACCGGCGACCGATTGCGCGATGCATTGCATCGAGATCGCTAAGGCGTATGAACCCAATATGCATTTTCTCTCCCGATGGCCCATCAACTACCATAAGATCTTCCAAAGGGATTGAGAACGAAGAGTTTGTTCGCGCGGCTTGGACAGCGCCGACCTTCCCAGACGATGATCGATACTCGACTAGGAAGCTAATTTCCCGAGGGGCAAAGAATTTCTCCGCCAGATATTTCTTATTTTCAAGATCTTCGCGGAGTTTATCGAGCACAGTGCTGCGTTCTGCTTCCTGTGGATCGCCGGTGAAGACAAAATGAAAACAGACTTGGTCTATAATGCCCCGGTTCTCATGGAGGCAACTGCGAAGCTGGAGGAGGATCTGGTTTTTCTTTTCGTCGCGATTCGGAGACGTGAAGATCCGCTCTACCCCATCTTCGGTCAGCCGCTTAAAAGTGCTTTTGAAGAGGGCATGCGAATTTGAATATTTGAACTGGAAGAGGTAGAGATTCCTCCGTTGTTCATCGAAGTGGAAGCCGTCGAGGCCGTAGTCGTTGCCGCCGAAGGCCACTTGGTTAACCGCTTTTGTCCTCGGAACCTTGTGTTCCTGTTCCAAGTACAGAAGACCGAAATAGTCCTCACGCACGCCTCCGCAGGTTGAGCGCAGATCCGAGAATGCCTGATCAATTAACCGATCAGAGATCATAGGTAGAACCTTTCCTGCTCATTTAGGGAGGAGCACCCCTTCACGTTTAAGTATGGCAACAAGCTTCTCCTCAGACGCAAAAGCCGCATCGGCGCTTGTCCGTAGCTGCGCCAATGCGTCCTCGACTGAGAGCGATTCCTGCTGGCCTATCTGCTCGACGTAGCGCGGGATATTGAGATTGTACTCATTGGCGGCAATGTCATCGAGCGAGACCACGCGGGCGATACCTCCCACGTCTTTATAGTCGCGATACCAGCCGTAAATACACTCGACGTGTTCGGGCAAGAGTTCGTTCTGCGCCCGGCCCGTCTTGAACTCGCGAGAGGTATCGAGGATGAGCACCTTCCTCTTCCGGTCCTTTTTCTTGCGCGCACGAAAGACGAGGATACAGGCGGCTAATCCGGTTCCGTAAAACAAGTTGGGTCCAAGTCCGATGACGGCTTCGAGTAAGTCCATGCCCAGAATCTTCTCCCGGATCGCGCCTTCCTTGCCCATGCGGAATAGGGCTCCATGCGGGAGGACGACCGCCATGCGGCCTGTCGCCGGCGCCATGGACTTGATCATGTGCTGCACCCAGGCATAGTCCCCGGTCTTGCCAGGCGGCATCCCGGCGAAGTTTCGTCCGTAGGGATCGCTGGCCCAGACTTCTTCACCCCACTTCTCAAGGGAGAACGGCGGATTGGCGATGACGCAGTCGAAAGTAGCAAGGTTGTCACCAGAGAAGAATGCTGGCTGGCGCAACGTATCCCCACGTATGATCTGGAAGTCTGCCGCTCCATGCAGAAACAGATTCATGCGGGCAATGGCCGAAGTCGTGAGATTCTTCTCTTGCCCAAAGAGTTTGCCCCACAGTGTGCGGTCATCCTCGTGTCGTTCACGAACATGATGGATGGCTTCCAACAACATGCCGCCCGTCCCGCAGGCAGGATCGTAGATTGATTCCCCCTGCCTCGGATCAAGAATATTTACCATCAGTTTGACGACCGAACGCGGCGTGTAAAACTCTCCAGCCTTCTTGTTGGTTAGGTCTGCAAACTTCTTGATGAGGTATTCATACGATTGGCCGAGAATATCCACCTGCGCTGCCTGGTTGCCGAGGTTAATGCGAGAGAAGTGTTCGATGAGGTCTCGCAGGAGAGAATCGGGCAACCGTTCTTTGTTTGTCCACGCCGCGTCGCCGAAGATTCCGTAGAGTGTTTCAGGGTTTGCCTTCTCGATCCTGCGCATAGCGGTTTGCAGCGCCTGACCGACATTCGTTGTCTTAATTCGGATATCGCTCCAATGGCAGTTGTCCGGAATCTGGAATCGGTAGTTCTGGGGGAAGAGGGCGTAGGCTTCATCTCCACCGGACTCCTTCAAGGCCGCCTCGTATTCCTCATCGTGGACGTCCGAGATACGTTTGAAAAAGAGCAGCGGAAACACATAGGTCTTGAAGTCGGCTGCATCCACCGGCCCGCGAAGGATGTTTGCGGCTTCCCAGAGATGGGATTCGAGCTGGCTCAAACTAATTGAAGTAATGCTCATCTGACAGAGACGTTTCAGACAACCATCGACATAGGCTGGGGCAGTGTACTGCAAATGAGGAAATAGCTCGACCCCTCTTCAGGGGGAAATGCTTGTATATCAATTCATGGGATTCGGCGCGACCGAGGAATCGGACCCGCCTGAACAAGGGCCGGTATGACCCAGCATTGTTCATCGTCGAACCAAAAGAACACAGACTGGCCATACTTTTCTGTCTTTATACAGCGTCACCACCCGCTCCTCGGCCGGCAGCAGCGACCGGTACCCGGTCTCGGACGTGCGCGGCGCCTTTGTAGCGAGTGACCTTCTTCTTGGCATTCTCCTTATTATTTTTGGGCATCTCCTCGCTCCTCAGGCCGCTGGTTTTGGTCGTGGGGCTTCGCGTTGGCGGCAGACTTCTACCATATCGCAAGAGGCGCATTTCTCGCACCAGGTCGGCAGACGCGGCAGGTGGTTCTCTCGCAACTTCCGTCCGGCCTCCACCACACCTGCCACTGTGGATTTCATTAACGCTTCATCCACGACTTCTCGCTTCGCTCCACCTTTATCCAGATTGTGCACCTCGATTAAGTCAGCTCGCTTGCCCGTCAACTGCTCGTAACCAAAGGCATAGATGTGGAGTTGTTTTTGAGAGAGATCTTCCGCTTGCGCCCGCTCATCGGACTTGAAGTCAACAATGACAATCTCATTGGTGTCGGTTTTCCGAATGAGATCAATCCTGCCACTGACGACAATCCCATCTGCCAGCTTGAGCTCAATGACTTTCTCCACGTGTTCCAATTTGCTGAGATTCTGACCGTGCGATTGGAGGTAGCCAATCAAGGCCTTGTGGGCTGCACGCTTGAGGTTATCCTCAATCGGTTTGTTCGCGAAGGGAAGATGGAGATGATCATCGACGAGCCTTGGCACATCGGCTTTGGTCGGGATGCGGCCTTTCAAGGATTCAGCGTGAATCTCTGCCAAGGCGTCATGGAGCGACTTCCCATACCCTAGAGC
>CXWL01116986.1_pt1 | contig 11336 bp, 7 predicted proteins | sample 590931 | NCBI WGS metagenome assembly CXWL01 (sample SAMEA3498368, study PRJEB10139) | groundwater metagenome | biome: water well; material: biofilm material | place: Germany | collected 2015-04-27 | reverse complement strand
GTTCGGTGTCTGACACGCGGCCCCCCGTGATTTGCACCTGCTGCGTGACACCGGCTGGTGCCGAGGCGGCAGCGGCAGCCGGTTTTGCGCTCGCCGCTGACGCTGCGGCCATGGGCGGTGCTGGCGGCACGGCTTGCGCCTGCGCCACGGAGATTGCGGTCAGCGTGCCAAGAACGGCGCTCAGGCGGGCGGCGCACAGGCGCTTTGAGAGGGGCTTGAAATGCATGGCTGCATTGTCGGCGCAGGCCCCAGGGCACACCGGCCAGCGCGGCCGGATTTGCCTTTCTTCACGCAGGGCTTGGGTGGCAGCTCACGCGGGGGCCAACAAGCCCGGTGCCGTGGGTGTGATGGCAGGCCCCGGGCCGGCAATGCGCCGCAGCGTGACGCGGCCTTCTTGCCAGGCCTGATCAAAGTCGGCCTCGGTGCTGGCCAGGGTCTGGGCGTCACCCGCTTGCACTGCGTCAATGCCCACGGCGCGATTGCGGCCCTGGTTCTTGGCCGTGTACAGCGCCATGTCGGCAAAATTGATGGCGCGCTCCATGCTCAGCGGCAGTTGCGCAGGCGGCAGTGGAAACACGCCGTAGCCCACAGACACCGTCACACGCAGCGGCCCGCCCGGCAAAGCCACGGGCTCGTCGCCCAGGGCTTGCAGCAGCTCACCAGCCAGCGCCTCGGCCTGCGCGCCGCTGGCGCCGCGCCGGTAGATGAGGAACTCTTCACCGCCCCAGCGCACCACCAGGTCACCGGCGGTTGCGGCTTCAGACAGGCGGCGTGCCACCTCCACCAGCACCAGGTCACCGGCGGCGTGGCCGTGGCCGTCGTTGATGTGCTTGAAGTGGTCTATGTCCACCAGCAGCAGTGCGCCTTCAAAGGCCTGCTGCACGCCTTGCTGCAGCGTCAATTCGTGCAGGGCGCGGCGGTTGGCCAGGCCGGTAAGCGGGTCACGCTGGCTTTGCGCGCGCAAGAAGGCGTGGTTGTGGGCCAGGCGGCGGTTGATCTTGCGCACGCGGCCGTAGAGCAGGCCCACCAGGGCCACGGCCAGGCCCAGCAGCACGGCGCTGGCCAGCCACACCTTGCGCATGGCGGCGCTGTTTTCAAGCTGTGCGGTGACGAGGGCGTTGTCGCGGTTGAGCTGCTCAAGCTTGCGCTGCTGGGCTTCACGGTCATAGCGCTCGCGCAAGCCGGCCAGCACGGACTCCCGGTTGCTGGCCATGATGGCCGCTGCCAGACTGCGCTCGCGGTGGTACAGCGCCAAGGCAGCGGGCAGGTCGCCGGCTGCCGCAAACGCGTCTCCAAACTCGCGCAGCGTGGTGCTCAGGTCGGCCGAGGCGGCGGCGGCCTGGTGGGTGGCGAGCAGTTCTTCCAGTGAGCTGCGGGCTGCGTCCAGCTGGCCCAGGCCGATGCGCGCCAACGCCACGTTGCCCAGCGCCGTGAGGCTGCTGCGACGGTCGCCGGCCGCACGCAGCACGGGCAGTGCCTGCTCTGCAGCCGCCAGGGCAGCAGCGTGTTCGTGGCTGCGCAGGCGCAAATCGCTCAGGTTGACAAGCAACATGCCGCGCAGGCGCGGCGAGCCGGCGCGCTGGGCCAGCGGCATGGCTTGCTCAATGACGCGGCGTGCCAAGGCGGTGTCGCCGCGCTGGGCATGCCAGTTCGACTCAAACACCGCCATGCGAGCCAGCAACTGGGGCGAGCCTTCCAGCTTTGCCAGCCGGCGCGCCTGGTTGAGCAGCGGGGTGGCCTGGTCCATTTCACCCAGCACGGCACTGGCTTCGGCGGCCAGCGCCGTGCTCATCGCCTGGCGGCCGGTGTCACGCGCCTGGCTGGCGATGTTGGCGCCGGCCTGGGCCACGCTGCGGGCACGCGCGGCCTTGCCCTGGTACAGCAGGTGCCGGCCCAGGGTTTGCTGCGCCAGCCAGATGGCACGCGGGTCGCAGGCGTCGGGATCAGGCGGGCAGGCTGTGGCGTAGGCAGCCAGCGCGGCCTCGGCGGCCTCAATGGCCGCCGGCGATGCACCCTTGGCGTCAGCCAGCGCGGCGCGCACCAGGGCCGCGTCAGCGCTGCCCAGCGGGCCTGCGGCGACCAGCGCCAGGGCGGCTGCGCCCGCTTCATCGGCCCGGCCGGCACCCGCCGCCACGACGCCGCGCAGGCGCATCAGCAAGCGCCAGTCGGTGCTGCCGGTTGGGGTGGTGAGCAGTTGCTTGTCCAGCGCCGCCAGGGCGCGTGCCGGCTGGTCGTAGGCCTGCTTGTAGTGCTGGTCGGCCGCGGCCCACAAGGCCGCGCCGCTGAGGCTGGGGCCGTGGGGCGCCAGGAGTGTGGGCGGCAGAAGGCCGTCGGCCAGCGCCCAGGTGACCCACCCCGCCAAGACCAGCGCCGACACACGCCGCTTCATGCCACATGCCCCTGCGGTGCCGGGCCGTGCAGGGGCGTCAGGTCGGCGCGGCCGCTGCGCCAGGCTTGCTCCAGGTCGGCCGATGCCGGGCTGGCGTGCGGGCCGGTGTCGGGCGCCAGCGACCGCACACCGTAGGCACGGTTGCGGCCGTGGGCCTTGGCCAGGTACATGGCGGTGTCCACCAGGTCGATGGCGCGCTCCCAGGGCAGAGGCTGGCGCGCGGGCTGCAGCGGAAAGGTGGCAAAGCCAATGGACGCCGTGACCGCGATGCGCTCGGCGCCGTGCACCACGGGCGCGCCGCCAATGGCGCCCAGCAGCCGCTGCGCCAGGCCCTGCACCTGCTCGGGCGGCATGTCGCGCACCAGCACCAGGAACTCTTCGCCACCCCAGCGCACGGTGAGGTCTTCAGCCCGCAGCAGTGTGCACAGCCGCGCCGACAGATCCACCAGCACGGCGTCGCCTGCGGCGTGGCCGTGGCGGTCATTGATGCGCTTGAAGTGGTCAATGTCGATGAGCAGCAGCGAGCCTTCAAAGCCCGCCGCGCCCTGGGCGGCCATTTCCTGCATCACACGCGCCAGGTGGCGCCGGTTGGACAGGCCGGTGAGCGGGTCGCGGTCGCCGGCCACGGCGAGCTGGGCGTTGGTGGTGCTGAGCTGCGCATTGCTGTGGCGCATGCGGCGCAGCAGCACGCCCACGAGCGCCAGCGTCAGCAAGCCGGCGGCCACGCCCAGCGCCCACAGGCTCTGCTGCAGGTTGTGTCCCAGCAACTGCTCTTCTTTGAGCTTGTTGTCGGTTTGGCGCAGCGCCATTTCGCGCTGGCGTTGCTCGGCCTCAAAGCTTTCTTGCAGCTCCAGCACCGCGCGCTGCTGCTGGCGCTGGAAGACTTCGTCCGACAAGCGGCGGTGCTCATTGAGCGCGGCCCAGGCCTCTTGCAGGTGGCCGGTGCGCTCCAGTGCCAGGCCCAGCTCCTGCTGGATGGCGGCCATCTCGGGCAAATCGCCCGTGCGCTCTTCCAGCACCAGGGCCTCACGCACCCGCTGCACGCCTTGTGCGTGTTGGCCCAGGTGGATCTGCGCCAGCCCGGCGTTCGTCAGCGCCACCGACTCGCTGGTCACGTCGCGCGCCTCGCGCGCCAGCGGCAGCGCCTGCAGCGAAAGCCGCAGCGCCGTGGCGTAGTCAGCCCGCTTGAGATAGAAGTCGGCGAGGTTGGCAATGCCCAGCACTTCCAGCCGCTTGGAGCCGCCCTGGCGCGCCAGGTCGATGGCCGCATTGGCGGCACGCAGCTCGTCGTCCACCCGGCCCAGCGCGCCGAAGACGATGGAATCGGTGGTCATGGCGCCGCTCAGCGCCAGCAGGTCACCGGCTTGCAGGGCCAGGGCGGCGGCCTCCTGGTTGACCACCAGCGCGCGCTCGGTGTGCTGCGCCTGGTACAGCGCGTACGCCAGCGCGCTGCGCTGCTCGGATCGCCGCCAGGGGGCCGCGCTGCGGTCGGCCAGCGTGACACTTTCTTGCAGCAGCGCCACGGCTTCGTCGAGTTTGCCCAGCCTTTGTTTGATGCTGGCCTGGGCGTCCAGAAAGCGCAGCCGGATGGGCGGCGGCGCGTCACGCGGCAACCAGCGCAGGGCGTCGGCAAGCAGGCGGTCGGCACGGCCCGCCAAGCCCTGGCGGGCCTCGGCCCGGGCGCGCAGCAGGCCTGCAACTGCGGTGGCCACAGGCAAGTGCTCGGTGTGGGCCAGCTTGTCAAGCTGCTCGGCCGTCTGGGCCACTGCGGCTTCATCGCGCATGCCGGCAAAGAGGCTGCCGCGCAGCATCAGCGCCTGCACGCGCTCGACCCCCTGCAGGGCAGGCAGGCCTTGTTCAAGCGCACGCAGGGCGTCTTCAGGGCGGCCACGCAGCGTGCGTTCGATCTCGGCCACGGCGCCATCGGCTGCGCCCGCAAGCGGGCAAAGCGCAAGCCAGAGCACAGCCGCCAGCACCCCAGCACGGACGGGCCGATCACGGTTCATGGGGCATTTTCGGCCGTTTCCCGGGCCACTTGACCTGTCCGGGCGGATTGGGCCGCGACAATGTCGTGCGTTTGACTCCGGAGGAACCCCATGAAAACCCGCGCAGCCGTGGCCTGGAAGGCCGGCGCCCCGCTCACCGTTGAAACCGTCGACCTGGACGGCCCACGCGCCGGCGAAGTGCTGGTGGAGATCAAGGCCACCGGCATTTGCCACACCGACCACTACACGCTCAGCGGCGCCGACCCCGAAGGCCTGTTCCCCGCCATCCTGGGCCACGAAGGCGCCGGCGTGGTGGTGGACGTGGGGCCGGGCGTGACCACGCTGCGCAAGGACGACCACGTCATTCCGCTGTACACGCCCGAATGCCGGGGCTGCAAGTTTTGCCTCAGCCGCAAGACGAATCTGTGCCAGTTGATCCGCGGCACCCAGGGCAAGGGCCTGATGCCCGACGCCACGTCGCGTTTCAGCATGAACGGCAAGCCCATCCTGCACTACATGGGCACCAGCACCTTCAGCAACTACGTGGTGGTGCCTGAAATTGCGCTGGCCAAGATCCGCAGCGACGCACCCTTTGACAAGGTCTGCTACATCGGCTGCGGTGTCACCACCGGCGTGGGTGCGGTGATCTTTTCGGCCAAGGTCGAGGCCGGCGCCAACGTGGTGGTGTTTGGCCTGGGTGGCATCGGCCTGAACGTGATCCAGGGTGCACGCATGGTGGGCGCCGACAAGATCATCGGCGTGGACCTGAACCCGGCGCGGCAAGAGATGGCGCGCAAGTTCGGCATGACGCACTTCATCAACCCCAAGGAAGTGGACAACGTGGTGGACGCTATTCAGCAGCTCACCGACGGCGGCGCCGACTACAGCTTTGAATGCATAGGCAACGTCCACACCATGCGCCAGAGTCTGGAGTGCTGCCACAAGGGCTGGGGCCGCAGCATCATCATCGGCGTGGCGGCAGCGGGGCAGGAAATTTCGACCAGGCCCTTCCAGCTGGTCACCGGCCGCAAGTGGGAAGGCAGCGCCTTTGGCGGCGCCCGCGGCCGCACCGACGTGCCCAAGATCGTGGACTGGTACATGGAAGGCAAGATCCAGATCGACCCGCTCATCACCCACATCCTGAAGCTTGAAGACATCAACCACGGCTTTGAGCTGATGGAGCGCGGCGAAAGCATACGCAGCGTGGTGGTGTACTGATGGCGGTGCGCGCAGCAACGGGCGTGCTGCCGTGACCTGGGAGCTGCTGTCAGAGCACGCCTGCTTTGGTGGCGTGCAGGGCTTTTACCGGCACGCCTCCACCACCATAGGCCTGCCGATGCGGCTGGGTGTGTACCGGCCACCACAGGCCCTGGCACCCACGGCGGGGCCGATGCCGGCGCTCATCTACCTGGCTGGCCTGACCTGCAACGAAGAGACCTTTGCCATCAAGGCCGGCGCGCAGCGTGTGGCGGCCGAGCTGGGGCTGCTGCTGGTCACACCCGACACCAGCCCGCGTGGCACTGGCGTGGCAGGTGCGGATGGCACTTGGGACTTTGGCACCGCCGCCGGCTTTTACCTGGACGCCACGCAAGCCCCCTGGGCCACGCACTGGCGCATGGAAAGCTACATCACGCAGGAACTGCCCGAGCTGCTGGCCGAACGCTTTGCCGTGCCGGCCGGGCGCCTGGGGTTGATGGGCCACAGCATGGGCGGCCACGGCGCGCTGACGCTGGCGCTGCGCCACCCGGGCCTGTTTGCCAGCGTCAGCGCGGTGGCGCCGATTGCCGCGCCCATGCAGTGCCCCTGGGGCACCAAAGCCTTCAGCGGCTACCTGGGTGCCGACCGCAGCGCCTGGGCCGCACACGACGCCACCGCACTGATCCAGGCCGGGCACCGCGCGCCCCCGCTGCTGGTGGACCAGGGCGAGGCCGACAGGTTTTTGGCCGAACAACTGCACCCGCATTTGCTGCAAGCCGCCTGCCAGGCCGCCGGCCAGCCGCTCACGCTGCGCCGGCATGCGGGCTGCGACCACGGCTATTACTTCATCGCCAGCGTGATCGAGAGCCACCTGCGGCACCACGCCGCCACGCTGGTCTGAGCATGCCCCTCTGACCCTGCACGCCTGACATGCAAATCACCCAGGTCCGCCAGCGCCTGCGCGCCCTGGGCGCCGGGCCCAAACACGAAGAGCGTGTCTTGCGCCTGTGGGCCAACGCGCAGCCACAGGGCAGTGGCCGGCGCCAGTTGCAAGACTTCATGCCCAAGGCCGTGCGCGCCGATTTGCCGGCGCTCAGCGCAGAGCTGGCCGCACTGGCCACACTGCAGTCACAACACCCCGCTGAAGACGGCTCGGTGCGGCTGCTGGTGGCGCTGCAAGACGGCCAGACCGTGGAAAGCGTGCTGCTGCCCGCTAACCGCACGCAGGGCTTGTGCGTCAGCACCCAAGTCGGCTGCGCCGTGGGCTGCGTGTTCTGCATGACGGGCACCGGCGGCCTGCTGCGCCAGCTGGGCAGCGCCGAGATCGTGGCCCAGGTGGCCTTGGCGCGCGCCAGCTTCCCCGACAGGCCGGTGAAGAAGGTGGTCTTCATGGGCATGGGCGAGCCCGCGCACAACCTGGACGCAGTGCTGGACGCCATACACCTGTTGGGCACGGGTGGCCACATCGGCCACAAGAACCTGGTCTTCAGCACCGTGGGTGACCCGCGTGTGTTTGAGCTCCTGCCGCAGCAGCATGTAAAGCCGGCGCTGGCCTTGAGCCTGCACACCACACGCGCCGACCTGCGCCAGCAACTGCTGCCGCGTGCACCACGTTTTGACCCGGCTGACCTGGTGGTGGCTGGTGAGGCCTACGCACGCGCCACCGGCTACCCCATCCAGTACCAGTGGACGCTGATCGAAGGCGTCAACGACACCGAAGAAGAGATCGAAGGCATCGTGCGCTTGCTGACCGGCAAGTACGCGCTGATGAACCTGATCCCGTTCAATGCCGTGGCGGGCATGCCCTGGCGCCGCCCGAGCTGGGAGCGCGCGGCACTGATCGCACGCACGCTGCACCGGCGCGGCATCCTCACCAAACTGCGGCATTCGGCAGGGCAGGACGTGGACGGTGGCTGCGGGCAGCTGCGGGCACGCACGGCGGCCGAAGGCGGCACCGTGAGTGTTCAGCGGCTCAAGAACTTCAGCATCGTGTCGGCCAGCCGCCCGTAAGGCGGGTACAGCAGGCTCAGCCCCGACCAGCGCGCCTGCTCAAACACCGGGCGCAATTTGGAGAAGGTCTCGAAGCCTTCCTTGCCGTGGTAGTGGCCCATGCCCGACTCGCCAATGCCGCCGAAAGGCAGGTCATGCTGGCCGACGTGAAACAGCGCGTCGTTGATGGACACCCCACCCGACATCACGTGGTTCAGCAACCGGCCCAGGCGCTGCCGGTCGTGGCTGAACGGGTACAAAGCCAAGGGGCGCGGGCCGCTGTTGATGCGGGTGATGACTTCGTCCAGCGAGTCGTAGGGCAAGACCGGCAGGATGGGCCCAAAAATCTCGCCACGCATCAAGGCGCAATCCGGCGGCGCGCCTATCACCAGATGGGGCGCGATCTTGCGGCTGGCGCGGTCAAAAGCCGGGCCGGGCAGCAAGCTCAGCACCTGGGCGCCTTGCGCACGCGCCTCGTCCAGGGCGGCCAGCAGGCGGTTGAAGGCACGCTCGTCGATGATGGCGGTGTAGTCGGTGCACGCCAGCTGCGGGTAGCGCTGGGGCACGATGGCCGCCGCCATGTCGGCAAAGGCCTGCACGCTGGCGCGTGGCACAAACACGTGGTCAACGGTGGTGCAGATCTGCCCGGCATTGAGGCACTTGACAAAGAGGATGCGCTCGGCGGCGGTGCGCAGGTCAAAGTCGTCGCACACCACGGCCGGTGCCTTGCCACCCAGTTCCAGCGTTACCGGGCACAGGTTTTGTGCGGCGGCCGCCATCACGGCGCGTCCCGTGGTGCCCGAGCCTGTGAACAGCAAGTGGTCAAAGGGCAACTGCGAGAAGGCCAGGCCCACGCCGCCGGTTTCGTCAAAGAATTGCAACTTGTCGGGCCCAAAGTAGGCCGGCATCTTGTCGATCAGCAACCGCGCCAGGTGGCGCGAGTTTTCGCTCAGCTTGATGAGCGCACGGTTGCCGGCGGCAAAGATGGCCGTCAGCGGCACCAGGCTCAGGTTGAGCGGAAAGTTCCACGGCACGATCACGCCCACCACACCCAATGGCTGCGGTATGACACGGTTGTGCGCCAGCCCGAAGCTCAAACGGTCCACCGCACGGCGTTGCGGCTTCATCCAGCGGCGCAGGTGCCGCAGGGCGTGGTCTATGCCCGACACCACCGGCACCACCTCGGCCAGCATGGTTTCGTGCAGCGATCGGTGGCCGTAGTCGGCACTGATGGCCTGGCAAAGGGCGCTCTCGTGTTCCTTGACAAAGCGCCGCAGCGTGAGCAGGTCCTGGCGGCGCGTGGCCATGTCGGGCACGGGCGCAGCGTGGTAGGCGCGGCGCTGCAGTGCCAGGGCCTCGCGCAGCCGGGTGGTGGTGTCGTCAGCTTGGGGGTCCACGGTCTTCCTCGCCCAGGTTTGCGTGTCGCATGAGGCGCCCATTGTCGCGGCTTGCCGGCACGGCACCGCCAACCCAACCCAACCCAACCCAACCCGGACACGGCCCAGCGCCGCGCCGGCTGGACCGCGGCCGCAATGTCATTCGGGCCTTCTCATGCCCTCAAAGATAAAGGGCAGGCCTTCGCGCAGGGCCGGTGTCCAGGTGATCCAGTCATGCCAGCCGCCCAGAATGCGCAGCGTGGCTTTGATGTTGTCCACCCGCACCACACGGTTGAACAGCAGATGCGCTTCCATGTCGATGTCGTTCATGGCTTCGGCGGGGTCCCCGTTGTGGTACTCATCGTCACCGGCGGCAATGAACAAACGCAGCTTCAGGTTCCTGGCCTTGAAGGCCGGCAGCAGGGCCGGGTAGGTCTTGCTGCGGTAGATGTCGTCCACAAACAGTGTGTTGCCCGAGCCAAAGGCGCCGAACTCACGCGTGCTGGAATCGGCCGGTGGCAGAGGTGTGTACACAGCCGGGCTCATGACGATGGCCCCCCAGAACAGCTCGGGGTAGACCAGCGCATAACGCAAGGCGCCATAGGCGCCCATCGAGTAACCGGCCAGCGCCCGCGCGGCGCGGTTTTGGATGGTGCGGAAGTTCAGATCCACGTAGGGGATCAGCTCCGCGATGATGCCGGTTTCGATGTTGAAGCCGGGCTGGCTGGCGTGGGTGTAGGCCGAATCGACGTAGTAACCACCGCGATCACTCTGCGGCGCATCAGGCATCACCGCAATGAAGGGCGGCACCGTGCCGGCCGCAATCAGTTCGTCAAACATCGGCTTGTGGCGATCCCAGGCCGACAGGTTGTCATTGCGCCCGTGCAAGAGATAGACAACGGGGTAGCGCAGCCCCGCGCCGTAGTAGTAGCCGGCCGGCAGATAAACCTTGAAGTAGCGTGTGCCACCGAGCACGGCCGATGGGAAGCTGAATTCCGTGATCGCGCTGGCCGACGGCCCGGGCAGGTCGGCGGCATGGGCGTCGCTGCCGCCGCAGGCGCTCAGGTTCAGGCTGCCGAGCAGCAAGGTGCTCAGCCCGCCGGCACTGCCACGCAGCAAGCTGCGGCGACTCAGCAACTCGGGTGCGCCGCAGGTGGACGCGGCGTTGGCTGCAGCGTGGGCCGGCTTGGCGCAGGCGTCTGTCGGGGTGGCCCCACCGCTAGGGTCGAACGCTTGGCGCATGGTGGCTGTCTCCTGGAATGGGGGTCCAGTTTGAGACAGGCCACCAGGGGCACCAAGCAAGTGGGGCAGGTTTCAAGCAGCAGCTTTTGTTTCGTCTGCATGGCTTTCGTATGGGGGCGGCGACTTGCTTGGCGCGTCATCAGGCCGTTTGAATTGGCAGGCACTACGGCGCGGTCTTCAAGTGGCGATCCAGAAAGCGCTCGACCCGGGTCCAGAAGTCGATGCGGTTGGCCTCCAACATCCAGCCGTGGCCTTCGTCGGGGTATTCGATCCACTCGACGTTCGGGTTGTGCGCACGCAGGGCGCTGCGCATCTTGGTGCCGTGGGCCAGCGTCACCGTTTCGTCCAGGCCGCCGTAGGCCATCAACAGGGGCTGCTTGAGTTCAGCGGCGCGTTTGAGCGGTGAGGTGGCTGCGAACTGCGCCGCATCCTTCTCACGGTCACCCACCAGCTCGGGCAAACCGAAGTCTGAGGCGTGGTCGAGGTCGAGGTGCCAGTTGGTCGAGAAGACCAGATCGATGTCGCTCACGCCGACCCAGTTGACGCCGCAGCGAAACAGCGCCGGGTCACGGATCAGGCCTATCAGCCTGGCGTAGCCGCCGTAGCTCGCACCGGCGATGCACACGCGCTTGGGGTCGGCCAGGCCCTGCGCAATGGCCCAGCGCGCGGCGTCGGCCACGTCGTCCTGCATCGCCAGGCCCCATTGCTTCCAGCCGGCACGAAACAGCTTGCTGCCGTAGCCCGTGCTGCTGCGGAATTCGGGCTCGACGACCACGTAGCCGCGCGAGGCCAGGAACTGCGACTGCGGTTCCCAGGCCCAGCCCGCCGCGCGCGCCCACGGCCCACCGTGAAGCAGCACGATCATCGGCGCCGGGCCAGCCTGGCTCGCCGGGCGCGTCACATGCACCGGGGTGCGCAAGCCGTCGCGCGCCACAAAGTGCTTGAACTCACGCTCTGCCATGGCCTGCGGTTTGATCCACGGCCGCGAACCTGCCAGCGGCTTGAGCGTGCCGGCCGCCACGTCAAACAACAAGTAGCTGCTGGGCTGGTGGTCCGATGTGGCGGTGACGAGCACCACCCGCAGACTCTCACAGTTGCCGCAATCGAGCCGGTTGTTGCTGTCGGGCAGCAACTGGTCCACTTGCGCCTGGATCTTCT
>CXWL01018422.1_pt1 | contig 11339 bp, 6 predicted proteins | sample 590931 | NCBI WGS metagenome assembly CXWL01 (sample SAMEA3498368, study PRJEB10139) | groundwater metagenome | biome: water well; material: biofilm material | place: Germany | collected 2015-04-27 | reverse complement strand
GGTCCAGCATTGAACCCAGAGTTTCCACTTATACCGCTGTTCAAATTTCCGGGGCCACTTCTGTTGCCAGAAAACGACCAGCCTTGTCCCGCGAGCTGCAGCCAGGCGATTCATGTTGCCAATGTTCCACAGATACGACGCGGCGTCGTTGTTGACTGACTCCACCGATATCGGCGTGGACGAATCATGCCGTTCGTCCGTCGGCGTTCGCTTTATGGTTGCCACGCCCTCCAGAGCTTCGCCAATAAGCCTTCTGGTGCGCGGGAACGTCAGCGCATGGAAACGCGCAAGGTCGAACTGGACAAGCGGAGGCTGCGCGCTTCTCCGGATGTCGTCCACCCGGCGTGCCAATTCTTTGTAGGATTCGGGGGCGCCGGGAGGGGCCGGCACGCCATCCTTGCGATAGTCTTGATTTACGGTCGCGTCATTGAACCCGTTGAAGACGACTATCAGCTCTGGCATGTAGTGCAGTAGCTGCATCGATACTCGGTAGAACTCCTGCGTGGAGTTCCACGACGGAACGCCCGCATTGACGAAGTGATATTCGTTCTGAATCTGATTGAGATGGCCGGAAATGGTTGTTTGATCGCTGCTCGCGTCCCATCCGAAAGCAGCGGAGCCGCCAAGCACGAATGCGAGCTTTCTGTTGCCCTTTCGTTCGGGGCCCGGGCCCCGGAATCCTTCGGGTGTCACGGAGACCACCGAATTGTTTATGCGAGCCAGCTCCCTGGGGTCGGAGGGCAGTGAGAAGAAGTAGAAAGGGTGCAGGTGCTGCACACTAAATGGCTCATAGGGATACTTCTTGCTTAGAGGAGGTGTCGGGAGCAGATAGAGTTCCACGCAGGCGAGAACAACGCCAATCCAAAGCATTGCACATGCGGCACCCACGATAGTGCGAAACACCGCCCGCTTGCGCTGGCTGAGTAGAAAGGAAATCCCGATAACGATCAGAAACAGATCGGCCAGGAAAATTAGGAGCGCAAGGCCGGTCCCGATCTCTTCGGTCTCCCTGAAGCGAATCAGAAACCAGGGGTTGAGCAGGCAGCCGATCAGCAGAAAGAACGCACCTGACGCGCGAATTTTTCGAGCCACGTCTGGGGCGGTGTCTGGCATTTCTCTTGCTTGAAATCTCGATGCCGGGTTTGGGTAGCTGAACGGACGCGGCGCCTAGCGCGGCTGCTTTCCGCTGCGATACGCTTCCAGCACCCAGCGCAGGCTGGTGCGCGTGTCGTTCGGCACGTCGTCGATGAAGTAGCGGCCCTCGATCTCTATGAAGTACTGGCCGGCGATCCGCGTCGCGCCTTCCTTCAGGTCCCAGATCAGCAGCCGGTGCCGGTCGATCGCAATCTCCGCGATCAGCCTGTTCTGGGGCGAAAGGTACTGGGAGAAGACTTTCTTGAATTCGTCCGCGCCCACCGATTCGCGGTAGTCGCGCAACACCTCGAAGCGGCGGCGTGGCGCGTTCGAGAGCACGGCCGCCTCCAGGATATCGCCGGCCGACAGGTGCAGGTTCAGCAGCTTGGCGGCATCGAGCGCGCTTGTCGGCGCCAGTTCGGCCCCTGGCCGCGCGAGGTGCGCGCCTGCCGGATGCGTGCGCAGCGTGTAGTTGACGCTCGCGCCGCCGCTCACCTCGAGCGTGCGCGTTTCCTCGGTCTGGGCGAGGGTAGAGGAGGCCAGGCAGATTCCAGCCGCAAGCATCACCGCCCTTACCGGGCTCTGACCCCGATTTGCTTGCATGTTCAGGCCGCGGCGCGGATCGAAATGCTGCGGTAGCGCGCGAGAAGTTCGTCGCGCTTTGCGCGCGCCGCAACGACGCTCGCCGCCTTGATGTGGCCGTAGCCGCGGATCGCTTCGGGCAGCGAGGCGATCTCGACCGCGAGCGCGGCATTGTCGCGCGTCAGGCCTGCCAGCAGCGTGGCCACCGTCTGCTCGTACTCGCCGATCAGGGCGCGCTCCATGCGGCGTTCCTCGGTGCGGCCGAAGACATCCCAGGCCGTTCCGCGCAGCATCTTGAGTCTGGAAAGCAATCCAAACAGGTTCAAGACCCAACCGCCAAATTGCATCTTTCCAGGCTCTCCCGTGCGCGGGTCGGGCCTGGTGAGAAGCGGCGGCGCGAGGTGATAGACGATCTTGTAGTCGCCCTCGAACATGCCTTCGATCTTCTTGCGGAACGCGGGATCGGCGTGGAGGCGCGCGACTTCGTACTCGTCCTTGTAGGCGAGCAGCTTGGCGTAGTAGCGCGCGACCGCCTCCGCAAGTTTCGTGGAGCCAGCCTTCTCGTTCTCTGCCTTGCGGACTTTCTCCACCAGGTCCCGGTAGCGCGACGCATACGCAGCGTCCTGGTAGCCGGTGAGGAACTGCGAGCGCCGTTCCATCAGCTCATCGAGGTTGCGCGAGAAATGCTGCTCGATCGGGATGACGTCCGCCGGCATGGCGATGCGCCGCACGCGCTCGATGTCGACCGCTGCGCGGCGTCCCCAGGTGAAGCTCTTGCGGTTGAACTCCACGGCGATGCCGTTCAGGTCGATGGAACGCTCCAGTGCCAGCGCGGAGAGCGGCACCCAGCCTTTCTGGCAGGCGTAGCCGAGCATGAACATGTTGGTGGCGATCGAATCGCCCATCAGCGCGGTGGCGAGCTCGGCGGCCGGCACGAAATCCGCGTTCCCGCCGCAGGCGGCGCGTATGTCGTGCGTCAGGTCGCTGCCGGGCAGCTGCCAGTTCGGATTCTTGACGAATTCCGCCGTCGGGGAAGTGGTGGCATTCACTACGGCACGGGTTCCCGCCTGCCCGTTGCGATCCGGGCCCATGCGCGACAGTGCATCCACGCTCGCCGTGACGACCAGGTCGCAGCCAATGACCAGGCCGGCATCGCCCATGCCGATGCGCGCGGCGTGCAGGTCATCCGGCTTCTGCGCGATCTTTACGTGAGACATCACCGCGCCGTACTTCTGCGCGAGGCCCGACATGTCGAGCACCGACACTCCCTTGCCTTCGAGGTGCGCCGCCATGGCGAGGATCTGGCCAATGGTGATCACCCCGGTACCGCCGATGCCGGTAATTACAACGCCAAAGGGCGCCGCGAGGTTCATCGGCGCAGCTTCGGGCAGCGCCGGGAAGTCGTCGCCGTCCTTCGCCGCCGAAGCAGGTGAGACGCGCCCCTTCTTCAACTGTCCGCCTTCGACCGTGACGAAGCTCGGACAGAAGCCTTTGACGCAGGAGTAGTCCTTGTTGCAGGTGGACTGGTTGATGGTGCGCTTGCGGCCGTATTCGGTTTCGAGCGGCTCGACCGACAGGCAGTTGGATTTCACGCTGCAATCGCCGCAGCCTTCGCACACCATTTCGTTGATCACCGCGCGCTTGGCCGGATCGGGAAATGCGTTCCTCTTGCGGCGGCGGCGCTTTTCCGAAGCGCAGGTCTGGTCGTAGATGATCGCCGATACGCCGGGCAACTCGCGCATTTCGCGCTGCACCGCGTCGAGTTCGTCGCGATGCCGGATGGTGACCCCCGGCGCCCAGTTGGTGCCGGCGGGATACTTTTCCGGCTCGTCGGTCACGATCACGACCGGCGTCACGCCCTCGGCCGCGATCTGGCGCGAGATGATCGCCGGATCGAGCGGCCCGTCGTGGTGCTGGCCGCCGGTCATCGCCACCGCGTCGTTGAACAGGATCTTGTAGGTCATGTTGACCTTGCTCGCGACCGCCGCGCGCACCGCCATCAGGCCGGAGTGGTAGTACGTGCCGTCGCCGAGGTTGGCGAAGACATGCTTTTCGTTGGTGAAGGCGGCCTGCCCCGCCCACGTCATGCCTTCACCGCCCATGTGCGTGAAGGTGGCGGTGTTGCGGTCCATCCAGACCGCCATGAAGTGGCAGCCGATGCCCGCGGTGGCGCGGCTGCCCTCGGGTACGCGCGTGGAGGTGTTGTGCGGGCAGCCCGAGCAGAAGTAGGGTTGCCGGATCGAAGTGACGCGCGGCTTTGCGAGCGCCTGTTCCTTGAAGTCGAGGAATGCCAGGTGTTCCTTGAACCGGCTACCAAGATTCTTATCCAGCCCCAGCTTCGCCATGCGGCTGGCGATCGCTCGCGCCACGATGGCGGGTGAGTGTTCATAGTGGGCCGGCAGGAGCCAGGTGCCGGCGGGTTGGCCCTGCGACTGGCTCCACTCGCCGTTGTCGTCGAACTTGCCGACCACGCGCGGCGCGCGCTTGCCTTCCTCCCAGGTGTAGAGCTCTTCCTTGATCTGGTACTCGATCAGCTGGCGCTTTTCCTCCACCACCAGGATTTCCTCGAGTCCCTGGGCGAAGCGGCGCGCGCCCTGCGGTTCCAGCGGCCAGCTCATCGCCACCTTGTAGACGCGCAGGCCGATGTCGCGCGCGGCGTTCTCGTCGATGCCGAGATCCGCCAGCGCCTGCATGGTGTCGCCGAAGGACTTGCCGGTCGTGACGATGCCGAAGCGGGCGTTGGGCGAGTCCCACACGATCCGGTCCAGCTTGTTGGCGCGCACGTACGCGAGCGCCGCGTAGACCTTGTAATCGAGCAGGCGCATTTCCTGGTCGAGGATGCCGTCGGGCCAGCGGATGTTGACCCCGCCCGGCGGCAGCGCGAAATCCTCCGGGATGACGATCTTCACTCGTCCCGGATCGACATATACCGAGGCGCCCGATTCGACCACGTCGGTGACGCACTTGAAGGCGATCCAGCAGCCGGAGTAGCGGCTCATGGCGAAGCCGTGCAGGCCGTAGTCGATGTATTCCTGCACGTTGGCCGGATTCAGGACCGGGATGCAGCAGGCCTTGAGGATGTGCTCGCTCTGGTGCGCGAGGGTCGAGGATTTCGCCGCGTGGTCGTCGCCCGCCAGCACCAGCACGCCGCCGTGCTTCGCGGTGCCGGCCGAATTGGCGTGCTTGAAGACGTCGCCGCAGCGATCGACGCCAGGTCCCTTGCCGTACCACATTGAAAACACACCGTCGTACTTCGCATCCGGGAAGAGGTTTACCTGTTGCGTGCCCCAGATGGCGGTGGCGGCGAGGTCTTCGTTTACGCCCGGCTGGAACTTGATGTGGTGCGTTTCGAGGTGCTTCTTTGCGCGCCACAGCGACTGGTCCAGGCCGCCCAGCGGCGAACCGCGGTAGCCGGAGATGTAGCCTGCGGTGTTAAGGCCCGCTGCCAGGTCGCGTTCGCGCTGCAGCATCGGCAGGCGGACCAACGCCTGCGTGCCGGTGAGGAATACGCGACCGGCGTCCAGCGTGTACTTGTCGTCGAGGGAAACCTTGGCGAGTGTCGCGGCATCGACGGGTGCGTTCATCGGTCAGTCTCCTCGAAGAGGGCTTCTAGCATATTCCTTCAGACAGTCGCAGGGCGCCTGGTTCGCGCAGGCTTGCTTGTCCCCAGCGGCTGGTCCCAATACGGTTCCGGACCGAACGACTCGGCCAGGTAGTCAATGAACACGCGCGTCTTCGCCGGCAGGTAGCGGCGGTGCGGGTAAATGGCGTAGATCGCCACGTCGGTGCCGAAATCGTAACCCGGCAAAAGCGGCACAAGGTGGCCGCCTTCCAGTTGGCGGCGAACGTCCCAGGTGGATTTGAGCGCCACCCCCAGTCCGGCCATGGCCCATTCGCGCAGCACTTCCCAGTTGTCGCAGGCATAGTGCCCGGAGACGCGCACCGAGCCGCGCTTGCCGTCCGGCCCCTTGAATTCCCAGTTCATGTGCAAGTCGTTGGTGGTGAGGCAGTTGTGCTGTTGCAGGTCGGCGGGCACGCGCGGCGCGTCGTGAAGCTTGAGGTAGCCGGGGCTGGCGCACACGACGCGCCGGTTCGGCGCGAGCTTGCGCGCGGCAAGCGAGGAATCCTCCAGTTCGCCAATGCGGATCGCCAGGTCGTAGCCTTCCTCGATCATGTTGACGGTGCGATCCGAAAGACTGAGCGCGAGCTGGATCTTCGGGAAGCGCGCGGCGAAGGGCGGGATCAGGGGTGCGATGTGCTTGTGGCCGAAGGATGCGGGCAGCGCGACCTTGAGCACGCCCTGCGGCTCGACGCGGCGGGCGGCAGCGGCGGCGTCCGCGTCTTCGATCTCGCCCAGAATGCGGGTACAGGCGTCTAGATAGCTCGCCCCTTCGTCAGTAAGCGCTAACCGCCGTGTAGTGCGGTTCACCAGGCGTACGCCGAGGCGGGCCTCAAGCGCGGCGAGACGGCGGCTGACGACAGCGGTGGAGACGCCTAGATCACGTGCGGCGGCTGACAGGCTGCCGGTGGCGACAACCTTGGAGAAGACGGACATCTCGTATAGCGAATCACCCATGGGGCCGAAAAGACCTTTGCAATATCCGCAAGAGAGTTTTTCTTTGTTCCCCGATTGTATATCGATCCGCAAAGCCGTAAATTTGATGCACCGCAGCAGATGAAATTGAAGTTGCTGGCGGAAAGAACACAAGAACGCGCCTTCCGCGGTCTCCTCCCTCCTCCTCCGCGGCAGGGTTCGTCCCCTCCGCACTTGCCGCAAGGCGGTGCGGACGGGGACCGCGTCTAACAGCGAAGCCTGCTGTCCCGCCAACTAGGCGATCGACTTCCACATCTCGCGGTCGCGTTTTGCCGTCCAGATGCGCGGATGCTTGATGCCGCTGGCCTCGTCATACGCGCGGGAGACGTCGAACGGCATGCAATGCTCGTAGATCGGGTACGCGCCGTACACTGGATCCAGGCGGCGCTTGGTCGCCCTGAAAACCTCCTTGAGGGATTTTCGCGCCGCGACGCCGCGCTTGGCGCTGGCATAGAGTCCGCGCACGAAATCCTGCGTGTAGCGGATGGCCTTGTCGCTCGCCGCAGGGGTCATCAGCGCCGGGCCGCGCCCCGGAACCAGCGCCCGGGGTTTCAGCGCGCGAAGTTTGTCGAGGGTGTTGGGCCACTCCTCCAGGTGCGCGTCGCCGGTGTAGATGCCCGCTTCGTATTCCACCAGGTCTCCCGAGAAAAGCACCTTTTCCGAGGGCACCCATACCACTGCGTCGCCGCCGGTGTGGCCTGGCCCAAGGTGCAGGATGCGCACTTCGAGCTTGCCCAGCATGACCGTCATCTCGTCCTTGAAGACGATGGTCGGCCAGGTCAGGCCCGGAATGGAGTCCGCGCCGCGAAACAGGCGCGGAAAGCGCCCGATTTCGCTTGCCATATCCTGCCTGCCGCGCTCGCGGATCAGGCCGAGGGTGCGCTGGCTGGCGATGATTTCGTCGGACTTGTAGGCGGAGGCGCCGAGCACGCGTACCGCGTGGTAATGCGACAGCACGACATGGCGCACCGGCTTCGAGGTGACGCGGCGGATGCGGCGGATGACCTCGCGCGCCATCAGCGGCGTCGCCTGAGCGTCGATCACCATCACGCTGTTCACGCCGACGATCACGCCGGTGTTCGGGTCGCCTTCGGCGGTGAACGCCCAGCAGCTCTTCGAGAGTCGCGGAAAGCTGATTTTCTTGGGCTTCAGGTCGGACTGGGAAGCAAAACTTTTCATTTTTTGGGGAGTCGGTGCTGAACCGGGCAGGAGTATGAACGATCTGCCCCCAAGGCATCCGCCGGACCTATTTAACGTCCCGCCGGAGGACTAATTCACATCCGCCTACGTTAATGTTGGAAAAAGTCCTATAGATCGTAATTGTCTGAAAGGTAATGCTAAAGACTGTCAAGCCTCCAAGCGGATTGAATCTTGGGCTGATAGAATGGTCCTTAACCTTTTTGTCCAATGCCGACATCTGGCATGAACAGGCGAGTGCCGAGCAGATGAATACGCTGACCAGGCAGGAGATGCAAGGGCTCTCATTCGAGCCGCAGCAGCCTGAGATCGAGCAGTTGGATCTCGTGCGCTACTGGCGCGCGGTCGCCCGGAACAAGTGGCGCATCCTGGCGCTCGTGGTGCTGGTTGGCCTGATCGCCACTTTGTACGCCCAAAGCCTGACGCCGATCTACAGGTCGACAGCAACGCTGATGGTCGAGGGTTCCCGTCCGAAGGGAAAGGCGGGCATCTCGGACGAGGATCTTTACGTCGCCTATACCGGCGGTTCGCGCGACTACTACCTCACCCAGTTTGAAATCATCAAGTCTCGCGAGTTCGCCGAGCGCTTGGTGCGCGTGATGGGGCTCACGAAGCATCCGGAATTTGCGCCTCGCGAAGCGCCGAAACCGTGGTATGCGGCGCTGCTGCCCTGGGCCCGGCCCAGTGCCCCAGCCTCCTCGGATGTACCCCCGGGCGTGGCGGCGCCGGGTTCGGATCTGGAAGATGGCGTAGTTGACGCCGTCATGGGGCGTACTTCGCTGCAGCCGGTGCGCAATACCCAGCTGGTGAAAGTCAGTTTTGATTCCACAGATCCGGAGCTCGCCGCGAGGGTACCCAATACGCTGGCCACGATTTATATCGTGGCCGACCTGGAGGCGCGCGCCGAAACGACGCGCCGGTCAACCCAGTTCCTGGTCAGGCAGGCCGAGGACCTCAAGGCGAAGCTGGTGGAATCCGAACGTGCCCTGCAGCAGTATCGCGAGCGCGAGAAAATCGTCGAAGTGAAGGGCGTCTCCCTTGCGGGTGCCAGCCGCCAGCTCGAGGACCTGTCGAGTTCGCTGGTGGATGCGCGCAGGAAGCGCGCCGATCTCGAGGCTGCCTATGAACAGGTGAACGCCGCGCGCCAGGGCAAGGCGGCCGAGGCTTTCGAAACACTGCCGGTCGTGCTCCGGCATCCTCTGGTGCAGCGGGCCAAGGACGTGGAGTCCGAGGCCGAACGCCGCTTCACCGATGCGTCCAAGCGATACGGTCCGGATCATCCGCGCATGGTCGCCGCGCAAGCTGAGCTTAAGGCAGCGCAGGAAAACGTGAAGCGGCAGGCCAACACGGCGGCGCAGGGCCTCGCCAAGGACTATGAGCTGGCGCGTGCCAACGAGGCGTCGATCGAGCGCGCGCTCGGACGCTCCAAAGGCGACATCCAGTCGTACAACCGCAAGGAATTCGAGTTGCAGTCGCTGGAGCGCGATGTGGCGGCGAATCGCCAGATCTTCGAGACGTTCATGCAGCGCTCCAAGGAAGCCCGGGCCGGGGACATGCAATCACCGATCGGGCGGATTGTGGACGAGGCGCGGCCGCCCAAAGGGGCCTTTGGGCCGAACAAGCGCATGATCGTGCAGATGTGGGTTTTCGCGGCGCTGCTGCTTGGCGTATCGCTCGCGGTACTGATCGAACGCCTCAACAATCGCGTGAAAGCGAGCCACGAGGTCGAGTCCAAGCTCGGGGTGCGCGCGGTGGGCGTGCTCCCGGTGACGAAAGTGGACGTGGGAGTGCCGATCGAACGCATGTTCCGGGAGTCCAACCAGAACGCGTTCTCGGAGTCGATTCGTACGATCCGCAGCAGCATCCTGCTCTCAGGCCTGCAATCGCCCCGCAAGGTGGTGCTCCTGACTTCCTCAGTACCCGACGAAGGCAAGACCACGCTTGCGTCCAACCTGGCGTTTGCGTTCTCCCAGGTGAAGAAGACTTTGCTGATCGAGGCCGACATGCGCCGGCCGCAACTCGGCAGAGTGCTGGGGGACGACGGGAGCCGTCCGGGACTGTCCGAACTCGTCACCGGGCAGGTGGACGCCGGCCGGTGCATATTCGAGGTCGCCGGCTCGAAGCTCCATGTGATGCTGGCCGGCCTTGTGCCGCCCAATCCGCTTGAGCTGATTTCCTCGCCGGAGTTCGCGGTCCTGATGGAAAAGCTGAAGTCGGAATACGAGGTGATCGTTATCGACAGCCCGCCTGTGCAGCTGGTAAGCGATGCCGTGATGCTCGCGCAGATGGCGACCTCGGTGCTCTTCGTGGTGCGCGCCGACATGACGCCTTATCCGATCGCGCGCCACGCGCTAAGCCGCCTGCATCGCGTGGATGCGCCGGTGCTGGGCGCCGTCCTGAACCAGATCGACCTCGAGAAAGCCGACAACTACTACGGCGAATACAGCGGCTACGGCAACCGGTACTACCGGAAGTACGGCTACTACACGAACACTGCGCCTAAAGCCAAGGCCTGATCAGGCAGAGGCCGGCTCGCACTGCTCGAGCCGGTAGCCGTAGTTGTAGACCGGCACCACCCGGAAGCCGGACTCCACGCGCAGGTCGAGTTTCTTGCGAACCTGGCTGACGTGCGTGTCCACCGTGCGCGTAGCCAGTTCTCCCGAGCGGCCCCAGATGGCCTCCTGCAGGTGGCCGCGCGACATGAGCCGCCCGATGTTGCGGAACAGGACCACCGCGAGATCGAACTCCTTTGGCGTGAGTTCGATCCTGGCGCCGGCGCGGCGAATTTCGCCGCGCTGGGTGTCGATTTCGTAAGGCGGGAAGGAGAGCTGCTTGTCCTCCTCGCGCGGGTAGGCGCGCCTCAGAAGCGCGTGGACGCGCGCCAGCAACTCGTTCTGCCGGGCCGGCTTGATCATGTAGTCGTCGGCGCCGCTTTCGAGGGCGAAGACGATGTCCTGTTCCGAGTCGCGCACGGTGACGAACAGGATCGGCACGCTCTGGGAGACGTTGTTCCGGACCCATTGCAGGACCTCGGTGCCGGAGACGTCTGGAACCTGCCAGTCGAGGATGAAAATGTCGAAGCTCTCGCGCGTGGCGCGCATCATCGCTTCGCGGCCGGTCCGGTAGCCGTGCACGTCGTGCCCGTCCTGCGCCAGCCACCGCTGCAGCAGCGCCAATTGGTCAGGGTCGTCTTCCAGGATCGCGATTCGCATGCCCCGGATGATAATGCCCCCGGCGGATTGGGGCGCAGCGGCGTGACTTTCCCCGCATAACTCCCTGTTTTATTCCCGCAAACCGGCTTCCGGGTGGCCTTCACGCCCTGATGGGACCAGATCTTGCCTAACTGACGGAAATGAGACATAATTTCAGGTTCCGCCGGAGGGGTGCCCGAGCGGCTAAAGGGGGCAGACTGTAAATCTGTTGGCCTTGCGCCTACGTTGGTTCGAATCCAACCCCCTCCACCAGCAAACTCGGGCGCGCAGCGGACAGGAATGGGTGAAGAGAACGTGGTGGCAAAAAGAGGCGGGTGTAGCTCAATGGCAGAGCAGAAGCCTTCCAAGCTTACGACGAGGGTTCGATTCCCTTCACCCGCTCCAGCAGATGGCAATGGTTTGCATGGTGATTTATGTGCGTTGTATCGCGACTGTCGTTACGTGGATGGGCCCATGTAGCTCAGTGGTAGAGCACTCCCTTGGTAAGGGAGAGGTCATGTGTTCGATCCACATCATGGGCACCAGTTTTTCGAACGATTTCAACCGATAGGCTTCCGTCATGGCAAAAGGCAAATTTGAGAGAACGAAACCGCACCTGAACGTTGGGACGATCGGTCACG
>CXWL01007397.1_pt1 | contig 11339 bp, 8 predicted proteins | sample 590931 | NCBI WGS metagenome assembly CXWL01 (sample SAMEA3498368, study PRJEB10139) | groundwater metagenome | biome: water well; material: biofilm material | place: Germany | collected 2015-04-27 | reverse complement strand
CCCCCTGCGTCTGCAACGAATGAATGACCTTGGTCAGCCCCCGCAAAAATACCGCCTGTTCGTCCGGCGTGAGACTTCTGACGCCGGCATCGACAACCGCAGTCCATCCCCGAGTCTCTTGCGCTTCGCGTCGGCCTGCCGCCGTGAGCGTCAAGACGAGCGCCCGCTGGTCTTCCGCCGAGCGCTCTTTCTTGACCAACTGCTTCTCGACAAGTGTGATGACCGCATCGCTCGCGGTCGCCGCCGACAGACACAGTGCGGACGCCACCTCATTCAGCCGAACTGATTGGCCTTCCCGTTCCCCCAGCAGGACCAGGATCTGGCCCTGTGTCGGAGTAAGCCTACGCACGGTTCCACCTTCCCAGGCCTGGTTTCGCAAGGCCACTGCGATTTTTCCTAGGCCGGCCGTAATGTGGTCGACAATTGTTTTCTCTCCCTGCATGGGCAACTGTTTCCCCATTGGACCACTCCTCTATGCAGACAGGGGCACAATGAATCCGCCTGATTGCTGAAACTCGTTCTGCTGAAGCTCCGTAAACATAACCAAGGGCTCCTGGTGACAGAACAGGCACTCTTCCGCCGTCACCGCGATCGCCGCGTACCCTTGCCCTGCCACATACTCATTCGCCAACCGGAGGGCCGTCGCCTGATCCCCGGTCATCACATCAAAATGCAGAGTCTTCCCCGGCACCTCCACCCACGTATCGAACACCTTCAGCACATCCATCTTCAGCTCCTTTTCAACAGCAACAGGTCAACTAGTAAGGACTCCTGATTATATAGCAAGGCGCCCTAGCGTACGTCAACCCCCATCTTCCGAGAAGAAATGGAACGAACGACACGGCTTGCCGCCGCGGTCCTGTCACTTCCTTATTGAAGATGGGAACGATCCCTACATGAAGAGCAGGCGCGGCAATCCCGCGCAACACCATGGCGGGCCCGGAATCGTTCCCGGGCCGCACTTTTGAGGCAACGCCACGAACCGGTGAGTACAGGAGATCGACGGTCAGGAGGAACCGGAAATTAGAGCCACTTAGAGCCGCATGCGGCTTTCCCTTGGAGGTAACAGCCAAGGGACCTGCCACCATGGCGGCAGGTCCGACCCAAGACCGCTTATGCTTCTATCAACGCATGCCACTGGGCGATCAGACTATGACGACTTCTGCTTGGCACGCGCTAAGGCTAATGCCATGGCCATCGTCCCGCCTGGCGGGGGCTGGCGATCCATAGGACGTTGAGCCATTGGCTGGCGGCGCGCCTGCGATTCGCGTGCAGGCTCCGCACCAGCCGCCCCCGATGGAACGCGCGAGGAAGACGTGCTGCCGGGCGCATCATCAAGGCGCATCGTCAAAGAAATGCGCTGGCGCTTCACATCGACATCCATCACCTTCACCTTGACGATCTGACCGGGCTTGACCACCTCGTGCGGATCCTTGACGAACTTGTTCGCCAAGGCGGAGACATGTACCAGCCCGTCCTGATGGACCCCGATATCGACGAACGCACCGAACGCGGCAACATTTGTCACCACCCCTTCCAGGATCAGGCCCGGCTGCAGATCGGCCAGAGATTCGACCCCCTCCTGAAAAGTGGCCGTTTTGAATTCTGGACGCGGATCACGACCGGGCTTTTCCAGCTCCGTCAGAATATCGCGCACGGTCGGCACACCGAATTTCTCATCGGTAAAGTCAGCCGGCGATAACCCCTTCAGCAGAGTCGGTTGCCCCATCACATCCGCAATGCCTTTGCCGACACGCGCGAGAATCCGCTCGACGACCGGATAGGCTTCCGGATGGACCGACGAGCGATCCAAGGGATTGTCGCCGTCGTTGACCCGCAAGAACCCGGCCGCTTGCTCAAACGTCTTTTCGCCCAGACGCGGGACCTTGCGCATCGTCATGCGATTCCGGAACGGCCCGTTCGCGTCGCGGTATTCGACAATATGCTTTCGCCAACAGCTGGTTCAGACCGGAGACACGCGCCAGAAGCGGAACCGATGCCGTATTCACATCGACCCCCACCGCATTCACGCAATCTTCCACCGTCGCGTCGAGCGAGCGCGCCAACAGATGCTGATTGACGTCGTGCTGATACTGGCCGACACCGATGGCTTTGGGCTCGATCTTCACCAGTTCGGCCAGCGGATCTTGCAAGCGGCGGGCGATAGACACCGCCCCTCGCAAACTTACGTCCAGCCCTGGAAATTCCGCCGCCGCAAAAGCCGAAGCAGAATAGACCGAGGCCCCGGCTTCACTCACGACAATCTTGGCCAGCTTCTGTTCCGGCTTCTTCGTCGCAATCAACTTAACCAGCTCCGTCGCCAGCTTATCGGACTCGCGGCTCGCAGTGCCGTTGCCAATCGAGATGAGCTCCACGCCGTGCTGGACCACCAATCGCCCCAAGGTTGCCAGCGACTCCTGCCACTCATTGCGCGGCTGATGCGGATAGATCGTCGCGGTTTCCAGTAGTTTACCGGTGGCATCCACGACAGCCACCTTGCAACCTGTGCGGAGTCCCGGATCGAGGCCGAGTACGGCCTTCGGACCGGCGGGAGCTGCCAGGAGCAGTTCGTGCAAATTGCGCCCGAAGATCCGGATCGCCTCCGCTTCCGCCGCCTCACGCAGCTGCAACAGCAGTTCGGTACTGAGATGCAGGTGAATTTTCACACGCCAGGACCAGCGGCAGACGTCGGCCAGCCATTTGTCGGCAGGCCGGCCGCGATCCTCGATCCCGACATGCGCCGCGATCATCGCCGCACAGGGATGCGGTGCCACCGCCTCCAACTGCTCACCCAGCCCCAGTTCGACCTTCAAGACCCCTAATCCCCAGCCGCGGAAGAGAGCCAGCGCACGATGCGAGGGAATGGTCCGGATCGTCTCGGAATAGGCATAGTAGTCACGAAACTTTTCTTCCTCCGCTGTTTCCTTACCCTTCACGACAGTCGAAGTGACATACCCCTGATCCCAGAGCCTGGTCCGAAGCGCCGCCAGCAAGTCAGCGGTCTCCGCAAAGCGTTCGACCAGAATGTCACGGGCTCCTTCGAGCGCCGCTTTCGCGTCAGGCACATTGACCGGCTCGACCCCGTCGCCGGCCGGTTTCACAATCACATACTTGACGGCTTCCTGCTCCGGCTCCAGCATGGGATTGGCAAGCAGCACATTGGCCAACGGCTCTAATCCCGCTTCACGGGCGATCTGCGCCCTCGTACGCCGCTTCGGCTTGTACGGCAGATACAGATCTTCCAGTGTCTGCTTGGTCGCCGCCGATTCGATCGTCCCCCGCAATTCCGTTGTGAGTTTGCCCTGCTCTTCGATGGATGCCAGGATCGCCGCACGCCGTTCTTCCAGCTCCCGCAGATAGCGCAACCGTTCTTCCAATGTACGCAGATGCGTATCGTCCAGATTCCCCGTGGCTTCCTTTCGATAGCGCGCCACGAACGGCACGGTCGAGCCCTCATCGAGCAACGCAACCGCTGCGGCCACCTGATGCGGCCCCACGCTGAGTTCTGTCGCAATGAGGCGAACAATCTTCTCCTGAGCCGAATCCGACACGACGGTCTTGAGTGAAGAAGCCATAGAAATGTATGCCGGCGCTTTCCGGAAGCGGCCTGATTAAGAGGCCCCTCGGGCCTCAATCACGCGCGCATTCCTCTGTCTGATGGTGGATGAAGGATCGAGTGTATGGAACTGCCGCTTATCCTGTCGGCTCACAAACCGGCCCCTACGTTCTTAAACGCCGGTCAAGGCCGGGCGCGAATCTATCAGATGCCTCCCGTCCCGGCAACCCATCAGACACGCCCTCTTACCAACAATGGCCTCCCGGATATTCACCTCCGGCAAGCCCTGGGGACCGCGTACACGGTAGATCTCCAAGCCCTAACTCCGTTACACTCGCAGAAAAGAAAACCTGTCAGGGGACTCGCATGCTCACGTACTATCAAGTGCTCGAACTTCCGTCGACGGCCACCAGCGAAGACATCAAAAAAGCCTGGCACGAACAACTACAGGTCTGGCATCCGGATCGATTTACCCATGCTCCGGTCCTGCAGCGCAAAGCGGAAGCCCGCACGACCTTAATCAATCAGGCCTATCAAACGCTCAATGATCCGACTTCTCGCCAGCGCTACGATGCCACGACCAGTTCCACGCCGGTACGCCCGCATACCACGGCGTCCCCGACTCCTCCACCGCGGCCAACGACGTCGGCAGCTCCACCACCGCCGCCGCCCAGATCGCGGAGCGAACAACGCGGACCGCACCTTCCGATCATGCTGTCCCGAAAGAATCAGCCCAAGATCGCGGTGCCCGCGATTCACATCCTCGTCGACACCCGCGAACACATGCCCTATATCTTCTCCGGCCTGAGCAGGATAGCCGGCACGACCCGCCAAACCCTACAGGCCGGCGACTATGCCATTGCCGAAGCACCGGATATTTTTCGTGTTGAGCGCAAACGGGCGGAGGAACTCAATACGATTTTCTCCAACCCCTCGGAGAACCGGCAGCGGTTCATGCGCGAACTGGAGCCGCTCCTGAAGATTCCCCATCGCTTCCTGGTGATCGAAGGCGCGCTCTTCCAGCGCCTTGCCAGCGGACGCCTGGGCCAGTATCACAAAAATGGATTGTTGGATTTTCTGGATGCGCTGACCGCGCGCTTCGGGCTGCAGATCATTTACGCAGACAGCCGGGACGAGGCGGAAGAGCGCGTCGCCAATCTCGCGACACTGCACTATGCCTATTACTACGCTGAGCAGGAAGGGCTTGGACGCTACCTGGCCGACAACGACGTCTAACAGGCGCCATATCCCTGGCTATCGGCAACCCTCGAATCCCGTTTGTCGCAACGCCTCATAGATCACCACCGACACCGCGTTCGAAAGATTCAAACTGCGGCTGTCAGGCCTCATTGGCACGCGAATGCGCTGCGCCTCAGGGACCGCCTTGATGAGTTCGACCGGCAACCCCCGAGTTTCAGGGCCGAAGAGAAAGACATCCCCTGACGCATAGGCGTTGAGGTCATAGCGGCGTGTCCCTTTAGTCGACGCCGCAAAGATCCGGCGATCTACAAACTGCTCCGCGCAGGCCGTCCAACTCTCGTGCACGGTGAGCGTGGCAAATTCGTGATAGTCCAGTCCGGCGCGCAGCAGTTGCTTATCGTCCAGTGAAAACCCCAGCGGCTTCACCAGATGGAGGCGCACGCCCGTATTCGCGCAGAGGCGGATGATATTGCCGGTGTTGGGGGGGATTTCAGGCTGATAGAGAATGAGGTCGAACATGAAGCAGGTGACCGGCCAATTAGAATATGACGATGGGGACGCAGTCTACCACGACCGCTGCGATGACCAGCACCACTCTTCTGGACACATCGACCAGGAGAGTCATCACGCCGCATACCCCTTCGGGTTCGTGCTCTGCCAGCGCCAGGCGTCGGCACACATCACATCCAGTCCCCGTTCAGCGCGCCAGCCCAATTGCGCCAGCGCCTGCTTCGGATCGGCATAGCAGGACGCGATGTCACCGGGTCGCCGGGCCGCCACCTGATAGGGAACCGGTTTTCCACTGGCTCGCTCAAACGCCCGCACGATCTCCAGCACGCTATACCCGTTCCCCGTTCCCAAATTCACCGTCAAGCACTCTGTCATCTGCTTCGATCGCCCCAGCGCCTGCAAAGCTTTGAGATGCCCCAGCGCCAAATCTACGACATGAATATAGTCTCGAACGCCGGTGCCGTCAGGAGTGGGATAGTCGCCGCCCCACACATTGAGACTCGCCCGACGCCCCACAGCGACCTGTGCCACAAACGGCAGCAGGTTATTCGGGACACCCCGGGGATCTTCTCCGATCAACCCGCTGGCATGGGCGCCCACCGGGTTGAAATACCGTAAAATGCAGAGTCGCCAGGACTGATCGCTCCGCTGCAAGTCGCGCAGGATCTCCTCTACCATCAGCTTCGACCGGCCATACGGGTTGGTTGCCGAAAGCGGATGATCTTCCGTCAACGGCAACCGTTGCGGATCGCCATAGACTGTGGCCGACGAGCTGAACACCAGCTGCTTCACGCCGCACTCACCCATTGCCTCCAGCAAGCGCAAGGTACCGACCACGTTATTGTCATAGTAGGACAGCGGTTGTTCCACTGACTCACCCACGGCCTTCAGACCCGCGAAGTGAATCACCGCGGTCGCCTTGCTCTCGCGCAAGGCGGCAACCAGAGCTGCACGATCGCGGCAGTCGCCGCGGACCAGAGGGACAGGCTTTCCCGTAATGCGCTGCACCCGTGCCAACGCCTCAGGATGGCTGTTACTGAAATTATCGAAGACGGTGACCTCGAATCCAGCTTGCTGCAACTCGACACAGGTATGAGACCCGATATACCCGGCACCGCCAGTAACTAGAATCATTGCCAGCCCTCCCATGACTCAACCCTGCCATCGTCATCCCGCCGGAACCCATGTCCACCACGCAACCAGTCGGCGTTCTCACCGAGCATCTTATCCGGCCCAGGAGAAAAGACCCATCACTTGCGGCCAGCTTATCAAACTGGGAACCAGGGTCAAACGATGCTTACCATCCTGCGCCACCATCCACGCTCCACCCACCGAGTCACATCGAACCATGACAGCGTTTCGGAATGACTTCGCCAAGGAAAGTGAATCCCTTTCAATCTCACGGTCTCTCATAAGCCAGGCCGTTTCGATCCTGTCACCCACAGTGGTGTATTTCAGAACCCCGGTGTATCTTGGACCATCGACCTCCAGCCTAGAGGAGCAGGATGTTCGGAAATAGCGCTGTCATATTACACAGAGCCCAGACATTCCCATTACTCCGATACCGATACGGGATCGTACTTCGGATGGTCTGGCTCACGGCGATCCTCGCGACAACCACTGCCTCATGGGCACAGGATCCACAGCATTTGTCTCCTGAGCGCCTGGCTGAGCAGGCCAAAGCGGTCTGGGAAAGCGGCGCCATTGCTCCCGCACTCGACCTGCTTGAAGAAGGGGTCCAACAGCATCCCCGCGCACTCACTCTCTACAAATTACGCGGGGACATTCTCGCCACCACCCGCGGCCCTCAGGAGGCGGTGCGGGCCTACGAGACCGCCCTCGCCCAACAACCGGCCGCCCTGGATGTCCGCTGGGCTAAATGGAGTGTCTTGATGCGCTGGGGGCAGGCGGAGGAATCGCTGGCTGAGCTGCAACGCATTGCGAATATCGACTCCCAGAATCCACTCGTGCATCTGCGTCTCGCCCAGGAACTCCGCAAGCTTGACCGTCTGGAGGACTCCCTGAAGTCCTATCAGAAAGCCGTGGCGCTCGCGCCGGAGCTCCTTGGCTGGAGACTGGCGATGGCCCGGGCACGCTTCGACATTCTGGACTATCGCGGCGCCGATGCGGATGTGGAATATGTCCTCAACAAAATGCCGCCAGGCTCTCCGTTGGAGCTCCCGGCCAAGAACCAACTCGCGCAGCATTACGAATCGATGGAGCGAGGCCGCCGCTTTACCCCGGCGCTCACGCCGGATGCGAGCGAGAAACAACTGAAAGAGTGGGCCGCGATTCGCGCCGACGCCTGGAGACTGTTTTCAGCCGGTCGCTACCAGGAAGCTGAACCGATCTACCGGCGAATCATGACGCTCAACCCCAGAGACACCCTGGCGACCCATCAATTGGGACTGACCCTCATGCAGCTCGGGCGATGCAAAGAGGCGCTGGCCATCTTCGGCAACGTGCTCAACATGAATCCCAGCGAGGACGACTACGCCGATACGGTGTTTCGCATGGGCGTCTGTCTCGTGGACCTCGAGCAGTGGGAAGACGCGTTTGTGCATTTTCAAACGCTCTATGACACCGCCGTGGAGTTTGAGCAGAACAATAAAGAAGTCCAACTGCCGGCCGGTACCCGCGTGCTCGCGAAAGACAAACTGGCCCGCTGGCTCGACAAAATTCGTCCCCACGTCCCCGAACTGGCACAGCTGAAAGCGGAGGAAGCGGCGGCGGCCCCCCCTCCTCCCAGTGAAAAATCCCTGTCTGCGGCGCTGGCAGAAGAAGCGCTGTTCGAAAAAGCTCTGGAGCGGTTGAAGCCCCAGAAGCCCTTAGACCCACAGGCTACCCTCATGGGTCGGGACGCCGATTTCAGCTGGTTTCGCTTCGTCATTCCGGCCGGCAAGGTCATCCGTGACGATTTTCCAACGGGCGCTCACGAATTTATTCCGCTGAATCCGAATGACACGTTCCCCTCCACTCAGCCGGAGATCTATCTCGTATTCGGACTCGTGTCAGCTTCATACGACGCCATCCCACTCTCCGCTCACTGTGTTCTGGAGATCGCCGAGGTCTCCGGCGAGGCGCCGACCCTCGCCCAAGACCAGGTCATGATGGCCATGAATGACCAGTCCGGCTACTTCCGCCTCCCTGCTCCCGGGACAGGCTGGGCACCAGGTCTCTACCGCTGTGGCTTATTCGCCGGGGAACGCACCTCCGCCTATACGCAGGCCGACGAGGTGCGATTCAGGATAGTCCAGCCCACCCCATCCAAATAGAACAGCTTCTCGCCAACAGACCAGACCATCGTCGATCGCATAGCCTGTCGAGATGAGACCCCTCTGTTGCTAATCAGACAGCGCGCGTTAGACCACTATCGGCATGAACCGAGGAGACGAGAATGATGTGAGGGGCTATGGAATCGTTCGGCTTTGCTCATTGGAAAAGGGGCTTTCGTTCCCGCTGGTATCGTAGGCCGACACCGCAAAGAAATAGGTCATACCTTTTGTCAGATTCGTCATCTGATAAGTTGTGGTGGAAGCGGACAGGGTGGCAATCGGACTTCCGTAGGCGCCCGCGGTTGTCGAGCGATAAATCCTGTATCCGGCCAGGTCCGATACCGAAACTGGATCCCATTGAAACATTAAGGATGCCGTGGCGGCAGGATCCTGCGCGGCCGGAGGTGTACTGTCGCCCCCTCCCCCGCCGGTACAGCCTCCAAGCGCAACCCCGACCACCGCAAATATCACCCGGCCGAACGATGCTCGTATCACTTGCTTACTCCCTCGTTCATTTGACCGACAGCGATCCAATTTACCGCCTCGCCGAACAAGAGGCAAGGACGGTGCCGAGGTGCCACACTCAGCCCGCGAGAATTTCTGCAAGCCAGGCGCACCGCTATAAGCGAATTGATGACGATCCTGACCAAGGGATATTCTCCCGGCTACATACCACTGGCTGTCCCAGCCATCACCAGAGCCCTCATTTGTACAGTGATCGTCCCAGACCTACCCCTCTTCACCACAATTCCACAGGCTTCGTAGAAAACTAACTCAGTACCAGCAGGCATATCCCTTGCGGTGTACCAGGCCGGCAACTGAAGGACGCCCGTATTGCATAGCCCGGTTGATTAGGGCACCCTTTCCTTATCTTCCTTCATCCCGTCGCTCCAAGAGGATCACCGTATGGCACCCACACAGACCGCACAGGCCCCCGCGCAAGCCTGTCGTCAGTGCGGACTTTTTTTATCAGGCCTTCTCTTCGTTTCCATCGCGCTTGGAACAACCGGTCTCGCGGAAAGCGACGGATCCATTCCGGCTCTTGCCCCGACCCTGTTATTCACAACGGCCCCACCGCCACTCTCCGCACCGTTGGCTCAGGCAACAACCCCTCGCAAGGCCAGGGGACGCTGGGTTCGAAATCAGCGCTCCGTCACCATCACCGCCGCCGCGCTCCGTGCCCTCAATTCACTCAGTCCGGCACCACACACCGAGTTCACGATCGACCTTTTTTCCGTCGGCACACAACTCGTCGATCTCAGCCCGGGAACCGAACCACAGAGGACACTTCACTACCAGACATGGACTGGAAGGTTGAAGCAGGACAGGGACAGTGATGTGACGCTCGTCATAAAAGGCACCGCGGTCGCGGGAACGATCCGAAAGGGTCGCACAATCTATGAGATCAAACCCAACGCTGACGGCACGCATGACATGACCGAGATCGATAGCGAGTTGCTCCCCAGTGACCACCACCCGGTCTCAGTGAGTCCCGCCGAATTGGCAGCCGGTGATGCGGCCGCCGGCATAGCCGCGCCCACACTTTCCCCTGCCACAGCCACTGATAGCGGCACGTTGATCGACGTGCTGGCGGTCTACACCACCACCGCGAAGAACGCGAATGGGGGGCAGAACGGCATGGAAGCCCTGATTGTCCTCGGCATTTCTCTGGCCAACACCGCCTTCACCAACAGCCAGATCAATACTCAGTTCAGACTCGTCCATACCGCTGAAACCGACTATGCGGAGACCGGCAACTACAACACCGATTTGAGCCATCTGCGAAGTACCAATGATGGCTTTATGGATGAAGTGCATGCCTTGCGAAATGCTCATAAGGCAGATCTGGTCACGCTGATTGAAGACAACATCGGAGATGCCTGCGGGGTCGCCTACGTCATGAGTTCTGTCAGCGCCAACTTCGCAAATTCAGCCTTCAGCGTCGTCGAAGATGACTGCATCTCCGGCTACACCCTCGCCCATGAGTTGGGTCACAACATGGGGTCCATGCATGATCGGGTCGAGGGAGGAACCGGCGCCTACCCCTACTCCTTCGGGCATAAGGAAGCCGGCAAGTTTCGGACGATCATGGCCTACCCCTGCAGCCCCTCCTGCCCGCGCATCAATCACTTTTCAAACCCCAATGTCAGCTATCAAGGCACCTGGCAAACCGGCATTGATCATAATACGAGCCCTGCGACCTCCGCTGATAACGCCAGAGCCTTTACCAATGCCTTGAGCACCGTGGCGAATTTCCGCAACAGCGGCGATACGACCGCTCCCCCGGCCCCCGCTAATTTTCGAATCATCAGCCCGTAGTCACACAAGAAGGAGTCTGCTTCGTGCATATCCGAATCACCTGTCGCCGCCTCCTTCTTTTTGGACTGACGGCACTTCTCCTCTACACCCTCGGCATGGCTCCCCATCCCTCTTCAGAAGTGCACCTCTGGGAATTGCTCTCTGCGCCATCATCTCCCGATCAGCCGCAAATAACCCGCCAACCCTGGGTCATCCGCGCGCAGAAGATCCGCCTTCACCAAACCATCCTCGACATGCTCCGTGATCCCAAACTTCCCGTGCCTTCAGGAATCATCCTTGACCTGACCAGTGATACCAGTCACGAGATGGTCATTGATTCCAAGACTCCAGGCGCGCTTTCAACAACGATCATTCAGGGCCATGCGCAGAAAGTCGCCCACTCCGACATCATCCTCGTCATCAAAGCCAGGTCGATCGCCGGCACCATCCGCATGGACACACGGGTGTTCAGAATCCAATCCATCGGAGACGGCGAACAC
>CXWL01026603.1_pt1 | contig 11342 bp, 20 predicted proteins | sample 590931 | NCBI WGS metagenome assembly CXWL01 (sample SAMEA3498368, study PRJEB10139) | groundwater metagenome | biome: water well; material: biofilm material | place: Germany | collected 2015-04-27 | reverse complement strand
GCCGCCGCCTGCGCCAACTCAGTCGCCGTCCATCCGGCGGGGTGCGAAGTCATCATGATCCGCCCCGGAAGGCGCGCAGTAGCCGCGTCACGGACAGAATGAATAAGCCGGTCAGCGTGAGGGCTGCAATACCCCAATGTTCCCCGATGAATGCGCCGGCTGTCGTTCCGGCCAGCACAACGGCGAGAATCGGCAAATGACAGGGACAGGTGAGCACGGCCAACGCGCCCCACAGATAGCCGGTGAACGGCTTGGGTGTTTCGGTCGGCAAACGCTCGGGACTGTTCATAGCAGACTCTCCGCGTGCTGTGCCGGCTCGGTCGGCAGGGTGGCCAACTGCACTTCCAGATCGGCCAACGCTTCGCGTCGGCGTTCGACGAACTGGCGCAGCACGGCAAGCTGCGCTGCGGCCTGGTCGCTGTCCGCCGTATCGAGTGCCCGGCACAACCGCGCCAGCGCATCGAGGCCGATGCCCGCTTCGAAGGCCGCCCGCACGAAGCACAGCCGTTGCAAGGCCGCCTCGTCGAACAGGCCGTAGCCGCCTGGGGTGCACGCCACCGGCCGCAGCAGTCCGCGCAGCAGGTAGTCGCGCACGATATGCACGCTCACCCCGGCATCAAGGGCCAGCCGGGACACCGTGTAGGCGTTCATAGAACACCTCCTTTTCCTCACCCAGCGCAGCAGGAAAGCTGCTTCACGTCCTTGTTGAAGGTCTGCGCCGCGAGCTTCAGTCCTTCGACCATCGTCAGGTAGGGGAACAACTGGTCGGCCAGCTCCTGCACCGTCATGCGGTTGCGAATCGCCAGCGCTGCCGTTTGGATCAGCTCGCCCGCTTCCGGCGTGACCGCCTGCACGCCGATCAAGCGCCCGCTGCCCACTTCGACTACCAGCTTGATGAAGCCGCGCGTATCGAAGTTCGCCAGCGCGCGCGGCACGTTGTCCAGCGTCAGCAATCGGCTGTCGGTCTCGATGCCGTCGTGGTGTGCTTCCGCTTCGCTGTAACCCACGGTCGCCACTTGCGGGTCGGTGAACACCACCGCCGGCATCGCGGTCAGGTTCAGGGTTGCGTCGCCGCCCGTCATGTTGATCGCCGCACGGGTGCCGGCCGCTGCCGCCACATATACGAACTGCGGCTGGTCGGTGCAGTCGCCGGCGGCGTAGATGTGTTCCACGCTGGTACGCATGCCGGAGTCGATGACGATAGCGCCTTGCGGATTGAGTGCGATGCCCGCCGCTTCCAGATTCAGGCTGCGCGTGTTCGGCGCTCGGCCGGTAGCGACCAGCAGCTTGTCGGCGCGTATTTCGCCGTGCCCCGTGGTCAGCACGAATTCGCCGCCTTCATGCGCGACCTGGCTGGCCTGCGTGTGATCCAGTACCTCGATGCCCTCCATGCGAAACGCGGCCGTGACGGCTTCGCCGATGGCCGGGTCTTCGCGGAAGAACAGCGTGCTGCGTGCCAGGATCGTCACCTTGCTGCCGAGTCGGGCAAAGGCTTGCGCCAGTTCCAGCGCCACCACTGACGAGCCGATCACGGCCAGGCGTTCGGGAATCGTGTCGCTGACCAGGGCCTCGGTCGAAGTCCAGTAGGGTGACTCTTTCAAGCCCGGGATCGGCGGCACGGCCGGACTGGCACCCGTGGCGACCAGGCAACGGTCGAAGGCCACAGCGCGCTCGTTACCATCGTTCAAACGAACGACAAGGCTCTGGCCGTCCTTGAAACGCGCTTCGCCGTGCAGAACGGTGATGGCCGGATTCCCGTCCAGGATGCCCTCATACTTAGCATGACGCAGTTCGTCGACGCGCGCCTGCTGCTGGACCAGCAACCGCTCACGCAAGATCGTCGGCGGCGTGGGCGGCATGCCGCCATCGAACGGGCTTTCGCGACGCAAGTGGGCGACGTGGGCGGCGCGGATCATGATCTTGGACGGCACGCAGCCGACATTCACGCAGGTGCCGCCGATGGTGCCGCGCTCGATCAGCGTGACGTGCGCGCCTTGTTCGACGGCCTTCAGCGCTGCCGCCATCGCGGCGCCGCCGCTGCCGATCACGGCGATATGGAGCTTGCCAGCATCCCCGCCAGCCTTGTCATCACTGCCCAGCCATTCGCGCACCTTGCCGAGCAATCCGCCGCCCGCCGGAGCCACGGGCGCATCGGCGAGCGTAGCCCGATAGCCGAGTCCGGCCACGGCAGCGGTCAGCGTATCCGGCGATGTGTCGGCCTCGATGGCGAGCCTGGCGCTGCCCTTGGCATAGGAAACCTCCGCTGATTGCACGCCAGGCACTTTCTCCAGAGCTTCCTTGACGTGAACCGCGCAGGAGTCGCAGGTCATGCCGGTAATTTTGAGGGTGGTCATTCATCGTTCCTTTTCTGTGTTGGCTGCCGACTTCCGCCGTCAGCCTTGTTTCGTGGGGAGTTCGCAACCGTCCGGGCCGCAACGGCGATGTGCCGGCGAAACCAAGTCCCAGATCGACACGCCGACCATCAGCGCCAGGCCGGTGTATACGAGGTGTGCTGCCCACCAGTTGCCAAGCAGCCAGACAGTTCCAGCGAACACGATGGCTGGCCCGATCATGCCGAGCAGACTGCGGTGCCATTGGCGATGACTGAGCCAGCCCAATGCGTTCGCCAGCAAAGCCACGACAGCGAACAGCGGCAGCAGCTTGGAGATGAACAATCCTTCGTATTCCTGTAGAAAACCGAGGCCGATGGCCGCGCCCAAGCTGGCGATGGCCGGGAAGCACACGGCGCAGCCCATCGCGGAAACAACGCTGCCAAGCGCGCCAGCCTTGTCGGCAATGCGTGTGATCAGTCCCATGATCGCCCCAGGTTCGGGTTCAGTGGTTCACTGCTTGATGCTGGAGGGATAGCCCGCATCGGTGGTGGCCTTGGTCAGCTTCTGCACGCTGGTCTTGGCATCATCGAAAGTGACAACCGCTTCGCGGGTCTCGAAGGTCACGTCAACCTTGCTGACGCCTTCGACCTTGGAAATCGCCTTCTTGACGGTGATCGGGCAGGCGGAGCAGGTCATGCCCGGTACAGACAGCGTGACGGTCTGAGTGGCGGCCCACACCGGGGCAACAATGGCGGCGAGCGCGAGGGAGGCAAACAGTTTTTTCATGGTGAACTCCGATCAGTAGAAAAATGGCATGACGTAGGGAAATCCGAGGGCGACCAGGACCAGCACGGCCACGACCCAGAAAATGAGCTTGTAAGTAGCTCGCACTTGGGGAATCGCGCAGACCTCACCCGGTTTGCAGGCTTGCGTAGGGCGGTAGATGCGCCGCCAGGCGAAGAACAACGCGACCAACGCTGCACCGATGAAAATCGGGCGATACGGCTCCAGCACGGTCAGGTTGCCGATCCATGCCCCGCTGAATCCCAAGGCGACCAAGACCAGCGGCCCGAGGCAGCAGGCCGAGGCGAGGATGGCGGCCAGCCCGCCAGTGAAGAGCGCGCCGCGCCCGGTTTGTGGTTCAGACATGCGCTTGTCCTTTCGAATTTGAATTGGATAGCGTAACCTTACTTCCGTACTCATGTACGGAGTCAAGCGGTATGGAAAATAATTTGGAGAACCTGACCATTGGCGTTTTTGCCAAGGCAGCCGGCGTCAACGTGGAGACCATCCGGTTCTATCAGCGCAAGGGCTTGTTGCCCGAGCCGGACAAGCCCTATGGCAGCATTCGCCGCTATGGCGCGGCGGACGTGACACGGGTGCGATTCGTGAAATCGGCCCAGCGGTTGGGCTTCAGCCTGGATGAAATCGCCGAGTTGCTGCGGCTCGACGATGGCACCCACTGCGAGGAGGCCAGCAGCCTGGCCGAGCACAAGCTCCAAGACGTGCGCGAGAAGATGGCCGATTTGGCGCGCATGGAGGCTGTGCTGTCTGACCTGGTGTGCGCCTGCCATTCGCGGCAGGGGAATGTTTCGTGTCCGCTGATTGCGTCGTTGCAAGGTGGAACGAGCTTGGCAGGGGCTTCCACAGCTTAGCGTGCTTTATTTTCCGTTTTCTGAGACGACCACAGATCAGAAAAGACTGTGCAGCCGACTCTTGATATTCCGTGCAGTCACCTTCTGAAAATGACAGGTCGAGACGCGCGCGTATCCGATCAACATGGGCCATCCGTCCAACTTCTGCGCCAAACAGGAGTGTAATCGGATATTGAAAGTTGGAGACAGATGTTGGACGAGCAGTTGCGCGAAATTCGATCACGGCACGCTGTGGTGATCACCTTCCATCAAGCCACCGTTTGTTGGACCCCTCGGCTGAGCTCCGCTTTCCGGAAAACGCTATTCGCGCCGTCAGAATCGACGGAGGTGCCCTGCCGTGCGGATCTGAGCTCCGGCTTTGCTCCCTGGAGACAATTTCTTTGGGTTGCGATACACCGGCAAGCGTGCAGGCCGTCCGCGCGCCCAGAGGCGCCCGAGGGGGTCCCCGCGCAGCGGGGTGGCGAGGGTCGGCGCAGCCGACGCAGGCCTGCACGCGTGCGGGGTTGTATCAGGCCGAGGTCCGCGCGGAGGCGGCTCCATGCCGAAGCCGGACATATCAGTGCGCCGTGGGCAGCGCAGGCGCGGAGCGCCGGAGCGGGCGAGCGGAGCGAGCTGCACACGGGAACCCGTCAGGCTTCATCTGACGGGCGCACGCCGAGCCTCGCGCGCGCTCACGCGCTCACGCGCGCACGCGTAAAAACTTGTTTATCAGCTTGTTTCTTCTTGTTTGTGGCGACAAACCACCTTATGCATCAACGACTTAAGGTGTCTAATTCTCCCTTTTTCCGGGTTGGCTCTCCCTTTTTCCGGGTAGTTCTCCCTTTTTCCGGGTCCTGTCCACAGTTTTTGGTAAGTTGTGCACAGCCGTAAGCGGGAAATCTAGCGCCACGGTGCCGCTATTTCTTGTCTCCGCTCTCCCTCATGTAGGTACCTGGGAGAACGACCCGGTCCACGGGAGAACTCTAGTGTATTCTCCCTCTGGGTAGCAGACGGGAGAGCCCGGGCGATGGGAGAAGTGGAGGAACTGCGGCAAGATGCAGATGTGCTCGTTGACGCGCAAGGGCGCAGATGGGTGACGCAGAGCAATGCGCTAATTCGTGCATGCCAAGGGCTGTCGTTAGCTGAAAAGCGCCTGGTCGCGTGCGCTATTAGTAAACTTAATAGCCGGCGACAGTTAGGGCCATTCGAAGTGCCCGTCACTCGAGTGACTGCGGCAGAGTACGCAGAGACGTTCGACGTCGATGCAAACACTGCTTATGAGCAGCTGAAAGACGCCGCAAAAAATCTATATAACCGAACAATAAAGTTCTATAAGCCCGCGCACCGCCGCCGCGGCGCAGTATTAGTCACCGAAGTAAATATGCGGTGGGTGGGCGCTGCCCATTATCAAGAGGGTGAGGGGTGGATCGAACTGCACTGGTGGCAGCCGCTACTTAAACATTTAGTTGGACTTAGTGAGCAATTCACCACCTATCAGCTGACGCAGGCATCAGCTTTCCGGTCCTTGTACAGCTGGCGCCTATTAGAATTGCTAATGCGGTTTAAGGACACTGGCAGAGCCGAATACACGATTGAAGACTTCGCAGCATCGGTCGAAGCCCCCGTTACGTATCGGTCGGATTTCGCGAAAATCCGCGCAAAAATAATTGAGCCTGCAGTCAAGGAATTGGTCGAGAAAGACGGCTGGACTATCGCCTGGCGTGCGGTTAAGGCTGGCTACAAAGTCAAAGCTGTGCACTTTACGTTTACACGTGATCCGCAGTTGCGCCTCTTTTCGACAGATAAGTATGTAGGCGATTTAATCCATGAACGTCGTGAGCTTCCGAAGGAGCTATCGTGAGATACCTGGTCCTAGCCGCAATGGTCGCAAGCGTTTGGTTGCCCTTGACGGAATTGTACCAGGGACTAACGAGCGTGACGCTGATTATGTCGTTCGTAAGCAACTGCTATCGGACAAAGTCACACAAGCTTGGGCTCGTTTCGAAGTCGAGCAATAATTAGACAGTCGGTTTGCCACCCATTCAACTGCGGAACATTCTGACATGAAATGCGATAAATGCGGGGCCACTGTGGATCCCGGAAATCAGCTAGGTCGTCGGCTGTTGTGGCTCGCCGGAGCGCTATTCCTTATCGGAGCATCGTCGGTTATCACGCTCAATCTAGTAAAGCGCGGCACCTCAGGTGTACTTCAACCTGGAGCGTCCGAGCTGTCGGCGTCCGAAGCTCTCGCAGCTCGAGGAGCAATAAGCGCATTGGCGAAAATAAACGCAGCGGTAGAGGTGGGAGTTAATTTTCAGCAGTATGGTGGGCTATTGATCGACGCGAAAGCGGCGGTCAATGAAGCAAGTAGGGTGCTGAAAAAAGGTAAGTTGCTGGATGCAATATTGGAGACATCGTCAAACTACACAGACGCCATGGAGGTTTGGAATAATAAAATTCAATACCGCGAACGTGGCCTCAAGAAAGTGTGGCTGCATCTAACCTAAGGATCGTGTTCCCAGCGATGAAACTAACTGAATGTTAGCCAGCCGTCCACCGAACTGAGCACTTTCCGACGCATCAAGTTTTTAGCCGCGAAATAGCGAGCACAATGTCGGCAATCGCAACGCCGACGCCAGAGTTCCATCCAAGCGATTTAGCATCAACTCTTGGCAGGTGATTAAAAGCTTGATGGAGCGTATTGCAATAGTCCGCGCTAAGGCCAATATGCCATTTCTTTTCCTCACGCATCTTTGGCTTCAAATCGCCCAAGAGGAGACGCGCAATACTATTTTCTGCACTGGCGATCTCTTCCAGCGCGGCACGCCAAACGTGGAGCTTGGCAAGGATAACGTCGTCGTTTGGCATGCGCACACTCCAGATGAGGCATCAATGATAGAGCACGTCAAGAAACAAGCGATGCCGATCGTGCTCTAAATGTGCTCACAATCATCGTAGGGGCTTGGCGCCGTGTCTACTTGTCGTGATACGGCTAGCCTAACTTGAAATGCGCACGGAGTAAGCTCTCAACAATTTCGGTTTCAGTCACACGCTTCCCTGTCCCGATACTCGCCTGGGCAGCCCCCATTTTTAGAGCATTGGCTACATCCCACCGCAGGCGAAACATCTTCTGAATCGTGGGCTCCGGCTTCGCCGCGCCGCTATCGACTGGACGGGATTGCGGTTTTGCCCGCTTCTCTCGGTCCCCGGCCCCGCCCTCGAGGAAGGCACTGGGATCTTTCTGCGGCGGAACGAATCCGCTTATGTCTGGCTTAGCTTTCATGCTGTGATTTCCTGAAAAAAGCCTTCCATCTCGCCAATCGCTGCATGGTCGCGGCCGATCTCATGCACAGTCGCGCCCTCGCCGATAGCTCGCCGGAACGCGACACGCTCGCAAATCCTGGTGGGCATTACCGTTAACTTCTGCTCGGCGAGGTAGTCGAGCATTTCGGCAACATCCTTCGTTCGCGGATCAATCCGCGTTAACAAGACGCGCACATCTAACGCGGGGTTGTAGTCTCGCGCGAGCTCGACGACTTCCAGCAGATCGGTCATGGCGGCCGCATCGAGACTAGACGCACCCACGGGGATCACTGCTCGTTGCGCGAGAAGTAGCGCGGATCGAAGCCCGATAGAGTCGCGGCCGCCGGCGTCTACGACTGCATGCTCGAACCCGATCGCAAGTTGCTTGCCCTCGCTCAAGATGGCTTTGCCAGCAAGACACGTGGTTGTGGGGCTCGGGGCGTACTTCGGACTCTCCCGCCGCCACGCCGCCCAGCTGGCCGCGCTTGCTTGTGGGTCGCCGTCGATCAGCAAAGTCTTGCCGGATCGAGCAAGCATCACAGCTAGATGCACGGCGGTCGTCGTTTTGCCAACCCCGCCTTTTGTGTTCACACACGCAAAGATCATGTCTATGTGTCTCCAGCGCCTAGATAGCTACAATGCTATCTAGCTAGCTATCTAATGTCAAGGCGGAAGGGCCCGGCTGCTATAGCGTTTGACGCGAAGCGTTAAACGTGCTATGATTGAAACGTCAATACGACACCGGAGCTAAATATAAGAAGAAGAAATAGTTACACGAACTAAAGGATAGTGAAATGATTTTGAGTTATAAGAACAAGAATACAGAGAAATTTGCGAGTGGTGAGAGAGTTGCTAAGTTTGAAGGGTTTGAAGTACAGGCGCATAAGAAACTTATGTTGCTTGAAGCAGCGACGCGGATTGAAGATTTAAGGAATATGCCAGGAAATCGTCTCGAGGCTTTGGAAGGAGATCGCGAGGGCGAATGGAGCATCCGAATTAATAAGCAATGGCGTGTCTGCTTCAAATGGACTGGAGTAGATGCTGAGGAGGTGTCAATAGAAGACTATCACTGACGTGACAGGCGTTACCTAAAAATACAATTAGTAGTATAGGGATAGATTAATGCATACTGCATATACAAATCCAATGAATATTCACCCAGGAGAATTGCTCAAAGATGCAATAGACGAACTCGGCCTGTCGCTCAATGCGGCAGCCGAGCATTTGAAGATCGACACAAACCGCTTATCGCAAATAACGCGTGGCCGGCGGGCAATTTCGCCGGATACTGCCGTGCGCTTGGAAAGGTGGCTTGGAACATCCGCAAAAATGTGGCTTAACCTGCAAAATGCGTATGAATTGGCGATTGCGCGACAGCAGCTTAAGGACGTTGAAATAGTCCGTCTGGCGACTACGTGAGGGACTGAGATAGCTAGCTAGATAGATAGATATCTATCTAGCGCGTCAAAGGGGATAGATTGGTGACTCCTGGAGACAGGATCGTCACGGGCGCGGAAGCGATCGCGCTCCTAGAGGCGGTGGCGCGCTCGCACGCTCGTGACCAAGAACGGGTGAAGGCCGGGGAGCTCAAGCCGAGCGACCTACATTTCATTCCGCAAAACATCAGCAACGAGGGTGTGGCTGTGAGCAAGACGGACGTACGCCAGGCGGAAGAGGCTGCAGATCGGCCAAGTCGGAGCATGAGGGACAGATTCCGGCTATGCCGGGTCTGGGCCCGCCCGCTGAGCCGCCTATGGGGGAGAGATTCCGGCTATGCCGGGGATTTCCGGCCGGGACCACCCGCCCAGGAGGAGGAGGGAGAGATTCCGGCTGGGAAAGTTGTGCCGGCACAACTCGAACGGCAACTGGTCGGCACCGACACGTGTAAATGGTCCAGCTCGTGTAAGAAAATCCTAATTCGGCGCTTGTTCGCGCTGAATCAGCAGCGCGGATCTATCCAGATAGATAGCTAGATAGCTATCTATCTGTTATGGCGTTTGCCGGCGGCGAGCGTGCTTCGTGGCCAAAGGGAGTTGTGCGGCACAACTACGCTACCCAAGTAGCCCTCACCGGCATCTGTTAGCCTTCGCTTGCGGCCTGCCGCTACCTCTTGAGCTGTGTCCATGCTGANNGTGGCATGCTCCGGTAGCTCAACGGTAGAGCAGCGGTTTTATATACCGTAGCCCAGATAAGGCCAGGTTGTCGGTTCGAATCCGACCCGGAGTACCACTCGATCCACGCGGATCGTTAGTTAGGACTAGGCTGGTTTTTGCCTTTTCACACGCGAGGTACCAATGTTTCGCTTCGTCCTGTCGCTTACGCTTTTATTCCTGTCCGCCTGCTCAGGCGCAGGCTCCCAGTACCTCGGCAAGTGGGAAAACGTTAAGAACCCAAAGGATGCGTTTTCGATTATTCGTAATGGCGACAGCTTTCTGGTTGTTAAACCCAAGCGCAACTTTGTGAATGGGAAAGACCTGGGTGAAGAGAAAATCCCAGCGATCCTTGAAGACGGCCTGCTCAAGGTCCAGGGCGGATTGGGTGTAGCGACGTTCGCTTATATCGAAGCAAGCGACACTCTTTCTGTCCAGAGCTTTGTAGGTGCGCTCGAGTTCAAACGCACCCCGAGCGGCTGAAGCGCGCTACTGTAGCGCCCCCTAAGTTCCCTCCAGCCAGCCATGATCGATCTAGTCTCCCTGACAATTGCAGAGCTCCAATCCCTGGTTGATGACGCCAAGAAGCGCATTGCCGATCTGGAGCGTTCGCGCCTTGCCGACTTGCGGTACAGCCTCGAGGCTCAAGCCCGCGCGGCCGGATTCGACGTTGCTGACCTCTTTCCGAAACTGCGGTCCAAGACCGGTCCAACGCCGACGCCACGGAGTGTCAAGTACCGGAACCCGAGCAATCCAAGCGAGGTCTGGGGAGGAATGGGCAAGCGGCCGTCCTGGCTTCGCGATGCCTTGGCCGCAGGAAAGGCTCTCACTGATTTCGAAACCTCTCGATAAGAGCGCTCTCTGCGACAGTGCAGGCGGCGCACCGGCCTGCGTCGGCTGCGCCGACCCTCCCTACCCACTGCGTGGGCCCCGTCGGGCGCCTGGGGGCGCGCTCACGGCCGGCGTGCCGGGCACCTGGTCGCGGATTGAGAGTGAGGGAAAGCGTCTCCGGGAAGCAGAGCGAAAATTGGCTATGCCGCAGCCTTTGCTAAAAGCACGGAAACATCGCTGAAGTAGGGCAGGGAAGTGCAGCTTGCGAGAAACGCCTTTCGCTGGTGATGCTGCACGATGACCGAACAGTCGTCCCCCTGCAGCTCATCCCAACGCTCTCTCAGCAGTAGCGTGACCGGCTCGGTCAGCTGCTCTCGCTTTGGGTAAAACGCCTGCCACAGCAGCTCCAGGGCAACGAATGGGCGATAGCCCTCGGTGGTGTGCGGTTCGTATTTCGAAAAGAACCCGGGCTTCTTCTTGGGCAGACCAAAACAGAAATTCACGGCATCGATGACGCGATTGCGCAGAAGCGCGAGGATGATGGCGCGATCTTCCTCGAGGCAGACGTTCTCGTGCACAAAGTTCGGCCGAGCGATAAACACGAGCGCCTCAATGCTCCCGACGTGACGTGATGGGCTTAAAAATCCCACACTCATTGGGAGATCGCTTTCGGGTGGTGGCTCCGACAAGGCCAACTCGTGAATGCTCATTGGTTTCTCATAGTGCATTGAGGTTTTGGTGCACTCGAGCAGCCGCTGTTGCCGGGCGGCCGCATGCTCTGCCGAAGGGGAGTACAGGAACATCACAGCGGCCGGCGAGTGGCCCATCGCTAGATGCTCAGCCGGGAAATGAAGATCGCCTTGGCAGTGGCCCAGACCGTCCACGACGTACAGTTCGGGCCGGTCACCATGTTGTAGTCCAAAGGAAGGGTGCATGTGGGTTCGTCAGTCCCGACGACGGTTGCATGCCACAGCAATTGCTGACCCAATGTGAACTTTGCGACGCGAATCCCCCTCCCTTCCAGCACGGACCTCCTGGACCAACCTGCGCGGACAAAGCCGTCTACAGTAGCGAGCCGTGCTCTCCAGATG